>ENA-UOYH01000001-UOYH01000001.1-marine-metagenome-genome-assembly--contig:-NODE-1-length-152673-cov-4.781646_pt1 | contig 152673 bp, 133 predicted proteins | sample MGYA00238175_ERZ767261 | MGnify/ENA primary metagenome ERZ767261 (study PRJEB28946, sample SAMN06267185) | marine metagenome | isolation source: Columbia River Estuary | place: USA:Columbia River...
CTGCCAAACCAAATAATAGTGTACTGTTTTTCATTACTTGTTTTCTTTTTCTTTCAAAATATACCACTGTTATAATAAATACAGGGGATGATTTCTTAGATATAAAATTAATGTTTTAAATTACTAGAAACATACTAGTTCTTTAAAACCTGTATTACACTACTCGCATTTTTTGTAGTAGCCTTTACAAAATAAGTCCCTGTTGTAAAACCTGATATATCAATGGTTACTTGGGTTGCTGAAACCTCTTTCTCTAGTAACAGTACTCCTGTTATAGAATATACAGAAATACGCTCTAATGTACTCACTGGTGATTCTATTGTAACTTGTGCATTTGCAGGATTTGGATATACCATCAGTGATTGAATCTGGTTGTCATTGGTAGCCAACTCTGCCTCGGTCACAAACCTTCTAAACCCTTCATAGGTTCCAGAAGAACATTCATTAGCTCCTCGTACCCTCCAAAAATATTCTGTATCATAAGACAAGCCGCTTAATATAGTAGTCAACTCTAAGGTAGTTCCCGTAATAACAACAGTATCAAAAGTATCCTCTAAGGCTACTTCATACTCATACCCCAAGGTTGCATTGCTTGCCAGTTCCCACTCTAATTCTAAACCATCAATTGGTCTGTTTTGAGAATTATTTGATGGAGAATCCAGCTCAACTGAACCCACCTGGATATCATCAGTTATTTCTAAAGAAACATAGGTGTTGGTTGTTTGGCTAGTACCTGTTGCTGTAATTACTATAGGATAAGATCCAAATGCCAAAACGTCAATACCTTCTATGGTTAATACAGCCGTGGCAGTTTCAGTAACAGAACTAGGAACAATAGATGCCGTAGTGCCTTCTGGCGCCGCATCAAAAGTTAATACAACGGTATCATCTAAGCCTTCATCAAAAGTAACATCTATATTAAAAGTAGCCGTTTGAAGTTCTGGACATGTTAACACATTTGCGTTGGTAGTAGAAACCATAAAGCCTTCACTTGAGATACCTTCTAAAACCAAAGAAAATACTTGAGTATCATTAACTAGCAATTGCCCTTTGTGAGATACACGAACAATATAATCTCCAGCCTCTGGAGTATTAATTTCTATCTTTTCTACATTATCCACTACATTATCTCCAGTTGTTGCGCCAGCAGTTGGCGTAGCAGCATTTAAAACCCATGGCAGAAAAGTAACTCCTCCATCTTGAGATATTCGTAAATCAAGGTCATTTACAAGACTTGGCGTAGCGACATCTTCGTTTCCTCCTGGTAATGGATTAGCTGCTGGATCTGTCCAGGCAATGGTAGCAGATATGTCCTGAGTACCATCTGCTTTAAAGGTGTAGGTATACACATCATTGGCATCTAAAGTTTCAGTAATAATCATACTCTCAGTACCATCTTGTGAGATTACTTGAGCAGCACGCTGAGTGTTCATGAGCCCCCAACCAAATCTATAATCTGGACCCGGAGCAAAACCTGCCTCATCTGCGGTGTGAAGTGCTAAAGCTCTTAAGGTAGAGGCCAGCATATACTCACCGTTTAAATCATTGTAATGTTGTTGTAATAACAATAAACTTCCAGATACATTTGGAGCAGACATTGAAGTTCCACTAAAGTTTGCATAAGAACCGTTTGATGCTCCAGTAGAAGAATACATGTTTACCCCTTTTGCAGAAACATCTGGCTTTATACGCCCATCATCTGTTGGTCCCCAACTACTAAAACTAGACATAAAAACATCACTGGCATCCTCATACTCTAAAACCTCAAAAGTAGCAGCAACCACAATGTTATTTTTTGCAACTCCTTTGTCTGTTAAATAATCATAACCACCATCCCCAGAATTTGCTCCAGATTGACGATCATTTCCTGCAGCTACTATTGGTAGGTAGTAAGGTGCATTGTATACTATTCTGTCTATATTTCTTGCATTACTATCATAATAGCCAATATACCAAAGAGGTACATTATCTGCAGGTATTCCATAACTATGGTTAGAAAGTATCATTCCCTGAGAAGCTGCACTAGTCATCTCTGGTTCATCTGCCCCAAAATCATACGCTAACAATTCTGCCATGGGAGCCATACCTTTGGCTTGCCCATTGACTTGACTTCCAGAACCAACCATAGTACCCGATACATGAGTAGCATGACTACTAATACTTCCTGGATTATCAATCTGTAAAACTCTATCTTCAAGTAAATTATGGCTTTCTCTAACAAGGCCACCATCCCAGACACCTGCAATCATGTTCTCTCCGTTGAGATCTAAACCCGCTACACCGCCAGTATTAACTGTATTTGCTCTAGTTGTAATAGCACCCTCACGATTATAGGTTGCATAATATTTTGGGGTTCCATCATCAAAAACACCAACTAAAAGAGCGTTACCTCCGTTTGGCAATGTCATGTGGGTTTCCCATCCCTTTTGAGCAGCCATCTCAAAGGCGATTCTTTGATTGGTTTCAAAATCTTTCCGTAACTCATCCTCTAAAAGAGTAAGCGCCTGCTGATCATAATTTGCGGTAATTACTTGACGCTCTGCTAGGGTTTGTGACAAAGCATTGGTTACAGACAATAAAGCTGCCAAACCAAATAATAGTGTACTGTTTTTCATTATTTCTTTTCTTTTTCTTTCAAAAATACTAAAAAACAAATCGTGACTCTACACTACAAATTGTTAAAGTTTGGGCTTACTTAGCCAAAAGACACATTTAAACCAAAAAAACTACGGGAATCGAAAAGAAAAGCAATAAACACTATGTACTTAGGTGTTTATTTGCGATTTTTTTACCCAACTCTACACCAAATTGGTCATAACTATAAATATTTAACACGGCTCCTTGAACAAATATTTTATGCTCATACATAGCAATTAAAGAACCTAAGCTCTCTGGGGATAGTTTGCTAATTGTCAAAAGATTTGAAGGCTTGTTTCCCTGAAATACTTTATATGGATTAGAAATATCTTCTCCATGGGTACCCATTAAAAGCGCTTCTGTTTGTGCTAAACAGTTGGCAACTAAAATATCTTGATGCTTTTCTTTACCATGAAGTGAGGTGTCACATAAAATAAAATCTGTAGGTATTAAGAGTGTTCCCTGATGTAACAACTGGATAAAAGCATGCTGGGCATTGGTTCCTGTATTTCCCCATACAACAGGGCCTGTTTGGTAGGCTACAGTAGCTCCATTTCTATCAACAGATTTACCATTACTCTCCATTGAGGCTTGCTGCAAATAATCAACAAACTTAGAGAGATACTGTGTGTAAGGTAAAACAGCTTCTGTCTCTGCTTTAAAAAAATTAGTATACCAAATAGATAACAGCCCTAAGATAACTGGTATGTTCTTGGAAAATTCAGACTCTTTAAAATGACAATCCATTTTATGAGCCCCTTTTAATAACTGCTCAAAATTACTATACCCTATTGCGCAACAAGTGGAAAGTCCAACAGCGCTCCAAAGAGAAAATCTCCCACCTACCCAATTCCACATGGTAAATGTATGTTTTGGTAAAATACCAAAACTAGCTACTGCAGGAAGGTTTGTTGAAACCGCAACAAAATGTTGCTGTATGGCTTTTTCTCCAGCTTGGTCCAAAAACCATTCACGTACAGTATTGGCATTAGTAAGTGTTTCTTGTGTAGTAAAGGTTTTACTTACTATAATAAAAAGTGTTGTTTGTGGATCTAGTTTTTTTAGTATCTCACAAACATGATCTCCATCTACATTAGAAACATAATGTACATTAAGATGATTTTTATAATACGAAAGTGCTTCTGTAACCATTGCTGGGCCTAAATCACTCCCTCCTATTCCTATATTAACAATATCTGTTATAGCCTTACCGGTATAGCCCTTATGTGTACCATCAATAATAGCCTCGGAAAACTGCTTCATTTGAGCCAAGGTAACCTCTACCTCAGGTTTCATTGCACTAAAATCTCTTAGGGCAGTATGCAGTACTTGTCTGTTTTCTGTTTCATTGATAACAGCTCCATTAAATTGAGCAGCAATAGCCTGGTCCAGTTTTGTCTCTTTAGCAAGTGTAAACAAGAAATCTAAAGTCTGAGAAGTAATCCTATTTTTTGAAAAATCTAATGAAAGTAAATCTGTATGGGCGCTCATACGTTCTTTTCTGTCTGTTTGGTCAGCAAATAGCGTTTGCATTTTTACAGTTTCCATGGCTGTAAAGTGCTCTTGTAAATTGCTCCAAGACTTAGTAGTGGTAGGATTTATTTTCGGTAATGCCATATGGTATCTCTTGGTTAGTACGTAACTAACGTATTTGTTAGGCGGTTATTTTAAGATGTGATTTCTGTAGTACTCTATAAGACCGTCTATGGGTCTTCTAATTATAGTACCAAGAGTTAAATGATAGGGTTGCATACAATCTCTAATGATATCTTCACTGAAATGTGCAATACTACCTATGAAATGAATTGGCACTTGCTGGGCTTCTTTGAAACACAAAACTCTACATTCAATAAAATTATTAATTCCCTCACTTATAAGTTTGTAAAAATACCCATTGATTTCTATGGCATTTTTTGGTCTTAAGGCACCGGGATTAAATATAAATTCTGCAAAAGATGCCAAATACATATTTGGATTCTCTTGTTTATACACATTGTATTTAATAACATCTGGAGTGAGATCAAATCTTCTAGCAAACTCGGCTTTTAAAACCGCGGGCATTTTATTGTAAAAATAATCTCGCAGCAAACGTTTCCCAAAATAGTTTCCACTTGCTTCATCCATTAAACTATATCCTAAAGATACTGCGCTAGGATGCACCGTGGTTCCGTCAAAGTAACTACTATTAGATCCCGTACCCAAAATACATACAATTCCAGGCAAAGTAGTAGCTGCATATACTGCAGCAATAGTGTCTTCTTGAACATCTACGCGTGCCTTTGGAAATATATCTTCTAAAACGCCTTTAAGCAATAATGAAGGTTTTTCTGTGCCACAACCAGCACCGTAAAAATCTAAACGGGTTACAAGATCATAATAAGGTTGCAAATCTAAATTATCTGCAACCCTTTTTAAAAGTTCATCTCGATGTACAACTGCAGGATTTAAACCCACAGTACGTGTTCTTAGGACTACTGCACCTTGGTTATCTAATAATATCCAATCACATTTTGTTGATCCTCCGTCTGTTATTAAAATCATAATTTATAGACTTGCTACGTGTGTAGCTAACTCGATTAATTTTGCAGAATATCCGTATTCATTGTCATACCACGCTATCAATTTGAAAAAATGATCGTTTAATGCAATACCTGCTCCAGCATCAAAATTACTAGTATGTGTGCTGCCAACAAAATCTTGAGATACTACAGCATCTTCTGTGTAAGAAACTACTCCTTTATAAGCTCCCAGAGATGCATCTTTAAATAGCTTTTTAATATCTTCATAGCTAGCCGCTTTTTTTGTTCTAACGGTTAAATCTACCACAGAAACATCAACCGTTGGTACTCTAAAGGCCATTCCTGTAAGTTTTCCTGCAAGACTAGGAATCACTTTAGTTACAGCCACAGCTGCTCCAGTTGTTGAGGGTATGATATTATTAACTCCACTTCTACCCATTCTATAATTTTTGGCAGAAGGTTGATCTACCGTTGCTTGAGTTGCTGTTAAGGCATGAACTGTAGTCATGAGTCCTTCAACAATCTCTAAATTATCATCAATGATTTTAGCCAATGGAGCCAAACAGTTTGTAGTACAAGATGCGTTTGATACAATTGTATCTGTTGGTTTTACATCCATATGATTTACGCCCATCACAAACATAGGTGCTGTTTTGGAAGGTGCAGATATTACTACCTTTTTAGCTCCTGCTTTAATATGTGCATCGGCAGTATTTAAATCTGTAAAGATACCTGTACAATCTAGTACAATGGTAGCATCAACTTCATCCCACTTTAAAAGCTCTGGATTACGCTCTGCACTCACTCTCACGTGATGTCCATCTACTACTAGATTTCCGTTTTCAACGGCTACACTACCACCGTAGGTGCCATGAACAGAGTCATATTTTAAAAGATAAGCAAGGTGATCTACATCAAGTAAATCATTTACCGCTACTACCTCTATATTTGGGTTTTGTGATGCGATTCTAAAAGCGATTCTACCAATACGGCCAAAACCGTTTATTGCAATTTTTGTTTTCATAAGTAAGTATTTCACACCAAAGGGTGTGTTTAATTTTAATTTTTAAATAGATATTATATCTGCGACACGAATTAAATCTGTGTCAATTTTGTTTGATCCCTCTAAAGACTTTTCAAAGTCTATAGAGACTATTTTGTTGTGTACCAGACCTATCATGACATCACGTTTACCCGCCAGAAGGGCATCTACGGCTCCAACTCCTAGCCTACTGGCTAACACTCTATCAAAACAACTTGGAGAACCTCCTCGCTGAATGTGACCAAGTACGGTAACTTTACACTCATACTCTTCTAGGTTTTCTTGTATATAGGCTGCAAGACCAAAAATATTTTTTCCTATTTGATCACCCTCGGAAACTACAACAATACTACTAGACTTTCCTGATTTTTTACTTCTTTTTAAAGAAGCTAACAATCGTTCTTTTCCCATGTTTAATTCTGGGATTAAAATTTCTTCTGCACCAGCTCCTATTCCTGCATTTAAAGCTATATCTCCAGCATCACGACCCATAACTTCTACTAAAAAGAGTCTGCTATGGGAGATTGCAGTATCTCTAATTTTATCAATAGCTTCTATAACTGTATTTAAGGCAGTGTCATAACCAATAGTGTAATCTGTACCATTTATATCATTATCGATAGTACCAGGTAAGCCCACAATTGGGAAATCAAATTCTTTATTAAAAGTAATAGCACCTGTAAAGGTACCATCACCTCCAATGGTAACTAGGGCATCAATTCCTTGCTCCTTGAGATGACTATAAGCTTTCTCTCTTCCTTTTTTTGTTCTAAACTCTTCAGATCTTGCAGATTTTAGAAAAGTACCACCTCTATTAATGATATTTTTTACAGAACGTGCATCTAAGGGTGTGAAATCTCCCTCAATCAAACCTTGGTATCCTCTATAAACACCAATACAAGTAACATCATGATAAACACATGAACGAACTACTGCTCTTATTGCTGCATTCATTCCTGGAGAATCACCTCCACTTGTGAGAACAGCTATTTTTTTTATTGAATTTTTCATAGGTATAAATATAGTATCTTATTATGATATTCTATAAAAATGCAACATTTCTATCTAAATAGATAGAGATACTGATAGAGAAAAATAACACTAAAAAATTAGTAGTGTTATATTGTAAAAAGTAATCAGAAAAAAGCTTGTTTATTATACATAAACAAGCCTTTTAGCAAAATTAAACTGAATTATACTCTTTATTTCTTTATTACTTTTACTGTTTTGGATCCATTTTGAGTAGCAATGTTTGCCATATATAGTCCAGCAGTAAGGTTAGAGAAATCTACAACAACATTTAATGTATCAGGAGTCTCATTAATTACTTGTTGTCCTAAAACATTAAATATAGCAACAGATGTAATAGCCTCTTGAGAATTAATTGTAAAAGTAGAAGTTACTGGGTTTGGGTAGGTTGAAATGCTTGTAGCATCAAAATCATTAGTACCTAAAACTGTATCTACTATAACAATATTACCAAGGGCAGCTTCATCTGCTGGATTAGCGTTTAAACCTAGTACTTGATATCCGTACTGGATCGTTGTATCTTCTGGCTCAACATTTGTGTAAGTAATAGAAAAATCTTGACCAGCTACAAGTGGTGCAGTTTCTAATTTTACAAAAGAAAAATCTGCATTAAATACTTTGATAAATGCAATTGCAACATAAGATGGATCAAGCGTGTTTGAAGCAACTCCTCCAGTAAATGTTAACTCGCTACCAATTAGGTTTGTGTTGTTTTCTAAAAAAGTGTTTCCTTCAAATTGTTTGTTTCCAAGACCTGTTGCTGGATCAATCCAAAATGGATCTCCTGGGTTATCTCCATAAGTATTAAAATTTGGCTGTATTGTCACAGTCCCAGCACCAGCGTCTACCACTGATTTTAGGTCTGCAACTCCCCATCCAGATCCAAAAACAAAGGCTCCGCCATTTGCAATTGTTTCAAAAACATTCGCATATCCAAGGTATTCTGCACTTGCATCAGCAACTACTGTGTTTTGTGCATTGGTCATAAACGCTGTACTTAAAAGTACTGAAAATAAAATGTAAGCTTTTTTCATAATAGGTGATTTAAATAAAATTAATTGTTTTTTTTTAGATTAAGTGATTTTGGTGTATTACAATTTCAAAAGGGAATGAAACTTCCCTTTTGAAAAGGTTTTTTTTTATTTTTTAATAAATTTAAGGTTTTGAGTATTTCCGTTAGAAAATAAAACATTTGCAATATAGCTTCCAGCTTTAAGACCAGAAACGTTAATTGTGCTTGTTGTATCATTAACTGTAATAGAAGAAACTCGTTGACCCAAAAGATTTAGTACTTGAATACTTGCTATTTCTTGTGATGTTTGTAAAACAACTACAGATGTTGCTGGATTTGGATACATCGTGATATTAACAAGTGTGTTTTCTGAAATTCCTAGTGGCTCTCCTAGTACTAGATTATCCCAATAGTAAACCTGCTCTGCAGCATCTGTCATGTTAAAATTCATGAATATTGTTACAGATTGGTAAGTTAACTGGCCCTCATCAGTAAAATCAAAAGTTACAGTTTCCCAAGCATTTGTTGTAGTGGTAACAGCTGCTCTTTCTGTATTTACTCCAGATGCATTTTCTAATTTAAGTAGCACTGGTGTGTTTGGTAGTGGTGACCATACAGATAAACTAAAAACTTTATCTGTTGTAATGTCTATATTATTTACTGGAAAATTAACACCTGCAAAAGCAGCATTTGATGGTACAGTGTTCTGAACAACGGTGGCAGAAGTATTAGCTCCTGAAGCATCTGGATTAGCAATTGCTAGAGAAGAAGAACCATTAAAATCTAAAAAGTCTGGAGCTTGGCCACCTTCAAGAGTAATAGGAAGTCCTATTGGATTAGCTACAGGAACACCAAAAGTAATATTATCAAAATAGATAATATCATCTGCAGTTCTGTTAATAAAGTCTGGGAATACAATAATTTGGTCTAAACCTGTAGTCTCTCCAAGACCTATATACCCAGTAAAGTCTATGGTGATAAGTTCCCATTGATTTACTAATGTGTTGGCCACTTTAATTTCAGCTTGTGCTCCTCCGGTTGGAGTGGCAAATTTGATGCCTACGTCACTAATTTTGGTTTTATATACCATAATGCTAACCAGTGCATTTTCGCTTGTTAGGTCAAAGGTTCCAATATTACCTCCGTGTTGGCTTTCTAAACCAGCATAGGGTGCAGCTCCTGCATTAGTATCTCTTGCTGTAAACTTTGCTACCATTGCAGATTGATTGATACCAGAAGGATCTGGATTTGCAACAAATTCAAGGGGTGGGTTGTCTGCATTCTCAAATACATTCCATCCCCAGTTTGCGCCTTGTCCTCCATCTTCAAAATCTATAGGTGCGTTTTGCGAAAAACCAACTAAGGTTATCAGTAAAATTAAAATAGTAGATAGTGATTTCATTTTTTTTTAGTTATTAGTATTTGATGGTTGTTATAGTTTAAAATTTACTTGGTTTATAGTTTGAGAATCTTCTCCAACATATACTTCAAAATCTCCTTTTTCTACAAGCCACTTTTGTTGATTATTAAAAAACCCAAGTTCTTGCTCTGTGAGAGTAAATATGATTTCTTTAGTTTGCCCAGGTGTTAAAACAACCTGCTCAAATCCTTTTAATTCTCTCATGGGTCTAATAACACTTGCGTAGATATCTCTCAAGTATAGCTGAACAGTTTCTTTTCCTTCTCTTTTTCCAGTGTTGGTTACTTTTACTGAAACAGTAACTTGTTTGTTCTGGTTGTAGGTATTATTCACAATTGGTTTTGAAAAACCAAATGTAGTGTAGCTTAACCCAAAGCCAAAAGGGTATTGAGGTGTGTTTTTTTGGTCTATATAATGCGTCCAAAATACTTCGCCAGGATTCACTGGAGAGGGACGCCCTGTATTTTTATAATTATAATACAAAGGTAGCTGCCCTACACTTCTAGGAAAAGTCATTGGTAGTTTACCACTAGGATTATAATCTCCGTATAAAACTTGAGCCAGTGCATTACCACTTTGAGTTCCTAAATGCCATCCTTCTAAAATTGTTGGTATGTTTTGTGCAGCCCAAGGAATTGTTAAAGGCCTTCCGTTGCTTAATACTAATACAATATTTTTATTTACAGCAAATACAGCCTCTAGAAGTTCTTGTTGTACTCCCGGCAGACCCAAGTAAGCTCTACTTCTGCCCTCACCACTTTGCATTGCGTGCTCACCAAGAGCCATAATCACAACATCAGATTTTTTGGCAAGTGTTATAGCCTCTTTAAAACCAGAGGTGTCTGTGGTGTTGATTGTAAGGTCTGAGACAAACTCAGTCTTACCTGTTGTAAGATCTGCTCCCTTGGCGTAGGTAATTGTATTTCCGCTGTAGGCCTTTAATCCCTCAAGTAGTGATACTGCCGAGTTAATGTCTGCGGCTAGCCTCCAATTTCCAAGTGGACTTGTTTTATCTGAGGCAAGTGCACCGATAACTGCAATTTTTTGTCCTTTTTTGGCCAATGGTAAAACGTTGTTTTCATTTTTTAATAAAACAATAGATTTTTTGGCAAGATCTAGTACTTCGCTTAAATTACTTTGGCTTCCAATAACAGATGCCTCTCGAGCTTCGTCACAATATTTGTATGGATCATCAAAAAGACCTAACTCAAATTTAACTTTAAGAATTCTTCTTGCAGCATCATTAATTAAAGCTGGATCTACTTTTCCTTCTTTTACGAGTGATGCTAATTCATTGACATATAAATGAGATTCCATGTCCATGTCTGAACCTGCGTTTATGGCTAATTCTGCTGCGTGATTATCACCCTTAGCATATCCATGAGCAACCATCTCTGATATAGAACCCCAGTCTGAAACTATAAAACCATCAAAATTCCAGTTCTCTTTTAATACCGTTCGTTGCAAATAAGTATCTCCAGTTGCAGGAATTCCATTTAAATCATTAAAAGAATTCATGAATGTTTTAACTCCAGCATCTTTGGCTGCCTTAAAGGGCGGCAAAATAATATTGTTTAAGGTAGCAGCACCAACATCTGCAGTGTTGTAATCTCTTCCTGCTTCAACAAAACCATAGGCTGCAAAATGCTTAGCACAGGCAGCTATTGTTGATGGGCTTGATAAGTCTAATCCTTGAAAACCAGACACTCTTGCCTTTGCAATTTTACTACCTAAATATGGGTCTTCACCAGCACCTTCCATCACTCTTCCCCATCTAGCATCACGAGAGATGTCTACCATGGGAGCAAATGTCCAGTTAATTCCTGCAGCAGAGGCTTCTAGTGCAGCTACTTGTGCAGACTTTTTAATGGCCTCTAAATCCCAACTAGCTGCTTCAGCAAGTGGTATTGGGCTTATTGTTTTGTATCCATGTATAACATCAAAACCAATGATAAGGGGTATGCCTAGTCTAGATTCTTCAATAGCAATTTTTTGAACTGCTCTAACATCCTTTACTCCTCTTACATTTAGCATAGAACCAACCCAACCCTTTTTAAGGTTTTCCATTTTGGTGGCAGCTTTACCATCTTTAGGAGCTGGACCCGTGAAATCCCAAAAACCACTGTACTGGTTTGTTTGACCAATTTTTTCTTCTAAGGTCATTTGATCTAATAGCTTTGCTACCTTTTGATCTATAGAAAGTGTTTCACTTTGCAAAACATTGGTTTTAAAGCTAAGCAAATCTGTTTCTTGTTGCTTACATGAAAACAATTGTAAAAGCGCAAAGAAAAATAATATATGAAACGTATTTGATTTCATGTTTACTGGTAAACTCTAATGTAATCTACTTCCATGGTTGATGCTACAAAATTTGGATCTACGTCCCCAGCAAAATCTCCACCCATGGCTACATTCATAATCAAAAAGAAATCTTTATTGAATGGAACTGCTGCACTGTTAGGAAATACGTAAAATACAGTACCATTTACAGCAAAACGAATATCTGCTTCACTCCAAATTACTTCGTAGGTATTGAAATTGTCTGAAACACCTGGAACTAGTGTAGAACTACTAATTGAATCACCACCAGAATTACCTGGGAAATGTAACGAAGATTTTATTACATCTTGTTCGTTACCGCGGTGCTCCATAATATCTATCTCTCCAGCTCCTGGCCAAGGATTGGTTGGCAAATCTGCACCAAGCATCCAAAGAGCTGGCCATGTACCTCCACCTGTTGGAAGTTTTGCACTTATCTCAACACGACCGTATTGAAATTCAAAATTATCTTGTGTTCTAATACGAGCAGAGGTGTACTGAGCACCAGACAATTGTTCTGCTTTTGCTGTGATTATAAGAGAACCGTTTTCAACTTTAATATTTTCTGGACGATCTGTATAATACTGTAACTCATTGTTACCCCATCCGCCACCAGCGCCTAGATCAAATTTCCAGTTTCCAGAACATACAGCACCATCTACATCAAACTCATCTGACCAAACTAGTACATCAAAATTACCAGAACCTGTGTCACCAGTTGTAGTAGTCTCACAATCGTTGTCACCACCACCTCCAGCACCGCCAGAACCTTCTTGTGGAACAAAAGTATGATACCAGGCTAGTTCATTTCCAGGTGGATCAAAAGGGTCTTGAATACCACGAACAATTAACTTATCACTACTTAGCTCTAAAATAGTGTAAGACATTGCACCAGACCAGTAGGACAACATACTGTTGGTTACAACCAATTCTTGAACACCATTGGTATCTACAATAGAAAATGTTGTGTTTGTTGCTATTTGAGTATTAATATCTCTACACTCATCAGCAAACTCACCAGGGTTCGCATCTGGGAAAAATCTTTTCACTTCTGCCCAGTTAATAAATGAAGCTTCTGTTGTCTCAAGATTGTAAGTAAGATCTGTATTGAAGGTCAATACATCATCATACATACAAGGATTTAACTGATTTGGAGCAGCAGAGAAATAATTAGGAAAATCCTCTAATGGATCTCCAACTCCAAAATGGCCAGCGTTAGATGAATCCCAAACCCAATTTTTAGAACTATCACCAGCAAGCATCTGCAAAATTTCAGGGTCAATAAATACATCAACATCTAAATCTAAGGTTACCACAATGCTACTGGAAACACCCGCTCTTCCAAATGCAATGACTTGCACCTGTTGTTGGTATTCTCCAGGAGTGGTATATCTATTTTTTGCTTCAAGACCATTTCCAACAACAACTGGTTGTGCTCCTTCAGAAAATATTACATGAAAATTAATAGCATTATCTGCCGTTGGTATTAAAGTAACATTACCAGTGTTATCATCAGCAATACTAATGTCAACCTGTAAATTTGTAGGTGTAACAATATCACCAAATTCAAAATCATCTTTTTGGCAACCTAAAACAACTGTTAGTAATAGAATACCTATTATGTATATATATTTCATCTTCACGATTTTTTTTTAATTTATTAATTCAATATCATCAAAGTAGTATGTAGAACCATCTCCTGCAAGATCTACAACAAATTCAAAGAATATTACAATTCTATTATAATCAAAAGCTGGATCAATTAGTGTTTCAAAATCAAACACTAATGTTTCCCAGGTGTTTTCTACTGTTGTGTTAATATCTACAAATATTTGTCCACCCGTTGTTTGGTTCTCTAGAGCAAGACGTACAGGTATGTTGGCCTTTGGAGACCATGTGGTTACAGCAATTTTTCCTGTTTGAGAAAAATCAACAGCAGTATCAACATCTACAAAAGTACCTGCATAAAAGACAGACCCTTCTGTTTTGATAGTTTGCATAACGGTGTTACTTGTGTTTTCACCACTCATATCTGGATTCATCTCAATGGTGGAGTCTGCACCCTCAAACCCAAGGAAAGTATATGAGGCCGCTGGAAGTTCAAAGTCTATAGGAAGTGTAATTCCATCTCCATCGTCTTCACCGTCAGACAGTTCTATATCATCAAAATAAAAGGTTGTACCTGTACCAGGATTCCCAAAATCAAAGAAAATAACAAGTTTTGAATACTCTTGGTCTGTAAATCCTGTAAAATCAAAGTTTAAAACCTCCCAAGTATTTGCCACAGTTGTAGTGACATCAATCTCTGCAGAGATGTTAGGATCTGTACCGTTTTCTAATTTAAACTTTACGGTAATACCTGCTGCAGGAGACCAAGTTTTTATACTAATAGCTTGAAAATCTGTAAAATCTATTGGAGATCCAAGTTCAAGAATACCTCCAGCAAACACCTCTGCTCCTGGCTCTTTAAAAAACTCAGCTACAGTTGCACTAGTGTTAATACCTGATGGATCAGGATTGTCTATTAAGGAAGTAATAGCTCCTCCAAAACTTGATCCAGCTGAGGCATAATCAATAGTTTGAGATTCAAAATCAATAGGAAGTGTAATAGGGTTTTCTATTACAACTTGTGTTGTACTTTCTATGGTTGCACTACCACCTGCCATTGCAACAACACGAACATCAAAAGTTCCTGTGTTTGAATAGGTATAAGGTACAGATTCTCCTTGCATAAATGCAATAGGATCCTGGTTTGGATCTTCACCAAAAGTAACGTCAAAACCTGTGGCCAAATCTGCAGTTGCAGAAACTGTGATTGAAAAAGCATCTCCAGAGACAGGGGTTATTGTTACCAATAAATTTTCTGGCGGTAAAAATGAAACAACTACCTCCTGGGTGATAGAAGCAGTTTCACCACTTAGGTTAGTTGCTGTTAAGGTTGCTGTATAAACACCTTCTTGGTAAGTGTGAGTGAAAAATTCTCCCGGAGTTACCATAGCTGTCTCACTATTATCACCAAAATCTATGGTGTATTGTGCTACACTCTCTCCACTAGGAGTGAGGGTTACTAAACCTGTGTTATCTTGTGTTATTTGAACTAACAAAGAAAGATTTGATGGCATTGCAATGCCATCTGTAAATGCTGTATCCCTATCCTCTTGTGTGCATGATAGTACAACAATTAAAAACAACGCACTTAGGAGAAAGGGATATATTTTAGATATTTTCATAATCATTTTATTTTTTAGTATCCTGGGTTTTGTGACCATCTGTTTCCTGCCAATTGTATTTCAACTAGAGGAATAGGAAATAATTCATTTTTACCTGCGGTGAAGCCTTCAATTTCTTGAGCAGCTCTACCTGTACGAACCAAATCAAAGAAGTGGTGACCTTCACCAACTAGCTCTAATCTACGCTCATTATATATTGCTTGGGTTAATGCAGATCCAGATGCGTTTACATCACTCAAGGTAGTTCTTTCTCTTACTCTATTAAGGTACTCACGTGCTAAGGCATCATTACCATCACCTTGATTGTGCGCCTCTGCGCCCATTAATAGAACATCTGCAAAACGTATTGCTCTATAGTTGTTTGGATTTGTTAAGTTTTGGTCTCCAATGTTTGTATCTCCTACTCTAGGGATATACTTACGGTTAAAGTACCCTGTATGTTCAAAACCTTCTGTGTAGGTTACCCCTGCTCCGTTATTGAAGTCAGAATAGGCATCTGCGAAAGCCTCTATGTCAAGGATTGCCAAATCTCTACGAACATCATCTTGGTCAAAGGCATCAAATACCTCTTGAGTAGGAACATTAAAACTAAACCCAGACTCAAACAAAGGACCATTAAAATTACGAGGACCATTAAAGCCAACGGCAACGTTTCCTTCACTACATTGAAGGCAACCAAAACCAGCACCTTCAACATCTGTGTATTGTATTTCAAAGACAGACTCTACGTTATTTTCATTATCATTTTCAAAAATTGTACTGTAATCTGTTACCAAATCATACACTCCACTGCTGATAACATCATCCAAAACTGGAGCTGCTAGCGCAAATTTATTTTGATATAAATACACTTTACCAAGTAATGCTTGAGCAGCACCTTTAGTAACTCTACCTGTTTGTGTTTGAGTTAGTGGTAAATTATCTGCCGCATAAATAAGGTCTAACTCAATTTGAGCATATACCTCTGCCGCTGGAGTTCTATCTACAGTATTTTGATCTCCAAATAAAAGTCTTTGGTCTACAGCTAGTGGAACATCTCCAAAGAACTTAACAAGCTCAAAATAATAATAGGCTCTTAAAAAAGTTGCTTGACCCAGCACATTTGCTTTGTTTGGAAAATCAATCTTGTCTTTAAATTCCAAAATGTAATTGGCTCTGTTAACACCTCCATACATCCAATTCCAAATATCACGTAATTGATCATTAATAGGGGTGTGTATCATATCATCAATCTCTTGAATTCCTGGCACGTCTGTTGCACTCTCTCCACCAGCTAGTGTGTTATCTGAGGCAATTTCTCCAAGCATGACATTAAGATAGCTTGATTGTAACAAATCATAGGCGCCAATTAAGGCGTTTTGATAGTCTTCTTCTGTATTAAAAAAGTTTTCTGAATTCTCATCTTCAGAGTTAACATTAACAAAATCATCGCTACAAGAAAGTAGTAATGTAGATGCTAATCCAAAAAACAATAGTGCTTTATATGTATATCTCATTATATTCATAGCGTTAAAATTTTAGTTGTAAACCAAATAAATATGTTTTAGGCGTTGGGTAGAAACCATAGTCAATACCTCCACCAATAGGTTGTCCTGTTGATCCAGTTGGATCATACCCTGTGTATTTTGTAAGTGTTACTAAGTTACTTGCAGAAACATAGAAACGTAACTCATTAATTTTATAATCTTCTAAGAAAGAATCTGAAAGGGTGTACCCTACTTGCACGTTTTGAAGACGAACAAATGAACCATCTTCTACAAAAAAGTCAGAAAATTGATTGTTTTGAGTAGCTCCAGTGGTTACACGCGGCGTATCATTACTTGTTCCTGGACCAGTCCATCTATCTAAGTAAATTGTAGATCTATTGGTTAAAGGCTGAAAACGCTCGTAATTACGTACAATCTCATTACCTACAGATGAAAATACGTAGGCAAGAAAATCTATGTTCTTGTAAGTAAACCCTAGGTTTAAACCAAAGGTTGCATCTGCGATAGGATCTCCAAGGTATGTTTTATCATCGTTTGTAATCACCCCATCTCCGTTTGTATCTTTAAAACGTAAATCACCAGGTTGTGCGTTGCTTTGAGAAGCATGGGCATCAATTTCGCCTTGATTTTGAAAGACACCATCTGTTTGATACCCTCTAAAGTATCCAATTGGCAAACCAGCTTCCATTCTAGCTGGTGCTTCTTGACCAATACCAAATGAGCCACCTTGCAAGAAACTAGCTTCACCGTTTACCTCTAAAACTTCATTTTTTAGCGCTGTAGCGTTAAAACTAAAGTTGTATTTAAAATCCTCTGAAACTGTTTTTCTGTAAGAGAGACTTAATTCTAAACCTGTATTCTCAACAGATCCTGCATTTACAGTGGGTGCACCAGAACCTGGAGCATTACCTCCTAAAATACCAGAGGTTTGAGGTGTTATTAATAAGTCTTCTGTACGTCTATTAAAGTAGTCTAAAGATACATCAAGTTTGTTATCAAAAAACTTAGCATCAAGACCTACATCAAAAGTGTATTGTTTTTCCCAACGTATCTCAGGATTTGATAGACCTCCGATAGCTGTACCAATAATTAATTCATCATCAAATACATAAGCACCCTCTCCGTTTAATAAAGATTCGAAACCGAAGTCTCTAATTCTGTCATTACCTAAAATACCATAAGAAGTTCTAATTTTTAAGAAATCGAAGGTGTTACTATCATTTAAGAAACCTTCTTCAGATACAATCCATCCTGCAGATGCAGATGGGAAGTAACCAAACTTATTAGAGGGTCCAAATTTTGTAGAACCATCTCTACGCATAACACCCGAGAATAAATACTTTCCTTTGTAATCATACTGCACACGAGCAAAATATGAAAGAAGTCTTGCATCAAATGTGTTTCCTCCATTTTGGAAGTTGTTTGTAACAATTTCAGCATCTTGGATATCTACGTCTATACCAGTGGTTCCAGGAACGTTAATTCCTGTAAATCCAGTAAACCTTCCCGTTGTTTGAAATACAGAGGTACCTAAAGTAACGTCTAGCTTGTGGGTATCATTAAAGGTATTGTTATAGTTTGCAAAGGTATCGAAGGTGTAATCTCTAAAGATATTTGCAGACTCGGAAATAATATCTCTATCTGTATCAATATTAAATACTTTTCCAGATCCGTAAAAAGCAACTGGAGTGTAACTAAATCCAAAAACCTCTGCATAGTTGGCTTGGATTCTAGATTCAATTTTGAAATGTTCTAGAAATTTATAATTAGCACTAAAACTTCCACTAAGTTTTCTAACCCTAGTTTTATTGATGGTGTTCTCCATTTGCGCTAATGGGTTGATTACTTCATTACCCAATCCTTCTGCTAAGGTGTAATTCCCTGCCTGATCTCTTACCGTAAAAGTTGGCGCATTGTTTAACGCGTTATATAAAACAGAGCCCAAAGAGTTTTCTGATAACGATTTACGTTCTATACCAGAAAAAAGTAAAGATGAGTTAAACTCAATTTTCTTTAGAATTTTTCTATCATGGCTTAACCTAGAAGTAAAACGATTGAAGTTTGCTTTGTCACCACCAACAATACCATCTTGTGTTAAGTAGGAAGCACTAAAAGAGGTACGTCCATTTTCTGTACCACCAGAAACGGTAATATCTGCATTAGATATAGGAGCCGATTCAAAAACTTCATTCTGCCAATTTGTACCTTGACCTAAAGAGCCAACATTATTGAAAAATGGCGCTTCACCATTATTGATCCTTGCCTCGTTTACAAGACCAGCATATTCTGTAGCGTTTAAAACAGGAATTTTACGCGTGGTTTCTTGGATACCGTAGTAAGATTTAAAATCAAATTTAATATCTGATTCATAACTACCACTTTTTGTTGTTATTAAAATAACACCGTTGGCGGCTCTTACACCATATATACCAGCTGTTGCATCTTTCAATACATTGATGGATTCTATATCTGAAGGGTTTACAACACTTAAATCTTCAATTACGTTACCATCCAGAAGTATTAAAGGCCTACTATCTCCATTGGTGGCAATACCACGAATTTTAATATCTAACCCACTACCAGGAGCACCAGAGCTCGGGGTAATTTGTACCCCAGCAACTTGACCCTGTAGGGCTTGCTCGATTCTAGTTGGTTTTAAATCCTCAATAGTTTCGCTAGATATTACAGATACAGCACCAGTAATTTCTTTCTTACGCTGTGTACCGTAACCTACAATTAAAACTTCCTCTAGGGAGTCTACATCTGGAGTTAACGAAATTGTAACGTTGTCTTGAGATGTGATGCGCATTTCTGAACTTACAAAGCCAACGTATGACACTACTAATATGTCATTAACTGAGACTTCATCAATTTTAAAATTTCCATCAAAATCTGTGGTGACACCGTTTTGAGTTCCTTTTACCAAAACGGTAGCACCTAATAAGGGCATGTTTTGGTCTTGATCTACTACTGTTCCTGATAATGAAAAGTTTTGGGCACTCGCCACAAAGCAAAAACAAAATACAGCAACAAAAATACTAATGTGTTTCATTCAATATAATTTTGGTACAAGATACGTATAGAAAACTAACATTTCCTTAATTTCAACCTATACAAAAAACATACATCATAAATACATGGGGTATAAATTAATAATATAGCAATAAAAGCCCCGTAAATATATAATGTTTGTATTGTAAAGTAAATAGCAGCAACTACTATAAATAAGCTCTTTAAAACAAATGTTGTGGTAATGTTGTAAGTTGAAAATGGGATGTTGTATCTATTTTAAATCTATAAAGTAGTTGTTTAGGTTGACTTTATGATCTAGATTAATTTTCTTACGCAATCTGTATCTTTTAATTTCAACGCTTCTGTGGGAGATGTTAAGCAATGGAGCAATCTCTTTAGATGATAGATTTAGCCTTAAATAAACGCAAAACCGCAAATCATTTGCCGTTAGATTTGGGTGTATATCTTTAACTTTCTTAAAGAAATCCTTATCTGCATGGTTAAATGCCTCCTCAAAGAACTCCCAATCATCTTTATCATTCAAGGATTTATTAATCTTTTTAACTAATGGCGCTACCGTTTCTATTTCAGAAAACTTTAAAAGCTCTTCTTTAAAATCATTTAACACATTGTTCTTCTTTATCATACTCATGGTAGATACCGCTAGTTCTCTATTTCTAGCTTCAATGTCTTGTTGTAGTTTTTCGTTCTTTAATTGAATGATTTCTTTTTGGGCCTCAAGCTCCTTTAAAGCAATCTCTCTACTGCTTTTTTCTAGAATTCTATCCTTTTCTAACCTATACCCTCTTTTATACCATGCGTTTACAAGTATGAAAAAGAAAATAAACGCTATAACATATAATGTAATTGAAAGCAAAGAAAAGTACCAAGGCCTTTCTATAGTAAAGGAATACTGAGCCTCACTCTCTTGCAAGGTATTATTTACACGTGCCTTTAAACGAAAGGTATAATCTCCATAACTTAAATTATCAAAAGAAACACTAGCGTTTGTGCTCCAATCACTCCAAGAGGTATTTGAACCACTCTCTAGAAGGTATTGAAATTCTGAAATCTTATAGGTATCATACTCAGGAACAGAGTATTTAAACACAATGCAATTATCACTAGCTTTAAACAAGCGCTGATCTTTATTAATAAGTGCAGCTTCTTGTTTACTCTGGCCAACGTATACCGCATTTAGATGTACATCATAGCGTTTCTCAGGGGTATCTTTTGTGTTTATTAAAAAGTAGCCATTTGAAGTCCCAGAGAGAAATTGTTGTGAGTTTATTCTTGAAATATTCTCAAATCCCTTCTTCTGTTTACGAAGAGAGATTGGAATTTGCATTGTTTTAATGATATAAGAATCTGTAAAGGGCTCTTTGGTTATATAGGTTATACCGTCTTTGGTAAAAAACCATAACATTTCTGAGACATTGGTCTCTAGTTTACCAGACACGTATGATTCTTTAGAAAAAATAGTGCTCAAAGTCTCTTCCTTTAAAAAAGTATCTGTTTTGGTATCTAAGAAATAAACACCCTCTTCGTTTGCGTATAAAAGGCGGTCGTAAAATTTTGCTATACTAGAGTTTGAGCCTTTAGTGACAGAGGTGTGTTTTTTAACATTACTAACATTGGTATATCCTAAATCAAGGGCTAATGTATAGACGCCTTTATACTCATGACTAACCAAAATAGTAGTATCTGAGGAAAACTCAAAATATCTTGAAGAAATATCAAAGCCTTCAACTTTATTTTTAAAACTCCAAACACCATTTTTCTTTTCAAGTATGTTTAAACCATTGTAATTTCCTTGAATCAAGATGTCTTTATTTTCTCCAGGTATTGACTTAATAGACCAAGTTCCCATCTCATTGGCTATAATACTTGCTTTGGAGCCATCTATTTGAAATGTACCTGTGTTATGACCACAAAACAAGGTATTGTTAATCTGCTCAAGACACCAAACCTGGCCTTCTGTTCCTCGTATTAGTTTAAAAGAAGTGTCTTTGTCCAAAGGCTTATAAAACAGCCCTTGATTTGTTCCTAAATACAGATTGTTTTCAAAAATTATTGAAGCATAGGTGGTACCAAGGGTACCTTTTCTATCTATATAACTTAAATAAGGAGATGTAAGATTTACACAATCTAGACCATTATCTAGCCCAACCCATAGATTGCTATTGTGATCCTCATAAAGAGATAAGGCTGTGTTATCTCCAAGACCATTAAATCTGTTAATATTAAAAAGCTGTTCTCCGGTGGCTGATAGATGAATAATACCACTACCAATAGTACCTAATAACAGGGTTCCATCTTTAAGGGCAAGTGCTGTATATATACTAGCCTGCTTGATATCTTTAGCCACAGAAATTGGCCAAGGCTTAACTCTGGTGGTGTCCAAATGAAAAACACCACTATTTTGAGTAACAGCAAGTGTTTTGTTATTTACAGATAAGATTTGTACTACAATATCATTATTGAATTCTTTTGCGTCAAATAATTTCTTTTTAATTCCATTTTCAATAGTAAACAAACCTCTATTTATCACAAAAAAATAAATTTCTTGGCCCACCTTAAATAGCTTTTGTATCGTATTGTCTGTATCAATGACTTTAACTGTGCTGTCTTCTGTGTTGTATATATATATTCTGCTCAAAGATTGGAATAAGATCCATTTGTTATAAGGAGTAATACTCCAAAACTGTTCATCTTCGATAAGATTAATATTTAATGTTGTAGTAAGTGAGTTGTATTTTTGTATACCATCTAGGCCAGGCTCCCAGAAGCCAAACTCCATGTAACTTCCGCTATAAATTTTGTTTCCTACAGCACAAACAGAACGAACAATTGTATTATTAGGAGAGGGGTGCAACAACCAATAAGAGCCATTATACTCCAGAAGCCCTTCATTATTAGCAACATATATAAAATTATTGGCAGATTCTGTAATAGACCAATTCTGAGTACCTGCCTTATACACCTCTGTAGAATAATTTGTAATTGGAGGTAGCTCTTGTGAAAGAGTTGTTGTAGTGTAAAAACAAAAAACAAAAAAAACAATGTAGAGTATACGCATCATGTTGTACTAAATATTTGATAAAAATACCATAATATATAGTACAACAAAGGCATTAAACTAAATAGATTGTAAAAAAAGTATCTATTTAATTTTTATTGTTCTCAGAGAAAGTGTTAAGTCCTTGTTGTAGCCACTCTAAATACGCATCTGCATCTGGAGTGTATCCTAAAGGTTTATTTAATAGGTTAAAGTCTGTATCTATTAAAATATAATAAGGTTGAGAATTATTTTTGAAATTGACAGTCTGGAAGGTAGCCCACTTATCACCCACTGTTTTTATTGCCTTGGTACCCCCTGTTGGCTTTAAAAAATTAAATGTGTTGTCACTGTCTAGTTTTTTCCTATCATCAACATATAGAGAAACCAAAATGTAATCATCCGTAATAACAGAATAAATATCATCACGTGTCCAAACCTGCTCTTCCATTTTACGGCAATTTACGCAGGCCCATCCCGTAAAGTCTATCATGATTGGTTTACCAGCTTTTTCTGCCTCTGCAAGACCATCATAAAAGTCTTTAAATCCTGTAATTCCTAGATCTCTCTCGTAAAGACTATAAAACATAGGTGGAGGAAAACCACTGAGTAGCTTTAGGTTTGAATACTTAGTATTTGTAAGTCCTGGTAGTAAATATAAAAAGAAAGAAATACTAGCAACACCTACAATGATATTACCCAAAGGAAGTTTCTTCTTTTTTGGGCCATCATGTGGAAACCTAATAAAGCCAAACAAATAGAGCGCAAGACCAAGGGCACAAATTACCCAAATGGCAATAAAAATTTCTCTTTTTAGTAATCCCCAGTGTTCAACAAGATCTGCGTTTGATAGAAACTTAAATGCCAGCGCTAATTCAACAAAACCAAGAACAACCTTTACTGTGTTTAACCAACCACCACTCTTTGGCAGTGTATTTAGCCAATTTGGAAACAGTGCAAATAATGCAAAGGGTAACGCCAAGGCCAAACCAAAACCTCCCATACCCATAGATAACTGCATGGCGCCTCCATCACTGGATAAAGAGCCTCCCAATAAAGAGCCTAAAATAGGCCCTGTGCATGAAAAAGAAACAATGGCAAGTGTAAGGGCCATAAAGAAAATACCGATGATCCCTCCTATGCTGTTGGCTTTATCATCCATTTTATTACTCCAAGACTGTGGCAATGTAATTTCATAGTATCCAAAAAACGAAAAAGCAAAGGCAATAAAAATGATAAAAAAGATAACATTAAGCGCAACGTTTGTTGAAATATTATTTAATATCTCTGGGTCTAAAGAGTCTAAAAGATGGAATGGCAAACTAAGTAGTACATAAATTCCAAATATGAAAAAACCATATAAAATGGCGTTACGCATCCCTATTTTTTTGTTTTTGGCACTCTTTGTGAAAAATGAAACGGTTAAAGGTATCATAGGGAACACGCACGGTGTTAACAGAGCTATAAGCCCACCTATAAAACCTAAAAAGAATATAGTCAAAAATGATTTACCTTCTTGATCTTGTGTTTCGTACTTTTCCATTCCTTTTAAAGGAATCGATAATTTTGCTGATTTATCAAGATCTTCTTGAGTGATATTTGCTACCTGGGCAGCAGCTTTCTTATCATTTAAACCAATTTTAAAAATCTTACTCTCTGGAGGCAAACACTGCTTATCATCACACACAGAATAGTAAATATCTACTTCAATTTCTAACTTGTCTGGGTTTATAACCTTGATTTGCTGAGTGAACACAGCATAATTATCAAAGAAAATAATATCCATCTCAAATATAGGGTCATAAAAAGGAGCCACCACTGGCTCTATGGTCTCACCCACTAAAACAAAACTAGTATCACTAGTATTGTAACTAAATTCTGTAGCAATTGGGCCAATTTCATCCGGCCCCATTTCTGGCTCCACTTGGCTGTATAAATGCCATTTTTCTTCTAAAACAGCCTCCATAGTTATGGTGTATAGATCACCACTGTTTTTTTCTAAACTCACATCCCAGGTAACAGGATCTAAAAAACCTTGCGCATTGGATTGACTAATAAATGACGTAAGTACTAAAACAAAAAATATTATTTTTCTCATAATTATGTATTCCATTGTATTTTTAACACCTCTTTGGTGGCACTTGTTACTTTATATCTGTCATCAGGTCTTAAGCCAATAACCCAAACAATCTCATCTCCACTCTCCAATACCCAAACGCTGTTTTTGGATAACAAAGATAGCTTTTCATCTTTAAAAAACTTAGTGAGTTTCTTTTTTCCTTTCATGCCAAAAGGATGAAAAACATCATCCAAACGCCATGCTCTTACCTTTAAGGGATATGTAAGTTTTGCAGCATCTACATAAAGGCTATGCGGCTCATGTTCTCCTACCTGGGCTACCTTTGTAAAGTTTAATTTTATAGGGATGGTACAACTTTGTTGTTTGGCATCAATACAGTAAACGCGAGAGTCTACCACCTGTTCTCTTGTAGTTAAAACAAGATGGTTTCTATCTTTATGGAGCACATACTGCTTTGAAAGCACCTTCTTGCCTACTTCACTTTCTAGAATACTAGCGATTGCCTTAAAATCTGTAAACCCATATGGATATAACAACTCAAACAATAGTGTATTGGTATTTGGTAGTGCTTGTAATTGCTTACTATCAATTTCGAAGCTGGTATCTTTGTGAGAGACCACCAACTTTGTCACTAAAGTAATATAATCTTCTAGCAATGCTTGACTTTCTTTAAGATGCTGTTGGGTCTGTTTGAAATTTTGCAAAACAGTTTTGTTCACGCCTTTAAAGGCTGGAATTACATCAAGACGAAGTTTATTTCTTAAATAATCACGAGTACTATTACTAGAATCCTCTCTCCAAAACAACCCTTCTTTTTTAGCAAATTGCATTATTTGTGCTCTAGAAAAAGGCAATAAAGGCCTAATTAACTGCTCGGTATTGGAAGTAATACCGGTTAAACCCCTTAAACCTGTAACACGAGAAAGATTTATAAAAAAGGTTTCAAGGTCATCATCTGCATGGTGTCCAGTAGCAATTCTATCATAGCCATTTGCCCTTGCCGTACTATAAAACCATTCATACCTTAATTCACGGGCAGCAACTTGTGTAGAGATTCCTTGTGTTTTAGCATACGTTTTAGTGTCAAAAACAGTTGTAAATACTGGAACTCCCAAATTGCCTGCTATGGTTTCAACAAAGCTAAGATCGGCATCACTATGGGCACCTCGTAGTTTAAAATTACAATGAGCAACCCCTAGAGTAAGACCAATTTTTTGAAGCAAGTGCAACAATACAATACTGTCTAGACCACCACTGCAAGCAACCAAAATTTTTTGATCTACCAGTGCTGGAAAATGAGCTGCAATATGCTTTTTAAATGCTGTAACCACGTCTTAAATTATAGTAATAATGTATGCATAAATAATGATAAAATGCGGGTAACACAATTTTATTAGGTTAATACCTGCCGCATTGCTTTTGCTTTTAGTAAACACTCTTGGTATTCTGCCTCAGGAATTGATTTTGCAGTAATTGCCCCACCCACAGAAAAACTCACATATTGTGAAGCAGCATTGTATAAAATACTACGAATTACAACATTAAAGTCAAAATCACCACTTGGGGTAAAATACCCTACAGCACCGCTGTAGGCTCCTCGCCTTGCGTCTTCTAGTTTTTCAATAATTTTCATTGCACTTACCTTGGGAGCCCCTGTCATACTGCCCATAGGGTAGGTTTTTTTTATAATTTCAACAGGACGTATAGACTCAGGCACCTCACACACAATGGTAGAAATCATTTGGTGCACCTGCTCAAAGGTGTAAATTTTACAGAGCTCCTGGACAGCCACTGTTCCTTTTTTTGCGACGCGAGACAAATCATTACGCACCAAATCTGTAATCATAATGTTTTCACTGCGCTCTTTTGGGTCCTGCTGTAATTGTAACATGAGCGCTGCGTCCTCCTTGGGTGAAACCGCCCGCTTGGCAGTTCCTTTAATAGGCTGAGAAACAATATGTGTACCCTCTTTTTTAAGGTAACGCTCTGGAGAGGCAGATAATACATATTGCTGTTCTAATTTTAAAAACGTAGCAAAAGGCGGGGTAGACAGCTCATTTAATTTCCAAAAAGCAGCCGTTGAATCTAGTGTAACCCCTTCACTGAAAAATTCTTGACAAAAATTTGCTTCATAGATATCGCCCCTTTTAATGTGTTGTAGCATTGCAGCTACTTTTTTGAGATAGCTGTCTTTTGATGTTCTTGCAAGTATCTGTATGGGTTGTTTTGAAATCGTTTTTTGAGTTACGTGGGTAGCCAAAATAGCATCCCAATCCTCCTGCAGCTCATCATCAACCATGTTAAGGTAGGATAAGGTTACTGCTGTTTGAGAAAAAAGAAATACTTTCTTGGGTTGAAAAAAATACAACTGCGGAAACTCTAGACCATCTATATTTTTTGAGGTTAGCGCTTCTACATCGTTTTTAAGATCGTAGCTCAAAGAGCCAAACAACCAGTCTTTTGTTATTGTTTGATACTCATCAAGTTTTTCAAAGGCTTTATCTGCATCTGTTTTAAGTGCTGTAAAAGCATCAACAGCCAATATAGCACTATAAGTGCCATGTGTCTGGACGTGCTCATTAGAGTCTAGCCATGCAACCTCATCATACTGTTGCGCCCATTGCAACAATTGTTGCCTCAGGGTGTCTGTAAGGGTAGCAGTAAAAGTTTTTGAATATCGTTTCACTATAAAGAAGCTATCAATAAGGCAACTGCCTCTTGCATAATTTTTGCTTGTTGTTGATTTACAATTTTCCCATCTTTTAAATCAAAATTCTCACTAAAAGAAGGAAATGGAATACTGGCAACGATGTCTACCTTTTTTCTGGTATAAAAATCTGTAAGATATGCTAGTGCTGTTTGGCCTCCTCGAGCTCCATCAGAGGTGCTCAAAAGTATCACTTTTGCTCCACTTAAATAACTACCATCTATTCTAGACAACCAATCAATTATATTTTTAAAAAAAGCAGAAATAGTACCATTATGCTCATTTACAGAAATCAATACACCATCTGCTTGTTTTATCATATTCAATAAGCTAACTAAAGTGTCTGGAAAACCCTCTTTAGCTTCAATTTCTTGGCCATACATGGGCAAAGGATAGTCTGTAAGTTCAAGCACGGTGACATCACAATTCTCTATGGTGGAAGCCAGATGGCTTACAAGGGCGTGATTTATAGATGTACTACTATTACTTCCAGCAAAGGCTATGATTTTTTTCATTTTTTAAAGATATTGAAAAGTAGTACCATTTCAAATAAAAAAGAATTCTAGAAACAAACATGATTTTAGTAAACTATCATGCCATGCTCTAGAATTCTTTTTTAAGATACTAATTGTGTTTTAAATATGTAAAGCTCTGTCTGCGGTTGCAGCTAGGGCTGCTTCTTTGATTGCTTCTGCGTAGGTTGGATGGGCATGACTCATACGCGCTATATCTTCTGCGCTGGCACGAAACTCCATTGCTACTACCATTTCGGCAATAAGGTCTGCACAACGAGCACCTACCATATGAGCTCCTAATATCTCATCGGTAGTTGCATCACTTAGTATTTTCACAAAACCATCGGTATCTCCGCTGGCTCTTGATCTTCCTAAAGCGCGCATAGGAAACTGTCCTGCTTTGTAGGACGTTCCAGATTCTTTTAATTGCGCTTCTGTTTTACCAACACTGGCCACTTCTGGCCAAGTATATACAACACCTGGAATTAAGTTATAATCTATATGAGGTTTTTGACCCGCTAATATTTCGGCAACCATAACACCCTCTTCTTCTGCCTTGTGTGCTAGCATAGCGCCACGCACCACATCTCCAATAGCGTATATATTTGAAATGTTGGTTTGTAAATGATCGTTAACATCTACCTGGCCACGCTCATTGGCTTTAACACCTGCGTTTTGCAGTGCAAGCCCGTCTGTGTAGGCGCGGCGCCCAACAGATACTAAACAATAATCACCCGTAAAGGTTACTTCTTTATCTTTTTTATCTGTAGCGGTAATACTTACTTTATCTGCTTCTCTTGAAACACTAGACACCTTATGAGACAAGAAAAACTTAACACCTTGTTTTTTCATAGCCTTCATTAGCTCCTTGCTTTGGGCAGTGTCCATGGTAGGAATAATTCTATCCATGTATTCTATTACAGATACTTCTGCTCCTAGCCTCTTGTATACTTGACCAAGCTCCAGGCCTATTACACCTCCACCTATAACAACCATGTGTTTAGGGATTTCTGTAAGACTCAAAGCCTCTGTAGAGGTAATAACACGCTCTTTATCTAGTGTAATAAACGGTAAGGTAGCTGGTTTACTACCCGTTGCTATAATCGTATTGGCAGCTTCTATTGTTTGAGTGCTCTCACCTGTAATCTCAATATGTGTAGCATCTTTAAAAGAACCCACTCCAGTAAAAACATCAATTTTGTTTTTGTTCATCAGAAAATCAATCCCTTTAGTAGTTTGCTCTACCACAGATGCTTTTCTCTCAATCATCTTTTTGAAATTAATTTTAACTTCTCCAGGAATATCAATACCATGATCTTCAAAGTGCTTCATAGCATCTTCATAGTGGTGTGATGAATCTAGAAGTGCCTTACTTGGTATACAACCCACATTTAAACAGGTACCTCCAAGGGTGTTATATTTTTCGATAATTGCGGTTTTCATCCCTAATTGTGCACAACGAATTGCCGCTACATATCCACCAGGACCAGAACCTATTACTGCAACATCATACTTTGACATACTTTCTTTTTTTAATTAACATTTTACAACGGTTTTAAAATTTCCGAAGCTAGACTACAAAGGTACAATTCTGTAAAGAAGTTTAAAAGTTTATAGCCCTTGAAGTTGATCGCTTGCTTAAAATTAAAAATACCATAGTTGTGTAAGGGTTGTTTTTACTTGACAGGCAAAACTGTAGTGTTTTTTACCTCGTTTATAGTAAAGGAACTTTGGGTGCTACCTATGTTCTTTAAAGAGGTTAGTTTATTAATCATAAAGTACCTAAAGGCATCCATATCCTTAACCATAACTTTTAGGAGGTAATCAAATTCTCCACTTACGTGGTAACACTCCAAAACCTCATCAATTATGGAAATCTTAGCCTCAAAATTTGAAATACTAGACTCTGTATGTTCGGAGAGCTTTACATGACAAAACACCATAAACCCAAAATTTAGATGTTTTTTTTCTAATAGAGCAACATATTTTTTTATCACTCCATTTCGTTCCAATTTCTTTATTCTTTCATACACTGCAGTTACAGACAAGTTCAATCTTGATGATAACTCTTTATTGGTCTGTTTACTATCCTGTTGTAGATAATTTAGTAGCGAAAAATCTATAAAGTCTAATTTCATGAAGAAAAATTTTTCTAAATATACACAACAAAACAGATACAATTAGATTAAAAAACATATTATTTACAATAATGTAGTATAAATTACTTTATTTAATACTTAATTTCAATAATTATTCTATATAATGGTATATTTGATGTATAATTTATTTTACTTAATCAAATAGTATTCTCTTATTATGGCAAAAAAAGAATTTAACCCTGCAAACAACATTCAAGATCTTCAGTTTTTTGGAGAATCTGGAGGTGTAAATCCATCTATCTCAGACTCCTCAACCTATACCTTTCTATCTGCACAGACCATGCTTGATACTTTTGAAGGAAATACAGAGGGATGTTACCTCTACTCTAGACACACCACCCCTTCTAATATGTATTTAGGAGAGGCTCTTGCTGCAATGGAGGGAACACAAACAGCTAATGTAGCCGCTAGCGGTATGGGAGCCATCACTCCTACCATCTTGCAATTTTGTAAAGCCGGAGACCACATAGTATCATCAAGAACTATTTATGGTGGTACGTATGCATTCTTAAAAAACTTTACGCCAAAACTAAACATTGATACCACTTTTGTAGATATTACAAATCTAGAAGCCGTTGAGGCAGCCATTACTCCTGAAACCAAAATTATTTTCTGTGAGTGTGTTAGTAACCCTCTACTAGAAATAGCAGATATTAAAGGTCTTGCTGCCATTGCAAAAAAGCACAACCTGGAGCTTCTTGTAGATAACACCTTCTCACCACTAAGTATCTCGCCAATTAAATTGGGAGCAGATGTTGTTATGCATAGTTTAACAAAATTTATAAACGGTAGTAGTGATACTATGGGCGGTGTTGTATGTGGATCTCAAGAACTAATAGATGCACTGCGTGATGTAAATGATGGCGCTTGTATGCTTTTGGGAGCATCTATGGATAGTCTTCGAGCAGCCTCTATATTAAAAAACCTCAGAACCCTACACATACGCATGCAGCAGCACAGTAAAAACGCGCTGTATCTTGCACAAAAATTTGAAGCAGATGGACTACGCGCTGTCTATCCAGGATTACCCTCTCACCCAGGGCATACCCTTTACAACAGTATGATGAATCCAAAATACGGGTATGGAGGCATGTTAACCATTGATGCAGGAGGACTAGAAAAAGCAAATAAACTAATGGAATTAATGCAGGAGAGAAATGTAGGATATCTTGCAGTTAGCTTAGGATTTTATAAAACATTATTTAGCGCACCAGGAACGTCAACATCTTCTGAAATACCAGAAGATGAACAAGCACAGATGGGACTCACAGAGGGTCTTATACGTTTCTCTATTGGTCTTGACGATGACATAGAGCGCACCTACCAAATTATGCGTCAGTGCATGAAAGACGTAGGAGTCTTGTAAAATCAACTTTAGACTAAAAATACAAAGAGAGCTGTAAAATATTTAAATATTTTACAGCTCTCTTTTTGATTTGCATACATCTACACAAAATCGTAACATTACAAAACAAATTAAAATTTCTACTATGCCACAAGAGAATCTCTCAGATATTAAAATTCAGGAGCAAAAAATTAATGACAATAAACAACTAAGTATTTGGGAGGCACTTATTCCCGTAGTTATTTTAATGTCTTTGCTTGCCTATAATATATTTTTAAAAGATGGAGCTTGGCTTGGAGATTACTCAAACCAATATATCCTGCTAATGGGTGGAGGTGTTGCAATGATAGTTGGTCTGTTTAATAAAGTTTCTATTAGAGTAATGATCAAAGAGGTTATAGAAAACCTTAAAAGTGTGTACAAACCCATTATCATATTAATGCTCGTTGGCGCTTTGGCAGGCACTTGGCTTGTTAGCGGTATTATTCCAGCCATGGTCTATTATGGCTTGCAGGTATTAAGCCCAGAAATATTTTTACCGGCATCTGTTATAATCGCAGCTATTATATCCATAGCCACTGGGAGCTCCTGGACCACCTCTGCAACAGTAGGTATTGCCCTAGTTGGAATAGGGACTGCCCTTGGCATTAGCCCTGGAATGATTGCGGGAGCTGTTATTTCTGGAGCCTATTTTGGAGATAAAATGTCTCCCCTTAGTGATACAACAAACCTTGCTCCCGCTATGGCAGGTACAGATTTGTTTACCCACATAAAATACATGGCCTACACAACGGTACCAACTATTATTATTACCTTAATTGTGTTTACTATTTTAAGCATGACTATTGAAACCTCTGGAGAGGCAGATATAAGCAACCTTTTGCAAACCATAAATGCAACATTTAATACAACAGGGTGGCTATTTATAGTGCCCCTTTTAGTAATTGCCCTTATTGTACTAAAAACAAACCCACTAATATCTCTGGCAACAGGAGTTGTCTCGGCAGCAATTTTTGCTGTAATTTTTCAACCCGAAATTTTAGCTACCGTCTCTGACTCTACAATTGGGGCACTTTCCCAAGCTATCTTTAGCGACACCGCTATAGAAACACCCAATGAAACTTTAAATGAATTATTCAGCTCAGAAGGTCTTATTGGCATGTTGTGGACCATATTACTTATTGCCTCTGCCATGGTTTTTGGAGGTGTCATGGACGGCATTGGTGCATTGGCAAGAATCACAAAAGCGTTACTAAAAATGGCTTCAAGTGTTTTTGGTTTGTTTGCAACTACCGTCGTGAGTTGTTTTGGATTAAATGTAATTGCAAGTGATCAATACCTTGCACTGGTTATCCCTGGAAAAATGTTTAAAAAGGCATACCAAGACAAAGACCTTGCTCCAGAAAACCTCTCTAGAACCCTAGAAGATTCTGGTACGGTCACCTCTGTTTTAATACCATGGAATACCTGTGGAGCCTACCAAAGTGATGTGCTGGGGGTTGGAGTTGGAGAATATTTTATGTTTGCCATCTTTAACTGGCTTAGTCCATTTATGACCCTACTCTTTGCAGCATTTAAAATAAAAATCAGAATGTTAGGGCAAGCAAAACAAGCCTAATTAAAACCATTTTATTTATAAACAAACTGCCAAAACATTGTGAAGTGTTTGTACTTTTAAATTCTAAAATAAAAACAAAAAATATGGCTCAAATAACTCTTGGTGGAAACCCAGCAACTACAATAGGAACACTTCCAGAAACTGGAACAAAAGCTCCAGATTTTAACCTTACAGCTGCAGATTTATCATCAAAAAAAATGTCAGATTATACTGGTAAAAGAAAAATACTAAACATTTTCCCAAGTGTAGACACAGGTGTGTGCGCAAGCGCAGTCAGAACCTTTAACACTCATGGGGCGTCTCTTGAAAACACACAGGTACTTTGCATCTCTAGAGACCTACCATTTGCACAAGCACGATTTTGTGCTGCAGAAGGGCTTGAAAATGTTGAAATGCTAAGCGATTTTAAAGATGGAAGTTTTGGTGAAGCCTATGGACTTACCATTGCAGATGGTCCTTTTGCTAATTTACATGCAAGAGTTGTAATGGTCTTGGATGAACAAAACACTATCTTATACTCACAACAGGTTCCAGAGATTGGACAAGAGCCAAATTATCAAGCTGCTTTAAATGCTTTAATCTAATGCTTATTTCCTTTTTAAAAAATCGTCTTTTAGGATCTAAGTATGCTATTACAGGGGCTTTAAAACTTATAAAAAACGAACCTAGCATACAGCTGCAAACTATAATTAGTATTGGAGTTACTATTGCTGGGTTTGTTTTTGATATCTCTGCAACCCAATGGATGCTCCAATGTTTTGCAATTGGCCTTGTAATTTCAGTAGAAGCACTTAACACCGCCATAGAAGAAATAGCTAATTTTATTCATCCCGAGCAACATATAAAAATAGGCTACATAAAAGATATTGCAGCAGGAGCCGTATTTTTTGCGGCAATAGCTGCCGTTATTATAGGGTGTATTATATATATTCCAAAATTCTAAAATAAAGTCAAAGCCAAATAAAACACAAGTGTTTCAACTTTTAAAAAACAAGTATTTTATTTATATTTAGTTCTTAAATTTTGATGAGTATTATTTAAAAATAAAAACACAACATAACTCATAACAATTTGTATTTTTGTTTGATACACCTCACACTTCATGGCTATAAAGAAAACAACCAGACCAAAAAAAACAAAACAGCCAAGAAAACCCATCTCGTTTTCACTCTCTAAGCAGCAAAAAATATTGCTAGGCAGCTTCTTAACCCTTCTTGGTATTGCATTATTAATTTCTTTTACATCTTTTCTTTTTACTTGGCAGGCAGATCAAAGCATTGTAGGTATAGCAAATAGAAATCTTGAAACAAAAAACTGGCTTAGCACTTTTGGGAGTAATATAGCGTATATATGCATGTACCAAGGATTTGGGATTGCAGGGTATATTTTTGCAAGCCTAGTAACCCTTACAGGTGTATATTTCTTTTTTGATTACACAAAAAAACGACTACTAAAGTTTTGGTTTTGGGGCTTGCTAGTGATGACATGGTTTTCGGTGTTTTTTGCTTTTTTTAGCGGAAACAGCTCTATTTTAAGTGGTGTTATTGGATTTGAACTTAATGATTTCATGCAAGACTACATGGGTCTTATTGGAACGGTACTCTCCATGACATTCTTTGCTATTGTTTATTTCGTTTTACGATTAAACATAACTCCAGAAAAAATTCAAAATGCTGTAAGGAAAACAAAAAAAGACATTTCCACAGATTTCAACCAAGCTCCAGTTACTCCAGGTGTTAATCAATCAAGTAACGCTTCTGTTTTAGAAACAAATAGCAGCCTTACCACACACACAGAAATTCCTCTTGACACAACCCCTACAAGCACTAATGATAGCTCATTGGATAGCTCTCAAAACACCAATGACACCTCAACAAAAACTACCCAAAAGAAAACTATAAAAGAGACTCCAGACCAAGGGGTTTCTATGGAAATTGAGCAAACTAAAGAAGAAGCTGTTGTTGTAGAAAACTTAAGCGATAGACTTGTAAAAGATTTTGGAGAGTTTGACCCTACTCTAGAGCTTAGTAATTACAAATTCCCAACCATAGAATTACTAAAAGACTATACTGCGGGACAAGGCATTACTATAAATCAAGAAGAGCTTGAAGAAAACAAAAACCGCATTGTTGAAACGCTCAATAATTATAAAATTGGTATTGCGAGTATTAAAGCTACGGTAGGCCCAACCGTCACATTATATGAAATTGTTCCAGATGCTGGAATACGCATATCAAAAATTAAAAACCTAGAAGACGACATTGCGCTTTCACTTTCTGCACTTGGGATACGAATCATAGCACCAATCCCTGGACGCGGAACCATAGGTATAGAGGTACCAAACAAAGACCCAAAAACAGTTTCAATGCGGGCTACCATTGCTTCTCCAAAATTCCAAAACGCAGAGATGGAATTGCCTCTTGCCCTTGGTAAAACAATTAGCAATGAGACTTTTGTTGTAGATTTAGCAAAAATGCCTCACTTACTTATGGCAGGTGCCACGGGACAAGGTAAATCTGTAGGACTCAATGCAATACTAACCTCGCTTTTGTACAAAAAACATCCAGCCGAAGTAAAGTTTGTACTGGTAGATCCTAAAAAAGTAGAGCTTACTTTATTTAACAAAATTGAGCGTCATTACTTAGCCAAATTACCTGGCGATGAAGATGCTATCATCACAGACACCAATAAGGTTATTACCACCCTAAACTCTTTGTGTGTAGAGATGGACAAGCGCTATGATTTATTAAAAAACGCCTATGTACGTAACATCAAAGAGTACAACACTAAGTTTAAAGAACGCAAGTTAAATCCAGAAGAAGACCATAGGTTCTTACCTTACATTGTTCTTGTTATTGATGAATTTGCAGATTTAATAATGACAGCTGGAAAAGAAGTGGAAACTCCCATAGCTAGACTAGCGCAGTTGGCTCGTGCTATTGGTATTCACCTTATTGTAGCAACCCAACGCCCTTCTGTAAATGTAATTACAGGTATCATAAAAGCTAACTTCCCGGCACGAATTGCCTTTAGAGTAACAAGCAAAATTGATTCTCGCACAATTCTAGACAGTGGTGGTGCAGATCAATTAATTGGCCGTGGAGACATGCTCTACACGCAAGGAAACGATTTGGTAAGAATACAATGTGCTTTTGTTGACACTCCTGAAATAGCAGACATAACAGATTATATTGGAAATCAAAAAGCATATCCAGAAGCCTATATTTTACCAGAATATGTAGGTGAGGAAGGTGGCACAAATCTTGATAATAATATAAATGAACGAGATGTAATGTTTAGAGAAGCTGCAGAAGTGCTTGTAATTGCACAACAAGGATCAGCCTCTTTGCTGCAACGTAAATTAAAATTAGGGTATAACAGGGCAGGTAGAATTATCGACCAATTAGAGGCTGCCGGTATCGTTGGCCCTTTTGAAGGTAGCAAGGCCAGAAGTGTATCTGTTCCTACCCTTGAAGCGCTGAACCAACTATTGGAAAACGAATAAAAATCATGAAAACAGTTATAAGCATTCTTATTATTTTAGCATCTAGTATTAGCTATGGCCAACAAGCAACTACCCTACTGAGTGAGGTTTCAGCAAAAGTTAGAAGCTATGACAATATCCAGATTAAATTTAAATACAATCTCACCAATCAAAAGGAAGGTGTCAATCAACAAACCTTTGGAGATCTTACCCTTTTGGATGACAACTATGTTCTAAACATGCTAGACATCACCCGTATGTTTGATGGTACATCTATTTATACCATTGTCCCAGAAGACCAGGAGGTTACCATATCCTTGTACAACCCTGAAGATGAAAAAGACATCACACCCTCTCAAATGTTAACTTTCTACGAAAAAGGCTATGATTCTAAAATGGGAATTGTTGAAAATATAAAAGGAAGAAAAATTCAGTTTGTAAAACTAACCCCAATAGATAGTAATGCTGAAATTAAAAAAATTCATCTTGGTATAGACAAACAAACAAAGCACATCTATAAGTTAATCCAGGTAGATAGCAAGGGAACAAAATATACCTTAACAGTACAATCTTTTAAAACCAACCTACCCCTTTCAAAAAGCTTGTTTACTTTTGATAAGCAAAAGTACACAAACGATGGCTATTATATTAACCAGCTAGACTAACTCCTTGGCGTGAAAATACTAGACAAATACATATTGATTTCTTACCTCAAGACGTTTTTTAGCGTCTTTGTTATTTTGATGTTTATTTTTGTGCTACAAACCATTTGGTTATACATCGCAGAATTAGCTGGTAAAGACATCGACTTTATAATTATTCTAAAGTTTTTATGGTTCTTTACTCCTAAACTTATCCCTCTGGTACTCCCCTTAACTATACTAGTTACCTCGTTAATGGTCTTTGGAGGTTTTTCTGAGCGATATGAGTTTGCTGCTATGAAGTCTACGGGTATTTCTCTACAAAGGGCCATGAGGAGCCTTACAGTGTTTATATCTGTTTTGGCCTTAACTGCTTTTTTCTTCGCAAATAATATAATTCCTTATTCTGAATATAAATGGCAAAACTTGCGCAGAAACCTAGCCCAGGTAAGCCCATCTATGGTTATTAGTGAAGGACAGTTTAGCCAAATTGGTGAGGGGTTTAATATAAAAGTAGACAAGAAATATGGAGAGAATAATGAGTTTCTTACAGGTATTATTATCCATGAAAAAAATCCAGCAAAACCTAACGGCAATTACATAGTTACCATAGCAGAAACTGGAGAATTTAAAAGTCAAGAAGGTAGTAATACCTTGTCATTAATTCTAAACAACGGCTCCAGGTATGAAGATATTCAAGAGAGGGATATCAAAAAACAAAAACGCATGCCTTTTGCAAAAACAGACTTTAAACAATACACAGTAAATATAGACCTCACAGAGTTAAACGATACAGATATCGATAGAGAGAATGATCTAAGCAACCAAAATATGTTTAATATTCGAGAGTTATTTGTAGAAATAGATTCGCTCTCTAAGGGTTTTACAAAAGACATAGAAGCTTTTGCAAACAACAGCTACTACAGAACAGGAGTTTCTAAATTCAATAACAAGAAAATCAAAGCAAAAAAACTGCCAGATAGCCTAGATTCTTATTTAGACTTATTTTCAGAAAAAAGGCAGACAGAAATTGCAAAAATGGCATTAAATAATGCAAAGAGTACCCTGCAAACTATAGATGCCAAGAAAAGAGCATATAAAATAAAAACAAAGCGTCTAAACAAGTATGAGATGTCATTGCATGACAAACAGGTGCTTCCAATTGCATGTATCATTTTATTTTTTGTTGGAGCTCCGCTGGGTGCTATTATTCGTAAAGGTGGTATGGGCCTTCCAATGGTAGTGGCAATCTTGCTTTTTTTAACCTATCATTTTATTGGTATTTTTGCAAAAAATAGTGCCGAGGACGGCACGCTACATCCCTTTATTGCCACATGGCTTAGTACTTTTATTATGTTCCCACTAAGTATCTGGCTAACCTACAGAGCCACCACAGACCAAGGAGTTTTTGACCTTGAAACTTTTGTTGGAAGAATCACCAAGCTGTTTAAGAAAAAAAGTAAAAAATAAATACTACTATGGATAAAAATCAATTCACACAAAACCTAAGCTTGCCTTTAGTGGCGGCACCAATGTTTTTAATCTCAGGGCCAGAACTTGTTATTGAAGCATGTAAAAATGGTATTGTAGGTACTTTTCCGGCATTAAACCAACGTACAACCGAAGGTTTCGAGCAATGGGTAGTGCAAATAAAAACAGAACTAGCAGCCTGGGAAAAACAAACAGGTAAAAAAGCTGCTCCGTTTGGTGTAAATCTTATTGTTCATTTTAGTAACCCAAGAGTAGAGCCAGACATGCAAGTATGTGTAAAACATAAAGTACCATTAATTATAACCTCTTTAGGTGCAATTAGCCTTGTGGTTGATGCCGTTCACAGTTATGGTGGTTTGGTTTTTCATGATGTTATTAAGAGGCGTCATGCAGAGAAAGCAATTGAGGCTGGTGTTGATGGTTTAATTTTAGTGTGTGCAGGTGCAGGGGGACACGCAGGAACCCTTCATCCAGTTCCATTTATAAATGAAATCAAAAAGATTTTTGATGGTTTTATACTTTTATCTGGGGGGTTAAGTACAGGTCAAGATATAGCAAGTGCTATGCAAATGGGAGCAGATTTAGCCTATATGGGTACTCGCTTTATAAATACTACAGAAAGCAGTGCTAATAAAGAATATAGAGACATGATTATTGACTCTCAAACAAAAGATGTTACCTACACAGCCGCTATTAGTGGAGTGAGCGCAAACTTTTTAAGTAAGAGTCTAGAAAAAGCGGGGATAACACAAGAACAAATAGAAAGCAAAGGTAAAATAGATTTCGGAAAAGAAATGGACACAGAGGCTAAAGCTTGGAAAACAATTTGGTCTGCGGGTCAAGGGGTAACTAGCATTGAAGACTCCCTACCCATAAAAGAGTTGGTCAAGCGAATGAAAACAGAATTTGGCGACGCAATTTCCAAACAACAAGATATAGCAAAAAAATACCTTTAAAGTTTGTAATGATTCATAAGTATTTTCTCATACATTTTTGAAGGCAACACCTTCTTTAAAACAATAGAAAATTTCTGTAAAAAAGCACCCACTTTGTATCTCACTTTGGGTGTTTTTTTGTTGATGATATGATAAACAGCCTCTGCCATTTGTATTGGATTTTGACCACTATCCACATCTGCATCCATCATTTTTAAGGTAGCTCCGTATGCTTTTTTATAGGGAGAGTTCTCTCTTAGAGGAGCATGGTATCGCCCTGCGGCAATATTGGTAGCAAAATCTCCAGGGGCTACATTAGCCATCTGTATGCCAAATTGCATTAACTCCATTCTGTAGGCTTCTGTAGTAATCTCTAGAGCTGCTTTGGTTGCACTATAAATGCCTCTATAAGGCAGGCCCATATACCCTGCGATAGAAGTAATATTTATAACATGGCCACTCTTTTGATTTCGCATAGAGGGCAATACCTCATTGGTTATTTGTATGGGTCCATACAAATTGGTTGCAAATGCCTTTTGGATCTCCTCTATTGGTGTTTCTTCCAAAGGGCCCGTAATTCCTACTCCAGCATTATTAATCAATACATCTAGTCTTGCTTCTTTTTCAAGTAATAATGCAACACAGGCTTTAATACTCTGTATGTCGGTTACATCTAGTTGTAATAATGGAAAAGGGAAGTCTGTCTTAAAGCGATCTGGATTTCTTGATGTTCCGTAAACCTTATAATTCCTTGCAAGTAAGTATTCTCCAATGGCCTTTCCTATTCCTGAAGACCCTCCTGTAATTAAAACAACTTTTTTCATAAACACTGTATTGACACAAAGATTAAATTATAGTAGGTAACTCACAACAATTGATAGTCTTTATTATCTTTTAATAAATGTAACAATAAACAAGCTAACTCGTCAAATAGATGGCTAACTAATACATATTTGCTTTTGGAAACAATTCTTACTATAGAAAACCTAACCAAAAAATTTGGTAAACTTACTGCGGTAGACAATCTCTCTTTCTCTATAGAAAAAGGTAACGTATATGGCATTTTAGGCCCCAACGGCAGCGGAAAATCTACCACTTTGGGCATTGTATTAAACGTAGTAAATAAAACCTCTGGAAGTTTTTCTTGGTTTGGAGGCGATGTATCTACACACAATGCCTTAAAAAAAGTAGGTGCTATTATAGAGCGGCCAAATTTCTACCCTTACATGACAGCCAAACAAAACCTTGAGCTGGTTTGCAAAATTAAAGGGGTGGCCACAACCCAGGTTCAAAAAACATTAGACACCGTTGGGCTACTAGATCGTCAAGATGACACCTTTAAAGGTTTTTCACTGGGTATGAAACAACGTCTCGCCATTGCATCTGCGCTGTTAAACACTCCTGAAATTCTAATACTAGATGAGCCCACAAACGGTCTAGACCCTCAAGGGATTCATCAAATTAGGGGAATTATCCAAAAAATCGCATCACAGGGCACTACCATTTTATTGGCATCTCATCTTCTAGATGAGGTAGAGAAAGTATGTACTCACGTGGTGGTACTAAGTAAAGGAAAAAGCCTATATGTGGGTAGAGTTGAACAAATGAATGCAAGTTTTGGTTTTGTTACCCTGCAATGCAGCGACATGCCAGGACTTAAAAAAGTACTGGAAGAAAGCACCTCTTTTGAGAACATCAAACAAGATGCAGCCTACCTAGTAGCCAATCTTACACAAGAAATGGACGCCGCAAAACTAAATGCCTTTTTGTTTGAAAAAGGAATCACCCTATCTCACCTTGTGCAAAGAAAAGAATCTCTAGAAGAGAAATTCTTAGCCTTGACCCAAAACCCAGCACAAACCAACAACTAGACACACATGCTTAGATTACTCTCTATAGAACTCGATAAAATAAAACGCAACAAAGCGGCAAAGGTCATTACCATTGTGTATTGTTCCCTTATTCTAGGTATCTCTCTAATTGCCTCTTATGAATTTGACTTTGCAGGTATAAACTTTAGAATTGCAGACCAAGGAATTTTTAACTTCCCTTTTATTTGGCACTTTAATGTCTTTATGGCCTCCTGGCTTAAAATATTCTTTGCCATAGTTATTGTCTCTATCGTTGCAAACGAATACAGTTACAACACTCTTAAACAAAACCTGATTGATGGTCTCAGCAAAAAAGAGTTTATACTGTCAAAATTCTTGGCAGTACTGCTTTTTTCTGTTATTTCTAGTGTGGTTTTGTTTGTAGTAACACTAACACTGGGTATGGTGTTTAGTGACTTTACAGAAATAAGTATTGTCTTTACCGACATGCAATACATGCTTGGGTATTTTATAAAGGTAACTACCTTTTTTAGTATGTGTATGTTTTTAGGTATCTGGATAAAAAGATCTGCATTTGCACTGGGTTTTTTGGGAGTGTGGCAGGTTTTTGAGGGCTTTATATTTATAGTTTTCAGCTATTTGAAAAACAAAAAAGACATCAATCTTATAGACAATGTATATAATCTATTACCTCTTAATGCCATGTCAGACCTTATTGCAGAGCCTTTTACTAGGTTGGGCGCAGTTCAAACCCTGGCTAGTCAAGTAGGAGAGAGTTTTGATAAATCATACGATGTTCCTTGGCACTCGGCGCTTATTTGCTTAGTGTGGACCACCCTATTTGTGTATTGGTCTTACCTTATTTTAAAACGTCGTGATTTGTAGCAATTCTTTTAAGACTTTCGCTTGGATTTGCGAAGTTTTCTTTTGTTTGCCTTGCCTTGAAACTCTTTACTGTAAGACAACATAAGCCCGTGTACTTTAGCTAAAGGCACATTGTATAATATTGCATACTGGGCGGCCATAATACGCACCATTTTTTTTGACAACCACATACGCCTAAAATTATGCATCCGCTTTTTTAAAGACATGGTTTCAAAACGCATTCTATTTAAATCTATTAAATAAAAATCGTAGGTGTTGTTTTCTGAAATTTTAATCAACGTATTTCCTGGAGAATGATCCAGAAAATTAATGTTGTTTTCGTGCAGCTTAAAAGTGAAACTTGCAAATTGAGTTAAAATCTCATCTCTATTAGGATATAGCGGTGTATGATTTAAGACTCTAAAATCTATATCATAATCCACAAACTCACATAGGTAATAGCTTTCTTTAAGACCGCCATTAAAACGCTCTGCAAAGGCTACAGGAAACGGTGTATTAATCCCAGATTCTATAAGTTTTATTGCATATTTAAAAGAACGTTTTGCTTTGCTTTGTCTTAGGAACCTATACACAAGTGCCTGAAAAAAATTTGGTGTCTTAAATTTTTTTATGGTGATAGTAACCCCATCTATAGTTGCTTTTTTAATGACATTTCTATCACCTTTTGTAAGATACTCACCTGCATGCTCAAAATCTGCAAGAAAATCTGCAATGGCTTTTTCTGAGCTTACAAAATTAGGGTGTGTAGTGAGGGTTAATGACATTAATAAATTTTAAATACATTTAAAAAAAAGGTATTTTGCGAAGATAATGGAACTCAAACAAATACTGGTAATACAAAATAAACGAATTGGCGATGTACTGATAAGCTCAGTGATTGCAAATAACATTAAAAAGGTATTTCCAAAAAGTCATGTCACCTATTTTGTGTATGACTACACAGTGGGTGTTTTAGAGAATAACCCAAATATAGATCGTGTTATTTCGGTTCAAGAAAAGGTGTTAAAAAAACCACTTGAACTATTTAAAATGATGCGCTATATTAGAGCTCAAAAGTATGCTATTATTTTTGACCCCTACTCTAAATTACAAAGCAGACTTATCTGTTTATACTCCAAAGCCCCATATAGAATAGGACAAAAACGAGCTCATAAAAAGCTAAAACTACCTTTTTATACCCACCCTATTAGTTATTTAGAACAGCGTTCTAAAAATTGCGGAAAAGCCATTGAAGATAAAATAAACATGATTACTTCGGTGTTTGATTTGTCTGATCCAGATTATGAGCCAAAGATTTTTTTAACAGAAAAAGAAAAACAATATGCTCCCGCACATGCGCTAAAAAAACCTGTAATTATGCTAGGAGTTTTGGGAAGTACTCCACAAAAATCAATGCCGTACCCTTACATTGTTGCCCTTATAGATTTTATTACAACAACCTACAAGGCTACTATTTTATTTAATTATGCGCCACATCAAAAACAGCAAGCGCTAAAAATCTATGAAATGTGCGCAAACAAGCAATACATAAACATGGATATCTATGAAGACTCTATTAGAGGCTTTATTTGCCTTATGAACACCTGTGATATACTAGTTGCCAATGAAGGAGGAAGTGTGCATATTACCAAGGCATTAAACGTTCCAACCTTTACGATATACTCTCCTTATATCAATAAAGAAAGCTGGTGTAGCTTTGAAGACGGAGAGGCTCATGACTCTATACATTTACTAGAGGAGCAACCAGATTTATTTAAAACCTTTACCCAAGAAGAAACTAGAAAAATAGAAAAAAACCCAGACGCTTTGTATCATAAACTTACCCCAGAGATGATACTTAAAAAACTTAATCCTTTTTTACAAAAACACCTTAGCCAATAACACTTTCAGATTCTCCTGCAGCCTCTTTAGGGTCAATACCATAAGGTGTCCATACAATGTTTTGTTTACGTGTGTGTGCCCGAATGGTTTTATTTCTCTCAATCATATCCTGAGTTACATACCCGCGAGCATGCTCTAGGTGAACTGCCACGGCGCTATAACGTATTTGGATACCTTGTACACCATAATTTGTTAAACGCTCCCCAAGCTCTCTATCCTCTCCCCCATATTGCATTCTAGAATCAAAACCATTTACAGCAAGGATGTCTTCACGCCAGCCAGAGGCGTTATTGCCGTCCCAGGTTGGTGTTGTGGTAGTAAAAGTATTGAGCATTACTTCTTTGGTACCATGAGAGGTTAGTTTATTTATTTTGAAGCTTTTAGGCTGCCCATTTTCTAATAACCAAGCTGCATCAAAACAAGATTGAGAAACTATATTTTCTTTTGAGACGGCGTCGCTAATACTCTGAGACAGTTTATAATAGCCTCCAGATAAGAAATGCTTTGGTCTTCTGTATTTTAAATGTTTAAACACAAAATCTTTCCTAGCAATACAATCTCCATCACTAAAAATAAGGTAATCACCCTCACTGGCGAGTATAGCTTTGTTTAAAATTTTTGTTTTTTGAAAACCGTCATCCTCTTGCCATACATGTTTTATGCGCAAAGAAGACTCTTTTTGAAATCGTTTAATTACATCCGTCGTTTCTTGTGTTGATCCATCATCTGCAATTACAATTTCAAAATCCTTAATATCTTGTTGCTCATAACCCCATAATGATTTCTCTAACCACAAAGGTTGGTTATAGGTACTTAGTATAATAGATACGGGAGCTTTTATATGGGCATCTTTTATAATACCATGAGTAGTCCATTTTTTTTGTAACTCACGGGTTTCTCTGCGAATAGTTTGGTTTTTCTTTATCGAAACTTCATTTTTATATCCCCTTGGATGGTCTAGATGCACTACAATAGCATTATAGCGTATTTGTTTGCTCTTTATACCAGAGTTAAACAAGCGTTCTCCTAATTCTCTGTCTTGACCTCCGTACTGCATTTGCTCGTTTAGGCCATTTACAGCAATAATATCTTTGGTCCAGCCTGAGGCATTATGTCCATTCCAACTAGCATTGGTTGGAGTTATTAAATTTAAAACAGAGGCTGTTATAGGCTTTGCGGTAAGTTTACTGTTTTTAAAAGAGGTTTGCAAACCATTCTCTTTTAGCCATTTTAAATCAAAGCAGCGACCCGCATAAATATCTTCTTTATCAATGCTTTTTGAAATATTCATAGGCAACATAAAGTACCCACCAGACAAAAAACAACCTTCCTCTCTGTATTTTACGTGTTGTTCTACAAAGTCTTTTCTTGGGATACAATCACCATCACTCATAATGGTATAGGCTGTAGAACACTTTTTAACTGCTTTATTTAGAATCTCAGATTTTTGAAATCCATTATCTTCATGCCATACATGAACAATAGGATAAAAAACCTCTTTTTGTAGACGCTCTAAAAGGGCTTTTGTTTGAGGTCCAGAACCATCATCGGCAATAACAATCTCAAACAATCTGTAGGTTTGATTGTTATAACCATAGAGTACTTTCTCTAGCCATTGAGTGTTATTATAAGTGCTAATAATAATAGAGGTGTCTATTGTTTTCATTAGTGCAAATATACTAGATTTTGTGTTTGGTTCTAAAAATCTAAACGCTCAGACTACTCCTATAATTTTTAAGTAAAATAGGACGATATACAAAGGGCTACCCACCACATTTATAAACACCTGGATTATCCTTGGGTGTTTGAATTATTTAAAAGCCAAGGTCTCTAAAGCCTAATTTTAGTACCTTTGTTTACAATGCAAAAAACGCCCACATTAACTGTTATTATTCCCACTTTCAATGAAGCGGGCTATATTGAAGATGCATTAAAAAGTGTTGCATTTGCAGATGAGATTATACTTATAGACTCTTTTAGTGAAGATGCAACGCTTACGCTAGCAACACCCCATGTAAGCAAAGTTCTCTCTAGAGAGTTTGATAATTTCAGTAATCAAAAAAATGAAGCATTAAAACATGCAAAAGGCCAATGGGTTTTATTTTTGGATGCAGATGAGCGCGTCACCCAATCCTTAGAAAAAGAAATTAAAGAAACCATACAAAACCCGGTACACTCAGGGTATAAGATAAACTTTCCTCATTTTTACATGAATCGTTTTCTATACAGCCATAGTGATGATGTGCTGCGTTTAGTAAAGCGTGAAGGAGCTCACTTTAAAGGAGAGGTGCACGAAAAACTACTATGCAAGGGTTCTGTGGGCAGGCTCAAAAACAAGATGTTGCATTACACCTACAAAGATTTACACAGCTACATCACAAAAAAAGAAAGCTATGCATGGTTTCAAGCCAAACAACAATACGCTAAAGGCAAAAGAGCCACTTGGATGCACTTTTGGTTTAAACCATTGTTTCGGTTTGTTAAATCATACATCATAAAAGGAGGCTATAAAGATGGAGTTCCTGGGCTAACGGTTGCTGGGGTTAATGCTTATGGGGTTTTTCAAAGGTATGTAAAGCTACATCTGCTACATAAATCCATGGAGTAGCTTAACGATAAAACACTAGCTATGGAGGCTTTATTTAATAGCTGTAAAATGAGTATTTTTACCCAAACAATATTGCTACATTGAAAAACCAAACAAAAATTTCTGCGGTTATCATTACCCTAAATGAGCAAAAGGCACTCCCCGCTTTTTTAGACAGTCTTTGGTTTGCAGATGAAATCATCATTTTAGATTCTTACAGTACAGACTCAACACTGGCCATAGCAAAGGAACATCAAAAAGTAAAGGTGTATCAGAGAACATTTGATGATTTTTCTACTCAAAAAAACGTAGCAATCAGCAAAGCTACTCATGACTGGATTGTCTTTTTTGATCCTGACGAAAAAATTACTAAACAACTATCACAAGAAATTCTAAGCACACTTAAAGACCCCAAAGCCATTGCTTATTATGTAAATAGAGAGTTTCATTTTATGGGCAAACAAATTAAATTTAGTGGCCTGCAAAATGACAATGTAATTAGGCTTTTTAACAAAAATTACTGCGCCTATAATGACAATCTTGTACATGAGGTATTGAAAGCCAGTGGTAAAACAGCAACATTAAAAAACAAACTACCGCACTACACTTATACTACCTTTGATAACTATACCGCAAAAATGCATCGCTACAGCGCTTTAAAAGCCAAGATGTTGTACAACAAAGGGATCAAACCAAAAGGATATCATTTCTTTTTTAGGCCTTGGTATCGATTTATAAATCAATATTTTTTTAAATTAGGTATTCTTGACGGAAAAAGGGGCTTTATATTGGCCTATACAAGCGCGTTCTCTGTATTTAAAAGATATGTGAATTTATGGTTATTATACCGAAACATAAAATAGACATGAAACAGGTATTTCTAGAATCACATAATCTAAAAAACAAATTCTCTGGTTTTGGTCAGTTCAACTACCACCTCATAAAAGCATTGGCTAAGCAAAAAAAAGAGGGTTTTACCATTGTTTTACATGCAAAGGATACAGCTGTTTTAAAACAAGAGTTTGGTCAAGGGTTTGACTATAAAAAATACAATGGTATTACACGTCATAAAGCCTTTAGGATTAAAAAAAAATACAATCTCTGGCACTGTTTAAATCAAAACATTAAAATTGAACCTTTTTTCAAAACTCCATATCTGTTAACTGTTCATGATGTGCATTTTGCAACACAAACTCCCGCGCATCTTAAGTGCCAGCAAAGAGACCGGTTTAAATTAAAACTTGAGCGCTGCACGGCTATTGTATATATCTCTGAGTTTGCAAAAAAAGACACGCACGCTCATTTTAAAGTGCCTAATGTTCCACAATATGTAATCTATAATGGAAACACCATTACTGATATTGATATTCCAAAGAGTTTTGCACCAAAGCAGCTACCAAAACAAAAGTTTTTATTTTCAATAGGAGCCTTTAGTGAGAGAAAAAACTTTATGAGCCTGGTGCGCATTTTACCGCTTTTGCCAGACTATGATTTGGTCTTGGCTGGAAATAACAAAACCATATATGGTAGTAAACTAGAAACCTTGGCTAAACAACTAGGAGTAGCACATCGCGTTTATATAACTGGTAAAATTGAGGATGTTGCCAAACAGTATTACTTGCAACACTGTGAAGGCTTTGTGTTTCCATCACTAAGAGAAGGCTTTGGCATCCCTCCCATTGAGGCCATGGCATTTGGTAAACCTATTTTTATATCCAACAACACATCTCTGCCAGAAATTGGTGGAGAACATAGTTTTTATTGGGATAACCACACCCCGCAGCACATGGCTGAAGTAGTATTGCAAGGAATGGAAAAATACTACCAACGAGAAGAATTTTATACCCAGTGGTATATCTCACGAGCTAAAAGTTTTGACTGGAATGAAACAGCAAAGCAATATATTGACGTGTATCAATCTATTTTATCCTAATTTTGCAAAATGAAAGATGTTGCCATTAGCATTATTAATTACAATACAGCAAAATACACCATTGCATGTATAGATTCTATTATAGCCCACACCTCAAAAGATCTAGCTTTTGACATTATTGTTATAGATAATAATTCAGAACCAGATGATTTTGATTACCTGCGCAACAACTTGCAAGTTCAAGAAAACATCACCTTACACAGAAGCCCTATTAACAAAGGTTTTGGAGGAGGACACATGGAGTCTTTACCGTATGTAAATGCGAAATATTTTTTATGTCTCAACAATGATTCTATTTTTTTAAATGATTGCTTGACACATCTAAGCCAGCATTTAGACTGCCACCCAGAAGTAGGTTTAGCTACAGCACAAAACTTTGATGAGCATGGGAGATTTTCTCCCTCATTTCATCACTACAAAACATTTTGGAAGTTGCTACTAGGTAAAAAAACATTAGAGAAAATAAATCCTGTAAAATTTCCTGAGCGCAAAAAAGAGTATACCCAAGCTATAAAAATAACCTCACCAAATGGAGCCTTTTTGTTTTTTAGAGCTAGTACGTTTGCTGAAATTGGAGGGTTTGACACCAACCTTTTTCTGTACTCAGAAGAAATGGACTTTGCTAAAAAATTAGAAAAAACAGCTTTTGAAGCTGCCCTTGTACCTCAAGCAAGGTTTCAACATTTCCAAGGGAAAAGCTCTAAAGCCTCTACCGCTATAAGCAGAGAGGCCATGTTGTCTGAACTATACGTGATAAAAAAGCATTATTCGTTTTTTCACTACAAAGCCGTACAACTATATTATATCTTGACATTACCTTTTAAGCCTAGGAAGTGGTTTTTGTTTCCAGTGATTATAAAAGGGGTATCTTTAAAGTATTCTTTAAAACAAAAACAATACATTCGTTTTTTAAAAGATAACTAAGCCGTTTTATGAGCAAAAAATTAAAATATTTTTTCAGGACTCTAAAATCAAAAAAAAGGAAAAAGATTTTTGGCCCAAATGCCAAGGGAATTATTTATGATTCCAAAAATGGATATATGGCCCTTCCCATTTCAGACATTACAATAGGAAAAAACCTAGGTTATAAAGGGCATTGGAATTTCAGTGACATACAAAAGCTCTTACAGCAAACCACTCAAGATGATGTTATTTACTTTATAGGGACACACGTGGGCACCCTTCTTGTGCCTATTGCAAAAAAAGTAAAGACTGTGGTTGGCTTTGAGGCCAATGAAGATACTTTTTGGTTTATAAAAGCCAATCTATGCCTTAATAAAATATCCAATGCTACGATATTTAACAAAGCTGTTGGAGATGGTGCTAAAAAAGTAACATTTTACAAAAACACGGTTAATACCGGAGGGAGTAAAATAAAACCCATTAAAGATTCTATCCTTTATAATTATGACAACCCAAAACAAGTAGAGGTAGACATGGTTGCACTAGATCCATTTATCGCAGAGCAAAGCCTAACCCCACCCTCTGGAATTATCATGGACATTGAAGGGGCAGAATATTTCGCCTTAAAAGGGATGCAAGCAACACTAGCTAAGGTTAGATTTTTATATGTAGAATTTGTGCCACACCATTTGCAAAATGTATCAAATACTTCTGTTGAAAAATTTATAAAAACAATAACACCTCATTTTTCTAAAGCTATTTTTCTCAAAGACAATACGCAATTCGATATTTCAAGTTCAGAAAAAGAACTAGTAAAACATTTAAAAACATTAGAAAAAAATAACGTTGCAGACGATATTTTATTTACCAAATAAACCTATGGAAAACCTAAAATCTGAAATTGAAAAAACACTCGCTGTCCTAAAACGAGGTGGCTTAATTCTATACCCTACAGATACTGTTTGGGGAATTGGCTGTGATTCTTCAAATCCAGAGGCAATAGACAAAATATATAAGTTAAAGCAACGTGAAGACAGCAAATCAATGATTTGCCTTGTGCACGATTTTAAAATGTTAAATCAATTTGTAGAAGAAATTCCAGAGGTTGCTTATGATATTTTAAAATACGCTGATAAACCAACTACCATCATCTATGATGATCCTATTAGAGTTTCCCAAAACATCATTGCCCCAGATAATTCTCTGGCCATTCGTGTTGTAAATGACACCTTTGCAAAAACACTTGTACGTAAATTTAGAAGGCCTATTATTTCTACCTCCGCCAATGTTAGTGGCCAAAAAACACCCATGACTTTCAAGCAAATTTCTCCTGAAATTCTAGAGGGTGTAGATTATGTTGTTGATTTTGAAAGAAATAAAAAATCACACAACCCATCTGCTATTATTAAATTAACCATGGATGGACAAGTAAAAATTATACGAGAATAAATTTGTAAATAGTCAAAATTCACTTCGGTTTTTAAGCCCTATAGCGTAACTTTGTAAAAGCAAATAAATATGCAATTACGTGGGGATAACAACACATTCAAAGGCATTACAAAATCCTATATTTAAAACCGTATCACAGGCTGCATCAAACCTTGGTTTGGACGCCTATGTTATTGGCGGTTTTGTGCGCGATTATATATTAAAAAGAGGAAATCCAAAAGACATAGATATAGTGTGTGTTGGCTCAGGAATTGCACTTGCAAAAGAAGTTTCAAAATTACTGCCGGGCAAGCCTAATGTAACCGTTTTTAAAAACTATGGCACTGCCATGCTTAAAACAGGTGGTATTGAATTAGAGTTTGTAGGAGCACGTAAAGAATCCTACCAACAAGACAGTAGAAATCCAGTCGTAGAAAACGGCACCCTTCAAGATGATCAAAACCGTAGAGACTTCACTATAAATGCATTAGCACTTAGTCTTGGGGAGGCTGATTTTGGAGCGCTTTTAGACCCTTTTAACGGTATTAAAGACTTAGAGGCCAAAATAATACGCACGCCTTTAGATCCAGAGATTACCTACAGTGATGATCCACTCAGAATGATGAGGGCTCTAAGATTTGCTACACAATTAGATTTTATTATTGAAAAAAAATCATTGGAGGCCATCACCAAAAATGCCCAGAGAATAAACATCATCTCTAAAGAGCGCATAGTGGATGAGTTACATAAAATACTAGCCTCACAAAAACCATCAAAAGGGTTTTCATTACTGCATAAAACAACACTACTTCCTTTAATACTCCCAGAACTTGTGGCTCTGCAAGGTATCGATGAAAAAGAAGGGCAACGCCATAAAGACAACTTTTGGCACACACTAGAGGTGGTTGATAATATTGCAAAAACCACAGATAATCTATGGCTTCGCTGGGCAGCATTATTACATGATATTGGTAAAGCTCCCACAAAACGCTTTGATAAAAAAATTGGCTGGACGTTTCATGCCCATGAATTTGTTGGAGCCAAAATGGTATTTAAACTCTTTAAAAGACTCAAAATGCCACTTAATGACAAGATGAAGTTTGTTCAGAAAATGGTGTTAATGAGCTCTCGCCCAATTGTACTGGCAAGCGATGTAACAGATAGCGCGGTGCGGCGTTTGATATTTGATGCTGGAGAAAGTGTAGAAGATTTAATGACACTTTGCGAGGCGGATATCACCACTAAAAACACCGCAAAATTTAAAACATACCATGATAATTTCAAGATTGTACGTGATAAAATTATAGAGGTAGAAAAGCGTGATAGCATTCGTAATTTCCAGCCTCCAGTGAGTGGGCAAGAGATTATGAAAACTTTTGGGTTATCTCCTTGCCGTGAGATTGGACAAATCAAAGATGCTATAAAAGAGGCTATACTGGAGGGTGAAATACCCAATGAGTATGAGCCAGCAAAAGCTTTTATGTTAGAAAAAGGGGCGAAACTAGGATTAAAAACAACTGTATGAGAGACAACAAAAAGGTGATATACTGGCTCCTAACGGGATGTACACTTATTTTTATCATGGTAATTGTAGGAGGTATTACCCGTCTTACACATTCTGGCTTGTCTATCTCAAATTACAAACTAATTTCTGGCACCATTCCTCCAACAAATGCCTTGCAATGGAATGAGGCCTTTGATCTGTACAAACAATACCCAGAATATCAAAAGCTTAACTATAACATGACTATAGATGAGTTTAAAGACATTTATTTCTGGGAATGGATACACCGTGTAATAGGCCGTTTTATAGGATTGGTTTTTGTGATTCCGTTTGTATATTTCTTGCTTAGAAAACAGCTAACAAAATCTACTATTAAAAAATGTTTGATTTTGCTAGCTATGGGTGGCTTTCAAGGATTTTTGGGTTGGTTTATGGTGAAAAGTGGCCTTGTAGATAAACCAGATGTAAGTCATTACAGACTCGCCATGCACTTAACAACCGCATTTCTGACCTTTGCGTATACTTTTTGGGTGGCCTTAGATCTAATTTTTCCTTCAAAAAAACAAGTTAACACCTCTTTTAGAAATCTTATTAGAGTAGGGCTTGTTATACTTGTAGTTCAAATCATCTGGGGCGCTTTTGTTGCTGGTCTAGATGCAGGTTGGATTCATAACCACTGGCCACTAATGAATGACGGAGAGCTTATACACCAAAGTGTTACCACAGAACAAGAACCACTTTGGAGAAACTTTATAGAGGGCAAAAGCGGTGTGCAATTTGTACACCGATACCTAGCCTACATTGTTGTTGGTATTATTGGTTTTATTTGGTTTAAGGCTAGAAAAAATAAAACTACCATGCTACAACAAAAGGGTATCAACTTACTTTTAATACTAGTTGGAGTACAATTTGTGCTTGGTGTGCTTACCTTAGTTTTGTTTGTTCCTGTTTGGCTGGGAGTACTTCATCAAGTTACGGCTTTCTTTTTATTGGCAACCATGACTTTTACCCTGCATAGATATAGTAAATAAGCAGCAAAATAATATCTTTAAAAACTAATATAAAAGTGTATGATTTATCGTTTTAGAGTCATTTTAAATTCGCAAGACGAGGTGTATCGCGACATAGAGATTCAAGAAAATGCAACCTTTGAAGATTTTCATAATACCATCACTCAAGCCTTTGGCTTTGAAGGCCAAGAAGTGGCCTCTTTTTATGAAAGTAACGACCAGTGGGAACAAAAAGATGAGATAGCACTCTTTGATATGAGCGATGGTGGTGAGCCAACGCGTACCATGGCAGAAACAATACTCAATCATGTAGTATCTAAAGATCACAGAAACCTCGTATATATCTATGATTTTTTATCTATGTGGACCTTTATCATAGAACTTGCAGATATCGCAGAGCCAGAAGCAGGAGTTACCTACCCAAACCTTATGTTTGCACAAGGAGAGGTTCCAGATGAGCCAATAGACCCTGAGTTTGTTAGTGAATCTGCAGATGGAGATTTGGATGATATGTATGGAGACGAGAATTTTGATGATGACCAATACGGCAGCTCAGATGACTATGAGCATCTAGATTTTGATGAGACCTGGAACTAAAAATTAACTAAGAAAAACATCCAAATATATTTGGAGCAACATCTATTGTATTTGGCTTGTTACTACCAAACTTTTTTACCTTTTAAAAAGGCTAAACGCCTCAACTTTAATTTATGATCAACTTATTTAACACCCATATTGCCTCTTTATCCATTCATCGCGTTGGAAACAAAAGTAAAAACGAACCTATACTTCTCTCTGATGATGTATATAAAATGGATGACGAGATTACTCCACTTTTAAAAGAATACTTTTTAAAACCCTTTAGAGACAAAGAAGAGAACTACTTTCAGTTTGTTAATGAGGCAGATCTAGAATTTCATGAACTATTTAACTGTGCTACTCAAATATTTGACGATCCAGAGTGTGTTCACCAACAAAGTAAAAAGATTACCCAGCATTTATATGACCAATCTACACATCAGCACATTAAAAGCGGTGAGGTGTATGTTGCCTATTTAGAAAACTTACAAATTGATAATGAAAAAGTAAACGCAGTAGGTATTTTTAAATCTGAGCTTAAACAAGACTTCCTTCAATTTTCTGAGCAAGAAAACCAAATCAATGCTCATCTGCAACAAGGAGTTAGTCTAAACAAGTTAGACAAAGGGTGTATTATATTTAATGTAAAAAAAGAAGAAGGGTATAAAGTATTATCTGTAGACAGTAATAGATATGATACGCGGTATTGGTTGGAAGCATTTTTAGGGGTCGAAGCCTTTGAAGATGATAACTTCTACACTAAAAAATACTTGAAATTTTGTCAAGATTTTGCAAAAGACGTGGTACTTCCTGCCGAAGACAAAAAAGAAGAAGTTTTGTTTATGAACCGTGCGGTGAATCATTTTGCTAAAAATGATACCTTCAATGAAGGTAATTTTATGAACGATGTCATCAGTAACCCAGATTTAGTGCCAGAGTTTAACCACTACAAGAGTGAGACCGCTCCTAAATATAAAATCGAAGATTTAACCACCTTTCCTATTGCTAACACAGCAGTTACAGCCGCAAGAAAAAAAATAAAAAACGTAATAAACCTAGACACAAACGTACAAATCAAACTAGATTTCATTAATCCAGAAAGTGCAGATAAATTTGTTGAGAAAGGCTGGGATGAGGAAAAGCAGATGTATTACTACCTAGTATACTTTAACAAAGAGCAAAAGAGTTAAAACTTATTTTTACCTTGTCTGTTCCGCTTTATAAGCCGTCTTTTTTTTAAGAGCTAGTTTAGGGCTTCGATTTTCATAATACAAACCCCAGTGTTTTTCAGGCTCATCTGGATCATCAGATCCCTTCCAAGGTTCGTCAAAAGCTTCAAAAATAAACGTAAGAATACAATCCTCTTCACACCAACGACTAAGCTCTTGGTAGTAAATTTTTTGAAAAACAGGATTGGCATGCTCTCTTGGAATGCCTTTACCGTTTGAGGTTGAAGCCCATCCTGCTTCTGTGATGACCACTAATTTATGAGGATACTCTTTAGCAACAGCCTGGTAATTTTGTTTTGTAAATGAAATGGCCTCATCAATAGTTTTATATTCCCAAAGCGGATAGGTATGAATAGAGATAAAGTCAACGGCCTCCACCAAAGGGGCTAGTTTATCTAGCCAAGGAACATAATTTTCGCAAAATGTAACGGGTTGTTTAGTTGCAGCCTTAAGTTGTTTCACATACGCAATTACACGCGCAACGGGTACCATATGATCTGTCCATTCTACACATGCCTCATTACCTACCGAAAGGCTAAATATGATGGAATCGTAGGTATTGGCAAGTTCAATTAGCTTATTAATTTCGTTTTGGTTATGTAATCTATTATTTTGAAGAGTCTGATCAGTATACACGCCTCCACCCCAAGGACAGTTATGGTTGTTTTCTTCAGCGGTGATATAAGCTCCAAGCATTACTTTAAGGTCTAATTTTTCATTTTCTATGACCTCTAAAACTGTTTTTGAATGGGCATCGCAACTATAAAGGCGAATATAGCTCCAGTGCTTCTTAACTATAAGTAAGTCTTCTTTCACCTCACTATAAGAAGGAAATGAGACACCAGGCACCTGTCCAGCTCTGTAGCCTGAATAACACACTGCTGAGGCTGCATCAATGGAAAAAACATCCGTATACTTCATAGGTGCTAATTTAAAATTTTAATTTTTCATGTTTATCCCAAAGACCCCAAAACGCACCCACATCTCCCTCGATGCCTACTTTCCATGATTCATCAAAAGAAGAGAAATAAAACATGTCTATTTGATCTTGATCAGACCAGAGTTGGGCATTGATAAAATACTTCAGAGCATTCTCATAAGAAGGGTGAGACACCCCTAAATCACTCCCTTGACTAGGCCATCCAGTTTCTGTGATAATCACTTTTTTTCCGTTCCCAGCGCGCAGTGCTTCTTGGTACATCTGCTTCATATAAAGCAAAGAATAGTCTAGATGACAGGCCTCCCAGTATGGGTAACAATTAGCTAAAATAACATCACAAGCTTCTGTGATTTTTGGTCGATCAGTAAATTCATAATACGCGTCTACATAGCCAACTTCAACATTGGGTACGGCTTTTTTAAACTCATGGATATGAGTTATAAGCTCAGTTTCTGAAAGGTCTCCCCTATACATTACTTCATTACCAACAGCAGCTATATCTACAAACCCATCTTTACTGAGTTGGATAAGGGCTTTGATTTCCTTTTCGTTTATGATTTTATCATCACCTAGCCATGCACCAACAAGTGTTTTTAGTCCATACTCTTTGGCCAGTTTAGGAATCATATCATTACCCTCAGTGCACGAAAAACTTCGTATCCACTTGGTGTAAGGGGCTATAATCTCAAGCCGTCTTCTAATTTGCGCCTCTGTTATTAGCTCGCCAGGCTTTTGCCCTTCCCCATAAGGGCTAAAACACAAACCATGCATGCCATTTTCAAGAACAGTGCTGGAAAGATTTTGAAGTTGCTCAGCGTTATACTCTGAATAATTAACACCTATTAACGATTGCTTTTTTTCTTCTCTGAATGACATTAATTACCCTTTAAAATTGTTGTTTCTTTATTTGTTTCACTTTTTCTTTTGGCCAAAATAGCCGTAATCTCTTTAGATTTTTCCTCAGTAATGCTGTAATTGCGCATTACAAACATTGCCAAGATGGTTCCTCCCATAGGGAAAAAACAGAAGAACGCATGCAAGCCTTCTACTGCAGATTGCTGATCTATGGCAGCAAGATCAGGATTAAAACCTACTACCGTTATAATTACTCCACTAAGGGCGCCTGCAATACCAAAACCAACCTTTACCATCCACCAGTAGATGGCTCCAAAAATACCTTCTCTTCGTTTTCCTGTATTAATTTCATCAATATCAATCACATCTGCTGTCATAGACATCATAATGGTAAATAAACTTCCAATCCCAAAAGAGAAAAACGGCAAGGCTATGATATACATCCATGGTTTTCCTGGAATAAATAAAAAGTATAACAATATGTATCCCACAAGTGAGATAGACTGAGATATCATAAAAGCTTTTTTCTTACCCATTTTTTTTGACATCCAAGCCACCGTAGGTATCACAATAAAGGTGGTACCCAAAGCGCCCAAACACCCAAACATAGATACCCAAATACCACTCGCACCGGCGTCTCCGTTAAATAGTTTGTAAACAATTACAAAAAAGGTAAGTGCTGCAACGGTGTTAAAAGCATTAAATATTAAAAATGTTGCTCCGCATAATTTTCTAAACTCTTTTATTTTAAATGCCTCAGAAAAACTTTCAAAAATCTTTTTTAAGCTATTTCCTATGTTGGCAGTATTTAAAGGCTCATAATCTTCCTCTAAAGTAGATTTACTTTTTATAAATATAGCGGGAACAATAGCACAAAGGGCGCATGGTATGGCAACCCAAATGGCTAGTTCACGAACGGCAACATCTGCAGATTCAAACCAGTTTTGGTCATACATAATGATCCAAAACAAAGGAGCAATTACCCATGCCCATTGACCAATCCATTGGGAGATAGCCATGATATTTGTTCTTTCGTGAAAATCATCGCTCATTTCATACCCCATAGCCACATAGGGAACACTAAAAATGGTAAGTCCTACATAAAACACCAAAGACCATAAAAAGAAATACCAAAAATTATATTCTACACCATCAATCTTATAAAGTTGCCACATAAAAATATAGGCAAGCCCCATAATTATCCCTCCAATAATCACGTATTGACGACGTCTTCCCCATCTAGATTTTGTATTGTCTGAAATAAATCCCATTATAGGATCTAGAAAAGCATCAAAAATTCTTGGAAAAAGAAATACCAAAGACCACATCCATCCAGAAAACCCAAGGTCCTCCACCAAAACGATCATAAATATTCCCAGAATAGCTGGAAACATTTGATTGGCCAACATACCAAAGCCAAAAGCAATCTTCTGGCCCATTGGGATTTTGTTGGTTTTAATTGAACTATTCATATTCTTATTTTTTAGTTAGTAATCAATATTGTTTGAAGAGCCTGTGGGCTAATCAAAATTTGTTTGGTTGTCATGGCTGTTTTTAATTCAAAAGATTTTGGCTTGAAACCTTCATTGAAAATCACAACAGCAATTGATCCATCTGGGTTTTGAGAGGCTGTTACCATTAAATCTGTATCACTAGATTCTGCGCCAATAACTACTGCTCCTGGCCTAATAAATTTGCTAAAATGAGACATGACATAGTACAGCGGGGTAAGGTAAACTTCGTCTTGTGCTGGGTCTACAATTATTGGCGCTACACACCAATTTTTAAACCAGTTAGGCCCTCCTTGTCTGTCTAGAACCATATTCCAATCAACCCAACCGTCAACCCAGTTATTTAGACAGCCAATAATATCTCTGGCATAACGATTAACAGGAGCGTATTTAGGGTGTAAATACTTTTTTTCAGCCTCACGCCAATCATAACCCCAATCTGTGGCTTCTTTAGACCAGTACCAAGCATCGTCTTTCCAAGCTGGCACCTCAGAGTCTATACATGCCTCAGACTGAATTAAATATTTATTGGGTGCTTTATGGTGTGCATATTCCAACTCTTTTGGGAAATAGTCATAGGTGCTTTCATACCAATGAACAGCCGTTCCGTCATAATATTTTGAACTCGCTTGGTCTTTATACATGACATCAACCCACTGTTTAAGATCGCCTCTATTTTGGTCAAAGCCTAGTATAACCAAATCTTGCTGTCTATTAGCCTCGAGGGTAGGGCCAAGATAGTTTTGTACAAAATGTGTCATCTCCTGGGGAGAAAAAACCATGCTTTCCCAGTTATCTCCATTTCCCATGGGTTCGTTTTCAACGGTAAAACCCCAAATATCGATGCCCTGAGCTTTGTAGGCATCGGCATATTTAGAGAAAAATAACGCCCAAGTTTGGTAATACTCTGGCTTTAATTTTCCGCCAACCCAAGAATTATTATCTTTCATCCACGGAGCGGCAGTCCATGGCGATGCAAAAAGTTTGAATCCATCCTTGGAAGCAGCTTGTGCTGCCTTTATCATAGGAATCAGATCGTCTTTGTCATGGGCTATAGAAAAGTGCTCAAGTTGGGTATCATCTTCTACCTCTGTGTACGAATAGTTACTTAAAGAGAAATCACATGAATTCATGTGTGTTCGCGTCAAAGAATAGGCAGCTCCTTTCTCAGAAAAATAGGCATTGATTATTTGATCGCTTTTTTCAGGACTTAATTTATTTAAAACAGAGGCGGAAGACTCGGTAAAGGCCCCACCAAATCCTGTAATTACTTGTCGCTTTTCTTTTGGGTTTATAGTAATTTTAGAAACGACCTCCCCCTTTGAGAAGACCTCTAGTGGGGTCAATTTATGGCCCGCAGCAGATGTTTCATAAACTTGTATCATCACTTCTTTTTTTGAGGCACACGAGGTTAGAAACAAGGCTATAACAAATAAAAAAACAGGAAAAATTAGTATTGTTTTTCGCATCATGAACAGATTAATCTTCTAGTGTATTATAAAACTTTTTAAGCACATTAAAAGCCTTTTTCTTATGGCGATTAACATCTAAAACTCCCCAATATTCTTCGTTAGCAGTTCCGTCATAAGGGACCCCACTACTCTCTGGAGCCCAGCCACCAACATCTTGACTTTCGGGGCTTCCTGCCTTCCATAACTCATCTGTAAAAGAAAATACTAAAACCCCAGTATTTATCGCTTTATACTCAAAAACGTCGTTCAAAATATTGGTTAGTGCCTGGGCTTGCGCCTCTTGATTATCTCCTTTACTAAATCCATAGTTAGCAATGGTCATGTAACTATCGCTGCCAGCCTCTGAGAGGTACATTGGCTTATCACTTATCTGTGACCACTGATTAAATATAGCTTCTGGATTATCCCAACGATACACATTTAAACCCCATAAATCGATATTGGTTGTAGCCGCTAATACATCACTATTTGGAAGCTCACCATGGGCGCTAGCAACAGGATGATTGGAGTCATTTTGATGAATCGCATCGGCTGCATTTTGCAAACTAGTGTACCAGTTTTTAATATCACCATCAAACCACTCTGGATGGTAGTTATATTCATTGCCAAGCTCCCACAATAATATTGCTTTATGATTTTTATAGCTATTTACATAGTCTAAGTAAGATCCTGATACGATATCAAAATAGCCGTCTTGATTGTAACCAAAACTTGTAATTACTTTAATCCCTGCAGCAGCTATCTTATCCAAAACAGAAACATCATCAATAGGGCTGTAAACACGAATGGTGTTTATACCCGCTTCATTCATTAGAGCAAGGTCAAGATCGATGTTGGTAAAATCTCTTTCAACACGCCCTTTTTTAACGGGGTTATAACAAATTCCCTTGATAAAATAGGGTGTTTGGTTAACTAGTAATTGCCTGTCTTTGACAGAAACAACTTCAGTATCCTCAAATGCTAAAAAGCTAAAGGGAAGGATTAAAACCAAGAGTATTAATATATATTTCATTTTTTTAATTTTGGTAATTTAACGGTGTTGAACATCCTCTCAAACTCTCCGTTGAAGGATTTTTTAAGGGGTTTTCCATCACGAGTTAATCCCTCAAAAACTCCTAAATCAAAAGACTCCCAAAGCGCATATTTAAGAGTTCCCTCAACATCAATTAGTCCGAAATGATTTTCAGACCCTAAGGGATGAGCGGCATCTTTCCAAGGTTCATCAAAAGCCTCAAAATAAAAACAACTAACTCCATTGGCCTTGGTCCAGTCAGCCATTTTTTGGTAATACAGCGCTTGCTTATATTGATCAGCGGCCTTAGTCCCTAGTGGCCCATATAAATCACTTGATACGGTAGCCCATCCTGTTTCTCCAATGTGAATAGGCTTTTCAACCCCAAGGCTCTCTACATAACTTTCAACGCCTTGGTACTGAGATATGGCATAATCTACCGCGCTTTGAACAGCCAGTTCAATACGGGCTTTTGCCTGTAGGTGGCTGGTGTTATTTTGACTCTCTACCCAAAAATTGGAATTATGATGCGTATCGTGAAATGGATAGGTATGCAGTGAAATATAATCTACCGCTTTAATTAAGGCGGTTAAATCTTCGTTGTGATAGGCCGCATCCCCTCCACCCCAGGATGCAAAATTATCTGAACTGGTAATCCACAATGATTTAGGAAGATTGCCTTTTGCTTTTTGGGTTTGTAAATAGCTAACCCATTTTAAAATCACTGCAGGTCTTACAAAATACGAGGTTGCCCAGTGCACCATAGCCTCATTTCCAACAGAAATGATTTTTACAATATCAGGGTACTGGTTTGCAAGTGTAATTGCTTTGGTTATTTCTGAATTGTTGTTTTCTTGGTCTTCAATATCGTGATTGGGCTGGTTTTGTGACCAAGCTCCCTGGCAATCTATCCAAGCGCCAAGCATCACATACATTTCAAAACCAGCTTCCTGAGATTTTAAAGCCTGAATTGCTTTTAAAATATTTGACGCTTGATCTAGCTGTAAATTATACGTGCGTATGACTTTGATTCCTAGGGCTGACAAAATCTTTAGGTCTTCTTTAATCTGAGATAGTGAAGGCTGATCCTCTCTTGTTAAGGTCCTATAGCCACCATAGGAAATCGCCTTATAATCAGGGTGCCCTAAAAATTCAGCGGCTGATTTATTTTTATTTATAGAATTTTCATTCATATTTCTTTCTTTACAAGATCCCATACCAAGAACTAAAGTAAAAATTAACACGTGTCTTAGTAGGGGTCTTGAATATTTCATATTAAGCTTTAACAACAGATATGACTAGCTTCTCTATTTCTCCACCTCTATTAAAGAGCATTTGGCTCGTTTGAACATCTAGAGACTTCCCTTTAAAAGAAGAGATGCTTCCATTAGTTAAAAATACTTTAATAGCCGCCTGAGACGCTTTCTGATAAATTACAGGCACTTGACAGTACGTAAAACCAAGAGACCCTACCTCAAGGTCTATACGACACTTTTCTTTAGCTAGGTTGATGTAATTAAACACTTCTTTAGTTGTTAAAAACTCATCGGCTCTAAGTATCTCTGGATTAAATTCAACAGCACCATTACGCACTTTTACTCCTAATTCTCCAAATCTACTCAAGACGTCTTCCTTTACTTGTCCAGTCATACCTGGCTGCTGTGCACCTTTACCACCAGGAGTATGCGAGTAAGCATCGGTAGGAAACGCCCCGTATAGCTCTGGTGATTTATGAACTCCAATTCCTGCATTAATTTCAAAATAGTGATCGTACAATCTACCTATACGTTTTTTATCTTCTGATTCATAAAGCGCTTTTTGAGTCACCTCATACACCGCTAATAATAACTTAGAGACCATATGCCAGTAAATAGACCCTAAACCTTCATATCCAAAGAAAGTTCCCGATCTTCCTGTAAATGATTTATGGTCAAATACAGATTCAAAAATAGCAAGCACCTTTTTAGAGTCTTTCTCCACAAGGGGTGCATACAACTGTGAAAGGCTACTCAAGGCTACCTTTACTGAATCAGCATTATTAAAACTACCATTAAAGTGGTAATGGCCATTCCCGTCTTGATTGATTAATTGGGTATTCCCATCTGCAATAAGTTGACTGAGTAATTCAGAAGAAGTAACATCTGGGGCTGCAATCGTATTTTTATGAACAAACTTAGGAAGTTCTTTGTTTGGATATAAAATATAACTGTACTGATCTTCTCTGAATAACGGACTATTTTTAAGACCGTCTAAAACATCTAAACTCTCTTTAGTGGATAAGTAACCAGAACTCAATACCGCTACTTGCCCCTCTAACATTTCAGGTAAATGAGAAATAGAAACGGAATTATGCTCCGTTACGGTCATTAAATTATAAGAATGAAATAAGTTATCAGCTCTTTTATTGGCTTCAATAGAGTGCTCTAAGTAATCAAGGGCAGTGCTAGTAAATTCTAACAAGGACACCTTAGAAACGGCTGTTTTATAGCCTGAAAATTTTTGGTCGTAAATCTGTGTTCTATAGTCACTCGCTGCTTGCCCTAGGCCGTCCAAGACTTGCTTTCGGTTTTCATCGGTAAAAGGGCCTTCAAGCAATTGTTTGTGGGCTAGCAAGGTTTGAGATACTTTGTTGAAAAACGCTAACAGCTCATTGGATATTTCAAACTCACTGGTAGTGTCTTGATCTAATACTTTAGTAAAGAATTTTAAAAAGCGTCTCAAGTAATACAAAGTCACCATAGAAACTCCATTTCCTACAAGAGCATTATTTGCATCGTTCCACTCTGGGCGTTGGGTATTCATCCAAATCCCACCTTCTGGAATAAAGTTTGACATTTTTGCCAGGACGGTTGCTAGTATTTTCTCTACAAAATTAACCTTGTAAATAAAGGCGGTTGTGTCTCTAAGTAAGGCACCATCAACACCAATTTCGTTTCTTTTGAATTGTATATTTTCTTCCCTTTCAAAATCAAAATCTATCGTGTTTTTTGGATCTTTCAAAATTGACTCGTAAGGCTTGATCTTGTAAGGAACATTGGCATAGACAAACAAATCTTGAGAGAAATAGGTCGCCAATTTACTTGGGTAATAAGCTTCCATAAACTCAAGAAACTTGAGTAAATATATGATTTGGTGATCCCCCCAATAACCAATGTAAGACCACGGGTTGTCTGGCTCAATTGTTTCCCAATCAAATCCATACTTTGTAACACGGTACGGATTGTAGCCCTCAAAAGTAGTCGCGTTTAAAAACTTATGAATCATCCCTTCCATAAATTCTGGATAGGAATGCGCTAAAGCTTCCCAGTTTTGGAAAATATCACGCCAGTTTCCTTGATAATCTAATATTTTAGAGCCATCATTTTCGTTTCTAGTATTTATAGAAAACTTGTTCCAAGGACGGCTTGGATCGCCATGGCGACGGCTAAATTTTAAAGGCAAATATTCGCAGCAAAGACGTTTAAAGTTTTTATCGGTATCGTCTTGGTATAAAGCCTTTAAGTCTTGGAGTTTAAAAAGTGCTGGTAAGGCATTTAATACAGCCTCTTTGTGACGGTATACTTTTTTGTTTAGCTTTTCGATGTAAGAAACGAAATCTTCTTTTTCTATTTGATAATTATCATCAAAAATTCCGCCACGCATGATATTAAACATGGTATTTGAAAAGTGACGAACATTGCGAAGTCCATCTGCCGTTTTTTGAAGTCCATCAGAGGCCGCAACGAGCTCAGTTAGGTGTTCAGAACCTAACTCAACATCGGTAAGAATTTTCGATTTTAAATCTAAATTAGTATTCATCTCAGATGTAATGGAGACTACATCTGAAATGCTTTGATTGACATCAGCCACCAACAACCACTCTTTTGATTGTTGTGGTTCTAGGGATACTTCTGAATTTAGAAAATAGGCTCCCTTTTCGGCTTTGACATCCGTTTCTTGTGAGACTTGTTGTCCTCTTCTGAAAGTATCTAGCTGCAAAGAAGATAAAAGAATCTTTGGGTTGTCAAGGCCAATAGACCAGGCAACATTAGATTTTAAAGCCTCACTGGGTTCCGCTTTATCAACGATAATGGCGCTCAATGCAAAGACAGCAAGTGAGGACCCCGCTACAAGTTCGGTTCTTTTGTAAGCATCTACCAAATTACTAGTACTATTTTGAAGAGCTTGCTCAATGCCGCAGGGTAATACATTTTGAATCCCATCAATAAATTGAACTTTAACCTGTGAGGTCCCTGCATTGGAAAGCAAAGACTTTCTAACAAACCCATAACGATCTGTGGAGTTCCATTCATAAGTGAAACTGATTTCTAAGTCATGGTTAATTTCTTCAAATATCACTTTATTACCAAAGGCGTTCTTGTAAAGATTTCGTGATATTTTATATAACGACACGTGTCTCATTGAAAAAGGCTCCCACAAAAATGTTTTACTGCTTTTTTCAACAAGAAAAATAGATTTGCTTCCAGTGGTTTCGAAAGAATCGGTTATTTTATCATCGGTATAATAAGGAAATAGCGCTGAGTCACAGTCTTTTCTACCTGCAGACAAACCTCCTGTACTAGATATAAACATCCAGTGGTTTGAATGGCTTACGATACTCATAAAAAAGGGGCGCATACCGTTTACATTGGAAATTTTATAAAAACTCTCTCCGTCAATTTTCATCTGTTCGCCTTTAACATTCAAATCTGCGAACTGAGCTGAGTGAGCACCAATATTTATGGTTTTATTTTTAGTCATTCTTTAAGTACTTTTTGAGTTTAGTTTTGGTTAATTGATTAAGGAACCAATCTATTACGCAAAATACTTTATTTTTTTTCTAGAGGATAATTAATAGCGCTACAATGAGTATACAAAACAAAACAACCTATACACCGATGTTTTAAGGAGTAAAAGAGAACATTTATCAAAATAGAGGTTTTTAGTGTTATTTGTTGTGGTAATGTATAGGTGTTTTCCCTTATTGCTAAAACAAATATTAGTGATAGCATGGTTCAAATTTTCAATTATTGAACAAGCGACCCCTATCGAGACCAAATTTTGCGTATTAGTATATAATTATGTGAAGATTTTATTAAAATCGTATTTTAAGAGACTATAGGCTGAGGTTATTTTCAAATCAAGGGTCATGATTAATAATTCACTAAAGGGCAGTTACCTGTTTAAAAACCTCAGGGCCAAGCTCATATCTTGCTGGCAGTAACGTTGTTTTTAAAGCCGTCACTTTATCTAACATACCATTGGCCTTATACACTTGTGCACTATGAAGTAAAGCCATTGGATCACTTGTTTTGCCCGCTACAAAACTTGTAATAGTAGCCAATGCTTCCTGCTTTAGGTTTGAGGCCAATTGAGCCAATGCTAGTAATTGATAGGACTGCGGAGTTGTTCTATTATCTACCTCCTTTCGGGCTAATTGTAGTGCTTTATAGGGATCTGTTTTAACTAATGCCATTATTTTATGAGTATTGTACATATCACCATATAAAGGATTGTTTGCCAAAGTAAAAAACTGCTGCATATACTCCTCACTCAAGACAGAATCACCTTGATAACTTGCCATTTCAGCTTTTAACAAGTAATAATCTGGTAGGTTGTGATTAGCTAACAAATGGTCAATTAGTTCTGAGGCCTGGGCTGTATTATACTCTTTGGAATATAAAATCCAGGCAATACCCTTTTTTGCATAGGCATTATCTGGTTGTAAGGCTAGTGTTTTTAAATAATGGTTGTAAGAGGCTTTAATAGCTCCTTGGTGTCCGTAATAATCCGCAATATTGCTATTAGTCCAGATTTGTAAGGCGAGGTTCTTTCTAGAATTTGCAATAGCTAAGGCTTTCTGCATGTACCTAATGGCAGCAGATAAATCACCCTGGTGATCACTCCATTTAGAAATTCTAATGAGATAATCAAATTGGTTTATGTTTTCTATCTTTTTTAAGAACTGTAGCGCTTTTGAGTACGCACCAACTTCAAGGTAACAATCAAACAACAGCAGCTCTGTTGCGTGTTTGTTTGAAATACCTGCATAACTTTCTTCTAGTAAAGTAATCGCATCTTTAAACCGATGCTGGGTAATATAATTTTTTGCCAAGGCTCTTTTATAGCCGTCCTGAATTTTAATAGCAGCAACAGTAATGGCTTTTTTGTAGACCTGTTCTGCATCTTTAAGGTATTGTATATCACCACTAGTCTCAAAAAGTTTAGAGTAGGCTCCAGCTAGAGGTCCTAAATCACCAACACCTGTAGAATCTGACCCCAATCTTTTAGACCAGAATTCTTTTTCTTCCAAGGCCGCAGCGTATGATTTTATTGGGTCTGCCTGTAAAAAAGAAGTGTAATCTTTTGGGTTTGTTGTAAAGGTTACATCTTTATCACCCTGCCCATTACAACCTAGTAATAATAGACTAAGGCACAAACTTGCAAATACATTTTTCATAACTGAGTGATATAGTTTTGTGCCAACATTAAATAGTTAGTTATTCATTACAGGAGCTTCCAAATAAGGAAAATCACCATAGGTTCTTGTGCCTATAGACACATTATCAGATGTAAGTAAAGGACTATCGTTTTCTCCATTAAACCTAGTGCCATCTTCACCCCCAAAAATGAGTGTTAGTGAGATGTCTATAACATCGTCTTCAAGCCCTCTTCCAGTTAGGGCCAGACCAGTGGCAGGGTCATAATATACCGTTTGCCCATTGGGAGCAACCTGTAGGGCATCAAAATTTGCTAATAGTGTTGTAAAAGCGGTAGCATCAAGTCCAAGAATATTGGTCTGATAATTAACCGTCTCGGGATCAAGCCCTAAAGCTAAAGCATACACATCATGATACGCCTCTAATTGATTTTGAAAAGCTACTTGAAATAGCTGTGTTTGGCCATCTTCGCTTTGCAGAGTTGCTCGCAAAGAAGGTGGTACTTTATTGTATAAATTCTTTACAGCGTCTGATGCGCTAAAAACTGTATTTATAGCTGGACGCCCCATACTGTCTTGTTGGTCATAGGTTCCAGAGAAATCTAAAACACCATCACAAGGCTCACAAGATCCTCCGCAGTCAATAGCCGTCTCATCTGCGTTTTGAATACCATCATCACAGGTAGCATCGTTTAAAATATTTCCGTTATCGTCATCATCTACGCATTGCACAAATACTAGAGAAGTAAAAATGGCAAGCAATAAAAGGTTTATTTTATATGTTTTCATCTTGAATGTATTAATGTGATACTTTTATTGTTTTCTACTTGTAGTTACCCAAATGTTATAGGCATCTGGCGCAGACCCTACCGGTAAATAACCTTGCGCTACACCAACATGAGTGGGCGCAGTACCAAGCATAGAATTTGGCACTTCTACCACAATGGCCAACACGTTTAAATCTTCAAAGAAATCACTGGCATCTTGAGGTGGCAAAAAACCCTCTGGAGCAACTGTTCCACTACTGACCAAATTATAACGGTTAAAATCAAAATAGAAAGGATCTCTTCTAGGTCCTGCATATACTTGCATCCCATTATTTGAAGTAGTTTCTGCCGAATCAATATCTGAAACTTTCACAACAGTTCTTGTGGCGGTAGTAACAATACTTGTCTGGGCACCTGTTTGAAGGGGCGCTACAGGACCAAAAAAGTACATAGAATCTCCTCTTTTAACAGCTTGAATCACTAAATCTTCAACAAAATCTCCAGTGTTGTCAATATTAAAGGTAACAACAACATCCTGATCAAACGCTGCATTGGTTGTTTGTTCCATTGGAGCCAGTGGTCCTTGAACGGTAGCCACCAAAACAGTATTGTCTGGACTGTTTCCCTCAAAGGCAAAGAAATCTGCAATATCTGCAGAAGTTGCAGCTACATTTGGAGCATCAATATGATCTGCTGAAATCAAAAACACAGAGAAACAGGCAAGCCCTATTGCTCCTAATACCGAAAATAGTTTTGTTTTTTTCATAATGGATTTAGTTTTTAAAAAATTATATTGTTTTCTTTACCCAACAAGTGACAAATGTACACCCACTAGTTTTAATAAAAAAGATACTTTTTAGTAAAGGTACATAGGATACTTAATATGTCTTTAAAAGTAAATTGTAATTTTTAAATGTAGCACATAAATGAACCCTTCTGCACAAGATTGGATAAAAAAGTTTTTAAGCACCTATAAAGAGGAGGTAATATCATTACAATTTACTTCAAAAGATGCTTTTTATGACCTGTTAAATGCCACTGGCTTTTTATATGGTAATGCAAACAGTCTTATACTAAAACATGATATTGACTTAGCGCTTTCTCACCAGGAGTGTACCAAAGTAAATTTATTTCATGCCCTTTTATATACGGGTGTTAGCCATACACCATCGGCATCACCTCAAGAAATAATTAGCACTATTGTTCAATACTACAAAGCGCTTGACAAAGCAAAAACAGGTTTTTTAAAGGCCATTATTTTTTCTAGTTCAGAGGTCTCGAACCTTGAGAGTATTTTATCAAAAAGACTCCATGAAATAAATACAGTAAACAAAACAAATGCGGTCTCTTTATTAAGCTATGCACTACTGTATATAGATGTTTTAGCTTTTGAATATTGGCTGTCTGAGGGTAGTGATAGCAAAGCATTTACAAAAAAGCTTGAGCTTCAAACAATGCTATGCTGTTTTGGGTCATTAAATGCAAAACAAGAAAAAACGCAATATGATAGCATGCTTATCTCTCTCTTTGAGGCTTCCTCCCAGTATAAGGACGCCAAGCAAAGTATGGAAACAGCCAATAGCAAAGATAATTTTGAGCAGTTTTCTGCCTATGCAAGAAAATATATTTTTGATGTAAGTACACTGGCTGTTTGGGAAAACAAATCCTTAGACCGCAAGGAGCAAACATATCTAGAAGCCTTAGCAAGTAACTTGGAGCTTGATCAAAATACACTGCAAAAAAGTATTGATGCTATAAAAGCTTTTTCTTTAAACGCTGAAGGAAAGGTTAGCCTTTTTGAGTACGCAACACCTATCAAACAATTTTACACCCAATCAACAAGTACTGTAAAAAGACTTATTGTTAGAAACAAGGACAGATTACAAAAAGAATTACAAGAAAGTGGAGAGTTATTAAAACTTCTTGGCATTTCTACCTATAGAGAATTATCAAAGGATGAAAAAAGCAAAGTAAAAGAACAATTGTTGGATATCTGTAAAACGATTCCATCATTAACTATTTTTTTGCTTCCTGGAGGCGCTATTTTACTGCCATTATTGGTAAAGCTTATCCCTAAACTATTGCCATCTGCTTTTGACGAAAATAGGATAGACTAATTTTTATTAGTTAAAAATAGCAACAAGTAATTCTTTTAACAGGTCTGCCTGTGGGGTGTTGGAGGCCCCTACTCCTTTACTTTTCATATCAATGTCTCTTATGGCGCTAATAATTACGCTCACCTTTTTCATAGGGTAATTTCGAGCTGCTACTTGATAATCTTTTATAAAATATGGATTCACGCCAAGAGCCTTAGCCGCATTTGCTTTATTGGATACAGCATGATACTTTAACAATTTCACAAAAAAGCTATACAGCAAAGAGACGGTCATGACAATAGGATTGTTCTTTGGGTTTTGCCCAAAATATTGAATAATAGCATAGGCCTTTAAAACGTTGCGATCACCAATGGCTTTTTGTAATTCAAAATTATTAAAGTCTTTACTGATTCCTATATTTTGTTCTACAATCTCTGGAGTTATTTGAGCACCCGGTTTTACAATAAGTTGTAATTTTTGTAGCTCATTGTTTATTTTTCCCAAATCTGTTCCTAAAAACTCTGTTAGCATTAGTGAGGCCTTAGGAGTAATGGTATATCCTTTAGTAGCTAGGCTTGATTGTATCCAGTCTGGAATTTTATTTTCATAGAGTTTCTTACTCTCAAACAAAACACCTGCTTTTTTAACGGCTTTACTTAACTTTTTTCTAGCATCTAGTTTTTTGTATTTATAACAAACAACCAGAACTGTGGTTGGTTGAGGATTCTCAACGTAGGTTACCAAATTCTCAATAGTTCGAGAAAGGTCTTGCGCTTCTTTTACAATTACAACTTGCCGCTGAGCCATCATCGGGTAGCGTTTGGCATTGCTTACAATATCATCTATAGTTACATCTCTGCCATAGAGCACCATTTGGTTAAAGCCTTTTTCACTCTCATCCAAAACGGTTTTTTCTATGTAGTTTGAAATAGCATCAATATAAAAGGCCTCCTCACCCATTAAAAAATAGATAGGAGCAAGTACACCTTGTTTGATATTATTTACAATTTCTTTTGCTTGTGCAGACATAGATATAGGTATGAAATGTTAGCAATTTGGGCACAAGTTAAGTAGATTTTATAAAGCTTATCTTCCAAGAAAGATTATTTTTACTTTATGCGGCAGCTAAACTTTAAGCAGTATTCATTTCGATTCAAAAATAGGGAAAACAAACCATTGATTTTTGATGTAGTCAGAAAAAAATTCATGGTTCTCACACCCGAGGAGTGGGTGCGGCAAAATACCATACAATACCTAGTTAAGGAGCTTAACATACCACTATCTTTAATTAACGTTGAAAAGCAAATCAAGTTACATGGCACCATTAAACGCTATGATATAGTAACTTTTAATCCAGATGGTAGTATTCATTTAATTGTAGAGTGCAAGGCAGATAGCATTAAAATCTCTCAAGACACCTTTGATCAAATTGCCCGTTATAACCTGGTATTAAAAAGCACCTTTTTGATGGTGACAAATGGTATGGATCATTATTATTGTAAGATGGATTTGCAAAACCAGCGATATTCATTTTTAGAGACACTACCAGAGTATCAAAAATAAACCTAGTATTTTTACATCTATGAACCTAGCGATAGTCATACTCAATTATAATGGTAAAGCACTGCTGGAGCAGTTTTTGCCAAGTGTACTTGAATATTCTCAACAAGCTACCGTATATGTTGCAGATAACGCATCTACAGATGGCAGTGTTGCATATATAAAAGAACATTTCAGTAAGGTACAACTTATCATTAATACCCAAAACGGAGGCTATGCCAAAGGATATAATGATGCATTAGCGCATCTCAAAGAAGATGTTTTTGTGCTTCTAAACAGTGATGTAAAAGTTACTCAAGGTTGGCTAACTCCAATTATAGAGGCTTTTAAAGCCACTTCAAATTTGGTTGCGGTACAGCCAAAAATACTAGATTATAAAAACAAAGACTATTTTGAGTATGCTGGAGCTGGCGGAGGTTATATAGATGCTTTGGGGTATCCATATTGCAGAGGACGTATTTTTAATGTCACAGAGAAAGACACAGGACAATACAATGACACGCGACAAATTTTTTGGGCTAGTGGCGCCTGTCTAGCCCTAAAAAAAGAAGCTTTTGTAAAAGCTAAGGGGTTTGATGAAGATTTGTTTGCACACCAAGAAGAAATTGATCTTTGTTGGCGCATGCAACAACAAGGAGGTATTATACATTATATAGGAGACTCAACTGTGTATCATATTGGCGGGGCAACACTTGCTATAGAGAATCCTAAAAAGACTTTTTATAATTTCAGGAACTCTCTTCTTGTGATGTTAAAAAACAATAATCATGCTGCAGTTTGGGCAATTCTATTTATTAGAATGCTTCTTGATGCCTTGGCAGCGTGGCAATTTTTGGTATTTGGGAAACCATCACACTTTTTTGCCGTCTTTAAAGCGCACCTTTCTTTTTATAGTCTTGCACCAAAATTTATTAAAAAAAGAAACAAACACGCAAAAAAGATCGCTTACTATCAAATAAAATCTATAGTTTGGATGTATTTCATCAGAAAAAAAACTACTTTTATCGCATTAAATCAGAATAAAAAATAATACAAAAACAATTGTCTGTGGCAATATTTTTAAATTTTGTTTGTTTTAAATACTAATAAAACCCAATTCACCATGAAAAAACTTCTTATCCTAGCCACTTGCGGAATGTTTCTATTTCCATCTTGTGTAGCATCAAAAAAGTACAAAGCTTTAGAGGCTAACTACAAAAAAAATAAAGATTTACTCAATACTGCAACAGTGCTTTTAAATGCCTGTGATAAAGACAAGGCTACAGCAATTGCTAGACTACAATCTTTAGAGGAGCGTTTGGCAGATATGCGTAAAACAAATCAAGACCTTATAAAAACTTCACAAGACATGACCGTCTTGACTACAAAAGGAGCTAGTAATCTTGAAAAATCATTGGAGAGTTTAAAAGAAAAAGATCTTAAAATTTCAAGATTACAAGATGCACTTACTAAGAAAGATAGCGTAACACTTGCCCTTGTGACAAGCCTGAAAAAAGAAGTAGGCATCAATGACCAAGACATTGAGATTAATGTAGAGAAAAGTGTGGTATTTATCTCCTTGAGTGATAAAGTACTGTTTTCAACAGGAAGCTATAATGTAACAGAGAGAGCTAGAGAGATTTTAGGAAAAGTTGCCACAGTAATTAATGGTAAGCCAGAATTTGAAGCGATGGTAGAAAGCCACACAGACAACGTACCATATAATGGTAGCGTACTTAAAGACAACTGGGATCTTAGTGTAAAACGTGCTACCTCTATTGTAAGAGTATTACAAGACTTGGGCGTTAAGCCAGAGCAGTTAATAGCTGCTGGTCGTGGAGAGTACCTTCCACTGGTTGAAAATGACACTCCAGAAAACAGATCAAGAAATAGAAGAACAAAAATATTAATTCTTCCTAAAATTGATCAATTCTACAAAATGATAGAAGATGAAATGAAAAACATGTCTGAGGGTCAAACAGAAGAGACACCTACTGAAAACCAGGAAAACACGCCTGAAGATCTGGAAGAAAATACTCCAGAGGAGAAAAAAGACAATACACCTGAAGAAAAAAAGGACAATACACCTCAACTTTAAACAGGTAACACCTATAATTAAAATCCCAACCTTTTGGTTGGGATTTTTTGGTTTTACCCATTTTAAATGCTGTTAGTATAACTGTACAATACTATAAAAACCCATAATCTTAAAAATAAAAAAGCCTGTGTTATAAACTAACACAGGCTTTTTTTATATTGAGCAGGTTTTATTTTTTCTTAGCAGTGGTTACTTTTTTATTTTGAGTAACAGCTTTTTTAGTTGCTTTAACAGGTGCCTTATTTACTTGCTTGCTTGCTGCCTTTTTTTTAGAAGTTGCTTTAGGAGCTTTATCCTCAAGAGTTGCATCTTTGGTAGGTTTGTCTTCACCCTCCTTTGCTGGCTTAGAGAAGTCTGTAAGTCCGTTTTTAACTAAAAGGTTATACCATTGTACCACTTTTTTTATATCACTTGGGTATACGCGATCCTCATCATAGTCTGGCAAAACACCAAAAAAGAATTCTTCTAATTCTACTTTTGGCACTTTATGGCTAATGGTTTGTTTTCCATCTTCTTTGGTTGCAATCTTTTCAAAGATTTCATGAAGTGGCACCTCTTGGGTTAAGGTATAAATAGCAATTTCTGTAAGTAAACTTACATTATGCCTTGAACTTACACTTATTTTTTTCTGGTCTAATAAAGACTCTGCCAAAAAACCACTTCGGGTTTGCTTGGTCATCTTATACAATCCTGGTTTTCCTGAAATTGATAATATTTTTTCTAAACTCATAATTATTTAAAATCTTTAAGTGCTTCGTGTGTACTGCTTAATTTTTGGACAAAACTCTATATTGTTTGAAATCGTTGCAAAGATGTTTTGAAATTTTTTGATACGCAACCCTTTAACGTTTCTTTTTAGCATTAGGAAAACGCATGCGGTAATCTGCGTTTGCTTTTCCTTTGCTAATATTAGTTAACCTGCCTTTTAGTATTCTCTTTTTTAGGGAAGAAAGTTTGTCTGTAAATAAGATTCCTTCGATGTGGTCATACTCATGTTGTATAATTCTTGCAATAATACCGGTAAACTCTTGGGTGTGCTTTGTAAAGTTTTCATCATAATACTCTATTGTAATATCAGGCTTTCTAAATACATCTTCACGTACATCTGGAATACTTAAACAACCTTCATTGAAAGCAAACTCCTCGCCATGCTCCTCAAGTATAGTCGCATTAATGAAAGTTTTTTTAAATCCTTCAACCTGGGCTAATTCCTGAGCATCCATTTGGTCCTTATCAGCAAAAGGACTTGCATCAACCAAAAATACACGAATTGGCAAACCAATTTGTGGCGCTGCCAAACCTACTCCACTAGCCCCGTACATGGTTTCATACATGTTTTCTAGTAGGGAATCTAAATTAGGGTATGCCTTAGATATATCTTCACATTCTTTTCGTAACACAGGATCGCCGTAGGCTACAATAGGTAAAATCATTTTCTATTATTTAGTATATAAATATTGTTGTAAAATAATGGTAGCGCTTATTTCATCTACAAGAGCTTTGTTTTGTCTTTGTTTTTTTTTCAAGCCGCTATCAATCATAGTCTGAAAAGCCATCTTACTTGTAAAACGTTCATCAACTCTCACTATAGTAATACTTGGAAATTTAACTCCAAAGCCTTTAATGAAATTTTGAATATTCCCTTCTATATTTGACGGCGTTCCATCTCTCTGGGTGGGCTCACCAATTACAATGGTTTCTACCTTTTGCTCAGAAAAATAGTGGCTTAAAAATGGCATCAATCCATGAGTTTCAACCGTGGTAAGACCAGAGGCAATAAGCTGTAACTCATCAGTCACGGCTATCCCTGTGCGTTTACTACCGTAGTCTATGGCGAGGATTCTTCCCATTTTTAGTGCAAAAATAAAGGTTTATAGTATAGTATGCTACATATGGTGTATTTAATCATTAGGGTGTTTATATTTGTATATTATAAAAAAACACAACCAGAAAAAACGCCATGAAAGACCTTCAAGATATAATAGAAAAAGCCTGGGAAGACCGTTCTTTATTAAACCAACAACCAACCATAGACGCCATTAGAGAAGTTGTACGTTTGTGTGATCAGGGAATACTGCGCTGTGCAGAGCCCTCAGAGAATGGTTGGAAAGTAAACCAATGGGTAAAAAAAGGGATTGTTTTGTATTTCCCAATACAAAAAATGGAAACTCTTGAAGCAGGTATTTTTGAATATCATGACAAAATTCCTTTAAAAACAGGATATAAAGAAAAAGGAATTCGGGTAGTACCTAATGCTATTGCACGTCACGGAGCTTATATAAGCAAAGGTGTTATCCTTATGCCTAGCTATGTAAATATTGGCGCATATGTAGACCAAGGTACCATGGTAGACACCTGGGCAACTGTTGGAAGTTGTGCTCAAATAGGTAAAGATGTCCACCTAAGTGGTGGAGTTGGCATAGGCGGTGTTTTAGAACCTCTTCAAGCAGCGCCCGTCATCATTGAAGACGGAGCTTTTATTGGTTCGCGCTGTATTGTTGTTGAAGGTGTACGTGTAGAAAAGGAAGCTGTTTTAGGAGCCAATGTAGTTCTTACTATGAGCACCAAAATTATAGATGTCACTGGAGAAACACCCCTTGAAACCAAAGGAGTTGTTCCTGCAAGATCTGTGGTGATTCCTGGAAGTTATACCAAAAAATTTCCTGCCGGAGACTTTCAAGTTCCTTGCGCGCTAATTATTGGAAAAAGAAAAGAAAGCACCAATAAAAAAACATCTTTAAATGATGCCCTGCGCGAATATAACGTAGCAATATAAAGGCAAAATCTAAATGTAAAATTTAACTTTCGTGTAGTTGAATAATGCTATTATTAAAGCTGATTGCTGGTGTTTACTAAATTAAAAAAACCTTATATTTAGCGTAGTAATTATCGCTATGAAACCTCTTGTTGTTTTTTGTTTATTCTTGTTGTTCTCTCCAATGATTTTGGTGGCACAAGAAGTAGCCGTTTTTGCACAATTTAATGGCCAGTATGACTACCTAGCATTTGGAAACACCCTAAACACTGGAGAAAACACAGGCGCTGTGCCTCCAACTCCATGTGAGATATTAACCTCTAGTAGTGCAAACTTTGAACTACAACCAGACCAGCAAATCATTGCTGCATACCTGTATTGGGCTGGTTCTGGAACGGGAGATTTTCAGGTAACACTAAACGGCCAGCAAATTACTGCTCAAAGAACCTTCTCAGAGACAATTAGTAATGGATTGGTTTATTTTGCCGCTTTTGCAGATGTAACCTCGCTTGTTCAAACAACTGGAAACAGCTTATACACATTAGCAGATTTAGACCTTACAGATAGTATTGCTCCTTATTGTGAGAACACAACAAACTTTGCTGGATGGGCAATTACCGTTATTTATCAAGACAGCACATTGCCTTTAAACCAGGTTACTGTTTTTGACGGTTTGGAGAGTGTTTCTGCCACCAACACCAATCTTACAATTAATCTATCAAACATAAATGTACTAGACAACGATGGAGCCAAAATTGGATTTTTAGCCTGGGAGGGTGACCAATCACTCTCTGTTAATGAAACCCTTCAGATTAATGGGAACATCATAAGCAATCCTCCATTAAACCCTGCAGACAATGCTTTTAACGGCACCAATAGCTTTACCCAAAATGAGGTAATGTACAATATGGACATAGATTTTTATTCTATAGAAAACAACATAAGCCCCGGAGATACAAGCGCTGTTATTGACCTAACCTCTGGGCAAGACTTTGTAATGATTAATACTATTATAACGGTGTTAAATTCTCAATTACCAGACGCTACTATAAGTATAGATACAGTACAAGGGGGTGATATTTGTGGAGATAGAGATCTAGAAATTACCTATACGGTATACAACTTAAATTGTACAGATGCACTTCCCCTTGGCACACCAATTGCCTTTTATGGGGATACCACCCTTGTTGGCCAGAGTCAAACCACCGATATAATCCCTATCTCAGGACAACAAACCAATACCATTACACTCACCATACCCATTGAAATTGGAGCAGATTTCCAGCTTAATGTATTTGTTGATGACAACGGAGCTGGAGGAAGCACGGTGTATGAAATCATAGAAGACAACAACCAAGACACCGCCTCTATTACCCTTCTAGAACTACCAGAGCAAACTGTATTACAAGATCTTGAGATTTGTGATGTTATCCCTTCGCTAAACTTTGATTTAACCCAGGGAGTTGTCCAGGTAGATTCTCAGGCCTTGCTAAGTTTTTATGAGACTAATGCAGATGCTATTGCAAGTCAAAATGCTATTGAAAACCCAACAAATTATACAAATCTTCAAAACCCGCAAGAGATTTTTATAAGGGCAGACAACACCCTATGTTACCTTGTGAATTCTTTTACTATAGCTGTACTGGATTGCTCACTTCCAGATGCGACCATTGTTATTAACGGCCCTCTCAACACTTGTAGAGAAGAAACGCTAGAGGTTCAATACACCGTTTATAACACACTTGGAACTGGCCCTTTACCCAGTAACACTCCTATCGCATTTTACATCAATGGGCAACTTGTAATGCAAGCACAAACGCAAGAAATTATTGCCATTGGAGACAGCCAGGATGGTTTTGTTGAAATAGAAATAGACGCCTCAATACCCAATAATTTTACTTTTTTGGCTGCTGTAGATGATACTGGAGTAAACCAAGGTATCGTTTTAGAGCGCAACGAGACAAACAACCATTTTACGTTACCAGTAACTTTTTTAACCATAGACCCCATAGCAGACCTTCCAGATTTGCTGTTGTGCAATGAAGGTTTTAATAGCGCCGTTTTTGATCTTACCCAACAAAATGATCTAATAAGCAGCAACACAGATGATATTATACGTTTTTATACCTCTCTAGAAAATGCACTATCTAATAGCTTTGCCATTACAAATCCTTCAAGCTATCAAAGTTTGAGTGCTGAGCAAGAAATTTTTGTTAGGCTAGACACGGCTGTTTGCTATGCTGTAAGTTCTTTTTGGATTACCATAGAAAATTGTCCTCCTTTTGTGCCGCAAGGGTTTTCTCCCAATAGGGATTCGATTAATGATGTATTTGAAATTTCAGGGTTATTAAACATCTATGAAAACTTTGAACTAAAAATGTATTCCAGAGACGGTACTTTAATTTACATAGGAGGAAATGCCCAGGGTTTTTGGAATGCCATACCCAATACTGGACTATTATATGAGAAAAAACTGGTTCCCGTAGGCACTTATTATTATGTGCTGTTATTAAATGATCCATCAATGCCAACCCCGCTCATTGGGTATGTATACGTGAACTATTAACCAGTGTTGCACCCTACAAATAGTCTTTACTTTGTTTTAATGACCCACAGCATTGTTTTGGGCTAATTTTAAGGAATTGATGGGCTTAATTTGGCTATTTTTGCTAGTGTATGAAATTCAATCTTGTTTCAAATTTTAAACCCACAGGAGACCAACCTCAGGCAATTAAATCACTGGTTGAGGGTATTAACTCCAAAGAGCAATACCAAACACTTCTTGGAGTCACAGGAAGTGGAAAAACCTTTACTGTTGCCAATGTTATTCAAGAGGTAGAAAAGCCAACCCTTGTACTAGCGCACAATAAAACCTTGGCGGCGCAACTTTACTCTGAGTTTAAACAATTCTTCCCAAACAATGCTGTAGAGTATTTTGTTTCTTATTATGACTATTACCAGCCAGAAGCATTTATTCCATCAAGTGGCGTTTACATAGAAAAAGATCTTTCTATTAATGAAGAAATTGAAGTGATGCGTCTAAGCACTACCTCCTCCTTGCTTTCTGGGCGGCGTGATGTTATTGTTATCGCATCTGTATCCTGCCTATATGGTATAGGGAATCCTGTAGAGTTTCAGAAAAACGTAATATCACTTGAAAAAGGACAGGTAATTTCAAGAACAAAATTATTACATAAACTGGTGCAAAGTCTTTACTCAAGGACCGAGGCAGATTTTAACCATGGTAATTTTCGCATCAAAGGAGACACGGTAGATATATTTCCTGGATATGCAGATAACGGTTTTAGGGTTCACTTTTTTGGTGATGAAATTGAAGAAATTGAAGCTTTTGACCCTTTAAATAATAACGTTATTGAAAAATATGAACGGCTAAATATTTATCCTGCCAATATGTTTGTTACTTCTCCAGATGTCCTTCAAGGTGCTATCAAAGAAATTCAAGATGATTTAGTAAAACAAGTAGATTACTTTAAAGAAATAGGCAAGCATCTAGAGGCAAAACGTTTGGATGAACGCACTAACTTTGATTTAGAAATGATCCGAGAATTAGGCTATTGCAGCGGTATCGAAAACTACTCTCGCTATCTTGATGGACGTCTTGCAGGAACAAGACCGTTTTGTTTATTAGACTTTTTCCCTGATGATTTTTTAATGATTGTTGATGAATCTCACGTGAGTGTACCTCAAGTAGGTGCTATGTATGGTGGTGACAGATCTAGAAAGGTGAACCTAGTAGAATACGGTTTCAGGCTCCCCGCAGCCATGGACAACAGACCCTTAAAGTTTGAAGAATTTGAAGCCATGCAAAACCAAGTAATCTATGTGAGCGCTACCCCTGCAGATTATGAACTAGAAAAAACTGACGGGGTGTATGTAGAGCAAATCATTAGACCCACAGGGCTATTGGACCCGCCCATAGAAGTACGCCCAAGTCTTAATCAAATAGATGATTTACTTGAAGAAATACATAAACGTATTGAGCTTGATGAGCGAGTTTTGGTGACTACATTAACCAAACGCATGGCAGAAGAACTCACCAAATATATGGACCGTGTAAACATACGTTGTAGGTATATACATAGTGATGTAGATACTTTAGAGCGTGTAGAAATTATGCAAGATTTACGCCTTGGGCTGTTTGATGTACTAGTTGGTGTAAATTTACTTAGAGAAGGACTTGATTTACCGGAGGTGTCTTTAGTTGCCATTTTAGACGCAGACAAAGAGGGCTTTTTAAGAAGTGAGCGCTCACTTACCCAAACCGTGGGTCGTGCTGCGCGAAATTTAAACGGAAGAGCTATTTTATATGCAGATAAAATTACAAAAAGCATGCAAAAAACTATGGATGCAAGCCAATATCGCAGGGAAAAGCAAATTGCACATAATGCCAAGGAAGGCATTACACCTATGGCCATTAAAAAAAGTTTTGAAAATTCCTTGACCAAATCAAAACAAGAAGCCTATGCCTTTGAAACAAAAGACACACTGGCAGCTCCAGAACCCGAGGGCCAATACCTAACAAAGCCACAGTTAGAAAAAAAGATACGAGATACCAGAAAAGCAATGGAGAAATCTGCTAAAGAATTAGATTTTATGATGGCTGCAAAACTAAGAGATAAAATAAAATCACTGCAAAAAACCGTAGCAGAGTTATTGTAATAACATCTGTTTGTTTTGGCTGTTTGTTTTTCAGCAATAAGGAGGTAAACTCTCAATAATTCTACTTTTTAACTTGCGCTCAAAGCATTACATTTGTATAAAATAAAACACCCATGTTAAAAGCAGGAGTTCTAGGTGCAGGACATTTAGGAAAAATACACTTAAAATTACTACAGCAATCAACAAAGTATACATTGGTTGGTTTTTTTGATGCCAATCAAGAGGCTGCTAAAGCCATAGAAAAAGAACATGGTTATAAAAGCTTTCCATCTATGGAAGCGCTTATTGCGGCCTGTGATATGGTTGATGTTGTAACTCCAACAATATATCACTATCAGTGCGCAGAAAAAGTTATAACAGCCGGTAAGCATTTATTTATTGAAAAACCCATAACACATACTGTTGCACAGGCAGATAGTATTCGTGATTTAGCAAAAAAACACGGTGTGCGAGGACAAGTTGGACAAGTAGAGCGTTTCAACCCCGCTTTTATGGCAGTAAACCACATGATAGACAAACCCATGTTTATTGAAGCGCATCGATTGGCAGAGTTTAATCCTCGCGGTACAGATGTTTCTGTAGTGTTGGATTTAATGATACACGATATAGACGCCATTTTAAGTGTTGTGAAAAGTGATGTGAAAAAAGTACATGCAAGTGGGGTTTCTGTTATTAGTGAAACACCAGATATTGCCAATGCACGTATTGAATTTGAAAATGGATGTGTTGCCAATCTTACGGCCAGCCGTATTTCTATGAAAAAAATGCGAAAAGCTAGGTTTTTTCAAAAAGACGCTTATATCTCTGTTGATTTTTTAGAGAAAAAATGTGAGGTGGTAAAAATGAAAGATGCTCCAAAAAATCCTGATGATTTCGCCATGGTATTAACCAATGCAGAAGGAGTTAACAAACAAATATATTTTGATAACCCGCAGGTGGCACCAAACAATGCCATTTTGGATGAGCTTGATAGTTTTGCAGATGCAATAACCAATGACACAACGCCAGTGGTATCACTTACTCAGGGCGCAGAAGCTTTGCGAGTGGCCATGATGATTATTGAAAATTTTAAAACACTTTAACAATAAAGAACTTAATAGTTCTATTAATAAAATCGATTAATACTTATTTTTATGAAAAACGTAGCAGTAATTGGAGCCGGCACAATGGGTAATGGTATAGCCCACACCTTTGCACAAAATGATTATAAAGTACAATTAATAGATGTTTCTAGGGCCTCTCTAGATCGCGGGTTGGCTACAATTGCCAAGAACCTAGACCGCATGGTTGCCAAAGAAAAAATATCTGAGGCAGACAAAGCAAAAACACTAAATAACATCACCACTTTTACAGATCTAAAAACGGGTGTTGAGTACGCTAGTTTAGTAGTTGAGGCAGCTACAGAAAATCTAGATTTAAAACTAAAAATCTTTAGAGATCTGGAAGCTTTTTGCCCGGATGACACCATCATGGCCAGTAATACTTCATCTATTTCTATTACAGAAATAGCTGCCGTAACTACCAGACCAGATATGGTTATTGGAATGCACTTTATGAATCCTGTACCAGTAATGAAATTAGTAGAAATTATTAAAGGATACAGCACCAGTGACCAAACATATAACACGGTAGCAGAAATTTCAAAAAAATTAGGGAAAATCCCTGTAAAAGTAAATGATTACCCTGGTTTTGTAGCCAACCGTATTTTAATGCCAATGATAAATGAGGCCATAGAGACACTCTACAATGGAGTTGCTGGTGTAAAAGAAATAGACACAGTGATGATGCTAGGAATGGCACACCCTATGGGACCTTTAGCGCTTGCAGATTTTATTGGTCTGGATGTTTGTCTTTCTATTTTAAATGTAATGTATGACGGATTTAAAAACCCAAAATACGCACCTTGTCCCCTACTAGTTAATATGGTAATGGCAGGAAAACTTGGCGTTAAAAGTGCAGAAGGATTTTATGACTATAGCAACAACAGAAAAGCTGTAGATGTAGCTAAAATGTTCTGTTAATACAGGATTAATTTGTTGAATATATGGCAGAAATAAAACCATTTAAAGCAGTGCGCCCCGCGCGGGATAAGGTGAGCCTTGTTGCTGCAAGATCTTATGATAGCTATACCACAGAGCAAAGAGAAGCCAGATTAAGAGACAACCCGTTTTCTTTTTTACATGTAGTAAATCCAGGTTATAAATACTCGCAAGTAATTGAGGGAGAAAAAAGATATAATTTAGTCCGTAATAGATACCAAGAGTTTAAAGAAGATGGTGTTTTCATGCAAGAACAAACGCCATGTTATTATATCTATAAAATTGTTAATCATGAAGGAGTAGCCTTTACCGGTATAATAGCCGCGGCAAGCACTCAAGATTATGAAAAAGATATCATAAAAAAACACGAAGATACGCTAGAGTATAAAGAAGAAATCTTTGTTAAATATCTCAAAACGGTAGGCTTTAATGCAGAGCCAGTACTACTCACCTACCCAAATAATGATGCACTAGGTGGTATTATCTCTTCTGTTATGCAAACTAGAGCAGAGTATGAATTTACTACCACTCACAGAGACACTCATTACCTCTGGCCTGTAAGTGAAGCCACAGAGGTATCTGAGATTTCAGAAATATTTGAGCAAATGCCTACACTCTACATAGCAGACGGGCACCATAGAAGTTCTTCATCCTGTTTGCTAGCCAAGGAGCTAGCCCAGGAAAACAAAAACCATACTTCAAAAGAGGCTTACAATTATTTTATGAGCTTTCTAATTCCAGAAAGCGACTTAAAAATATTTGAATTCAACAGGCTTATCAAAGATTTAAACGGCCTGAGCAAAGAAGAGTTTTTAATTCAGTTGGATTATTCATTTAGAATAGAAAACAGAGCGCAACATTTTTACAAACCCACCAAAAAGCATCATTTTAGCATGTATCTAGATGGTGATTTCTACTCTCTTTATTTGCGAAAAGATACTTACGAAATAAACAATGCCCTACAGGCACTGGATACTCAAATTTTATACAAACTGATATTTGAACCAATTCTTGGTATAAAAGATCTAAGAAATGATACTAGAATTGCATACACAGATGGTAAAAAAGACATGGCTTTTGTAAAAACAGCCGTAGACACCAATGAATTTGTTGTTGGTTTTGGTATGTTACCTGTTACCACACAAGAGATGAAAAAAATAGCAGATGAGGGTTTGAAAATGCCTCCTAAGAGCACTTTTATAGAACCTAAACTAAGAAGCGGTATTACTATTTATGAATTTTAAGTGATTGTCGCTTTTATAAAAATTAGTAATAGAAATTCGTAATAACCTATACAGATGAGTATTTCAGAAAATATTAAAAAATACCAAGGTTCGCTTCCCAAAAACATAACTCTAGTTGCTGTTTCTAAGACCAAACCCGTGAGTAGCTTATTGCAAGCCTATGATGCTGGTCAACGAGTGTTTGGTGAAAATAAAATACAGGAAATGGCCTCTAAATGGGAAGAAATGCCCAAAGACATACAATGGCACATGATTGGGCATGTTCAAACCAATAAGGTAAAATACATGGCGCCTTTTGTTGATTTAATACACACCGTAGATAGTCTCAAATTACTGCGAGAAATTAATAAACAAGCCGCCAAACATGATAGAGTAATTAACTGCTTGTTGCAAATTAAAATAGCAGAAGAAGAACACAAATTTGGTTTAGATCATCAAGATGCTTTGCAATTACTTGCCAAAGATATTCAAGCAACATTACCTCATGTTTCTATCGTTGGCCTTATGGGAATGGCTAGTTTTACTGAGAATAAAACACAAATAGAAACAGAATTTAAAAAACTAAGCACCCTACACCAGAATTTTGTAAAACAACACCCACAATTAACTGTTTTAAGCATGGGAATGAGCAGTGATTATACCTTGGCACTGGACCATGGAAGCACCATGGTACGCATTGGAAGTTCTATTTTTGGAGCTAGAAATTATAATTAAGTACTTACATATTGGAATACGCAATTTTAGACATAGAGACTACCGGAGGAAAGTATAATGAGGAGGGCATCACAGAAATTGCAATCTATCGTTTTGATGGAGATAAAGTGGTAGATCAATTTGCGAGTCTTGTAAACCCTGAAATCCCTATACAACCTTTTGTGGTGAACCTTACTGGTATTAACAATGCAATGCTGCGTACAGCGCCAAAGTTTCACGAAGTTGCAAAACGTATTATAGAAATAACCAATGATGCTATATTAGTAGCTCATAATGCACAATTTGACAATAGAATCCTTACCACAGAGTTTGATAGGTTAGGCTACAATTTTGACAAACAAACACTTTGCACCGTTGAACTGGCAAAACAACTCATGCCAGATATGGCCTCCTACAGTCTTGGAAAATTGGTCCAAGCATTAGGCATACCAATAACCAATAGACATCGCGCCGGTGGAGATGCGCTAGCTACTGTTGAGCTCTTCAAGCTACTACTGCTTAAGGATGCTAAGAAAGAAATGGTACAACAGCATATTAAAACAAATCCTAGAAAAAATATAGATTCAAAATTGCTTGATATAATCAAAGCAGCACCCACAGATACAGGAGTTTACTATATGCATCGGGAAGATGGTACTATTATTTACATAGGAAAAAGCAAAAACATACAAAAAAGGTTGAACCAACATTTCACCAACGATAATAGAAAATCTAAAAAAATACAGCAAGAGGTTACGGCCGTTAGCTATGAAAAAACAGGAAATGAACTTATTGCGCTTTTAAAAGAGAGTGAAGACATAAAACAACTCAATCCAAAATATAACAGAGCGCTTAGAAAAAGAGCCTTTAATGCACAACTTACCTCCTTTAAAGACGAAAAAGGATATATAAATTTGAAAATTGAAAAGGTAGATGCCCGTAAAAAAGCCATTACTACTTTTAGCAACCTTCAATCTGGTAAGGCCAATCTTGAAAAAATTATTGGAAAATATGCTTTATGCCAAAAACTTGGGGGCTTTCAAGAGACCGATAATGCTTGTTTTAGTTATGGAATAAAAGAGTGTCTTGGCGCTTGTATTGAAAAAGAGAGCCCACAGGCTTACAACAAAAAAGTAACAGCATTTTTAAGCAACTACAGTTATCAAAACCAACACATGTTAATTATTGATAAAGGGAGAAATCCACAGGAGCGTTCTGTTGTTTTAATAGAAAAAGGAATCTATAGAGGGTTTGGTTATTATACCTTAAATCATCAAATCACCAACCCTGAGATATTAAAATCTATCATAAGACCTATGCACAATAATAGAGATGCGCAGCATATTTTGCAGTCTTACTTAAGAAAACGAAAAGTGATTAAAATTATAAATCTAGATGTAAACCATCAAAGTTTATAGAAACTTCTGTACTTTTAACAGTATAAAACCAAGATATTGACTGCCAATAATTTAAAAAGCAAATTACATACCATTATCTATGAGGCAGATACGCCCATGGGTAAACTATTTGATGTAGTATTACTTATTTTGATATTGGTTAGTGTCATACTGGTAATGTTAGAGAGTGTTACCTCTATAGATACACACTATCATGATCTTCTGTATTTTGGTGAGTGGGTTATTACTATATTCTTTACCATAGAATATATCCTAAGAATCATTACCGTAAAAAAAGCTTCTAATTATATCTTTAGTTTTTATGGTATTATTGATTTTCTCTCCACCATACCGCTGTATTTATCATTTATTTTAGCAGGAAGTAATGCACTATTGGCAGTAAGGGCTCTACGGTTATTAAGGGTTTTTAGAATCTTAAAAATTACCCGTTACATGGGTGAGGCAAATAAACTAAACAAAGCCCTTCGTGATAGTAAACCTAAGATATTAGTGTTTTTATTTGCAGTACTCATTCTATCTATTATTGCAGGTACTATTATGTACTTAGTAGAGGGAGAACAAAGTGGTTTTGTTAGTATTCCTATAAGTGTGTATTGGTGTATTGTCACTCTTACCACTGTTGGCTTTGGAGACATTGCTCCAGTTACTCCTCTTGGGCAATTTATAGCCGCTATCATTATGATTATGGGGTATGGAATAATTGCAGTTCCAACAGGAATTGTAAGCGCAGAATATGCCAGTAAGAAAACTCACACAGTAGATGACCCAGAGTACATTCACGTAAACACACAGTCTTGTCAAAACTGCAATGAAAACAACCACAATGACAATGCAGAATTTTGTCATAAATGTGGTAGTACCTTGCACGAGAAAGATGCTACAGTCTAATGTCCAAAAAACCATTACTTATATGTGTTGTGGGCGCAACTGCCATTGGTAAAACCACCTTAAGTATTGCCCTTGCAAAAGCATTTGACACAGAAATCATATCGGCAGATTCTCGTCAATTTTACACATCAATGAATATCGGTACTGCTGTACCATCAATCCAGGAGCTAGCGGCCGCACCTCATCACTTTATACAACACAAAAGTATTTTTGACACCTATAGTGTAGGAGATTTTGAACGAGAGGCGCTTTTAAAACTTGATACGCTGTTTAGCGAAAAATCTACGGCTATACTAGTGGGAGGCTCTGGGCTTTATGTAGACGCGGTTGTAAATGGTTTAGACCATTTCCCTGACATTGAAAAAGAAATTAGAGAAACCCTAAACACACAACTAGATAATAATGGCTTAGATATCTTACAGCAAGAACTAATGAGGGTAGACCCATTGTATTACAAAACAATGGACACAGAAAACCCTAGAAGGGTAATACGAGCGCTAGAAATTTATAGAGCAACAGGCAAACCCTACTCTAGTTTTTTAAAAGCAAAAGCTGCAAACAGAAATTTTGAAACCCTCTATATAGGCCTTACAGCAGAGAGACCAATAGTCTATGAGCGTATCAACAAAAGGGTAGATATTATGTTAGAAAATGGGCTATTAGAAGAAGTTAAAAAGTTGTATCCACATCGAGATTTAAATGCCTTGCAAACAGTAGCCTATAGAGAATTATTTCAATATTTTGATGGCACACTCACTTTAGAAAAAGCGGTAGAAGAAATTAAGAAAAATACAAGACGTTTTGCCAAAAGACAAGGCACATGGTTTAGGAAAAACCAACATATTCATTGGTTTGACTACACTACTAATAGTGAAGCTATTATTGAGTTTATAAAAGAAAAAAACGCCCAAAATTAGGGCGTTTTTTTTACACTTACGTACGGGTTTTTATTACATATCTACTTCACTTTTTACAACCAAGCGAAACCCTTCTCCATGAATATTTATGATCTCTACATCATCTTCTTTATTTAAGTATTTACGCAATTTAGCGATGTATACATCCATACTTCTAGAGGTAAAATAGTTGTCATCTCTCCAGATTTTTATCAGCGCAAGTTCTCTAGGCATAAGATCATTTTTATGAAGGGCCAGTAAACGCAGTAACTCATTTTCTTTTGGAGATAGTTTTACTGGGTTTTCCTTATGGAAGGTTAAAAACCTAAGCTTAGAGTTTAAGAAGAAATTTCCAATTTGAAACTCAAATTCTTTACTATCTGCAATAGAGTCTTTTGCCTTGCGCTGAATGATTGCTTTGATTTTCATTAAAAGCACTTCACTATCAAATGGCTTGTTAAGGTAGTCATCTGCTCCTACTTTATAGCCTTTTAAAACATCCTCTTTCATTGCTTTTGCCGTTAGAAAGATAATAGGCACATCTTGATTTTTTTCACGTATTTCTTTAGCTAATGTAAATCCATCTTTATAGGGCATCATTACATCTAAAATACAAAGATCATAATCATCTTTTTTAAATTTTTCAAAACCTTCCATTCCATTTTTGGCATGTACAACATTATAGTCATTCATGGTAAGGTAATCCTTTAGGACAGTTCCGAAATTTGGATCATCCTCTACCAGCAATATTTTTTTGTTTTCAATTTCCATACGTTAAGATATTAAGTGTAATTTAATTATAAATGTGCTTCCTTTTCCTTGTTCACTCTCAATGGTGATTTTCGCATCATGATCATCGAGTATTTTTTTAACATAAGACAATCCAAGTCCATGTCCTTTTACATTGTGTATATCTCCGGTAGGTACGCGGTAGAACTTGTCAAATATTTTGTTTTGGACTGCTTTACTCATACCAATACCTTGGTCTTGTATTTTCACAACAACTCTATCTTTCGTGTTTTGAGTGTAAAGATCAATTTTTGGTGGTCCTTCAGAATATTTTACTGCATTATCCAAGATATTAACAATTACATTGGTAAGGTGCGGCTCATTGACAAAAACGTCTGTTTTCAAAGCCCCAAAATGCGGTTTTACATATCCACCATTATCTTCTACAATCAGGCTAATGTGCGACATGGAATCTTCAATGATATGATGTATATTGTGATGCTCTTTAGGTAAATCTAGTTCATTTTTTTCGAGACTAGAGATTCGAAGCACATCTTCTACTTGGCCTAACATTCTTTTATTTTCATCACGAATCATCTTCAAATACTTAGCAAAAAATACCTCATCCCCTTTTACTTTTGGGTTTTTAAGGGCATCTAAAGCCAAACCAATTGTTGCAATGGGCGTTTTAAACTCATGAGTCATGTTATTGATAAAATCATTTTTAACCTGAGCTATTTGTCTTTGTTTCACCAATTGGCTCAAGGCACTATAAAAAGCAATGAAAATAACACTAGTAAAACAAAGTGAAAGTATAGACATCCCAAATATCGTTGACCACACATCCCGTTCTTGTTCATAAAAATTTACGTACAGTTGGTAGCCTTTATTTATATCATTATTCTCAAAAAGGGGCACTCTAAAGGTGGTCTGGGGAGATATATCAAATTTTTTGGAACGCACTTTAGTAGCCAAATTATTGCTATACACTGCAAATTGAAATCTTGACTTCACACCTCTATCTTCCAATTGTTTTGCAATACTTTGCTGAATTTCTTGTGCAGTTACCCTATTGTGTAAAGGAGTATTTGCAGATATATTAGCAAATGCATTTTCAAATTGAATTTTTTCGTAATCTTTTAATCTTGCAAAAGATTCAGTTTTAATAGTTTGATTACTAGACCCATCGACACTTTTCAACACTTTTTGTGTTTTTGTGTTGCTAGTAACCTTTTTAAAAACAATACTATCAATATCTGTATCTAGAAAGCTAGTAGATATCTTGTAATCTTCTTCTAAAATCCCGTCAGAGAATATAAAAGAGTCATTGGTTTTATCAGTATTAATTTTATAGATTAGTTCACTGATGCTAATACTCTCTGGTGTTCCTGCCTCAGATAGAATATCGCTGTATATGTTGTAGTATTTTTCAATTTCTTTTAATTCAATTTCTTCAGAGGTGTTTACTAACACCTGCCTTACATTAGAGATAAACTGGGTTTCTTTATTGTCATAAGAATTAGAAATCCAATACCATTGAACGAAAATAATCCCAAGCAAAGACAGCGCCATTAACGCAACAAGTAAGCTAAAGATCTTTTTGTCCATAACTCAAAAGTAAGTTTTTAACATATAGCCATTCTTGTGTTTAACTAAATAATAACAAAATAATTACAAAGATGAAACACAAGTACTTAGAAGTTTTTTGTGAATATTTTGAACTTGAATTTTTGTGCTTGTGAGATCTATGTTATCTATAACATAAGTAGCCAAAGGAATTTTCTTTTGATCCTCCCATTGATTTTCCATACGGGCGTTTACATCAGCCAGTGTGATTGTATCTCTAGAGAGAACTCTCTGAACTCTCACCTCTCTTGGAGCGGTTACCAATATTGTGGCATCACAGTGGGTAAAACCCCCATTTTCAAATAAAATAGCAGCTTCTTTAACACAATACGGAGCATCTTGTTTTTGAACCCAGCGCGTAAAACTAGCAGTTACTTGGGGATGAACAATAGCATTCAACCCATCTAATAATACTGGATCATTAAAAACCTTTTGGGCAATATAAGCGCGATTAGGCATCTCATTGGTGTAAGATTGTGCACCTAGCAATAAAACTACTTTTTTACGCACATCTTTTGAAGATGCTAAAATTTTTTTTGCCTCAGTATCGGCAATATACACGGGTACTCCCAGGGCTTGAAAAAGCTTTGCTATGGTAGATTTACCACTACCGATACCTCCTGTAAGTCCTACAATTTTCATTTAAATATCAATAAATCAATTTTTTTTGTTTCCATCTCTACACCCGTAATATCATTTGGCATTTGCTGTATGACTGGTATCATAAAATTATCTTCTACATCTCTTGCGTTATAGTCACAAATAATGGTGAAATCTTCCGGGAATATTTCATTAAACTTAGCCACTGGAACATTAAAAGCAACTCTAATACTTGCAGGTAATAGTTTAAAATTGCCCTGAGAGGGTTGGTTTATCATAGATACAGGAACCATAATTATTTTCTGAGAAAACTCAGAAACTTCTTGAGAAATGGTTACTCTTTTGGGAGAAATGGTTACTGATGCATTTGGCCAGCTTTGCAATGAAATATCTTGAACAAAAGATGCTGAAACATCTAAAAGATCCAAAGGAAGTGTTGTAACAGAGAAAATAGTATCCAATATTTTTTTTGAACCTGTGATAGTAACAGAATCTGGCTTTGTTTGTTTGGCTCCCAGGGCGTCAAAACCAATATTATATGAAATAGAAACCTGCTCCCTAACCGGAACTTTCTTAAAGCTAAGCTGTTCTAGGGTTAAAGTAAGCTGTGAAAAAGACAGCTGAGTAACAAAACCATCATCTACAACTTGTTTGAGAATGAGCTTCTCTAGTGCAGCACCATCTACTGTAGCTGTGTTTGTAGTTTCATTGAAATAGGCACCAACATCAATTTTAATATTGGGTTTTTTAAAAACATAACCTAAGAACTCAAATCTTGTGGCATTTACATTAAAAGAAAAATCATCTGGAGTATTTTCATTTAGAATAAATCCTTGAGGAATATTAACATAGCTTATTGTTGTAACTACAGAAGCAACATCTTGTTTTGAGAATTTGGTTAACATCCAAAAAACAGATGCTAAAAACAAAAAGACAAAAAAGGCTTTGAGTTTTGAGTTCTTAAACGGGTTTTTAAATGTTTTTGCCATACTAAAAATACTTGCTGTAAATTACTTAAAAAATAATCTTGGAAACTGTTTTTGAGGATCTTTTTCAAGCCAGTGTACATAAATAGTTGCTTTTAAAAAACCATATCCATATCCAAAAAACTGGATAAACATAGCCAAAACAGCCATAAAACCAACAGCTATACTTTTTGCTTTTAGGGTTGCATCTGCAAGGATAACAGCCACATAAATAGCCAAAGGCAATAAAAATAGCCACCCGTAAATAATACCAATTAACATACTGGCAAGGGTGAATAATATAAAAAGTGTTGGAAGCCAAAAGGTGATTTTCGCACCTTGAGGATGCCATTTATTTAATATTGGACGTACAAGACCAAACTTTTTAACTTGTAGCATAAAACTACTCCAAGACACCCTGCGTTTATGAAATACAGCTATATCTGGCACAAAAGCAGTTTTAAACCCTGCTTTTGTAATGCGGTGAGATAAATCTGGATCTTCTCCAGGATGAATTTTCGCAAAGCCATGTGTTGCCTCAAAAGCTTTTTTAGACAGGCCCATATTAAAACTTCTTGGTTCAAAGTGTTGTACTGCTTTTTTACTACCACGAATACCTCCTGTTGTTAAAAAAGAAGTCATGGTGTAGTTAATAGCCTTTTGTAAATCTGTGAAGCTATCATGTGCAGCATCTGCTCCACCAAAACAATCTACATAGTTGTGTTTTAAAAATGTGCTCACTTGTTCCAAATAATCTGGGGGCAATAACACATCACTATCTAAAATAATATAGTAATTTCCTTTAGCAAGACCCATTCCAAAGTTTCTAGAATCTCCTGGACCTGTGTTTTGTTTTTGATAATAGGAGATATCTAAGGCATCTTGATAGCCCGCTACAATATCAGAGCAACAAAGGGTAGACCCGTCTTCAATGATAACTATTTCAAAGGCGTCACTTGTAATTAGCGCCTTGAAACTCTCCAGCAGCTCTTTAATTTCATGAGGTCTATTGTATACTGGAATGATAAATGAAAACTGAATCATTTTGTAAAGTTAATCAAAAAAACCACCTCAACTTTCGTCAAGGTGGTTTAAGAAATAGTATTGATTGATCTACTCTTTTGTAAAAGTATCCATTACCTGGTCACTTACACCCATATTAGAGAAACCGCCATCATTAAATAAATTTTGAAGTGTAACACGCTTGGTTAAATCACTAAACATTGCAATGGTATAATTAGCACAATCTTCTGCCGTAGCATTTCCTAGTGGGCTCATTTTTTCTGCATAAGCAATAAAGCCATCAAAACCTTTTACTCCTTGACCAGCAGTAGTTGGTGTTGGAGATTGAGAAATTGTGTTCACACGTACTTTTTGATCTCTTCCAAAGAAATAACCAAAACTTCGAGCTATAGACTCTAAGTAAGCTTTGTTATCTGCCATGTCATTATAATCTGGAAAAACTCGTTGTGCTGCCATATAGGTTAGCGCTACAATACTTCCCCATTCGTTCATTGCGTTGTGGTTGTATAACACACTCATTGTTTTATGAAAGGAAACCGCAGAGACATCCCAACCTTTATGTGTCCAGTCATAATTCTGACTCGTATAAGGTTTACCTTTACGAACATTTACAGACATCCCTATAGAGTGAAGTACAAAATCTATTTTACCACCTAAGATTTCCATAGATTTTAACACTAAATTCTCAAGATCTTCCATAGATGTTGCATCTGCTGGAATAATTTCAGAACCTGTTTTTTCTGCTAGGGCTTTAATTTGCCCCATACGCATTGCAATAGGCGCATTTGTTAAAACAAAGGTCCCGCCCTCTTGATGAACTCTCTCTGCTGTTTTCCAAGCAATTGAATTTTCATCAAGAGCTCCAAAAATAATTCCTCTTTTTCCTTTTAGTAAGTTATAAGACATCTTTTATACTTTTAGTGGTTGTTTTTGTTTGCTATTTTAAGCTGTAAATATACAGTATCCTTTTTTAATTGAGTAATTCTTTTGCATTGGCTAAGGTGGTGTCTGTAATGTTTTTACCTCCTATCATCTGAGCAATTTCTACAATACGCTCTTCTTGTGAGAGTTGCTTTAAATGTGTTACTGTTGTGTTTTGGCGATCTTCTTTATAGACTTTTATATGTTGTTCACCCTTGGCAGCTATTTGTGGCAGGTGTGTGATACTGAGAATTTGCATGTGCGTACTCATTTCACCCATAATGTATGCCATTTTTAGTGCAATTTCGCCAGAAACACCTGTGTCGATTTCATCAAAAACGATGGTTGGTAATTTTTTATATTGAGACAGTAGGGCTTTTACAGACAACATAATTCTACTCATTTCACCGCCAGAGGCTACCTTTTTTAGGAGTCCAAAATTACCTCCTTTATTTGCTGTAAAATAAAGAGCCAGATTATCTGTCCCAGATTTTTTAAATGTAGGTGAGTTAGTAAATTCTACCTTAAACTTTGCGTTTGGAAGGCCTAGTAATGATAAGTATGTTTCTAATTTTTGCTCTAACATCGGTAATGCTTCCACCCTATTATCATGAAGATCTTTAGCTAGTTTTAAAAGCGCCTGTGTTAGCTTTTGTTTTTCTTTCTCTAGTGTTTCTATGGTGGTATCTAGATGCTGCGAGTTATATATTTTTGAGCTTAGATTTGATTCTATATCCGCCAGCTCCTTAACACTTGACACACTGTGCTTATGTTGCAATCTGTAGAGTGTTTGCAAAACCTCATTAATCCTAAATAATTCTGTAGGATCTACCTGCAAATCTTCAGATGTGTTTTCAATACTTGAAATAACATCTTCAAGCTCCAGAGTTACACTATGTAATCTATCATAAAGCTCTTGGTAAGAAGGCGCATATTTTGAGATGTTATTTAAAAGGCTTCTAGCTTGTTTGACACTATCAATAATGCCTGTGTTTTCTTGAGAAAAAAGTTGTTCTATTTCAGCAAAAGACCCTTGTATTTCTTCTGCATTATTTAAGGTGTTGTAGTTAGTCTCTAATGCTTGTTGATCTATGGTATGTAATGAGGCTTCCATAAGTTCCTGTTGAAGAAACGTATGGTAATCAAGCTCTTTTAGGGCAGCTTCTTTTTGTGAAAGTTGTTTTTCTAACTGTTTTGAAATACTCGTAAACTCCAAAAGGGCATTTTGGTAGCCTTGAAGTATTGGAGCATTACCTGCCAAAGCATCTAAAACTTCTAGCTGAAACACTTCTGTGGCAAAACTATTGGTTTCTTGCTGGCTATGAATATCCACGAGATAACCTCCCAAGGCTTGTAATTGAGATAACCCTACTGGAGTGTCATTAACAAAGGCTCTAGATTTACCGCTAGGCAAGATCTCTCTTCGTATGATAGTATGAACATCGTAGTCAAGGTCATGGTCTTTAAAAAGAGTTTGTAGCCCGTATCCTTTTAAGGAAAACTCTCCCTCTATAATACATTTTTGGGTCGCGTCTTTAACACTACCCAGGTCAGCTCTTTTGCCAAGCAATAGCCCTAATGCACCAAGTAGTATGGATTTACCAGCACCTGTTTCTCCTGTAATAATTGTTAAACCTTTGGTAAGGGGTACTTGTATGTCCTCAATTAAAGCATAATTTTTTATTGAAAGACTTAATATCATACCTGAAAGTTTCTTGTATTATTGAAAACTAAAATAGCATTTAGTTGATCTCTCCCCAAGCAGTTCTTCTGGTAGGTGCCATCCTGTTAAGAGACTCTTTTAAAGTCACTGTATTTACTTGTGGCCCGCTGCTAAAAATGGATTTAATCTCATCTACCTTAGCATCAAAAAAGGTGCGCAAAACAAAAGAATTAGGTCTGCGATCATTAATGCTCTTAAGTACTTTTAATGCTTCTATAATATTCTCTTTGGCTTGTTTTTGGTTAGATTCCATAATATCTAGACCCCCTCGATGGTAATCATACATTGCGGTTTGAAACTCTCTGTATACATTAGAAACCATCGCATCATTGTATCTATACCTAGATTGTGTCCCGTCTGTAGATTTCCAACCAACATAGTTACTTGATGAAGCTGTATTCACTATTTGTTTTGCTATTTCAAAATAAGTATCACCGCCATTTTCTTCAAAAGAGGCTGCATCCAGGCCAATAATGGTATAGGCATGGTAAGAAACCAGCGCAACTAAATTAGACTCTAATTGGTTTATGTTAAACACCAAAGGTTCAAACTCTTTGTATTGAAAAGACACTTGCCTGTCATTGTAGTTGTATATCGGAGCGTTGTAAGATGAGTTGAATACTGGTCTAGAAGATTGCACCTGCAAAGAACCACTAAATGAAGTGCCATCAAAATTAGAAATAATAAGAGTGAAATTACAATCTATTCTTTCTTGATTGAGATAAGACTCATCTGTCCAGTTACGGTTGTTTAAAAACTCGGAGAGTTGCTGCTCGAGTGTTTTAAAAATCTGATTATTTTGTTGGCCTGTTTGCTCTGCGTCAATATACACATTTGCACTTAGTTCTTGACCAATGCTAGTAGTTGTAAAAACAACTACAGTTATAAAAAGTAAAAAATTACGCATTTATTTTTGTAATAATATGTTCTAAAATATCTTGTGCAACATCTCTCTTAGATTTAACATCAAAAGGAGTCACTTTATTGTCTTTATCAATAAAGGTAACTTTATTAGTATCTCCCTTGAATCCTGCACCTTTGTCTCTTAGCGAATTTAACACAATTAAGTCTAAATTCTTTTTTTCAAGTTTCTTTTTTGAATTTTCTATTTCGTTTTGAGTCTCTAAGGCAAAACCCACCAAAAATTGATTCTTCTTTTGTAAACCCAAACTAGCCAGTATATCTTTTGTTGGTTCAAGATCAAAAGACAATCCTTCCCCAGTTTTCTTTTTGATTTTTTGATCTAAAACACTTACAGGCCTAAAATCTGCTACAGCTGCGCTGCATATTGCAATATTGGTTGTTTCGTAATATTGATGGACGGCATCATACATTTGTTGGGCTGTTGTAACATGTATAACTTGTATGTTTGTGTCTGAAACTGGAACACTAGAAGGCCCTAGCACAAGAGTTACATGTGCTCCTAAACTACTTGCGTGCTCAGCAATAGCAATACCCATTTTACCTGAAGAATGATTCCCTATAAATCGTACCGGGTCAATTAACTCGTGGGTAGGTCCTGCGGTAACTAATACTTTTTTTCCTTGCAGGGGTAGGCTTTTTAATATTTCAGAACAAATAAAAGATATAATTGTTTCTGGCTCTGCCATTCTACCTTGACCAACCAAACCACTAGCTAGTTCACCAGATGCTGCGGGTATAATCGTATTGCCAAAGCTTGTAAGGGTATCGAAAGTTTGTTGGGTGCTTGGATGTTTGTACATATCCAAATCCATGGCTGGAGCAAAATAAACAGGACATTTTGCAGAAAGATAGGTAGCCAACAATAGATTATCACTGGTACCATGGGCCATTTTTGAAAGTGTATTGGCAGTGGCTGGAGCTATGATAAATAAATCTGCCCAAAGGGCTAACTCAACATGGTTATTCCATTGGGCATTATCATTATCCTCATTTGTGAAGCTAGAGTGTACTTCGTTTTTGGAAAGCGTTGAAAGTGTTAAGGGGGTTACAAACTCTTTGGCCTTTGGAGTCATCACAACTTTTACCTCTGCACCTTGCTTTACAAGTAAACGCACCAAAAATGCGGCTTTATAAGCAGCAATACCAGCAGTTACGCCAAGTAAAATCTTTTTTCCGCTCAGTACCCTCATAGGTGTTTTACTGTTCTAAATCCTCATCTGCAGTATTACGGTGGTAGATTTTATCTTCTAACCATTCCTGTACAGCCAATGAATGTGGCTTAGGTAATTTTTCGTAGAATTTTGAAACTTCAATTTGTTCTTTATTTTCAAAAATCTCTTCAAGACTGTCATTGTATGTTGCAAATTCGTCTAGTTTTTCTAACAATTCTTTTTTAATGTCTCCATTAATTTGATTTGCTCTTTTTGAAATAATAGAGATTGCCTCATAAATGTTGTCTGTTGGCGCATCTACTTTGTTTTTATCAATAGTAGTTGTGCTTAAAGGTGCCTCGCTGTTTTTAATATCTGCCATAATCTTAGTTTTCTGTGGGTTGTTGGTACTTTTCTAATTCTTTATCTATAGCTGCAATAAGTGCATCTGCATCTTCTTTTTTATCGCCTGCTTTATAATATTTTAAGTATTTAGCATAAAAATCTTTTGAAACCAAAAGTCTTTCTTTTTGGACCGCAGGAACACTGCTAATGGCTCTATTATATGCTGCAGAAGCCCTACCGTAAAAAGCAGCCTCTCTAAATACAGATCCAGGATGGTCTGAAATAAAATTTTCATAGGCATCTATAGCAGGTTTAAAACTACCTATTTGCTCTCCAATACTAAAATATTGATGTGCCGTATCAATGTCTTTTTTCTCTAACTTTTCTCGAAGTTCTGACACTAAGTTGTTAGCTTCAATTCTATAGGATGAGTTTGGATATTTATTTACAAATGCTTGTAATTTTTCCAAGCCTTTTTCTGTGTCTTTTTGGTCAAGAGAGGAACTTGGTGATAACTCATAGTAGCTTTTTGCAGATTTATAAGCAGCTACCTCAACACTATCGCTTTTAGGATATGTTGATTCAAAACGCTCAAACTGATAACCAGCAACAAAATAATCTTCTAGATTGTAAAAAGTATTTGCATACATGTAGGAAAGCTTTTCTGCCTGTGGCTTGCCTCTATACAAAGGAACAATTTGCTCCATAAGTTTTAAAGAACTCCTAAATTTAGCTTTTTTACCAGTAGCTATGGCAACTTGATACAAAGAATCTGCCATCTTATATTTGGCAACACTATCTGATTCTTTTAACACAACCTGAAAAGGGGTGCAAGAACTGCATAAAACAGTGCAAGAAATTAAAAAGAAAATAAAGTATTTCATAGTTTTAAAAAACATCGGGCAAAAGTAGTGAATTATACGTGATTACAAAAACTTATTATCGTTGGTGTATATTGTGTTGGCATTCGTTTTGCTAATAAAATAACAGATGAAAAGACAACAAAAAACAAATGGTATTAAAAAGCGTGCACAAAGGCCTTAATTTTAGCGTTTAAAACAGCATCAACCTCCACTAGAGGCAGTCTTAGAGTAGGCTCACATAAATTAAGAGCAGCAAACACTGCTTTTATCCCAGCGGGGTTTCCTTGTTCAAAAATATAATCTATTGCTGGTGCTATTTTATAATGAATTGCATAGGCCTTGTCTACTTTACGTTGCAATGCTAAGTGTATCATATCAGAAAAAGCTCTAGGAAACCCCTGTGCTATAACCGATATTACTCCCGCTCCCCCTGCCAGAGTCATGGGCAGTGCTATCATGTCATCACCACTTATAACTAAGAAATCTTCTGGTGCTTTACCAATAAGCTCCATGGCTTGCACGATATCTCCTTTTGCTTCTTTTATGGCAACAATATTCTTAAAGTCCTGGGCCAATCTAACCACTGTTTGAGGTTCCATATTACTGGCTGTTCTGCCAGGAACATTGTATAAAATAATAGGTTTAGAACTTACAGCGGCTATGGCTGCGAAGTGCCTATAGATTCCTTCTTGACTGGGCTTATTATACATTGGTGATACAGACAATATTGCTGTAAAAACAGTCATGTCTGTAGCTACAAACTCATCCACGACTGCTTTGGTATTATTACCTCCAATACCTAAGACCAAAGGCAATCTCCCTGCATTTGCACTAACTATAGTATCTATAACCAACTGTTTTTCTTCCCTGGAGAGCACAGCGCTCTCTGCGGTAGTACCCAAAACTACCAAGTAATTCACTCCATTATCTATCTGAAAATTAACAATACGAGTTAAACTAGCAGTATCTACTGCACCTTGCCTTGTAAATGGAGTTATTAGTGCTACTCCTGTTCCAATTAGTTCTTTCATGTTTGTATTTTTCCTAGAATTTTAAAATATTTTGTAAGCTCTGTAATTATTGCCTGGGTGTTGTCTGGATCTACCGCTAGAATTAAATCAAAATAACGAGGATCTACCCCTTTAAAACCCACTTTAAATTTAGCTTTACTTTTTACAACGATGGTCTCTAAAGGTAAATGCTTTTTATTTGACATATAAATTAACACATCTATATCCAAGCTAACAAATTCTTTTGCAGAAGCTCCGGTAAGGGCTCCTTTAAATGAAATATCTTTTTGAGAAAACTGATTTCTCAATAAAGACGGTGTGTTTTTTTTAAATGTTACAAAAGAAAAAAACTGTGTTTTTGTCTCTGAGACCATTAGTGAGCTTGAAATTTTATAATAGGGAGAAAGCTCGTTTACAACATCTCCATCATACAAAAAAGCCAAGGTATGCATTTTAGCGTTTAACCTAGAAACATCTCTTTGTGCCAGCGCTGCAGTAATTGCTTTTTGATAATATCGCTGCTTTATTGCTTTAAACATATCTCCTAAAAATAGTATTCAAAAATACAGATTTCTACTGCATTTGTATGAACTATTAAATCATTTCTAAAAATTGATCCTCACTAATAATTGTAACCCCCAGGGCTTCTGCTTTGGCTTGTTTGCTAGGGCCCATATTATCTCCAGCAACCACATATGTTGTTTTGCTTGAAATACTGCTAGAGACTTTACCTCCGTTATCTTCAATGCTTTTTTTAAGTTCTGTTCTAGAAATTTTAGTAAAAACACCTGAAACAACAAAAGTGTTTCCGCTTAAAATAGATGTTTGACCTGCTAATGTTTCAGCAGAGACAGCTAACTGTAGATTATGACTTTTTAGCCTTGCTATTATTTCACGGTTTTTCTCACCAGAGGCGTTTACAGGTGAGAACAAATCTGCAGCATCCTCTAATGCAAAAAAGTCAATGACACTCTGTGCAATACGATCACCTATTTCATCTACCTCAACAAGCTCCTGAAAACTAGCAGCCATTAAAGCATCTATAGATTTAAAGTGTTTGGCTAATTTTTTGGCAACCGTTTCTCCAACATAGCGTATCCCTATAGCAAATAGCACCCGCTCAAAAGCAATATTCTTTGAACTTGCAACACCAGCAACCAAATTCTCTGCACTTTTTTGAGCCATACGCTCTAAGGGTAGTACATCTTCTATGGTAAGGTCATACAAATCTGCATAGGTTTGTATCACACCTGCATTTACTAGCAAAGCAACGGTTTCTCCACCAAGGCCTTCAATATCCATTGCTTTACGGGAAATAAAATGCTGTATTCTACCAATAATTTGAGGCGGGCAACCCTGTTCATTAGGGCAATAATGTTTTGCATCACCCTGAGTTCTAGAAAGCAGCGTATCACACTGTGGGCACTTGTCTGTATAAATAGTTGCAATAGAGGCCTCATTTCTTAAAGCTAGATCTACACCTACAATTTTTGGGATAATCTCCCCTCCCTTTTCTACATATACGGTATCACCTTCTCTAATATCTAGCAGCGCTATTTGATCTGCGTTATGAAGAGAGGCACGTTTTACTGTAGTTCCTGCAAGGGCAACAGGAGTTAGGTTTGCAACGGGAGTTATTGCACCCGTGCGCCCTACTTGGTAAGTTATTTTCTCTAGCTTAGTTGATACCTGTTGCGCCTTAAACTTATAAGCCATAGCCCAACGAGGTGCTTTTGCCGTAAAGCCAAGCTCCTCTTGTTGTTGGAGGTTATTTACTTTTATAACAACACCATCTGTTTCATAAGGCAAATCACTGCGATGCTCATCCCAATAATTCACAAAATCTATAACAGCGTCAATACTAGTAACTAGTTTTGCGATTTTAGGGACTTTAAATCCCCATGCTGCGGCTTTTTCTAGTCCTTGCATTTGAGTAGTAACGGGTAAGTTCTCACCCACCAAACTATACAACAAACACTCCAAAGGTCTTTTGGCAACAAGGGTACTATCTTGAAGTTTCAAGCTTCCAGAAGCCGTATTTCTTGGATTTCTGAAAGGGTCTTCTCCTGCAGCAACTCTCGCCTGATTCATTTTATTAAAACCATCGAAGGGCAAAACTATTTCACCTCTTATCTCAAAATTGTCAGGGAAATCTCCCTTTAATTGTAGGGGTACAGATTTTATAGTTTTAATATTTGTAGTCACATCATCTCCTTGATGCCCATCACCTCTGGTAACAGCTCTTAGCAGATTTCCGTTAAGGTAGGTAAGACTTATAGAAGCGCCATCATACTTTAACTCACAGGTATAACTCACGGGCCCATCTACTTGTTTTTTAATACGGGTTTCCCAATTTTGAAGATCCTCTTTAGAATAACTATTATCTAAAGAATACATTCTAAAATTATGCTTCAAGGTTTCAAAATTCTTGGTAACAGCTCCCCCAACTCGCAGACTTGGAGAAGTAGGGTCATAAAACTCTGGGTGGGCTTCTTCAAGAGCCTGCAACTCTTTAAGTTTCATGTCAAAATCATAATCGCTAATTGTTGGGCTATCTAACACATAATAGCTATGATTGTGCTTGTGAAGAAGGTTTCTTAATGCAGTAATTTGCTTTTGAGCATTCATGTAACAAAGATAAAATTGATCCTTTAAAAGTACTAGAAATTACGCAAAAAAACTCCTTTTTAAGGAGCTTTTGATTTTAATGTAACGCTTAATTTTTCCGGTATCTAGAAGCATTACCAAACAGCTTTATCAGGGGCCTTAAAACCATCCATTTTACAAAGCAACCCTTCTACCGTTGTATCTACTAGTACTAGATCTAGATTGTGCTGTTTTACAAACCCAAGGACTACCATTTTTTGCAAAGAGGCTAGTAGCTCATCATAAAAACCATTTATATTCAAAAGGCCAATTGGTTTTTTATGTTGCCCTAACTGCAGTGCTGTTGCAATTTCAAAAAGCTCTTCTAAGGTCCCAAAGCCACCAGGCAGGGTTATAAAACCATCACTCACTTCTAGCATTTTTAGCTTTCGGTCATTCATGTTTTTGGTGGTAATTAACTCAAAGAGCTGAGTATGGACTACTTCTTTCTTTTTTAAAAATGCTGGAATAATACCAATTACACGGCCTCCACCATCGATAACTCTTTGAGCAATGGCGCCCATAATACCAATTTTAGCACCTCCATACACTAAATGGTTATTTCGCTCTAAAAGCGCATCGGCCAGCGCAATAGCTGCTTTTGTAATTAAAGGGTCATTACCATCACTACTTCCACAAAACACACAAATACTTTTCATAATTTTTGACATTTTATCATTCTAGGCACCTCTCTAAAGTCTTTCTTAATTTCAATATTAGCAAAACCAATATCTTTTAACAAGACATCCATCTCCTTAGATAGATATTCATTAATCTCAAAATAAAGCCAGCCTCTTGTTTGTAAAGACACCATAGCTAACTGGGCAATTTTTCTGTAAAATAACAACGGGTCCTCATTGGGTACAAACAATGCAAGCCCAGGTTCATAGTCTAACACATTAGCTTTCATTGCTTTTTTCTCTAATTGGCGCACGTAAGGTGGGTTAGAAACCATTACATCATACTTGTTTTTCAAGGCTGTAGTTTCTAAAATATCTTTTTTAAAAAAAGAAACCAACACTTGATTTTTGACTGCATTATCTTGAGCTACCTCTAGCGTTTTTTCTGAAATATCTAAACCTGAAACTCTTGCTGTTGGAATATTTTTGGCTAAAGAAATAGCAATACAACCACTACCTGTACCAATATCTAAAATTTCCAACACACGATCTTTATCATGAAGGTTTGATAGAACCCAATCCACCAATTCTTCGGTTTCTGGCCTTGGAATAAGAGTATTCTTATTTACCTTAAAAGTAAGCCCATAAAACTCGGTGGTTCCAAGTATGTATTGAATGGGTTCCTGGGTTTTTAATCTTAATAAGACCTTCTCAAATCTTGCTATATTAGTTTCAGACACCACAGTGTCTTGACTCATAGAAACTTCAAAGCGAGAATACTGCAGGAAAAAATCACAAAGCATAAAGAAAAAACAATGTACTTCTTCCTTGTCATAGACTCCTTGAAGTGCCGTAGTGAAATTTATTTTTAGTTGAGATAGTTTCAAGAAATTTAGAGTTTTTTAAGCATTTGGACAGGACAGGAAAAATGCCCTGTATCTCCTAATGGGCCATCCAAATACTGGAAGCCAGATTTTTTATATAAATTTTGCGCGGCAGTCATGTAAGTCATGGTCTCTATATAACAGCTCTCAAAAGAGAAAGAGACTGCTGCTTCCAAACAGTGACGCATCATAATCTTTCCAAGACCTCTGCCCCTTGCGGTTTCTAAAAAATACATTTTTTGAAGTTCACAAATATTCCCATCATAGTTTTCTAGGGCAGCTATCCCAGCGCCCCCTATGATAGTTCCATTTTCTTCTACCACAAAATAAACACTGCGATCACCTTGATAGGTTTCAAACATACAATCTAAGGCTTTATCTGCATAGGCAGTTCCAATTTTTGGGACTCCAAGATCTACAAGGACCTTTCTAATCACCTTTGCAAGGTGCTTATTATCCTCTTTTTTAATAGCTCTAATAATAGGTTCACTCATCTATAAAAATCATTGTATTTTTACAGCGTGAAGATACATCAAAAATACATGAGCCGCTGTATTGAACTGGCCAAAAATGGCCTAGGAACTACCTACCCAAACCCATTGGTGGGCAGTGTTTTGGTATACAACAATCTTATTATTGGAGAAGGATGGCACTATAAGGCAGGCAAGGCTCACGCAGAGGTCCATGCAATTACAAATTCAAAAACAAACACAAATGCTTTAAAAATAGTGCAAACAACCGCCATCACATCACACCAACAACTACTGGAAAAGGCAAGCCTATATGTTAGTCTGGAACCGTGTAGCCATACCGGTAAAACGCCACCTTGTGCAGATTTAATTATAACCAGCGGCATCAAAAATGTAATTGTTGGATGTGTGGATCCTAACCCTAAAGTTGCAGGAAAAGGTATTCTAAAACTTCAAAACGCGGGCTGCAAGGTTACTCAAGGAGTCCTAGAGGAGCAATGTAAAGCGCTTAATAAACGTTTTTTTACATTTCAGAATAAAAAAAGACCCTTTGTTTTTTTAAAATGGGCACAAACCAAAGATGGCTTTATTGCTCCAATTACAAAGGACAAAAAAAAACCGGTTTGGATATCAAACATATACTCTAGACAGCAAGTACATCAATTAAGAGCTCAAGAACAAGGCATTGTAATTGGAACTACAACGGCCCTTATGGACAACCCGAGTCTTACTACACGTCAATGGGCAGGGACATCACCAACACGATTGGTTATAGATAAAAATCTAAAAATACCAAAAACAGCAGCTATTTTTAATGATAAGGCTCCCACCATTATCATTACCCAGGTAAAGCAAGAAACCACACATAACACTCCTATTATATATGAGTATATTAATTTTGAAAAAAACCTGGCCGCACAAATATGCGTTATTGCACACAAATATAATTTGCAAAGTATTATTATTGAAGGAGGCACAAAAACCTTGCAAACATTTATAGATCAAGATATTTGGGATCAGGCTCATGTATACTCCGGAAAAATGAGCTTAAAAAACGGGATTAAAGCACCTATTTTTCTTGCAAAACCACACACTAGAAAAAGCATTAAAGACACAGATCTTTGTGTTTATAAAAACACTAACCAATGATATTCTTAGCATTAAGCATTATAGCCTCAACACTCATATTTGTAATATTTAGGCTTTTTGCCAGTTACAATATTAACACCCTACAGGCCATTGTAGTTAATTATTTTGTTGCTTGCAGCTGCGGGGTAATTGGTTACCAAAACAGCATTGAGTTATCTGCAATACCCCAATACAATTGGTTTTATTACACCCTGGCTTTGGGCGCATTATTTATTATAGTATTTAACCTGATGGCCATAACCACACAGCATAATGGTTTATCTGTAGTATCTGTAGCTACAAAAATGGCACTTGTAATACCTATTGCCTTTGGGCTATGGTACTATAAAGAGCCCCTAGGAACCTCCAAAGCAGCCGGTATTGTTTTAGCGCTTATAGCCGTGTATCTTGTAGCTGTAAAAAAAGATAGCAGTATCATCTTACAGAAAAAGAATTTGGTGTTCCCGGTGCTAGTTTTTTTAGGGAGCGGTCTTATTGACACGAGTTTAAACTTTTTACAAAATGACTTTATTACAGATAAAAGCCTCATTCCACTTTTTTCTTCAACCATATTTTTGACAGCAGGAGTTATTGGGATTATGGTCTTAGTGGCACAAAAAATAAAAGGGGTGCTGGTGCTTGAGTTTAAAAATATAATAGCCGGTATTGTTCTTGGAATTCCAAACTACTTCTCTATATACTTTTTAGTCAAGGCACTAAGGAGCGATTTGTTTGACAGCTCTGGTATCTTTACGATAAACAATGTGGGCATTGTCATTATCTCAACTTTATTGGGTATTGTCTTTTTTAAAGAACAGCTTTCTGTAAAAAACTGGATAGGCATTACTTTAGCTGTTATTAGCATTGCACTGGTAAGCCTAGCTACACTATAAATGAAACACATTAAAGACACCTATTACACTATAGCATCTGCCTGCGGTGAAACACTGCATAAGGATCGTGGAAGTAAATTTTATGGTTATGCATTTCCAGTTACTACAGAGCAAGAAATTAAAGCGTGTATAGACAAATTAAAAAAGCTGCATCACACAGCGCGTCATTTTTGTTATGCTTGGCAACTGGGAGAAAGCTATCAAAAATACAGAGCCAATGATGATGGAGAACCAAACAACAGTGCAGGAATGCCTATATATGGGCAACTACAAGCCTTTAAATTAACCAATACTCTTGTGGTGAGTGTACGCTACTTTGGAGGCACTAAACTAGGTGTTGGCGGACTTATTCAAGCCTACAAAACATCTGCCAAATTAACCTTGGAAAGTGCACCTATTCAAGAAAAAACAATTAATATATCGTTTGTGCTTCTTTTTGAATATCCAGAAATGAGCTTAGTGATGAGAAACATAAAAGATGAAAAAATAAAGCTTATCGATCAAAAATTGGAACACAATTGTAAACTCACAATTTCTGTAAGAAAAAAAGATGCTGACAGGATTTTCACTTTATTTAAAAACACCTATAAAGTAGCAATAAAAAGGTTGTAGTAAAATTCCCTACAATTATTGTTTACGAAACTAACTTCTCTAATAAATAATTGGGCGCTCGTTGCAACTTGTTTGTAATGCTATTTACAAAAACCAAAGAGGTTTCACCTGTTATTAAAAGTTGACCCTCTTGATTGTGTATTTCATAGGTGAATTCGATACTGTATGTAGGAATTTTCTTTAGAGTTGTAGTGACAGTCAAAACATCATCATACCGAGCAGGTGCTTTATATTTGACACTTAACTCGACAACCGGTAGATGAATACCGTTATCCTCCATCCATTTGTAAGAAAAGCCTATATCTCTTAGCCATTCTGTTCTTCCTTGTTCTAAATAGGTGGCGTAATTTCCGTAGTACACGATTCCCATCTTGTCTGTCTCTCCATATCTAACGCGTAAAGTTGTTGTTGTTGTTTTCAAAAATAATAGCTGTAAAAGTGGTTATTTATTAAGCCTAAAGACCCTCAAGTTAAACATGCAATAAAAAAACCGAAAATTCAACAGCAAAAGGTTTTTTTTTTTACAAATTTGTTCACATATTTGTTGTGCAAGAAAGTTCGAGCGCTTTTTTAACTATTCCATGTGTCAATATTTTTTTGAGACAGTTAAAATAAAAAGATTAACCAACAAAATACCCTCTAACAAAACTATGAATAATACCTCTGCAATTGTATGGAATAATTGTCTTTCGTTTATCGAAGATAATATTACCCAGCAAGCCTATAAAACATGGTTCGAACCAATCAAAGCAGTAAAGCTATGTGACAATGCATTGAGTATTCAAGTACCTAGTAAATTTTTTTATGAGTGGCTAGAGGAACACTACGTAAAACTATTAAAAGTTGCCTTAACTAAAGAGTTAGGCCCAACGGCAAAGTTGGTGTATGTCATTAGGATGGAAAACACCTACGGAAACAAACAGCCTTTTACAGAAAGAATTCCAAGTTCAAATAGAAGCAACAATCAAGGATCACAAAATGTGGATGTTCCACTAAAGAACAAAAGCCCAGAGCTTAAAAATCCATTTGTAATCCCTGGTATTAGAAATGTAAAAATAGAATCTCAATTAAACCCAAGTTATAATTTTGAAAATTTCTTGGAAGGAGAATCAAATAGATTGGCTAGATCTGCAGGTATTGCAGTTGCAAACAAACCAGGAGGAACGTCTTTCAATCCGTTATTGGTATTTGGAAGTGTTGGTCTTGGTAAAACTCATTTAGCGCACGCCATAGGCGTTGACATAAAAGATAAGTATCCAGAAAAAACGGTTCTTTATATTTCGGCAGAGAAATTTGTACAACAATACAGTGAATCTGTAAAGAAAAATAACAGAAACGATTTTATTCACTTCTACCAAGTAATTGATGTTTTGATTGTTGATGATATCCAATTACTTTCTGGTAAGGCAGGAACTCAAGATGTGTTTTTCCACATATTTAACCATTTACATCAAAACGGAAAGCAAGTTATATTAACTAGTGACAAAGCACCAGTTGATATGATAGACATAGAGCAAAGATTGCTCTCTCGCTTTAAGTGGGGTTTATCTGCAGAGCTTAATCACCCAGATTGTGAAACGCGCATTGCTATTATCAAAAACAAATTATATAGAGACGGTGTAGAAATGCCAGAAGATATTGTTGAGTTTTTAGCAAACAACATCAAAACAAATATTAGAGAATTAGAAGGTGCCATTATATCACTAATAGCGCATTCCTCTTTCAATAAAAAAGAAATTACCATAGATCTGGCAAAAAAGATCGTAGACAACTATGTTAAGCATACAAAACGTGAGGTATCTATAGACTACATTCAAAAAGTAGTAAGCGATTATTTCCAGATGGATGTTGAAACACTTCAGTCTAAGACAAGAAAACGTCACATTGTACAAGCTAGACAACTGGCCATGTTTTTTGCAAAGAAATTCACTAAGGCATCACTAGCATCTATTGGATCTCAGATAGGACAACGAGATCATGCCACCGTTTTACATGCCTGTAAAACTGTAGACAACCTATCTAGTACAGATAAACAGTTTAGAAAATATGTGGAAGACTTGCAAAAGAAACTTACACTATAAAGTATCAAATCCTGCCAATGGCGGGATTTTTTATTCCATTATTTTAAAAAACATTGAAAACAATAGCCATTGAAAACTAAGATCCTTATGGTATGTTTGGGCAATATTTGCCGATCACCTCTAGCGCATGGTATTTTAGAGGACATGTTAGATGCAGATAGGTTTGAGGTGCAATCTGCCGGGACAGGAGCTTGGCATGTGGGCAACAAACCAGACCCAAGAAGTATTGAGGTTGCTGCAAAAAATAACATCGATATATCCCGCCAAAAAGCAAAACAGTTTTCTACCTATGATTATGAAATCTATGATCACATCTTTGTGATGGACAAAGCTAACTATAGAGATGTTATTAAATTAGCCAAAACACCCCAAGAGATAGAAAAAGTATCTCTGATACTAGAGAGCACCCATCCTGGACAAGACAAAGAAGTGCCAGATCCATATTACGGGGGTAAAAATGGTTTTAAACAGGTATACGAAATGCTTTACAAAGCCTGTGAGAAAATTGTGAGTAACCCTGCCTTTAGGTAATCATTAATTTTTGTTACTTTGATTAAAACACACAATCATGAAAAATATACTCCTTCTTATTAGCGCATTTTTTTGTTTAAATGCATTCTCACAAACTATAGAATTAGAAGATTTTGCCGATGGTTTTTCTAGCCCACTAGCGCTCAAAAATGCCGGAGATGAAAGGCTATTTGTAGTAGAACAAGGTGGGGTTATTAAAATAGTAGATTTAAATGGAGTGGTAAACTCCACACCATTTCTTGACATACAATCTATAGTAAATGCTGGTGGTGAAAGAGGTTTACTGGGTTTGGCATTTCATCCAGAGTATCAAACCAACGGTAGATTTTTTGTACACTACTCAAACAGTAGTGGAGATACACAAATTTCTGAATTTTCTGTAAGTACTTCAAATCCAGATATTGCAAATCCAAACTCAGAAGTAATGTTGCTAACAGTTTCGCAACCATTCTCAAACCATAACGGAGGGACCATTGCTTTTGGACCCCAAGATGGCTACCTCTATATTGGCCTTGGTGATGGTGGCGGTGGCGGTGACACAAACAACAATGCCCAAAACCCTACCCTACTCATTGGGAAATTGCTAAGAATTGACATAGACACCCAAAGTGGTGGCAACAATTATGGCATCCCCTCAGACAACCCATTTATAGGTGACCCAAACACAAGAGATGAAATTTGGGCCACAGGCCTTAGAAACCCCTTTAGATTTACCATGGATCCAGAGACAAATAGTATCTGGATTGGAGATGTAGGGCAAAATGCTAGAGAAGAAGTAAACAGAGCTAGCTTAACCCAAGCAGGTTTAAATTATGGGTGGAGATGTTATGAAGGTAATGCTCCTTTTAACACATCTGGCTGTCCAGATGAGAGTGAGTTAACCTTCCCTGTTTTTGATTACAGTTGGAATGGAGGAGGTTCTGTAATTGGAGGGTATGTATATAGAGGAGCTGAATGGGCTGATCTGTATTATCAATATATTTTTGCTGATATTGACGGTATGATTTCTACACTAGACATTGAAAGTCTTAGTTATATAAATCAAGGACAATTTCCAGGTACCTGGGTTGGTTTTGGTGAAGACATTTACAGAGACTATTATATTGTAAATCTTGGCGGAAGTATTTCAAAAATAAAGGGTACTGTTCCTGAAATGAATATATCAGAAAATCAGAGCAATAATGTAATAATATATCCAAACCCAGCCAACGATATTGTGAGTATCAAACTACAAACACAGGTAATGGAACATCTTAAAATTTCGGATGTAAAAGGGAGTATTATATATACTGAAACGCTACAATCAAACCAAAAACAGCTAAACACCTCAAGTTTTGCCAAAGGGATGTATTTTATAACTATAACGACCAAACAGGGAGCTAAATTTGTAAAAAAATTAATGATTAAATAAGTAATGAAAACCCTAAAAGGAAATCTATACCTAATACCCTGTACACTGGGAGAAACTTCTCCACTAGAGGTACTTCCGCTTTTGGTTAAAAAAGCAGTAGAAAATATAGATTATTATATTGTTGAGCATGAAAAAAGTGCTCGTAGATTCATTAAAGCAGTAGCGAGTAAAAAATCACAAAGTAGTTTACATATAGAAGAAATAAACAAGTTTACAAAGCCCCAGGACATACCTCAAATGCTAGAGCCATGCCTTAAGGGGCTGGATGTTGGCGTAATCTCTGATGCTGGATGTCCCGGCATTGCTGATCCTGGAGCTGCAGTGGTGGCACAGGCACACAAAAACGGAATTAAAGTAGTACCACTGGTTGGACCTTCTTCTATACTATTGGCAATGATGGCTAGTGGTTTTAATGGGCAGAATTTTGCTTTTAACGGCTACCTACCTATAGATAAGGCAGAACGCAAGGCAAAGATCAAGCAATTAGAAAAAAGGTCTATCCAAGACAACCAAAGTCAATTGTTTATAGAAACACCTTACAGGAATAATCAAATGCTAGAGAGTCTTACAACGGCTTTACAAAAAAACACAGATATATGTGTTGCTTGTGATATTACTTTGTCTACAGAATACATAAGAACTGCACCTGCCAAAGATTGGAAAAGAATTAAGGTAGATCTTCACAAAAGACCTACAATGTTTATAATTCAAGGGTAGTGCAGATATAGGCTATACCGCTTTTGCTTTGATATTTGGGGTTACACTAGAAGTGTCATAACCCGAGAATTTCTTTAAATAGTTGTGTATGGTAGTTCCAAAGGCGTCTTTAAAGAAAAAATCGCCATCACTTCTTAGGTATTTTTTTACGTTACCAGCACCAGCTAAATGTGCAGCTGCCAGAATACCGGACTCTGTAACAAGTACATTATTAATTTTTGTACCCACAAAACGCTTGATATCTCTGCGTAATATCCATTTATTCCTCGAAGTATTGGCAATAAAAGCTTTTTCTTGTAAAGCAGCATTGGCCAAAAAAGCATGTGTATTATAGACTCCAATAAGAGAGAGAGTGGTTGCCGCAAATTGGTATTTACCAAGATACCCGTACCTATTTATACTTGCATAATTACCTGTAGATTCATTAAAGCCAAGCGCTTCTTTAAAACCTATAAATGTTTTTCCTAAAAATATATTGAAAAAAGACGTATCAGACCGCAAAGAAACCTGTTGCGATTCTTTTTTTGTAGGTACATGGTATAGGTAGGCTTTTTCTGGGATTTTATAGTGAGAAAGGTCTGTAGCAGTATCTTTTCCCGAAAAACTCAGGAGAAAGAACATAACAGTAGAAAGCACTACAGTAGGTATTATGATGCTTTTTTTCATGGTTAAAAGTTGAAGTGAGGAAAAAAACCTCACAAAATTTAGGGGATGCAAACATATAACAATTAATTTAATACTCAAAACCAGCTTCCCTTCAAATTACACACCTGAAAAACAACAACTTATCTAAAAACAGTACAGTATTAAATGAAATAACTACAAAGAAAGAAAATCAAAAAATAGAACCCATAAAATCTTATGAAGTTCAATACGTTACATTTAAACAGTTTTGTACCTTAGCGCTATGCTTTCAATTTTAATACCTACATATAATTACAATACCTTATTGCTTGTGAAAATACTACAGCAACAAGCTATAGAAAGCAAGGTTGTTTTTGAAATTTTAGCGCTTGATGATGCATCTACTGATAAACAATGTAGCGCTGAAAATAAAAAAATAAACGCTCTAGACCACTGTATTTTTCTTGAGAATGAAAAAAATATTGGCAGAACAGCCACAAGAAATATACTAGCAAAAAAAGCAAAATATGATTGGTTGCTTTTTTTAGATGCAGATGTAATACCGCTAAATGAAGACTACATTGTAACATATACAAAAGAACTAAATAACAAACACGATGTTATAAGTGGTGGAATTGTTTATAAGGATCAAAGACCAGAACACAAGCAACTACTTAGATGGGTATATGGTCATAAAAAGGAATCAAAAAGCACTCAAATTAGAAAGAAAAACCCTTATAATATAATCTCTCAAAATGTATTAATTCAAAAAAAAATGTTTGAAAAAGCAAATGTATTAGAGGCAAACATGTATGGCCTTGATATATTTTTCTCTTTTAAATTAAAAGAATTTAAGGCAACTATTTTACATATTGAAAACCCAACCATTCATTTAGGTCTTGAGAGCACGGCTGTATTTATTGAAAAATCATTAGGGGGAATACAAACAACATTCACCCTTGAAAAAAATAAAAAAATAGATACCACTGCTCGCCCCTTACAAAGAAGATACAATCAATTAAATAGCATTGGGCTAACAGCTATTTTTATTTTTGTTTGTAATAGGTTTGAAAAACAAATCATTGCAAATTTAAAATCAAAACACCCCTCTATAATTTTGTTTGATCTATATAAACTATGTTTTTACTGTAAACTAAAGAAAAATGCCTAGATTTTCTGTAATCATACCAGTATACAACAAAGAAAAACAGCTGTCTAAAACCATAGAAAGTGTTATTAAACAACGTTTTGAAGATTTTGAGCTCATTGTAGTTAATGATGGTGCTACAGACACCAGTGAGGCAATAATTAAGAGTTTCACAGATCCAAGAATACACTATATTAAACAAGAAAACCAAGGGGTTTCTGTAGCTAGAAATACCGGTATAAAAGCAGCAAATGCAGACTACATTGCGCTATTAGATGCAGATGATATATGGAAAGAAAACTATCTTGAAAAAATAAATGCTCTTATAGATAGATATCCAAAACAACATGTATTTGCAGCGGTTTGTACTATAGAGTCTAGAGGAAAAATGTATAAACCAACCTACTCCATAGCAAACCTATCTCCAAATAAAAGCTATGTAGTATCTTACTATACATCTAGCTATATAAATACCATACTCACCAGTAGCAGCACGGTTGTACATAAAGATGTTTTTGAAACAATTGGACACTACAACCCAACCCTGCGCAGTGGAGAGGATACAGATTTATGGATTAGACTTGGTCTAGCCTACACAGTGGTTTTTTTAAACACTCCATTAGCAACATATCGCTTTGAAGCAACGAGTTTGTCAAATTCTCCAAAACAAGTAAAAAAAGCGCTAGATTTAGATTGTTATGAAAAACACATAGCAAGCCACAAAGGGCTTAAAAAGTTCTTGGATTTAAACAGGTATTCACTAGCCCTATTTGCAAAAATAGCAGGAAACAAAGAGGATTATTTAAAGTATAAAAAAGGGATAGATTTCAAAAATCTTAACAAAAAGCAACGTTTTTTAATAGGCGCACCTAGTTTTGTTTTAAATGCTTTAGTATGGCTAAAAGTAGTTTTAGAAAAAAATGGGCTTCAGTTAAGCGCCTACAAATGATGTAAAAACATCATAATCACGGATGTAATCTTCTTCTTGATACACCTCACTTACCAAGGATAAACAAACAGCGCCTGCAGAAAAATTTTCTAACTCTCGCCAAACCCCGCAAGGTATTAAAAGGCCCTTGTTAGGTCTATTTAAGGTGATGGTTCTACGCTGTTTGCCATTATCAAGTACCACGTCAAAACTGCCACTAAGGGCTATTAAAAATTGACGCAGCTGCTTGTGAGCATGCCCTCCTCTACTACTATCACTAGGGACATCATACAAATAGTACACGCGTTTTATTTTAAAAGGCAATACATCCTTTTCTATAACAGAGAGGTTTCCGCGACCATCAGGATCACTTATTTTAGGTATTTCTTGTAATGATATATTGGCTAAATTAACGTATGACATGTTGTAGTAATTTATCCCATTTTGCTGAAATTTCCTGCATAGAAAATTGTTGTACAGAGCCTTGGGTTTGGGCTTTTAATTTCAAATATAACACTTCGTCTCTACAAATGACACCAAGGGCATCTGCAAATTTTTCAGGATCTCTTTCTTTCACCAAAAGGCCATTGTAGTTGTGCTGTATTATCTCTGAAGGACCTGAAATAATATCCAAAGAAATAACAGGCACCCCAACAGATAAGGATTCTACAAGTACCATAGGAAATCCTTCATAAAAACTAGTTAGGGTAACACATCTAGCATTTTGTATAATACCAAAAGGGGCTTTTGTAAAGGGTAAAAAAACAATGTGCTTGTTACATGGCATACTTGCAGCAAGATCTTGTAACATTTTTTTATCTGGCCCATCACCCATAATAACCAAAGAAACGCCATCTTTCCAAACGCCAGAAACGTTAAAAGTGTGTATTAAAAAAGAAAAGTCTTTAATCCCATCATACAATCTTCCATAACTGAGTATGTAGTTGGTAGCCGGCAAATCATCTAATGAGGTTTCTTGTTTCCAGGCAGGGTTATATGCATTATGGATAGTGCTGCAGTTGAGAACTCCACTTGTCTTAGCAACATACTGCTCAATGTGATTAGACACTGTTACAGTAGCTAATTGAGTATTATATATGGCGGTCATTTTTGAGACCATCTTGGTGAAATATTCTTGTTTATTAGAGCTATGCACTACGTAAATAGTACTAAGGTCTCTATAGATATACTTTTTATAAAATAACTCTCTAAAATATTCGTTTTTAGGTCTGTGATCAATCACAACATCAAATGCTTGGGTTTTTAAATACCCACGTAATTTTTTAAACCTAGTAAGTCTTGCAGGAAAGTGGTCATTTTTAGGTTTTAAAGCGCCTAGATTAAAGAGTGTGCCGCTGTATTTAAAATCAATTTCATTGTTTAAAACAACAATATGAACCTGGTGCCCTAAACTAGAAAGCATTTGAGAAAGCATAGCTACAGAACGCTCTGCTCCACCTTTTGCTAATGAAATAGAAACCAGGCAAATTTTAAAATTCTTTTTATGCGCTGTTTGCGTCATCAATTAATGTTATTTTTGATGCATACCTAAACCCAAAGATACCACAAATATGAAGATCCTTCTCGTTGGTGAATATAGCAGATTGCACAATTCTTTGCAAGAAGGACTGCGCGCTTTGGGCCATCAAGTTATCCTTATATCAACGGGAGATTACTTTAAAAAGTATCCTAGTGATATTATCATACAAAGAAGCTTTGATAAAGGGTTGGCTCGAAAACTAAAAATAGCAATCTACGTACTATTTAAATTTGACATTACGTCTTGGCATATGACCAAGCAGTTTTTTAAAACCTCAGAAAAACTAAAGGGATTTGATGTGGTACAACTCATTAATGAAAGCCCTTTTGGAGCTGCTGTTAAGGATGAAATTAAAATGATTTCGTTCTTGAAACAAAACAATAAAAAATTATTTTTACTGAGTTGTGGGACAGATTACTTAAGTGTAAAACATCAATTAAGTAATGCAAACCCATACTCTATAGTAAGCCCTTATAAAGATGGCAGTATAGCAAAAACAGCCTTTAAAAATATTTTAAAATACACTACCCCTCCCTTTAAAAAACTACACCAGTACGTTTTTAAAAACATAGACGGAGTTATAGCTAGTGATTATGATTATCATATGCCACTAGCGGGTAATAGTAAGTATCTGGGGTTAATACCAAACCCAATAAACACCTCGAAGCTTAGTGTTTTTGAATTGGACACAAAGGGTCCCATTGTTATTTTTATGGGTATTAACAGAACCAATTACCACAGTAAAGGGATATCTTACTTTGAAAAGGCAATAGCTATTATTCAACAAAAATTTCCTAAGCAGGTACACATAGAAATTGTTGAGAATTTGCCTTATGCGCAGTACATAAAAAAATACAATAATGCCCACATCATTCTAGACCAAGTATTTGCTTATGATCAAGGCTATAACGCTTTGGAGGCTATGGCCAAAGCAAAAGTGGTGTTTACAGGTGCAGAGTCTGGGTTTATGGAACATTACAAGTTAGATAGTCCTGTTGCCATTAATGCACTACCAGATGTAGATAGTTTGGTTCTTGCCCTAGAAGATTTGATCAAACACCCAGAAAAAATTAAAGAAATTGGGATGGCTGCACAAAATTTTGTGACACAGCATCACAATCACAAGAAAGTAGCTCAGCTATATCTAGACACTTGGAAGTTATCTAGGCTATAGAAGTAGTATCTTCTTGAGAGATCTTTTGATTGTTAAAATAACGCCACACCAAGAAAATCACCACTATAAAATAGATGATATACCTTAAAAAGTGGCCCATTACGATACCTTCTACACCATACTGAGTGACCAAGTAATTAGCGAAACCATAAAATAATCCTAGAGACAATAGCTCAGAGAAAATAAAGTTGCGTACCATTTTTTTAGCTAAAAACTGATGCGCCAAAACAAGAGAAGCTAGTCTAATAAAGTCTCCTAGCAATTGCCATTTAAACAGCGGTAGCATCTCATCTAATCCAGGGTATAGCAGTTGTATAATAATCGATTTACCAAAAAACACAACTAACATTCCTAGACCAAAAATGGGCAGCAGCGTTTTGTATATACTATACACCTCATTTTTAAAGGCTTTACCTGTGTAGATACCTGCAAACTTTGGCAAGACATATAAAGAGAATAAAGATCCAGAAAAGACCATGTAATTTCTTGAAATAAAGGTGATGTTTGTCCAGACTCCAGCATCTCTCTCAGACATTTTTTCTGCAAGCATGGATCTAATATCAATTTCAACAAAATGGAGTAAAATTGTAGCTACAAAAGACATGAGGGTGAAAGCCAATAAGTTTTTTAAAAACGGAGTTTGAAACTTCAACTTAGAAAACTGCACATATTGGTTGAGCAGTTTATAAAAAATAGCCACCACTACAATCACCTGTATAGCAGGTGCCAATGCAATAGCAATTAAAACTCCAGAAAGATTGTATTGATATAGGCACACTACCAAAAGGACTATACTAATGAGGTAGCTAATGAGCTCTATTTTAGCAAACTTTTTATATTCAGACAAGCCATTTACTACGCCGCTAAAAACACGTTGCACAGCAATACTAGGTGCTACCAAAGCAACAAACCGTATCACAAAACTATAATCTACACTATCTGTAAACAAATAGTTACTTATTGGGCTTGCAAAGATAAAAAGCACAAGACCAGAGAGTAGTGTACCCACAACCATAAATACAAAAGCGGTAGAAAAAAGTTGTTGAAGTTTGGGCTTATCATCCTTATACTCAGACAAGTATTTTACCACACCATTAAACACACCCAAAGAGGTGAGAGAGGTAAGCAGCTGGGTAAGACTTCTTAATTGCCCTATTTTAAAAAGCCCTTCTGCACCCACTAAATCAAAAAGCAAACGCTGCACAACGGCAGACACTACTAATCTGATAGATACCACTACAGCATTTAAAGAGGTCATCTTTAACAGCAAATTACTTTTAATAAAGTCTGGAATCTTCAATTAATAGGCATTTACAACGTTAATTACTTTTTGAATTTGCGCTTGAGTCATTACCGGGCTCATGGGCAAACTAATAACTTGTTGGTGTATTTTTTCTGAAACAGGAAATTGTAAGGTTTCAAATTCTTTTAATGCCTGTTGATGGTGCGGGGGTATCGGGTAATGAATTAAAGTACCTATCCCCTTATTTTTAAGATAGTCTTGAAATTCATTTCTAAAGGAAACTTGAATTACAAATAAATGAAATACATGGTTTTTTGAACCATCATAGGCAGGAAGCACAATTTTTGGATTTGTAATTCCTTTTATATATGCAGTTGCAACGTCTCTCCTTGCGGAGTTATCTGCATCTAAAACAGGTAATTTAACAGATAAAAAACTGGCTTGCAATTCATCAAGTCTAGAATTTACTCCTAGTAATTCATTAACATATTTTGATGAAGACCCGTAGTTACGTAATTTTTTTATGGCCCCTGCCAAGCTAGCATCATTGGTAGTAACCGCCCCTGCATCACCAAGGGCTCCTAAGTTTTTGGTTGGATAAAAACTAAATCCTGCTGCATGACCAAGATTTCCTGCACGTTTGCCATTGGTATGGATTGCACCGTGAGCTTGCGCCGCATCTTCAATAATCAATAGGTTATTGTAAACAGCAAAGCTATTTATTTGCTCCATTGGTGCAATTTGCCCATACAGGTGCACTGGCATGATGGCCTTTGTGGTTGGTGAAATAGCTTGTTTTAATGCAGAAATATCAAAATTAAATGTTTGATTCTCTACCTCAACTAGAACTGGTTGTAATCCAGCTTGTTTTATAGCTATTATGGTAGCAATATAGGTGTTAGAAGCAACAATCACCTCATCCCCTAGCTCCAACTTACCCAATACCTTATACCCTTCTAAGATAAGACGTAATGCATCCAAACCATTACCAACTCCAATACAATATTGAGTTTCACAGTAGTCTGCAAACCGACTCTCAAAGGCGCTAACTTGATTCCCTAATACATAGTAGCCACTGTCTAAAAAATCTTGGAACTGATTTTTAAAGGATTTCTCGAAACGGGAGTTAATTGCGTGTATGTCTATAAATGGTATCATAGTATATGCAAATCTAAGGTTTTATAGCATGCTGTGTCTATAAGATAGTTATCTGCCACATAGGTGCGAGCCCCACAACTCTCTTTCCAAAAAATAAGCCCACTGTTTAAAGCCGTCCCATTTTCTTCGCTAGAGATATTAAAATCAAAATAGCGTTTAGAGCTATCAAAATGATTTATAATATAATCATAGGCTAAATCCAAAGATCCAAAGGCATTCTTATCACTATTGCCAGAAACATACTGCGGATGTATCGTAGTTTTTGTTAAAAACAGGGTTGTTCCTGCAACAATAACATTGTCTTTGTAGACATTTACCTGCTTGATATGATCTGGAAACTTGGCGGCAAGTAGTTGTATTTCCTCAAGGCTATGAACCGGAGCTACTGCGTGTTTTTGTTGAAGATTTGGAATTAGTATCTCATTCCAAAATCCTTCAAAGTTATCGTCAACAGCAATAGTGAGGCCATTTCGCTTTGCTTTGTTAATACCTTCTCTTCTGTTTTTCTGAAATTTTATTTTAGTACTCGTATCTATAACCATTAATGCATCTCTTTTAATAAGTGTAGCATTTGCCTTGAATAAAAAGTAAGACAACTCATCAGAGGGCATTGTGTTGTAAAACGTTGGTATGTTTCTCAGCTCTAAAGTAGAAATAGCCTTGGCATCTAAAAATGCAAGCAGCGCTTTAAAAGCCTCAAAGGTGTAAAGTAGTTTAGCGCTTTTACTTAACACTAAGCTCCCATAAGTAAGACCCTTGTGAGAGTATAGTTTATCACCCACAATGTTTGCAGGCAGTACAGCATAGAGCAAGTCATCTTTATATACTAACAAAGAATAATCTGTAAATCTATCGCTGTGGTACTCCATAAAATCACGGGCAAACAAAAACGTAGCGTTTTTGGCCCCAGAAATAAAAGTATCCCACGCTAGGCGGTTTTCTTTTGTGTATTTTTCTACGCGATAATTAGACATAAAAATGATCTTGTTTGTATACTACCTATCAAAGGTACGACTATTGTGCAACGGGTTCAAAAACGATGGTTCCATCGGTATCAATGTACTTATAAACGCCACTTGGGGCATCTTTATTTAAAATAACATAGCTACTATCATCTTGAAGGTGATCAAGATATGATGTGTCTTGTGTTAAGTAAGATACCAAAATCCTGAAAACGTTTACAGCACTTTTAAAATTTATATCATATGGGGGTATATCACCCTGTGGCCAATGTATAGAAAGGTTGCTACTAAAGATAGAATATATTAAATCTCTATCTTGGGTTTTAGTATAGGTTTGTAAGGTGTACTCCATACCAACAAAGCCGCCATGATCTGCCATAATAACTACAAGGGCATTGGGGTCGTTTTGTTTAATAATATCTAAGGTTTGGACAAGGGTTTTATTGGCATTGGCAAGCGTTTGTTGCCAGAGTGCGCGTTCTCCATCCACACCCAATGATTGGGCCTCTCTACCGTGCACATGTCCTGGATTAAATATTTCAATAAAGAAAAACTTAGGTTGGGATATAACTTCTTTGGTATAGGTGTTAAGTGGGGTAAGAATATCATAATAAGTTCCTAACCCTGTACCTATATAACCAACATCACTAGAGGTGAAATTACAAACATCATACCCTAACACTGGTTTATTAAGCAGTAAATATGGCATCTCTGCCAAAAAATAACTCTTATAGCCATTGTTTTTAAATATGTTTAGCACCGTGTTATCTGAGATAATCATATCTCTGGCATTGGTGTTTTCTGTAATATCACTTCCCTTGCCATAATAATGATGCTTCATCATAAAAGTGGCACTATTTGATGTTAGAGTGGAGGCGTAATTACTCCTAAAATTTGGATACGTTTTAAAGTTATTTGTGTCTAAATACTTCTTAAAATTATTGTTATCTATGTTGTAGTAGCCTTTGTCTATTTCTGAAAAATTAACATAGCCATCTGGCTGAATAAAGTATACATTGGGCTTTGTGACAAAACTAGCCTCTTGTATGGCATCTGGTTGCAGTGTCCAAGAATTGTCATAAAATAGTTGTTTGCTCAAAACGGGAATTAATGTAAAAAGACCCATTATTGCAAGAAGTAGTTGCAATACAATTATTTTCTTATACTGTTTCCATAAAAAAAAGGCCAGTATGGCGGCTATTAAAACAATACCAAGTATCATTTTTTTTTGTATGCCTGCATACAAACATATTTTCATTAAAAACAAAAAAGTAAATACACCTAAAAAAGGAACCACATACTGCTGCCATTTTTGTAAAACCTTCACTTTTACAAACAGTTTTTTAATTATATAAAAAAGTAGTGCAGGAAGCCCTATAAAGCTTGCTACAAAAAACAAAAAATGCTGCCAGGTATTAACTAACTGAAAATTGTTACTGTAATAAAATAGAATTGGATAAAGTCCTGCAGCAATACCAGCGAGTAAAACAGAGGTGCTGCTTGACTTTAAAAAAGAAGCAACAAAAGACCTATTGTTCTTTGCAGACATCTATACTTTGTTTTTTAATAAATATAAAACTCTTTTGGTTCCAGGGACAGTTTCTTTTTTCTGGATATCAAAGTATTGCTTGTAGCCATCTTCAAAGGCCTCTTGATTATAAAAATCAAAATGGTTGATAAATTCTCGCTTTCTAACTAGAAGTGAGCTTACCCAAGAATCTTCTCGGGTAGGAAACTCTAGTATTAAATGTTTTGAGAACGCAGCAAAAAATTGAGCAGATCTATCAAAAGGAACATTCCCACTTAGGGTTATATGATGTATAAGAGCCAGCGCCATGGTAACATCTGGGCTATAGTCTTTGAGTCGCTCCACAAGAGAATTACGCTCTGAATTGTTTAAACCTATACCAGGGGCAGGCTGCAGGACATCACAAACAAAGGCCAACATGTTTGTTTCTTTGTTTTGTTGTATCTGCTTGTAATTGTAGCCTACTGCATTGCTGTCAATATCTGTAACAATTACGTGAGGCACTTTGGTTACCACAGTACGAGCAAAAGTTCCGTCATTGCCTCCAATATCAATAAGTCTTTGAGGATTTAATGCAGTAACCCAATCTTCGATTAAGGTTTTTTTACCTTGAAATGCGGCATCATTATAATTAGTTTTATCATAATAATTGCCCCACTCTGTTTCTTCTTTAATAGATAGCTTTTTGATAAAATCAAAGAGGTTATCTATGATGTTATTTTGGGCCTTTAGAGAGAGTTTTGCAATTTTGGTTTCTGCTTTGTAATCTTCACTGTGGGTGCGTTCCATTTTTGCCAACAAATGTATGTTGGTGTATATGGTTGAGCTTAATTTGCTTTTACCTGGCAACAAAGATGCTATCAATTTTACAGGAATACCATCTATATGTGTTTGCAACATTTTAAAAATCTCTGTGCCGTGATAAGAGGCCAGCACTAGTGGTCCAAAAAAATGAGTGATAAATTGTTTGTAGGCTCTCCAAGGGGTATCCTTCTCATAAAAATCAAAGGACAGCGTGTCTATAAAAACAGGACTCCCTTTATGGAAGGTTACATTATAGGCAGATGCATCTTTTAAAATAAACCCTTTTGAAAGCGCATATTTATGAACCTTCAACGTATGTAGGGCAGCATGTTTGTACTGCTCAAAACTCCACTCATAAGGATTGGTAATAAACGCAATAGGCTCTGGAGTAATAACTATTTGCTGGTCAGAAACCGTGGTTTGCGTGTGAGGTATTAACAGCTTGTTTTTAATTAATGTCTTAAAAAAACCACTGTCTTTAAGGGCATTGTATTGTTTGAAATATATAGGGTTAATGGCACGCCTTAAGACATCCCCGTCATAAAACATGTATCCAGAGGGATCTCTAAAAGAAGCTTGGTGGGGGCTCGTGTTATTTTGTTTCATCTATATCTTCTTTCTCATCAATGTCTATAGAATCATAGGCGTCATCGTCTTCTTTGAGTAAACCAAGAAATCCTTTAATTTTATACATAACACCTTTAGAGAATAATAAAACACCTGCGGCTGCAGCAACAACTGCTTGAACTATCATAGCTCCTAGACCTGGATCAAAATATAAAAAATTCATAACATTATTTTTAAGAGTAGCTTTGTCGCTTCTACAAATAAACTAAAAAACCGCTACTTTATTGGGAGTATCTATGGTTTTTCTTCTTAAATGATAGCATAAGAGTATATATAGACGAACAATAGTCAAAAACTGAAAATTATTAAAAAGCTATCAGTTTTTCTTATCTTTGTTGTAAAGATACCACCAATGACAATTACGCAACTAAAATACGTGTTGGCAGTAGCAGAAAACAAGAATTTCACCAAAGCAGCACAAAAAACTTTTGTTACTCAACCAACCCTAAGCATGCAAATTCAAAAGCTTGAAGAAGAGCTTGAGATTTTAATTTTTGACCGCAGTAAAAAACCAATAGAACTAACACCCGTTGGAAGAAAAATAGTGAGTCAAGCCCGCAATATTGTAAATGAAAGTGAGCGTATGCAAGATGTGGTAGATCAAGAAAAAGGATTTATTGGTGGAGAATTTAAAATAGGAATCATCCCTACAGTAATGCCTACACTTCTTCCTATGTTTCTTAGAAACTTCACGAAAAAATATCCTAAGGTACAGCTCAAAATAGAAGAACTCACCACTGATGATATCATTACAAAACTTCGTGATGGTCATCTTGATGCGGCAATTGCAGCAACCCCACTACTAGAACATAACATTAAAGAGCGTGTATTGTATTATGAACCCTTTGTGGCTTTTGTACCAGAGGGTCATAAACTTTCTGAAAAAAAGAAAATTAGTAGTGACGATCTAGAGCTAGATGATTTATTACTGTTAGAAGATGGCCACTGCTTTAAAGACAGTGTAATACATCTTTGTAAATCTCAACAAGGACAACTAGAAAATCATTTTCAGCTACAAAGCGGAAGTTTTGAAACCCTAATTAAATTATCTAATGAAGGATTAGGGATGACACTTCTACCCTATTTACACACCCTTGATCTTTCTGACAAACAAATTAAAAAGTTGCGTTACTTCACGGATCCTCCTCCTGCCAGAGAAGTGAGTCTTATTTATAATAAAAGTGAATTAAAAATGCAAATTATAGATGCCCTATATGATGTGATTGCTGGAGTAATTAGAGGGGCTATTCGTTTTAATGAGGTGAAGATTATAAGCCCTTTAAAATAACCTTTTGAATAAACCCACAAAAAAAGCACTCCTGAGAGTGCTTTTTTTTATGGGTTTAATAGTGTTAAACATTGACTGAGTTGAGGATGTTGCTTTATCAAGGAATCTACCCAAATCATTAACTCATCAATTTCATGAGGTAGTAATCGTGTGATTGCTTTTTTAAGCTCCTTGCTAAAAAGGCGAACATCAAAGCTTACTTTAGACAAAACCGCTTTGGTATAGTCAAACATTGCTCTAGACATATGGAATAATTATAATAAGGTTAAGTAGTTTTCTATGCTATAAAGAGATGTTTAAGGTTATTTATTTACTAAATATAAGAAAAATAGATCAAAATAAGGCAAATCTTAACAACTAAAAGCAGACAATACATCCTAAAATAGGAGCAAACAGTTGTTTTCTATGATCTTACCTTAAGTGTCCATTGAAAATTAAATTCAGAAACTACAGCGCCAAGGCTATTTTTTCCGACGGCTTTGGTCCAGCAACTTTGCCCCTGTTTTGTTTGTATGGCTTTAGCAATGGTATCTTTAATTAACAGTCCATCTTCACAAGTAAAGGTAATTCTGCCAGTAGCTTTTTTATCAAACCTTGCATTATTGGTTGCAACTAGCATAGATATTTTAGCATCGCTTTGAGCAATACTAGCCATTACTAATGCTCCGGTAGCAAGTTCTGCAGCCATGCCCTGTACAGCCCAAAACATAGATTTAAAAGGGTTTTGGTTGATCCATCTATGCTTTACAGATGTAACACAACAAGTCTGGTCAATAGTCTTGACACGTACTCCAGTAAAATAGCAAGAAGGTAATTTAAAAAAGATATAACTGTTAATAGCCCTTGGTGTTGCCTTCATGTAGTATGATTTTTAACGAAGATAATCCAAGAAGTTTAATAAACAAAGTAAATAAGGGCCCTAAAGTAGCTATCAATAAATGTTAATTAAATGTTAATTTCAGTACTATGTGTAACATACTACCTTCTTTTAGACATATACTTGTATAAGAAACTAATAGCTTCTAAAAAAATATACCCACATAAACCATGAATACCATCATTAATTTAACACTTGCCTTAGTATTATTTATTACAGGGGTAACTGTTTTACAGCAAGAACAAGATACCTCTGCAGCATGTTCTAAAACAACTAAGATAAGTGGCAACACACAAAAAATACCACTTTACATAAAAATTCTCAACAATGAATATTGAAAATACAAAAGCGCAAATGCGCAAAGGAGTATTAGAGTATTGCATACTATCTATTTTAAAAGATGGAGAGGCATACACCAGTGATATTCTAACCAGGCTAAAAGATGCTAAGCTACTTGTGGTAGAGGGCACTATATATCCGCTTTTAACTCGGTTAAAAAATGCCGAGTTACTCTCTTACAGATGGGAAGAATCTACCAGTGGGCCACCAAGAAAATACTATGCACTAACACAAAAAGGAACCCTATTTTTAACCGAATTAACAACTACCTGGAGCAATCTACAACAAGCGGTTTCTAAAGTAACTCATACAACCCCAAAGAAATGAAAAAGACAGTAAATATAAATTTAGCCGGAACTTTTTTCCATATAGATGAAGATGCTTTTGCAAAATTATCACGCTACCTAGAGGCTGTAAAAAAGTCGATTAGTGATCCCGTTGGAGGAGATGAAATTATCCAAGATATAGAAGCAAGAATTGCAGAGCTTTTTTCAGAAAGACTTGAAATTAACACACAAGTAATCTCCACTAGAGAATTAGATGCAATTATAAAAATAATGGGGCAACCAGAAGACTACATTATGGATGAAGATGCTGCGCAAACAAACAGCGCTACTGGTAACCAAACAAAGGGAGAGACTACTAGCAACAAACAATTATTTAGAGACTCAGATAACAAATTTATAGCTGGAGTGTGCTCTGGCCTTAGTCATTACCTTGGCCTAGAGGTTATTTGGGTGCGTTTATTTTGGATCTTTCTCTCCTTTGTAACCACTGGCTTTGGTGTAATTGCATACCTCTTGTTCTGGATTTTGGTGCCAGGGGCAGAAACCACCAGTGAAAAGCTTAAAATGACTGGAGAGCCCATTAACATCTCTAACATAGAAAAAAAGTTTAATGAAGGATATCAAAAAGTATCACAAAACATAAAAAATGTAGATTATGATAAATACGAAGAAAAAATAAAAAAAGGCTCTGCCACTTTTTTTGATTCCCTTGGTGCTATTTTATCAACTGTATTTAAAATTGGTATAAAGTTTTTTGGACTATTAATAGTAATAGCAGGGCTATTAGGGCTTATTTCGATACTTATTGGCATGACAGTCTTTGGCACATTTGGTATCTACGATACGGGTGTTACGGGCATGGATATTTACCAATTAATTGACACAACAAATACACCCATTTGGATTGTAACATTAATTATTACTTTAATAGCAGGTATTCCGCTGCTACTTCTTTTTATTTTAGGGCTAAAAATTATGTTTCCTAACATTAAATCTATTGGTACCCCAGTTAAAATAACCCTTACAATACTTTGGATTGCAGCCATAAGCATACTAGTTATATTGGGAGCCAGGCAAGCTATAGACAGGGCTTTTGAAAACAATTTTAGCACACAAACTCCACTTAGTATAAACATGCAAACCCCGCTAAAATTAAGCATGTATAACAACGATACGTATAGTTTTGAAGCCTACAGACGTAGTGGTCTAGAAATTAAACCTGATGCGAATGGAAACAAAGTATTATACTCCAGTGATATCAGGCTAATTGTAAGAAGCACCGATGAAAAATTCGGGAAAATAGTACTAAACAAAATAGCTAGTGGTAAAGATTACAAACAAGCAAAAGCAAGAGCCCAAGCAATTGATTTTAACTATAATTTTAACAAAAACACCAATGAGCTTATACTAGATGGCTATTTCTTGACAGACATCACCAATAAATATAGAGACCAACAAATAGAGGTCATTTTATATCTCCCTGTAAACACAAGATTAATTGCAGCCACCAATACACGCTCTTTTCATAAAAACGAACCTATATATAGAGACATTCTTATTTTAGGTGACGAAGAAAAAACACTATTAATAACACCAGAAGGGACTCAGTGTCTTGATTGTATAGAGGAGTCAAATACTATAATTGATGCTAACATACAAGCTCCCAGCCCACCAACACCTCCAGTGCCTATTGAGCCTGTTGTGCCTGTTGTGCCTGTAAATACAAATCAAAACTAATACGAGGCATTCAAAAGCTATAGGTCACAAAAAAGGCTGCAATACTAGGTATTGCAGCCTTTTATATTGTGTATTAAAATTTATGCCTCCACGGCCGTCTCTAGGGTAGCTAGGTAGCGTTCTGCGTCTAAGGCAGCCATACAACCTGTACCGGCAGCAGTTACTGCTTGACGGTATTCTTTATCCTGTACATCTCCACTAGCAAACACTCCAGGAAGATTTGTCTTGGTAGACTTTCCCTTAGTAATTAAATATCCGGTATCATCCATATCTAATTGGCCTTTAAATATATCTGTATTTGGCTTGTGCCCAATAGCAATAAAGAGACCTGTAATGGCAATATCTTCTGTGGTGCCATCCTTATTGTTTTTCATGCGTAATCCTTCAACGACCATGTCTCCTATTACCTCATCTACTTCTGTATTGTAGCGCAGATCAATATTTGGTGTAGAGGTTACTCTATGCTGCATCGCTTTACTAGCTTTCATGTAATCTTTACGTACCAACATGGTTACTTTATTACATATGTTAGCAAGATAGGTTGCTTCTTCTGCAGCGGTATCTCCAGCGCCAACTATTGCAACATCTTGTCCCTTATAAAAGAACCCATCACAAACAGCGCAGGCAGACACACCACCTCCACGTAATTTTTGCTCACTAGGTATGCCTAAATATTTTGCAGTTGCCCCTGTTGAAATAACAACAGATTCTGCCTCTATTTGTGTTTTACCATCTACGGTTGCTTTATGAATTCCACCAACTTGGGTGCTAAATTCTATGGCAGTAATCATACCTATTCTTACTTGGGTGCCGAAACGTTCTGCTTGTTGTTGTAATTGCACCATCATAGTTGGGCCATCAATACCTTCTGGATACCCAGGAAAGTTATCAACCTCTGTAGTGGTGGTTAATTGTCCACCAGGCTCCATACCTGTATACATAACAGGACTCAAATCTGCACGTGCAGCATAAATTGCAGCAGTATATCCCGCAGGACCACTACCAATTATCAAACATTTAATTCTTTCTATTGTATCGCTCATGGCTCTTTTTTTCTGAAATTTTTCTTGGATTTCAAAAGTAAACATTTTAATAAAATTGAAACTAAAAAGTTATTAAGAAACCTTGCTTATATATTGTTAGTTACTATCGTTGTGATTTACAATTTAAAGCAAACCCTTTGTATCTTTACTCAAGACAATTTATACCTAAAATATGACAGGGATTTAAAATTTCGGCACAAGGTATCACTAGCATTGTTTATCTTTGCATCCAAAATTTAAGGACTATGATTACTACAAAACAAGGAACTAAAATACAATTAAACACCATTGAAGAAGCTATTGCAGATATCAAACAGGGTAAGGTGATTATTGTAGTAGATGATGAAGATCGTGAAAACGAAGGTGATTTTGTAGCAGCCGCAGAAAATATTACTCCAGAGATCATCAATTTTATGGCAACCCATGGTCGTGGTCTTATTTGTACACCCATCACAGAAAGTCGTTGTAAAGAATTACAACTTGAGATGATGGTTGGCAATAACACAGACCCAATGGAAACTGCCTTTACTATTTCCATAGATCTTAAAGGGCATGGTGTTACTACAGGCATCTCTGCCAAGGATAGAGCAAAAACAGTGAAAGCATTGGTAGACCCTTCCATAAAACCCTTTGATTTGAGTAGACCAGGACATATTTTCCCGCTCAAGGCAAAAGACGGAGGTGTACTGCGCAGAACCGGCCACACAGAGGCAGCCATTGACTTTGCCAGACTGGCAGGACTAAAACCTGCTGGCGCGATTGTAGAAATAATGAATGAAGATGGAACCATGGCACGCCTTGGAGAACTTGCCCAAGTTGCCAAAAAGTTTGACCTAAAGCTAGTCTCCATTGAAGATCTTGTTGCCTATAGAATGGAACATGACTCTTTGATAGAAAAAGAAGAAGATTTTACCATCAATACAAACTTTGGTCCCTATCGTTTACGAGCATACAAACAAACCACCAATGATCAAGTGCACATTGCTCTAACTAGAGGTAACTGGAAAAATGATGAGCCCGTTTTAGTGCGCATGAACTCCACTTTGGTTAACAATGATATCCTAGGCACCTTAACTAGCAGTGTAGACAAGAAACTTGATGATATGTTTAAAGTTATAGAGACTCAAGGGAAAGGTGCAATGGTATTTATCAACCAGCAAAGTCAATCTTTTAACCTGATTAACAGACTTAAGACCTTAAAGGAGGTACAAAAAGAAGATGAGATTGCAAAGGCTCCAAACATCAAGATGGACGCGAGAGATTTTGGAATTGGCGCTCAAATACTGCACGATTTAGGCATCCATAAAATACGCCTAATGTCAAACACCAAGCAAGAAAAGCGTGTAGGGATGATTGGTTATGGTCTTGAAATTATTGACTACGTAGGGTATTAAAAACCGACCTATTGCCCGCTTATAGCTAAGGCTTACTTTATACATTTTTTGTAACTCATTGCTTGCTATAGGCTACCCACTTTACATCTGTAAACACTAACAAAAAAGCATCCTTATACCCGATGAAAAAATACGCTGATACTCCTACCAAAGAGACAAACAAAAAAAATAATGTAACAATGGCCTCTGCTTTTAAGACCATTATTTGGCCTCGTAGAAACCTGGTTTTTATTGGATTATTATTAATTGTAATTGGGCGTCTTGCGGGATTTGTTTTGCCTTTAAAATCTAAGGAACTTTTAGACAGTATCATACCAAACAAAGACCTTCAAGGATTATATAACATGCTTTGGATGGTTGGGATAGCCCTATTATTTCAGGCAGTTACCTCTTTTTTGTTAACACGTATTTTAAGTGTACAGGCGCAGTATCTAATCAGCGAATTGCGAGCACAGGTACAAAAAAAGATACTTTCATTACCTATTAGTTTTTTTGATAATAATAAATCTGGAGCGCTTGTGTCCAGAATAATGAGCGATGTAGAAGGAGTGCGTAATCTTATTGGTACAGGACTGGTACAACTAGTTGGAGGTACTATTACCGCAATTATATCTGTAGTGCTACTCATTAGAATAAACCCATGGATGACCTTATTTGTTTTTCTACCCGTGGCAATTTTTGGTTTTGTGGCACTAAAAGCATTTAAATACATTAGACCCATATTTAGAGTTCGCGGAAAGATAAACGCCCAAGTAAAAGGCAGGCTCACAGAAACACTTGCTGGGGTAAGAGTTATTAAAGGTTTTAATGCAGAGAACCAAGAAAACAAGGTCTTCGAAAAGGGTGTAGATCTGCTGTTTCAGAACGTAAAAAAGAGCCTGACAGCAACCGCAATTATGACAAGTTCATCCACTTTCCTATTAGGTTTGGCCTCTGTAGGTATTATGGGTATTGGCGGGTATTACATGATACAAGAGACCATGACTGTAGGAGATTTTTTATTGTTCACGCTTTTACTTGGTTTTATGATTGCTCCTATTGTACAAATGAGCAATATTGGTAGCCAACTCACAGAAGCCTTAGCCGGCCTTGACCGCACAGAGGAGCTGATGAATCTCACTGGAGAAGATGAGCTGGAAAATCGCAGCATTGTCTTAGATGATATACAAGGAAAACTTGAATTTAAAGATGTTAGTTTTGCCTATGATGATGGTAAAAATGTACTACATAATATAAATCTAAGTGTTAAAGGAGGTGATGTAATTGCCCTGGTAGGAAGCTCTGGCTCAGGAAAATCTACTATTGCTGGATTGTGCGCTACCTTTTTAACGCCGCAATCTGGAAGTGTTACCATGGATGGCGTAGATCTGGCAAATGTAAAACTAAGTAGCTATCGTAAGCATCTTGGAGTTGTATTGCAGGATGAATTTTTGTTTGAAGGAACCATCAAAGAAAACATTCTATTCTCTAGACCAAATGCAACACAGCAACAATTACTCACAGCAGTAAAGGCAGGATATGTTGATGAATTCACAGATCGTTTTGAGGATGGGCTAGACACCTTAATAGGAGAACGTGGGGTAAAACTATCTGGAGGGCAAAGACAACGTATCGCAATTGCAAGAGCGATACTTGCCGATCCAAAAATTATTATTTTGGATGAGGCAACTTCAAATCTAGACACAGAAAGTGAATCTTTAATTCAAAAATCATTAGAAACTCTAACTAAAAACAGAACCACCATCGTCATAGCCCATAGACTAAGCACTATTAAACGAGCAAATCAAATACTTGTAATAGAAAACGGTGAAATTGCAGAACAGGGAGACCACACCACCTTAATAGAAAAACAAGGAAGGTATTACGATTTGTACACCTATCAGGCTAAAATATAAAATTACATCTCAAGAATCACCTTATCTGTACCCCGGCGTACTTTGGCCATGCTAGAAAACACATCATCAGCAGCACGGTAGCCAACTGCAAGCACTAAGACAGACTGCAGTCCTTTCTCTGTAAGATTTAGAAACCTGTCATACTCTTTAGGCTCAAACCCTTCTATAGGGCAGGCATCTATATCTTCAAGAGCACAAACAGTTAGTAAATTACCAAGGGCCAAATAGGCCTGTTTGGCCATCCAGGTATTAATATGGGAAGGGTCTTTCTGGGAAAACTCGTCTGTTAAAAAGCTTTCAAATGGCTGCAAAACTTCTCTTGGTGTTTTACGCAAAGACGCCACACTATCAAAATATTTTTTAATATAACTAGAGGAGATTTGGGTCTCTGTACACAATACCAACACCTGGGAACAATCTGCTACCTGCTTTTGGTTCATGGTTAAGGGAACTAATTTATCTTTTAGGTCTTGATTAGAAATTACAAGCATTTTTAAGGGTTGTAATCCATAGGAGGTTGCAGTAAGATTAAACGCTTGCTTAAGAACAGTCAATTTTTCTTCTGATAGTTTCTTTGAAGCATCAAATTTTTTACATGCATAGCGCCATTTTAATTTATCAAGTATTTCAGAAGTCATGGGTGTGGTTTTAGGGTACTTTGTAAAGCTAACTAGTAGCGGTTTATTTCAAAAATTTAAAACGTTTGTGAGTCCAAAAATAATATGTTGGTTCTTTTATGATTAGCTCTGTTAATATTTTAGCGTAGGCATCTGTAATAGCAAAATCTGGATGTTGTTTTGGGGTATCTGCTAACACACTAAAAGTGGAGCTATAATACCCTCTTTTTACTCTAGTTGTGCCTAAAAATAATACAGGTAAATCATATTGTTTTGACAACTTCTCTACCCCTGTAAAAAAAGGAGTTTGAACATTTAAAAAACTTGAAAAGTGCTTGTTATTTGGGTTTGAAGGAGATTGATCCATAATAAAACCAAATAAAGCAAACCCTTTGTGAGTCGCTAATACTTCTTTTATTTTTTCTCGCGCCACTTTGTTAGGTACAAGAGTTGAATTCCATTTGCTGCGTATATCTCGAATCATTTTATCAAAATAAGGATTCTTTATTTTTTTGTAAATAGCGTATCCAGGATGACCCTTTAGAATTGTTTGAAGCGCGAATATCCACTCATAGCTGGCATAATGACCCATAGTGACAATTATAGGCTGGCCTTTGTCTATATATTTTTGTAGTATTTCTATGTTTGTAAATAAATAGCGATTTCTAAGTGTTTGCTCTGAGATACTAAGGGATTTAATAACCTCAATAAACAAATCACAAAAATGATGGTAAAAACCTTTTTCAGTAGCTTTTAAAGTGGGCTCATCCATATCTGGAAAAGCTGTTTTTAAATTAAACCGAACCACATCTGTTCTATAACCAATAATACGGTAGAGTATAAAGCATACCAAATCACTAATAATATACAATACCCTAAAAGGAAGTTTAGATAACAACCAAATAAGAGGATAGACTAGTGCGAAAATTAAAAAAGACATGAAGTAGTGTTATCAATATAAGGGCAAATATACCCTTTAAATACTTAGAATAATAGGTGATTTTTGACACCTATGACTGAAATAATTAGACCACAGTGATCGCTGCTTCTTTAATAGATGCAAAACCACCTGTTATATTTATACCTCCATGGATTCCCCTACTCTTTAAAATAGAAGCTGCAATGACAGAGCGATATCCTCCTGCGCAGTATAAATAAAAAGGTGATGCATCTGGAAACAAAGCCAAGTAGTCGTTAATAAAACTAAGTGGTGTGTGGCTAGCCGTTGGAACATGCGCGGCAGAGAACTCGCCTTGTTTTCTTACATCAAAAATAGGCATCTCTTTTTCTAAGGCCTCTTTTAACGTATGTGCAGAGACGGTCTGCATGGTATCAATTTCTTTTCCTGCATTTTGCCATGAGGCAATACCTCCCACTAAAAACCCGAGTGTATTATCAAAACCAACGCGAGATAAGCGCATAATAACCTCTGCCTCTCTATTTTCGGGAGCTACTAACAAGATGGGGTGTTTTACATCCTTAATAAGGGCTCCAACCCAAGGGGCAAAGCCACCATCTATACCAATAAATATAGAATTAGGGATATGGCCTTGCATGAAATCAAGCTGGTTTCTAACATCTAAGATAATAGCTCCAGTTTTATTGGCTAAATCCTCAAAATCCTGAACAGATATTGGTAAACAAGCTCTTTCTATAATGGAGTCAAGGTGTTCATAGCCCTGTTTGTTCATTTTCGCATTTAAAGGAAAATAGGCTGGCGGGGCTACAAGACCATCTGTAACTTCTTTAATAAATTCTTCTTTGGTCATGTCCTGGCGCAAGGCATAATTCATTTGTTTTTGGTTTCCTAGGGTGTCAACCGTTTGTGTCATCATATTCTTTCCACAAGCAGAACCTGCACCATGAGCAGGATACACAATCACTTCATTTGGCAGGGGCATAATTTTGTTTCGCAAACTATCAAAGAGAGTTCCGGCAAGTTGTTCTTGGGTAATATCGGCAGATTTTTGAGCTAAATCTGGTCTTCCTACATCTCCTAAAAAGAGGGTGTCTCCGGTAAAAATTGCATGCTCTTTACCAGATCCGTCACGCAGTAAATACGTAGTGCTCTCCATGGTATGTCCTGGAGTATGCAGTACCGTAATGGTGATGTCACCTACTGTAAAAACCTCATTATCTTTGGCTATATAGGCATCAAAAGAAGTGCTTGCATTAGGACCAAAAACAATAGTTGCTCCCGTCTGTTTTGATAATGTAAGATGACCACTCACAAAATCTGCATGGAAATGCGTTTCAAAAATATAGGTAATAGTAGCCTTATCACGTTTGGCTCTTTGTAAATAAGGTGCGGTTTCTCTTAATGGGTCAATAACTACAGCCTCTCCGTTACTCTCGATATAATAGGCGCCTTGGGATAGACATCCGGTATATAATTGTTCAATCTGCATACAACTTGTTTAAAAACAAAGATAATAATTGTTGACCAACTTAATAGCAAAACTAGATATGACTAGACCTAAAATTTTAAGTGAACTATTTAGCATAGGTCTCAAAAAATCAATATTTTGCAACTCAGTTTTAAAACATCCTCAACTCTATGAAATATTATATCATTGCCATACTTGTTTTCTCAGCAGTTGCAAGTTCTTCCGCCCAAAAAGAGATACAAACACAAAACACAGTAGAAGATTATGCCGCAACTATTACTTCAAATGAACTGAAAGAGATGTTATACATCTACGCAGGTGATGACATGCGAGGAAGAATGACCGGCTCAAAGGGTCAGAAATTAGCAGTTAATTATTTAAAAGATTTTTACATAGCTCAGGGTATTAAATCTCCTTTGGAAGACAATAATTATTTTCAAAAAGTACCAGCAGAGTACCTAACAAGGCTACAAGAACCTGCAGATTCTGAAAATGTGCTTGCCTTTATTCAGGGAAGTGAATTTCCAGAGGAAATTATTGTACTCTCCGCTCATTTAGATCATGTAGGTGTAGATGATAAGGGTAATGTTTTTAATGGCGCAGATGATGATGGGAGTGGTACAGTGGCTATGCTAGAAATGGCAGAAGCATTTCAAAGAGCAGTTAAAGATGGTAATGGTCCAAAAAGATCCATTTTATTTTTACACGTTACGGGGGAAGAAATTGGCCTGTACGGCTCTAGGTATTACACAGAAAATCCAATATTTCCACTAGCCAATACGGTTTGTAATTTAAACACAGACATGATTGGGCGCATAGATCCAGACAAACTAGACACCCCAAATTACATCTACCTTATTGGTAGTGATAAATTAAGCCAAGAGCTGCATGACGTATCAGCACAAGTTGCAAAAACATATAGCGATTTGGAGATAGATTACACCTATAACGATGAAAACGACCCTAACCGTTTCTATTATAGAAGTGATCATTATAATTTTGCAAAAAACAATATTCCTGTCATATTTTACTTCAATGGAGTACATGAAGATTATCATAAAATCTCTGATACACCAGATAAAATAGCCTATGATTTAATGGAAAAAAGAACAAAACTTATTTTTCACACCGCTTGGGAAGTAGCCAATCGAGAAAAGCGAATTACCGCAGACAAGCTTTAGAAAAAGTATATTCAAACAAAAAACTGCCTTTAGAGGGCAGTTTTTTGTTTGTGTTAGCTTGGTATCTTATATTTCTTTATTCACATCCCAAGCCTCAAGATAATCTGCTACCGCTTTTACAAATTGACCTCCTAAAGCTCCATTTACAACTCTGTGATCATAACTGTGGCTTAAGAACATCTTGTATCTAATACCTATAAAATCTCCATCTGGAGTTTCTATAACAGCAGGCACCTTACGTATGGCTCCTAATGCCAATATACCAACTTGAGGTTGGTTGATAATAGGAGTTCCCATGATACTTCCGAAGGTTCCAACATTGGTTACTGTGTAGGTTCCTCCTTGAATATCATCAGGCTTTAATTTATTATCTCTTGCACGGGCAGCCAAATCGTTTACTGCCTTTGTCATTCCTACAAGGTTGAGTTGGTCTGCATTTTTAATTACAGGGACAATTAAATTTCCGCCAGGTAAGGCTGCAGCCATCCCTAGGTTAATGTTTTTACGTTTGATGATGTTATCACCATCAAGGGCTATATTCATCATCGGGAAATCTTTTAATGCCTTAGCAACAGCTTCCATGAATATTGGAGTGAATGTTAAATTCTCTCCCTCACGAGTCATAAAAGATGCTTTTACTTTTTTACGCCAATTCCAGATATTAGTAACATCTGCTTCAATAAATGACTGAACATGCGCACTTGTTTGCACGCTGGCAACCATATGGTGGGCAATTAATTTACCCATACGTGTCATTTCTATAATTTCATCACCTCCATTTACAGAAACAGGCGCTGCTTGTGTTGGTGCAGCAACTGGTTTTGAAACTACGGCGCTAGTTCCCCTATTTTTAATATAGGTTAACATATCATTTTTAGAAACACGACCATCCTTTCCAGTTCCTGGAACTGTATCTAATTCTGCTTGTAAAATATTTTCTTTTTGGGCCATTTTCTTGACCAGTGGAGAGTAAAATCTGCCTTGTGTACTAGATACAACAACTGCCGCAGCTACGGTGTCTTTTGCAGCAGTAACAGTTGCAGCAACCTGCTTTACACTTTCAGTTTCTAGAGCAGTACTTTGAGTAGGTTCAGAACCAGCATCACTATTTGTTTCAATAATAGCCATTGTTTGCCCCACTTGAACAACATCATCTGTGTTAAACAAGATCTCAACCAATACGCCATCTACTTCACTAGGCACTTCACTATCTACCTTATCTGTAGCAATTTCTAGTACAGGCTCATCTGCCTCTATAGTATCTCCTATGTTTTTCAACCAGTTGGTTACCGTAGCTTCGGCAACACTTTCGCCCATTTTAGGAAGTTTTAATTCAAATTTAGCCATAGTGGTGTTATGAAATAGCGTTAAATATTATGCTGCGAAATTAACAAATTTTTACAGGAACTGATTTACTTTTTTCAAAAAACAAGTACACTTCCCTTTTGATCACTTTGGTCGCTGCCAAGAATAAAACCACAATTTGGTGGGCGTATTCTAAAATGATTGCCAAGACCCTGCAACTGCTTCATTACAGTAAAAATTTGATCGTAAGACATATATGCAGCGTCAAAAACAAACAGCGTGTTGCTGTGCAGTGTGTCTTGAAATATACTTTTAGAGGTAGCTTTTAATGGCACGTCTATAACTGCTGAAATTTTAGAAAATAGCGCTAGGTCTTCTGTCATGATATACCCAGCCTTGATTTGTTTTGTTTTTGGCCTATGGTTGCCAGAATATGAAAAAAGATTGGTTTTTAACCAAACCATAGATTTTATAGCACTGTCCATCAATAAATTGGTGGTTAAATGTTTTTTATAAAAAATAGCCATGGCACCATAAAACCGCTGCAGGTATATTTTATTTTTAGTAGTACTCTCACCTTTATAGTGAAGGGTGGTAACATTTCCTAGATAATAGTTTTTACATCCAGCTTTCTCTAATTTGTATGACAAATCTATATCTTCACCATACATAAAATAATCCTGATCAAAGCCATTAACCTTTGTATACACAGAGCGTTTTAAAAGCATAAAAGCACCTACTAAAACAGCTACATTTCCTTTGTTATCTCTAGAAACAGTATTTGCATAGTATTTTTTAGAAAAACCAAGAAGCTTTAATGCAGAAACAAATGGTGTTGGGAGATTCCTTTTACTTTCTGGCAAATAATGTCCTGTCCCATCCATAAGGTAACAACCTAAAGCGCCCAAATCTTTTAGAGAATCTGCATAGTGTAGCGCTTTTGTAAATACATCTTCTGCAACGGCAGTGTCGGGGTTTAAAATACAAACATAATCTCCTTTTGCAATTGCAACCCCTTGGTTGTTTGCAGTACTAAACCCTACATTTTCTTTGTTTTCTATAAGTGTTATGTGTGGAAAGGAGTCTTTTACCATGTCGCAACTATCATCTGTAGAATTGTTATCTACAATAATAATTTCTGCGTCAATAGCACGCGTTGCTTTTTGGACACTAATGATACACTGCTCTAAAAAATAGCGAACGTTATAATTAACAATAATGACCGAGAGTTTCAATAGTCTAGTTGTTTTTTAAAGAATTCTCAAAAGGAATTCTATTAATAATACTGCGTCCTAGTGTGACCTCATCTGCATATTCTAACTCATCACCTACAGAAATACCCCTGGCAATAGTTGTCGTTGTTACAGTATAGTCTTCAATTTGTTTAAAGATATAAAAATTGGTGGTATCTCCCTCCATTGTGGAGCTTAATGCAAATATAAGCTCATCTATTTGGCCATCTTTTACCTTTTCAACCAAAGAATCTATGGTTAAATCCAAGGGGCCAATACCATCCATTGGTGATATTTTACCTCCCAATACATGGTAATGCCCTCTGTATTGACTAGTTGCCTCAATGGCCATAACATCCCTAATGTCTTCAACTACACAAACTAATCTTTGGCTGCGGTTAGGGTTTGCACAAATTTCACACAACTTAGCGTCACTTAAGTTGTGACAACTGTTGCAAAAATTAATTTGTTCTCTTAAGGAAACCAAACTTTGAGCCAACCCAAGGGTTTGCTGTGGGGGCTGCTTTAACATATGTAACACCAAACGAAGCGCAGTTCGCTTGCCAATTCCTGGTAATTGAGACATTTCGTTTACCGCATTTTCAAGAAGTTTTGAAGAAAAATCCATAACCCGAAAGATAAAAAAAAGCTTGGAAAAAACGAGGAATTATAATCCTTATAAATAAATATTATACGGTTTTTGTGATAAATCATTTTTCTACTTTAATCAAGATAATTTATAACTCCGCATGAATATATAGCCATTAGTAAAGCATTGCATGTTAAACTTTCATATTTTTACTCACGGTAAAATATTTTAGAAACAACTTTATGCAACCATTTCACATTCTTTTACTTATTGGCGGTTATTTCTCACTACTGTTGGCAATATCATACATTACAAACAAGGGAGGTAGTAATGCAGATTTTTTTAAAGCCGGGAAGCAGTCACCATGGTATTTGGTGGCTTTTGGCATGATTGGCGCCTCTTTAAGTGGAGTTACTTTTATTTCTGTTCCAGGGGCTGTCGAGGCAGATAGTTTTAATTATTTTCAAGTTGTTTTGGGCTATACTTTTGGCTATGCGGTTATAGGGCTTGTATTACTGCCCTTGTATTATAGGCTAAATCTAACCTCAATATACACCTACTTAGAAGGAAGGTTCGGAACCGCTTCCTACAAAACAGGGGCCTCTTTCTTTTTACTCTCTAGAATTACAGGAGCTAGTTTTAGATTGTATTTGGTAGCAATTGTATTGCAAGACCTAGTCTTTAATGCTATGGGAGTACCATTTTGGGTAACAGTAACCATTACTATTTTACTTATCTGGCTGTACACCTTTAAAAGCGGTATTAAAACCATTGTTTGGACAGACACCCTGCAAACTCTTTTCATGCTTATTGCAGTAGGAGTAGCTATATATTATATATCAGATGGATTAGGTATAGGGGATGATGGAGTACTTAATTTCATAGCACAAAGCGATCTATCACAGATCTTTTTCTTTGATGATTACAAAAGCAGTAATTACTTTTTTAAACAATTTGTTAGCGGAATGTTTATCGCAATTGTAATGACAGGTCTGGATCAAGATATGATGCAAAAAAACTTAACATGCCGCAATTTAAAGGACGCTCAAAAAAATATGTTTTGGTTTACCATCGTGCTCACTATTGTTAATTTAATATTTTTAGGACTAGGGCTACTACTCACTATATATGCTGAACAGAACGGAATTGACGCACATAAAGACACGCTTTTTTCTACCATTGCCATGAATGATAATTTTGGTTGGGGTATTGGTGTTTTCTTTTTGCTTGGGCTTATTGCAGCAGCCTACTCTAGTGCAGATAGTGCGCTAACTTCTCTTACCACATCCTTTAGTATTGATATCTTAGATATTGAAAAAAAGCACACGCCAGAAAATCAAATCAAGGTGCGTAAAAAAGTACATATTGCAATGTCTCTAGTGCTCATATTGGTTATTGTAAGTTTTAATTACCTTATTGGAGACGCCTCAGTAATTACCAAACTATTTGTCTTTACAGGATATACCTATGGGCCTCTTCTTGGCCTATACGCCTTTGGTTTGTTTTCAAAACAAAAAATAAAGGACCGCTTTGTACCAATTATTGCAATACTCACGCCCTTTATTGGCTACACTATAAGTTATTTCTCTAGCTTGTGGTTTGGTTTTGAGTTTGGGTTCTTTATATTAATTTTAAACGGGCTCCTTACCTACCTAGGTTTAGTATTGATTCGTACCCAACAAAACTAAGGTGCAGGCCGTCTCAAATGCTACTTGATGCTGGGTTAAAAGAGTATAAAACTCTGGATTTTCTGTCCCTGGATTAAAAATAACTCGTCTTGGATTTAGAGATAAAATATAGTCGTAATAAGCTTCTTGCCTAGACTCATTAAGGTATAGCGTAACTGTATCTATAGCCTCAAACATCTTTTTTTCTGTGGTAATTGCTACATCTTTAACAACTCCCTCTCTCATGCCAATGGCAACAACTTGGTGTTTATTCTCACGTAATTTATGGATCGCAATGTTTGAGTATCTGTCTTGTTTTAGACTAGCGCCAAGCACTAATGTTTTTTTCATGATAAAAATTTATGTGTCAACAATTATAAAACAAAGGTAGTATCTTTAATACTAAGGAGCCTGTTTTGGTATTCGAACTTTATTTTATCAAAATAATCTGAAACACTTAACAAAGATGTTCGTCTTTAAAGAAAGTTGCCCCTATTACAGATGTTATAATTATTTGAATTAGCCGTTCATTAAAAATATATAAACGTTCATGTTTAGGTTTGTTAAAGTGAAGACGCCTCTCGAAAATTATTTTTTGAGAGGCGTTTTAAATTAATAGTGCTTGGGCACACTACCAACTAATTATGGCACTTCCCCAAGTAAAACCACTTCCAAATGCAGCCAAAACAACAAGGTCACCCTCTTTGATTTTTCCTTGCTCCCAAGCTTCAGACAAAGCAATAGGAATAGAAGCAGCGGTAGTATTACCGTATTTCTGTATGTTATTAAACACCTTACTATCTGGCAATTGCATCTTTTTTTGAATAAACTGAGAGATTCTTAAGTTAGCCTGGTGTGGTATTAACATATCAATATCTTCGGTGCTAATGCCATTTGCTTGTAACCCCTCATGTATTACTTCACTAAAGCGAACAACCGCATGCTTAAAAACAAACGGGCCGTTCATATACGGGAAATATGGAATATCTTCTTGCGGGTTATTTGCTAATAATTCTGGCACCCAATGACCGGTACTGGGTCCTTGAAGTGCAAGTTCATCCTTATGTTTTCCTTCACTATGCAGGTGAGTAGACAAAATGCCTCCAGTTTCTCTATGATTTCTTGACACAACCACCGCTCCTGCTCCATCTCCAAAAATAACAGATACACTGCGCCCTCTGGTTGTGAAATCTAAACCACCACTGTGGTTTTCACTACCAACAACTAGTACATTTTTATACATCCCTGTTTTTATGAATTGATCTGCAACAGACAAAGAATACACAAAACCACTACATTGATTACGTACATCTAATGCAGGCACAGTATCCATTTCTAGTAATTCTTGCAACTGTACTCCTCCACCTGGAAAATACATATCTGGGCTAAGTGTAGCAAAAATTATTAAGTCTATGTCCTGGGGGGTAACTCCAGCGCGCTGCATGGCAATTCTAGAGGCCTTTGCTCCCATAATAGAAGTGTTGTTGCCATCACCATCTTTAATGTGCCTTCGTTCTTTTATACCTGTTCTCTCTTGTATCCATGCATCATTAGTTTCCATTACTTTAGAAAGATCGTCATTGGTAACAACATTTTCTGGGACGTAATGGCCCACACCACTTATTTTCGAACTGTACATATTATTTGATTTTTAAAGGTGTTTGCAAGATACTAAATTAGTCTTTTTTACTTGGTTTTACTAGACTATTTTAGGACACAAGAAACTAAAAAGCAAAGACCAATGAACAAACTAGTTGCATTGCCTTGGCCTTACTTGAAGATAAAATTAATCGCTGGATTGCGGATGCAAAGTAAATTAATTCTGAAATTTTAATATTTCATTCAAAATAGTGGCCTAAATAATTGCCACATTACAAAAATTAGGTATTTTTGCAGCCAATTAATTTAACCTCTGGCGAAATACGTGTATGTTACTTTAATTTAACATTATAAATTAATACTATGGAATCGTTAATAAAATTTGTTCAAGACGAATTTGTTACAAAAAAAGACTTCCCAGAATTTTCTGCAGGTGATACTATTACAGTATTCTACGAAATTCGTGAAGGTGAAAAAACAAGAACGCAGTTTTTTAGAGGTGTAGTTATTCAAGTTAAGGGTACAGGTCTTTTAAAAACTTTTACTATCAGAAAAATGTCTGGAACTGTTGGGGTAGAAAGAATCTTCCCAGTAAACATGCCAGCTCTTCAGAAAGTTGAGATCAACAAAAAAGGTGCTGTACGCAGAAAACGTATATACTACTTTAGAGGTCTTACTGGTAAAAAAGCAAGAATCAAAGAGAAGAGATACTAGTCTCCAATCATACATAATAAAAAAGCAGCTCTCAAAGAGCTGCTTTTTTTATGAACAAAAGTTAACAACTAGTGTTCATAACAGGTTGAAAACAAAACACTTAAAATGTTTTTAGCTTTTATTTCTCTAGTATATTTGGGAGTGTAATTAGCGTGAGCTACTACTTAAAAAACACGTTCTTAGTATTGCTGCTTTTTTTTTATTGAGGACTCCCTTCAAAAAGGGTTGAGATACTATCAAAAAGTAGTATGTGTATTTGTTTTGCTAGTGTCATAGAATACAATATGTATTGATTACTTAAAAAAACAAAACACTATTTGTAAAATAAACTGTATTAGAGACCTAAGGGTCTAATTTGCAACCTATTATTTTACACAAAGCCATACCAATGTAGCAATACAATGATATGGCTTTTTTTATTTTATTATCATATCCTTAGTAAGTGGTCTTGTAATTGCCATACTACTAATAAATCCGATTAAAAAATAACACATTAACAACTCATAGGTTTACAGCTATAATAAACGCTAGACTCTTTTAAAAGGCTGCTCAAATTTGTATATTTGCAATCCAAAAAAAAGAACTCGATGAGCAGTACAGCTAAAATTATATATACTAAAACAGACGAAGCGCCATTTTTGGCAACCCATTCTTTTTTACCTATCGTAAAATCATTTACATCACCTTCTAATATTGCCATAGAAACAAGAGACATATCACTGGCATCAAGAATACTGGCAAATTTTCCAGAATACTTAACCCAAGACCAGCGTGTTACTGATGCACTATCAGAACTAGGCCAATTGGCTAAAAGCCCTGATGCTAACATTATAAAACTTCCAAATATTAGCGCATCTGTGCCGCAACTTATAGCAGCTATAGAAGAGTTACAAGCAAAAGGATTTGCGATACCTAGCTATCCAGAAGAAGCCGTAACAGACCAGCAAAAGAAAACATTAGCAACCTATAACAAAATTAAAGGTAGCGCTGTAAATCCAGTATTAAGGGAGGGAAACAGTGATCGCCGTGCACCAAAAGCGGTTAAAAATTACGCCAAGAAAAACCCACATAAAATGGGCGCTTGGTCATCTAGCTCTAAAACACATGTTGCAACAATGAGCCATGGTGATTTTAAAAACAATGAAACTTCTGTTACCATTGAAACTCCAACTAGTGTTAAAATTGAACTTACAGATACCTCAGGAAACAAACATATTTTAAAACAAAACATCACACTACTCTCTGGAGAAATCATTGACGCTACTGTGATGCATAAAAAAGCACTTCTAGGCTTTTTACAAGAGCAGATAAAAGACGCCACAAATAAAGGACTTTTACTCTCTTTGCACATGAAAGCCACCATGATGAAAGTAAGTGACCCAATTATTTTTGGCCATGCTGTGGAGGTGTACTTTTCAGAATTATTTGAAAAATATAATGAAGACTTTAAAAAAATAGGTGTAGATGTTCGTAATGGTTTTGGAGATTTACTTGGCAAGCTAGACCAATTACCTGCAAGTAAAGTAGCAGAAATTAAAGCAGATATTAGTAAAATTTATAGCGACCAAGCAGATCTTGCAATGGTTAATAGTGATAAAGGCATCACAAACCTTCACGTTCCTAGTGATGTAATCATTGATGCTTCTATGCCTGCTATGATAAGAACCTCTGGCCAAATGTGGAATGCAAAAGGGGAACAACAAGATACTAAAGCTATCATTCCAGATAGCAGTTATGCTCCTTTATACCAAGCTACCATAGATTTCTGCAAACAACACGGAGCCTTTGATCCAACTACTATGGGTACAGTTCCTAATGTTGGCCTTATGGCTCAAAAAGCAGAAGAGTACGGATCTCATGATAAAACTTTTGAAATCTCTACTGATGGAACAGTACACATTATAGATGATGCTGGAAACATCCTGACTTCACACAAGGTTGAAAAAGGTGATATCTGGAGAATGTGTCAAGTAAAAGATTTACCAATCCAAGACTGGGTAAAACTTGCAGTATCAAGAGGTAGAGCAACAAATTGGCCTGTGATTTTCTGGCTAGACCACCAAAGAGCCCACGATGCTGCGCTGATAAAAAAAGTAAATACATACTTAAAAGACCATGACACAAGCGGTCTGGATATTAAAATATTATCTACAGAAAAAGCGACACATTACACCCTTGCAAGAGTTAAAAATGGAGAAAACACGATATCTGTAACAGGAAACGTGTTGCGAGATTACCTTACAGATTTGTTTCCAATTTTAGAATTAGGAACAAGTGCAAAAATGTTATCTATTGTGCCTTTAATGAATGGTGGAGGCCTTTTTGAGACAGGTGCTGGAGGTTCTGCTCCAAAACACGTACAACAGTTTACCAAAGAAGGACACCTAAGATGGGACTCTCTGGGAGAGTTTCTAGCACTTGCTGTATCTTTAGAGCATTTGGGCAACAAGTATAGTAACAACAATGCTATTGTTTTATCTGAAACCTTAGATCAGGCCACAGAAAAATTATTAGAGAACAAACAAGGACCTTCGAGAAAAGTAAATGAATTAGACAACCGTGGATCTCATTTCTATCTTGCATTTTATTGGGCAGAGGCTCTGGCAAACCAGAACAAGGACCAAATACTTCAAGAGCGTTTCAAGAAAGTATATCAAGATTTTAAACAGCATAAAGAAACTATCCTAGATGAGCTATTAAAGGCCCAAGGAAAACCCCTTGATATTGGAGGGTATTATGAGCCTACATTAGATCTGGTAAACAAGCAAATGAGACCAAGTGGCACATTAAATACTATTCTAGAGAATATTAAATAATTAAACTTTCGTTAAAGCCTTTAGTAACTGCAACTAAAGGCTTTATTTTTACCTAAAATTATAGCCTTGAAAAACATACTGACTATAGTACTTATTCTTGCAAGTTTTGCAATGTTTGCCCAAGAAAAATTTACCCTAAGTGGTACGATTTCTGAAGCCCAATCTGGCGAAACCATGATAGGCGTTAATGTACTAATTCCCGCGCTGCAAACTGGAGTGGTTACAAATCAGTACGGTTTTTACTCGATCACCCTACCCAAAGGAACCCACCAAGTTATATACACAAGCTTAGGCTTTGAAAGCTACACGCAAACCATAGAACTAAATGCCGCTGTAAATAATAGTATTTCACTATTTGAAACCACAGAAATGCTAGATGTGGTTATTTTAGAGACTGATGTTGAAAAAACCAACATTAAAACACCTCAAATGAGTGTAACCACACTCAAGGCAAACACAATAAAAAGAATTCCAGTAGTACTGGGTGAGGCAGATGTCCTGAAAGCCATTACGCTTCTCCCTGGAGTTACTAATGCTGGCGAGGGAGCAAGTGGTTTTAATGTAAGAGGTGGAGCCGCAGATCAAAACCTGGTCTTACTAGATGAAGCAACACTATATAACTCCTCACACTTATTTGGTTTTTTCTCTGTATTTAACCCAGACGCTATTAAAGACTTAACCCTATACAAAGGAGGTATTCCTGCTAGATATGGAGGACGTATAGCATCTGTGCTAGATATATATCAAAAGGACGGTAACAAGAGAGCATTCGGCGCCACAGGAGGTATTGGTTTGTTGGCCAGCAGGCTACTTCTTGAAGGACCTATTGTAAAAGACAAAGGGTCATTTCTTATTGGCGGTAGATCTACCTACGCGCATTTATTTATTCCCTTAGTAGATCCAGGTAATGAAAACGTTGCTTATTTCTATGATTTAAACACAAAACTAAGTTATGATATAGATGATCAAAATAAATTATTCTTATCTGGTTATTTTGGAAGAGACACGTTTAATCTGGGTGAAGTTTTTGGAAATACCTTCGGAAACACAACATTAAACCTACGCTGGAATCATTTATTTAACGATACGCTGTTTAGTAATCTATCCTTGATTTATTCAGATTATTACTACGGTTTAGAACTCAAGTTTGCAGAATTTCAATTTGATAGTGGTATCAGGAATTTTAACTTAAAATATGATTTTACAAGTTATGTTTCAGATGCAGTAAAATTACAATTTGGTTTTAATAGTATTTATTACAAATTCAACCCAGGAGAGGTTTTCCCAACCACAGATAACAGTGGAAGAAACTACAGAAAACTTACAGATAAGTATGCCTTTGAAAACGCAGGGTATATAGATGGAAACATAAAAGTTTCAGAAAAATTAAATATTCAGGCGGGTCTTCGTTTATCTAACTTTACAAGATTAGGTCAAGCCTCTATTAATGTCTACGATAATGATAATCCAATTATTTACAACCAAAATCTAGATGTCTATCAAAAAGCGACTCCTATAGATACAATTTCTATTGCCAGAGACGCCTCTATAAAATCGTATTTAAATCTAGAGCCAAGAGTATCTGCAGCATATCAATTATCAGAAAATTCCTCTATAAAAGCTAGTTACAACAGAACAGCACAATACATACATTTAATAAGCAATACATCTTCTCCAACTCCTTTTGATATATACGCTCCGAGTGGTCAATTTATAAAACCGCAATTGGGAGATCAATTTGCCGTAGGTTATTTTAAAGGTTTTGAAAACTTCTCACTTGAGGTGGAAAGCTATTACAAAGAGGTAAAAAACCGAATTGATTATGTTGATGATGCAGATCTAATTGCAAATGAAGCTATTGAGCAGGTTGTATTAAATGGAGAAACAAGAGCGTATGGTTTGGAATTTCTACTAAGAAAAACCAAAGGAAACTTGCAAGGTTGGCTGGCATACACCCTTTCAAAATCTGAACAAAGAACACCTGGTAGAACGGCTATAGAAACAGGTATTAATAACGGAAAGTGGTACAATACAGCCTGGGACAGAACGCATGACTTCTCATTAACGGCACAATATAAACTAAGCGAAAAATGGTTTTTAGGTGCTAATTTTATTTTCCAAACTGGGCGCCCTGCCACATTTCCCCTTGGACAATACGAGTATCAAGGACAGGTAGTTCCTGTGTATGAGGCAAGAAATGCAAGTAGATTAGAAAGCTTTCATCACCTAGATATCTCAGCCACCTGGAATTTAAAACATAAAAGTAAAAAACGCTGGAGTGACGAAATTGTGTTTAGTGTTTACAACGTCTACGACAGAAAGAATGCTGCTTCTGTATCATTTAGAAAAAACACAGATACTGGAAATAATGAGGCGGTAAGACTATCTATTTTCGGGATTATTCCTGCCATTACTTATAATTTTAAATTTTAAGCTATGAAAAAAAACATTCTTTTTATTCTAGTGACACTGCTACTAAGCTCCTGCGAAGAGGTTATAGAAATAGATCTGCAAAATAGCGAGCCAAGACTGGTAATAGAGGCTTCTGTTAATGTGCTAAAGGATGGTACTTCAGATGCAGTAGTTACTCTTTCACAGACAGCCCCATTTTTTGAGAATTACATACCACCAGTTACAGATGCATTAGTCTCTATTACTAGTAGTACAGGGGAGGTTTATAATTTTAATCATACACAAAACGGTATATACACAGCACCTTTTTTACCTGTACTAGAAAACACCTATACCTTAGAGGTAATCCATCAAGATGAAACCTACACCGCTACAGAATCTCTGCATACAGTAACACAATTTGAGGAAGTAATCCAGGATAACCAGGGAGGCTTTGGGGGAGATCAAATACAATTAAAGGCCTATTTCACAGACCCAGGAGGTATTAAAAATTATTACCTTAGTGAAACATTGTCTATTCGCGGTGATGAAAGACGAGCCTTTAATGATGAGTTTTTTGACGGAAATAGAATAAATGATTTTTACCTTGCTGATGATTTAGCCCCTGGAGATGTAGTAACCTTCAATCTATATGGAGTTGATGAATATTTCTTTAACTTTATGATTGTTTTATTACAACAAACAGACAATGGCGGTGGTGGACCCTTTGAGACACAACCTGCAACAGTTCGAGGAAATATCGTAAATCAAACAAATTCAGATAATTTTCCACTAGGGTACTTTAGGATTTCTGAAATCTCAACAATTGTGTACATTGTTGAGTAATAAAAAATATTTTACTTACAATGCCTTTTAAAAAAACAACAGAAGAAACCTCACATTACGACCATCTTGAAAAAATGAGCGTAGAAGAGCTTTTACACAATATAAACAAGGAAGACACCCTTGTACCTCTAGCGGTTAAAGAAGCCATTCCACAGATACAAGCCCTTACTTCTCAAGTCATCGCTTGTTTAGAAAAAGGAGGAAGATTATTTTATATGGGCGCTGGAACAAGTGGTAGATTAGGGGTTGTAGATGCTAGTGAAATCCCCCCTACTTTTGGTATGGACGCTGATGTTGTTATTGGCTTAATAGCTGGAGGAGACACAGCTATAAGAACAGCTGTAGAATTTGCAGAAGATGACACTACTCAAGGTTGGAAAGACTTAAAAAACCATCAAATTGGTATTAACGATATTGTAATTGGTATTGCAGCCTCTGGAACTACGCCCTACGTTATTGGCGCCCTAGAAAAATGTAATGCATTAAATATATCTACAGGTTGCATAACTTGTAATGAGCAGAGTCCACTCGCACTTACTGCAAAATTTCCAGTTGTGGCTGTTGTGGGTCCAGAATTTGTTACGGGTAGCTCAAGGATGAAGGCGGGTACTGCTCAAAAGCTTATTTTAAATATGATATCTACAGCTACCATGATACAACTGGGAAGGGTAGAAGGAAATAAAATGGTGGATATGCACCTAAGTAACAACAAGCTTGTTGCAAGGGCAGAGCAAATGTTAATAGAGAAACTTCATGTATCAAAAGCAGAAGCATCAGAGTTGTTGAGAAAATACAACAACGTAAGAAATGCAATTCAAAACTATAGCAATGAGTAAAGAGCACACAGATGTAGAATTACTGAGAAAAGGTGTGAAATACCTAGCCATTGCTTTACCTCTATTATTTTTAAGTCCTTACCTTATTACTCTTGCCTTTTTAAACACTGAAACTATTTATGGATATGTGTTTTTTGGCCTTGGTTTTATAGCTGGGGTAGGTGCTATATATCTTGTATTTAAAGGCATAAACACCATTATGAAGTCTATCTTCTAGGATTTCTATAAAAGGTCATGGTTAAGACCTGTTCTCTTTTATTATTTTGTACTTGTGTGTCCCTTTAGCTTGGGTATACTATAACGCTATTTGGTTTACAGATTATGGTGTAGTCACGTTATTATGAGCTTGAGTTTATTGCAAAAAAAAGATCCAATCAAATAAATGATTGGATCTTAAAGAAGGCGGCGACCTACTCTCCCACGAGTGCAGTACCATCGGCGCAAACGGGCTTAACTTCTCTGTTCGGAAAGGTAAGAGGTGAGCCCCGTCGCTATAACCACCTTAGTTTTATGACGTAACTGTTTAAAACAGTATGGTCACCCTACTAGCCGTAGGGAAATAACATAACATATCAATATAAGAATAGGAAAATAGCTATTAAAGCTTGAATAAATATTTAAAGCAAAGAGTTAGCTTTCCTACCTACCCGAAGGTAAGTAGGAAAACGGCGTACATAAGCTTATGGGTTATTAGTATCACTCGGCTACAGACATTACTGCCCTTACACCTATGACCTATCAACGTGGTAGTCTCCCACGACCCTTTAAAGAAATCTCATCTTGTGGTAGGTTTCGCGCTTATATGCTTTCAGCGCTTATCCCTTCCCGACGTAGCTACCCAGCAGTGCTCCTGGCGGAACAACTGGTACACCAGAGGTCAGTCCAATCCGGTCCTCTCGTACTAGGATCAGATCCACTCAAATTTCTCGCGCCCACTGTAGATAGAGACCGAACTGTCTCACGACGTTCTGAACCCAGCTCGCGTGCCACTTTAATGGGCGAACAGCCCAACCCTTGGGACCTTCTCCAGCCCCAGGATGTGACGAGCCGACATCGAGGTGCCAAACCCCCCCGTCGATATGAGCTCTTGGGGGAGATCAGCCTGTTATCCCCGGAGTACCTTTTATCCTTTGAGCGATGGCCCTTCCATGCGGAACCACCGGATCACTATGCTCTACTTTCGTACCTGATCG
>ENA-UOYH01000008-UOYH01000008.1-marine-metagenome-genome-assembly--contig:-NODE-8-length-94838-cov-5.757801_pt1 | contig 94838 bp, 79 predicted proteins | sample MGYA00238175_ERZ767261 | MGnify/ENA primary metagenome ERZ767261 (study PRJEB28946, sample SAMN06267185) | marine metagenome | isolation source: Columbia River Estuary | place: USA:Columbia River Estuary...
GGCGAGTGTAATGTCTGGTTCGCGCTGCAGAGGATCATCTTTGGGTAATTCTTTATACACTATTTTTTGCTGGGTACCGGTTAATTTAATAATCTCCTTTGCAAAATCTAGTATTGTAATTTCTTGAGGATTTCCGATGTTTACAGGATCACTATAATCACTTAAAAGCAGCCTATATAGCCCTTCTACCTGATCATCTACATAACAAAAACTTCTGGTTTGCATACCATCTCCAAATACCGTTAAATCTTCTCCGCGGAGTGCTTGGCCTATAAAAGCTGGAATAACACGCCCGTCATTAAGGCGCATTCTAGGGCCGTAGGTGTTAAATATTCTAGCAATACGGGTTTCCATACCATGAAAACGGTGGTAGGCCATCGTGATTGATTCTTGAAAACGTTTTGCCTCATCATACACCCCGCGTGGGCCTATGGTGTTTACATTTCCGTAGTAGGTTTCCTTTTGAGGGTGCACCAAAGGATCTCCATACACCTCAGAGGTGGACGCAATCATAAAGCGCGCATTTTTCTCTTTGGCCAGCCCTAGTAAATTATGGGTACCTAGTGATCCTACTTTAAGGGTCTGTATAGGGATTTTTAAATAATCAATGGGGCTTGCAGGAGATGCAAAATGCAGAATATAATCTATCTCTCCAGCCACATGTACAAATTTTGTAACATCATGGTGGTAGAAATCAAAATCTTCCAATTTAAACAGATGCTCAATATTACGTTTGTCTCCGGTAATAAGGTTGTCCATAGCAATGACCTTATACCCTTTTGCGATAAATTTATCACAAAGGTGGGATCCTAAAAAACCTGCTGCACCTGTAATTAAAACTGTTTTTTTCATATATATGTTATTCTACAACATGCAGAATGTACTGTTATTTTTTTGAGATTTTGAACGTCTCTTAAGTATTGCAAAAATACACTTTACTAGGTTTTTAGACCTCTTTTGGAACATCGATTTGTTTGTAGGAGCTGTTTGACAATACAATGATAAGTATTAGCCCCACATAATAGGCTCCTATTTGACGATGAAATATGTTTTCTACCAGACCATAGGCTATAAAGGTGCATAAAATAGCGGTTTGAAAAAAGTGCTCTCTATTTTTCATAAAACTCCAGATTAAAAACAGACACAACAAAAACAGTCCTACAAACCCAGTGCTGAGTAAAATATCCAAAAACTGATTATGACTGTTATAGCGCTGAGATATAAATACCTCCTTTTTCTGCGGGCTTTTTATTGCCGTTTGATAACACGCCACCAACTCATCTTTGGTGGCTTTAAAACCAATTCCTGTAAGCCCTATGGTCCTATTTTGTAACACATCCATACTGCATCCCCAAGTTATGAGTCTAGTTTGAGAGGTGTTTGAGGCTCCAAAGTTTTTATTTAAAAATGTTGAAAAAGAAACAGGCCCCGCACTTGTTTCTTGCTGAGACTTTAGAAAAAACAAGCCCGCCACTAAAACAGCTACAAATGCTGTAGCAATTGCAATACGCATGCTTTTTTTACCTCCATATGCTTGACGAATTAAAAGCAAACAAAACAGTACAATACCTGCAATTTTTGACACCACCAATACAATAAACAACACATTTATAGCAATAGCTCCCAAATAATAGGCGTTATGAGGATGGTATGTTTTACGCATTGAGCGGTAGCAAAACAAAACACTAAGCACACTTATAAGCCCAAGGTATAATCTATCTACAAGTAAGGCCTCAATCATCATGCGGCTATCTCCAAACTCAAAATTTGCATTGGTGTTAGCGCTATATACAATACTAACAATAGAGAATACAATGGCCGCAATGGAAGAGAAAATAACAGCTTTTTGAACTTTTCTATCATACTGGATTGGGAGGTATAAAACAACAAGCCCAATGGCGATGGCAATTTTTTTAAGGATGCTAATATCTGTGTCAAACCTACCAGATAAAATGCTGTTTATTATAATATACCCAAAGAAGAGCAGGAGTAAAAACAAAGGCACCTTTTTGATTTTTTGAAAATGCTCTCTTTTAATGATTGCAGGAAAAGAAATGGTAAGGATAATTAGTAATATATTAGGCAAAGCGCGTATGTAATCATCAAAGGGGATGATGACAAATAATAGCATAAACGCAAAAGGGTATATGGAAGCAAGTAAAATTCTCATAACTATTGCTGTTTTAACTTTTTTGTTTCTAGAGTAAAGATACTATTTTGATTCTAATTTAATTTAATGCTTCCTTCAAATATATTTGTTCTAAAAGGGGGATTGTATTTTCAATATTAAACCTAGCGTTAAATTTTTCTATTGATTTATTTTCGAATAATATTCTTTTGTCATTGTGTTGGATAAGTGCTATTATTTTTGTGGCAAAAGCTGCACTATTTTCATCTTTTATAAGGTATCCATTTTCTCCATCTTCAATTAAATCTCTGTTTCCGTCTGCATCTGTAACAACAAAAGATTTTTTTAGAGCCATTGCCTCAATCACAGCATAGGGCAAGCCCTCGTATCTTGCAGTGGATATATAGAGGGATGCCTTGTTGATGATATGAAAAATGTCTTCACGCTCTGTCCAGGGCAGTAGTGTTACATTTTCTTCAAGGCCATATAATTTAATGAGGTTTGTAACCTTTTCAAGATTAGGAGAATGAAATCCAACCCCCATGATAACAATATGAATGCCTGGAATTTTTTCTTGGACTTGGCGTATAACCTCTATGGTGAGTTCTACATTTTTTTGAAATGAGGGCCTGGCAACAGAACATATATATCTGTCTGGCCAAGTTTTTTCGATACGTAAAGGTGTTATTTTTGGTATAGGTTTAATGCCGTTTTCAAACACAAGAACCTTCTTTTTTTTGTGGCCTACATCTTTGATGGCTCTATTTTTTTCTGACAAAGAACACGCCAATACTTTGTTGTTAAATCTGGAGAGAACTTGTTCTATACCAAGATATATTTTTTGCTTTAAAACACTTTCACTACTTAAAAAAGAATACGCATGCGGAGTGTAAAAAACAGGCTTTTTTTTAATGGCTCCAGCTATTTTTCCAATAACACCTGCCTTTGAGCTATGACAATGAATAACATCTGGGTTCTCTTTATCAATAAATGCAATGCAATCTCTAATGGCATTATAATCTTTAGAAACGTTTATGTTTCTGTCTATTGTGGTGGTATAGGTTTTAACAAGATTACCATTTTTGTCTGTAAATGCAGTATCTGTATCTGTTTTTCCATGAATGATCACAAAATCAAAAAGCTCTGGGTTAAGTTGAGGCAGAATAATTCTAAGCCACACACCAACACCACCAACGGCATGCAGTATAAATAATATTTTAGTTTTTGTAACCATATCTAGAGGTCAAATTTTTTATTAATGTAGCTAATTTCTTTAGTTATTAAACCCTAAAACAATGCCTTCTATTTGTTTTTAGGAAGATACTCCTTAAAAAGCAAAAGGATAAATATAAAACCAAAATAATAACCTCCAAGCTGTCTTTGAAAGTAACTTTCAATCAATGAAAAGCAAACCAGAGAGACATATAAAGCGGTTTGGGTGTAGGAAAAACGAACCCTTTTGAAAAGTAGTCCCATAAGTATTACAAAAAGAGAAAAAGCAATAATTCCATAACTGAGCAAGAAGTCTAAAAATGTATTGTGAGGGTTAAAACCCTTGCTTACAAAATAGTCTCTTTTTTCTTTTCTATCTATAGTTGTTTTATAGCACTCTAACAACTTGTCTTTGGTGCCATAAAACCCGTTTCCAATTAAAATAGGCGTTTGGCTAGACAGGATATTAACCCCACAATCCCAAATAACAACTCTAGCCTCCCAGCTTTTTAGTAGCTCAAAATAACTTTTCCCACTTGCTTTGCTTTGTGTGTAAAAAAAGCGCTCACCAAGATTTTTATTTACAACAAAAGCACTCGCCGTTACTGTCATAAGGCCTATAAAAATCAAACCATACAATACCTTTTTTTTAGCATATAAAATTTTCAACAAAAAAAGTAGAAGTAACAACAACACTGCGATCCTACTAGAGGCTAATAGAATAAAAAATATGGAGACAGAAATATTAATAACCAGTGGCAATCTATATTTAACCACAGGGGCCTCAATTAGATTTACAGAAGCCACAATGCTTATAATGCACATAAAACCTAGATATAATCTATCTATTATCAATAGTTCATCTACAAGCGCACCATTTGAAAAACTGAATGAAGTTTCAGAAAAATAAAATAAAGCAATGCGTATGGTGCTAATTACAATTGCCGTAAAACAAGATAGAATAAGGGTCTTTTTTATACTGGTAACATTTGTAATTGGCGCATACAGTAATAGAATGATTATTGGGGTGGCTATTTTTTTAATAATATTTATTTCCTTGCCAATATCTTGAAAAAGAAGCATGTTGACCACTAGAAATAAGAACAAGGCAACATATGCAAATACCTCAGGGGTTTTTAATCTTTTAATGTGTTGTTTAAGTACAACAAAAGGGAATAGTACAACCAATCCAATTAAAATAATGTTAGGTAATGCAGATGATATTTTTTGAAATGGAATTACAAAGCACAATAGTAAAAACAAGTAATGATATATAGAGGCTAGCTTAATGTTCATTACGATAGTTTTCTTAAAATGCTAATTAATACTCTTCTTACAAATTTTAAGATAGAGTATAGGTTTAAAAATAAATACTCAAAAAATGATACAACCCCAAATCTATAACCAAGCCTTAGGTTTGATAACTCTCCATATTGCATCTTTACTAAATTTGCACTCAATCCAGATTCACCAAACATTGCCTTTCCTGAAATTGAATGCACCATGCTTTTATTATACAAATGAACATTAAAGTGCTGTGCAATTCTAATACAATATTCCCAGTCTTCAGAGTGGTTCATGTGTTCATTAAAATACCCCACCTTATCTATAATGCTTTTCTTAAAAATTAGAGAAGAGGTCATGAAAAAGTTTTTATACAATAATAGTTTTGGGGAAATTTTCATTAGCTCACTGATTTTAAAACCAAAAAACCGTTTAAACTCTTGTCCATCTCTATTGGTGCCTAAAAGATCGATAGAGGCATCGACACTTAAAATTTCTAACTGCTTTGCTATTTTTTCTGGATGCCAAGCATCATCGCTGTCTAAAAATGCAATTAGTGAGCCACTTGCTTTTTTTAAACCAAAATTTCTGCTGATAGACACACCAAAATTCTCTCTATTATAAACTAAGATTTTATGTGCTTTATTGTGCAAAACAAATGACTCAATAATAGCTTTAGTTGCGTCTGAGGAACCATCATTAATTATAATTATTTCAAAGCGACCTTGAGTTTGTGCCAAGACAGATTTTAAGGCAAGCTCAATAGTATCCTGTGAGTTGTAAACCGGTATTATGACACTTATTACTTGGCTCATTAATTTAAACTTTTACAGCTTTTTGTTTTGTAAATATACCAATTTGATTCATTATCATTTTACTGACTTGAAAACAAATAAATAATTGGAAAGAAGTAATTTTTATGGTTCTAAATTCTTTTCTTTACCATAAATTACGGACATGAAAATCACTTACGAAGGGTTTTACGGATTTAAGAATGCTGGAGATGATGCATTTGTCGAGGTTTCTTCTTGGGGCGCACAAAAATACTGGTCTTGTACCAACAACGTTTTCATTGGAGCACACCTACCTAAAACGGTTCATGCTATTAAGGCAAAACCATCTAAAGGTAAAGGCTTAGACAGGGTTTCTTTTTTCCAAGAGTTACAAAACTCCGATTATATGATTTCGGCTGGAGGCTCTACCTTCAGTAAACTTCCTTTTCATAGCAATAAGGCTCTTGGCCGAATTATTTCTAAATATAACAACAAACTCAAACTTGGTGCTATGGGGGTTTCGGTTGGGCCGTTCAAATCTATAAAAGAGGAGAAACAGGTTCAGAAATATTTAGAACAACTCGCTTTTATTTCCTTAAGAGACCAACGATCATATGATTATGTTTCCTCCCTAAATCTTACAGCAAACGTAGTAAACTCTTTTGATTTGGCGGCGCTTATGCCAATGATGTATAACTACACTCCTATAGATAAAAGCGCTAAAACTACCACCAAAACAATTGGTATTAGCATTTGTAATCATGAGCAGTATACGGGAGGGGATTTATTAAAACAAACCAAAAGAAATAGTTATTTCAAACAGCTTATTGATCTTTTGATAAAACAAACAAACTACACTTTAAAAGTATTTATAATTAACGGAAATCAATCTTTTGGAGACACCGACCCCACAAATGAGTTGCTATCAGCAGTAGATCCAAAAAGGTATAGCATACACCCATACACACCGAATATTAAGAGCACTTGGGACAAAATATCTAGGTGTGATTTTATGATTTCGACAAGATTACATGCTAGTATTTTTGCCTGTTATGCCAATGTTCCCTTTGTTTTAATAGAATATCATAGAAAATGCTCAGACTTCTTAGATGATGTTGGGCAACACCAAGCTCTGCGTGTTATGGATGGCGAAATATCTCCAAGTGAAACATTACAAGAGGTTGTACGTCATATAGAAACACCTTATATAGCTCCAAAAAGACTTACAGAAACTATTGACAGATCGCTGTTAAATTTCACACAAACCCTATAGAAATAATAGGTTGTTAGTGGGTTGTGTCTAACTGCCTGTTTTTGTATAAGATAAAAAGGGCAAGACATAGCCAAAATCCATAAAGCTTAAAGCTGTCTATTTGTAGCCAATTAAAAATATATCCAACAAAACTTATTAGCAGGACAATTGGTATAAATTTGGTTTGAGTGTCTTTTTTGAACCAAAACGTGGTGTTGTTTACGATAACAAATAAAAACAGCAAAAAAGAAATTAGACCCACCATTCCTGCCTCTGCGGCAATTCTTAGGTATAGATTAAATCCAGGAGGGAATGACTTGTCGAATTGATTTCTATACCTGGCGGTAAATTCATAATTATTTTTTAGGGCCCAATTAGGATAGTGATATCTTGAAATAAAGGCTTGTTGCCCCCATCCAGTTCCAAAGATTGGATACTCTTTTATTGTTTGAATCATTGCCGTTTGTATCCCAAGGCGTGATTTATTTGAAATAGAATTATTTGTTTGACTAAATTTTGTGTCTGTAAAGTCAAAAGAAGAAATACGCTCCTGTATGGCCTCTGTGACAGCCGCTCTATAAACAAAAGATACTGAAGCAACCCCAATAACTGTAAAAAGCAAGGCTATGTTAAAGTATTTTCTGAAATCTTTGTAGTAGATATACATTAAGATTACCCCAACAAAAGCCTGTAAAAGAATCACTACAAAAGCAGTTCTTGATTTAGACACTATTGCCAGAAAGACTAACAGAACAAAAGGTAAAAACCTGATGATTTTTTTTCCAGTAAGAATATAAGAAAACAAAAATCCAGCAGCAGTGATCAAATAAGTTCCTAGTGCCGGTGGCTCATAAGTTAAGGATGAAACACGGGTTAGTTTAAAGTCAAGCCGTGTATTGACAAAAGGGAACATATCAAAAAGATCAAAAATTGGGCGTAGTTGAGTCAAATTAAAGGTCACTATTAAAAACTCCACAAATCCACAGCAAAAAACCAACACAAAACTTATTAAAAATAGTTTCCTCAAGAGAAAGAAAAATGGGAGTGCTCCAAAATCTTTCCCTACGTTTAAAAACGTGTAAAGGAATGCTCCGGCAGAGATTAATAATGCAATCATTTGTCTAACAAAACGCATTGTTCCAGAGGTTTGCTTAAAATAATAATCTAATATATGATGGATATTTAATAGTGTAACAAAAAACAACACAGCTATGAAGAGTATTAAAAGTTGATACTCAATGGTACGATAGGGAATATATATCTTCCCGGATTTTAATTGGTATACTAGTAAAAAAATAAATGAAATAATAAAAAATAAGGGAGAAGAATCTGAGCTGTATTCCCCCAAGAAGCCCATCCATTTTGGGATGTCAGAATTAAAAGGAATTAGAAAAACTCCTAAAATAAAAAAAGCTTGATATGTTTTTTTAAGCAGTAGCATTAACTATTGATGGTGTTAACGGCGTTATTTTTTTTGTAATATCCAACAATGATAATTGAAAAAACAGCAATAGCTGAGGCAAAAGATATAGCCATTCCAATGTAGTCATATTTTTTAATTAATATACTTCCAACCACCAACATTGTAAGAGTAGCCATTAAGTGCCCAATAAAAAATGGACGTGTGATTTCCAAAGCCTTTAAAGCCATTGTTATGGGTCTTAGAAAAAGCATTAAAGATTGACAAATACAGTATATGATAATAATCATTAAAGCATCTCCATATTTTTCAACATATAACATTTCATAAAATACAAGTGAAAAAACAAGAATAATTAACAACACCCCAAGCGCTTTTATGTAGTTTTCTCGATATACTTTTACAACCATTTCACTTATGTTTTTTGTGGGGTGTAATCGAATAAAATTTGAAAACATAGGGGTGTAAAAATTCTCTACAGTTATTATAAATATACTTACGATGCCAAGTAGGTTTTGAACCGTTTTTATCTTCCCAATACCAAGGGCTGAAGTGTGTAGTTCATTTGCATAAATATAGAGTCCCTGGGCATATCCCCAATAAGCAATTCCGCCCAGTATAATCCATTTTGAGTATTTAAAGTGATGCTTAATTACAGCAAAAAAATGAATATTTTTATTCAAATTTGGAATAAAAAACGTGAGATTTAATATGTTCTTAACTAAGAAGATTAGCACTAAATAAAAAGTTGCTACTGCATATGCAAAAAGGTAGATGCCTAAAATTGTCGAAAACGTGAGTCTAGATTTGAAATAAAAAACACAGAAAAAAAAGACAATATTTAATAAAAGAGAAGCAACCCATGTATGATAAAGGGGTATCCTATTTGAGCTAAACATGTATTTTTTGAATATATCAAAAGTGATCATTAAAAAAGGAATGCCAACCACAAAAACAAAGGAGATATACAAACCTTGCTGTTTTAATAGGAAAAACAAAACCAATCCTATGGATAGGTTTAATAACAAATTTGAAGAAAGTAGCGCTCTTAGATATTCTTTTTCATGTTCTCGCCATTTTTTAGGATACAGCACAAGAATTGGGGATGACAAAAAAAAGGTGCAAAAAATAAACAGAAAAAAAACATTGCTTTGAAATACAACAAAGTCACTAAAAATAGCCACATCTGCTAGCTTTGAAAGCGCAAAAATAGAGCCAAAATTAAAAAGAGAAAACAATGCTTGATCAAATAATATGGTCGTTTTTTTTCCTTTAATTTTTTTTAGGACAGCGCGTATCTCCATCTTAAAATTAATTTACGTTATCTGTAGATTCTGTGTCTGAGATATTTCGTTGATTACTCAAGTTCTTTGCTTTTTGAAAATAATAACGCATCATTGAAAGCATCACAAACAAAACAATAAGAAGTATTGGATAGGTTACCATTTTAACATCCAAAATACTTTTTTTGACAGACAACATAGGCTTATTGATAAGCGATACTGTTTTGTCTTGATTAAGCAGGAGCAACTGAAGTTTTTCATTTTGCTCCATTAACAATGCTTTTTGATCAAAAAGCATGTGGATGTTGGTGACATTTATATCTACCATAGAAATCTCAGAAGCGGTACCTTTTGTTAGCTCACTGATTGTGCGGCCGTAGGTATCAAAAATAGAGTCCATATAAGATATACTCTCAAAATTTCTTGCGATTCTAAAGGCCAAACTTTCTTTTAAAAGAGTATTTTGTTTTATTAAAACAGGATTGTCATTTAAATACGCGACTAATGCGTCTATTGTTTTTTGAGAACTCCAATAATCACCAACTAAGGAGATTTTGTGATACCTATACTGAGGGACAAAGACCTCGGAGGTTAACAATTCGTCTTCATATTGAGCTTGGTCCATAACAGTTTCAAGATTTCTGTTATTAGATTCTGTGGCATCTATTATCTCTAAGATGTTTACCAAAGGTTCTATCTCTAGACTATGGATATAATATACACTGTTTTTGAAAAAGCCCTTTTTCTCAAGTAGTACAGAGTCTTTCTCTTGTATTTTAGATTGTAACTGATTTAAGGCATCATACACGATTGCCCCAGAATTACCATTTACCCTAACATAGAGCTGCGTTTCTCTTGCCGGATTGTCATTTGTATTAAAAAACCCCAAGGTTGCCCCTACGATAATTAAAACAAGAACCACAATCCAGGATTTAATAAAAAAGTTAAAAATAGTATACAAAGAAATTAACCCTGAATGATACATGCCCCTAATTTTATCTATAATCAAGTTAAGGTCTAATTCTTCACTATTGTTTTTGTTGTTATTACTTGACATATCGTAGGTGTTAAATTATTATAAGAGGCTGTTAGCGCTTCTTGTTTTTTGTATCAAATTTATTAAACTGTCTTCCCAGTTTTTATACTGAGTTCCTAAAGTAACTTTTAACTTGTTGCAATTAAGAACACTATAAGCAGGTCTTTTAGCAAAAGTAGCGTAATGCTCGGTTTTTGCAAGATTAACGGCATCTATTTCTCCAGTTGCCTTAAAAATAGCTGTAGCAAAATCAAACCAAGTACCTTCTCCTTGATTGCTGAAATGGTATATACCATAACGTGCATTTCCTGTTTTTATGATAGTTACTAACACCTGTGCTAAATCATTTGCATTGGTGGGAGTCCCTGTTTGCTGTGTTGTAATGGTTAATGCTTTTTTTTGCTCAGCAAATTCAAGCATGGAATTTAAAAAATTATTTCCATATTGGCTATAAAGCCAAGAGGTGCGTATAATAAAGTGTTTGTTCCAAGTATCAACTATGTGTTGTTCCCCTTTTAATTTAGAGGCTCCATATACATTTAAAGGATTTGTGGGGTCCTGTTCTTGGTAAGGTGTTTTGGCCATGCCGTCAAACACATAATCTGTAGATATGTGTAGCAATACCACAGTGTACTTTTTGCAGGCTTTTGCAAGGTTATATGCTCCTTCTGCGTTTATTAAAAAAGCCTCTTTTTGTTCACTCTCTGCTTTCTCTACATTGGTATATGCCGCTGTATTAATACAATAATCAAAGTTGTGTTCACCAAAAAATCGTTGTATTACATCACCATTTGTAATGTCTAGGTCTTCTCTAGTTGCAAAATAGCATGAAACATCACCGGTGTTTTGGAGCTGCTGCTTCAAACACTGCCCCAATTGTCCATTTGATCCTGTGACTAGTATTTTTTTCATTTTGTAATTTCAAGAAATGTAGGTAATTGAAGATCTTTTTTTGAAATAATCATAACAGTACTACTTAGGTGCCAATCTATGGCTAAGGTTGCGTCATTGTATACAATACCTCGTTCACTTTCTTTGTTATAGTAGGCGTCACATTTGTATGCAAATACGGTATCATCTTCTAATACACTAAAACCGTGAGCAAATCCACGAGGAACAAATAATTGTTTTTTGTTTTCCCCAGAAAGCACAATACTGAAGCTTTTTCCAAAGCTAGGGCTTCCTTTTCTTAGATCTACAACAACATCCAAAGCGCTTCCTTTAACCACCCGCACTAATTTTGCTTGCCCATGAACTCCTGTTTGAAAATGTAAACCACGCACCACGCCATACTTTGAGGTAGACTGATTGTCTTGCACAAAAGTGACAGCAATGCCAGTTTGATCTAAAAAGTTTTTGGCATTAAAGGTTTCGCTAAAAGTGCCACGCTCATCCTCAAACATCTTTGGCGAGAGAATAAAACAATCTTCTAAGTTGGTTTTTTCGAGTTTCAAATTAATCGAGTTGCATTAAATGTTTACCATAGCCACTTTTAAGTAAGGGCGCCGCTAGGGTATGAAGTTGTTTTTTTGTGATATAACCCATTTCATAGGCAGCTTCTTCTATGGCTCCAATTTTTAGTCCTTGGCGCTCTTCTATTACTTCAACAAATTGTGAGGCTTGCATTAAAGAGGCAAAGGTTCCTGTATCTAGCCAAGCAGTCCCTTTATCTAGGATGCTCACATTTAGTTTTCCTTGCTGTAAATACACATTATTTACATCTGTGATTTCTAATTCACCACGGTGGCTTGGCGCTATATTAGCTGCAATATCAACTACCGTATTGTCATAAAAATAGATGCCAGGTACGGCATAATTTGATTTTGGTTGAGTTGGTTTTTCTTCAATAGACAAGGCTTTTCCCTGTTTGTCAAAGGCAACAACTCCATACCGCTCTGGATCTTGTACATGGTATGCATATACAATACCTCCCTTAGGGTTATTGTTTGCTTGCAATAAGGCTTTTAGTCCAGATCCATAAAAAATATTATCTCCCAAAATTAATGCTACTTTGTCTTTGCCAATAAACTCTTTACCAATAATAAAGGCCTCTGCAAGCCCGTTAGGCTGGGCTTGTTGTGCGTATTGAAAATCACAGCCTAATTTTTTTCCATCACCTAAGAGTTTTTTAAATAAAGGCAAGTCATCAGGGGTAGAGATAATTAAAATCTCTCTGATGCCCGCAAGCATTAAAGTGGATAATGGGTAATAAATCATAGGCTTGTCATACACTGGCATTAACTGCTTGCTAACGGCAAGGGTTAGTGGGTGTAATCTGGTGCCGCTTCCTCCGGCAAGTATGATTCCTTTCAAAGTATATTTGTTTTAGTGTTTAAATTAATCTATCACTGTTCTCTAGATACCAGGCGATTGTTTTTTCAATACCGCTTTCAAAATTTTCGTCTGCGCTCCAGCCCAATTCTTTTTCTATCTTGCTTGCGTCAATAGCATACCTAAAATCATGCCCTGGTCTATCTCCTACAAAGGTGATTTGTTCTTTATAAGAAAACCCTTTGGGCTGCAGGGTATCTAGTATATTGCAAATAGTGTGTGCAATGTATACATTTTCTCTCTCGTTACGGCCACCAATATTATAGGTTTCTCCAAGGCGTCCTTTATCTATGGCCTTTTTTATCCCTACGCAATGATCTTTTACATAAAGCCAATCTCGCACATTTTTACCATCGCCATAAATAGGGATAGGCTCTCCAGCCACCGCTTTTCTAATTATGGTAGGGATTAATTTTTCTTTGTGTTGATTTGGCCCATAGTTGTTTGAGCAATTGGTTGTAACCACTGCCATACCATAGGTATGATAATAGCTTCGCACAATAAAATCACTAGATGCTTTAGAAGCGCTATAGGGGCTATTTGGGGCATATGGTGTTTGTTCTGTAAACAAGCCTGTAGCGCCTAAAGAGCCATAGACTTCATCTGTAGAAACATGTAAAAAACGGTTGGTTTCACAGCCTTTTTTATAAAGGTTAGGGCCCTCCATCCAGGTTTTATATGCCGCTTGTAAAAGGTTAAAAGTTCCTGTAATATTTGTTGCAATAAAGGCACCCGGATTTGTGATAGAATTATCCACGTGAGATTCTGCCGCGAAATGAACAACCCTCTCAAAGCGGTGTTCTTCAAATAGCTTAGATACTAAGTCTATATCACAAATATCACCCTCTATAAAATGATAGTTTGCATGCCTTGTAGCAGGTTCCAGATTTTTTAAATCTCCTGCATAGGTGAGTTTGTCTAAGACGAAAATTTCATCTGTAGTATTCTCCAAGACATATGTTACGTAGTTGGACCCAATAAATCCTGCCCCACCGGTAATTAATACTTTGTTTGACATATACTCTTTAATGCTATTGTAAAATTAATCTCAACATTTTTTCTGTAATCAGGTAGGTTGGCTTTACGCCGGTTGTCCCAAGGCCTCCAGAGGCCAAAGTACTTCCAGTTTCTAAAGGGTTATCACTGGCGTAATATGCGTACATCACCTTTACATCACTACTGATACTCCCTCGTATGGTTGAGGCCGCCTGTATTGCTTTTTGGTAGTGGGCACCTTCCATCTCCAGTCCAACTACATTCCAAGTTGAGGTAAAGAAAAATTGCAACACATCTCTGTTTTGTAGCGATGTTCCTAGCACGCTTATCATAGAACCTTCACAAACTGCAATACCATCATTTTCAAAATGAGATACTTTGAGTTTGTTTTCAAAAGGGTAATTATCTGCCGTACCCTCAAACACGTGTGCCGATGGAATCATGATATCACCTTTTCCTCCCTCCAAAATTCCTGCCTTACCCATAATCCCGATAGACACAACGTTTAAAAACTGTGTTTTGGTATCTGTAGTATAGGGTTTTAATAACTCATCCATGGTTTCATAGGCCTGTTCACCAAAGGCATAATCCATAACAACAATTACAGGTTTGTCTTTTGTTTGTTGCCCAGAGGCCTGCAAACCATAGGGCAATGATGTTAGTTTTGCAGTATCAAAAATTTGCACATTGATGTTTGTGCCACTACTGTCTTTAAGAAAAGTCATCCCTTGTTTTTTGGCCAATTGTGTTGTTTTCTCACGCTGGGTATCACTACCAGAATCACTTAGTAGCTCATAGAGGTGCATGGCTCCTTTTTTTGCATCCACAGGCAATGCTTTTTCTGCATACAGGCTATTCATTACACTATGCATGTTTGCACTAATGATATGAATAGGGCGCTCCAGTAATCCTTTTTGATCAAGGGTTTGTTTGATATTAAAGGCCCAGCGCTCTCCATGTATATGATGGCCTATACGTTCTCTTAATACAGGGCTGAAGGTGATAATTCTTTTTTCTGATTTTATAATTTCATCAATTGCTCCTTTCCCTAGATGATATATGATACTTAAAAAACGATGCTCGTTTTGCTCACAAGAAAAAGCCGTATACACATCATTTACCTCAGCAAAGGTTCTTCCTAGAAAGTTTGCGGTATGTGTAAGGGCAATTTCTTTTTCTTTTTGGCTTAGCTTTCCTTTTTTAAGGACTGCATGCTCTAGTTTTTTCCAGTCTCTGTTTACATCCTGACCATCGTTGATAACTACTTGACGCATAATTTTGTGAGACTCTATATATAAAAAAGTAAGATGGGTAAGAATATCATATATCTCTGAGCGCCCTCTTGTGACCTCTATATTCATTTGCTCTTGGTCAATACGATAGCAATTTCTTCTTCTTTTGGGTGGGATAATTGGTGAGAAATGAGAGTTTTTATACCCCTCATCACTAGTGAGGTTTATATATCTACACTCTTCTATGCCATAGGGCAGTCTGTCAATTACATACAAAAGGCCTTGCAGCTCAGATTTATCTTCAGCAATGGCTCCATAAATTTCTGGACGTAGTGTGAGTAGCGCCTCACGAAGAGATTCACCAGAGACGCCCATAGGCTTGTAGAACCCTCTGTTAAAGAGGTGTCTCATGGTAATGTATAACCGCTCAATGGCTCCTGTACTTTCTTGAGCTCTAGATCTTGTATGTGATTTTAGCTTTGTCATACCCGCAAAGATAACATATTCTTTTTGGCAGCTAGTAGCCCATGGGCGCAAACCTACTATTTGTAGGCATTTAATCTAAAAAAGTACCCAGCACCTTAGAAGGCATAATTTTTAAACTCAGGGGTTTTTTAATTTAAAGATTGCTAAACTGTCAGCAATTTTTCTGTCATTAGAGAGTCTAGGCACTTTGTTTTGACCCCCGAGCTTCCCTTGAGATTTCATAAACCCTTGGAAAGCACCTTTTTCAAGCGGGCTAATTTTGAGTTGTTGCAACATATTTCCGTCCAAAAGATCTTTGTAATAGCTGTTTTGGCTTTGTAATACGGCATCTAATTTTTGAGCTATTTCTGGCAAATTGTCTATGGGGTTTTCAAACTCTATAAACCACTCATGGTAGGCAAGTTCTCCATTTGTAGGATTTGTTTGTGGTGCAACGGTAAATTCTGAAATTGAAAAACCAAAGCTGTCCATTGCTTGTTTCATGGCCGTTTCCACTTCTTTTGCAATCACGTGTTCTCCAAAGGCAGAGATATAATGCTTGATACGTCCTGTAACAATTACACGATAGGGTGTAAGTGATGTAAACTCAACGGTGTCTCCAATATTATAACCCCATAATCCTGCGCTAGTGGAGATTAACAAAACATAGTTAACCCCAAGTTGCACCTGAGATATTGTATGTCTTTTTGGATTTTCTGTAAAAAAATCATCTGCCGCTACAAACTCATAAAATATACCACTATCCAGTTGTAAAAGCATTCCTTTTTCGTGCTGGCTATCCTGGAATGCAAAAAACCCTTCACTAGCAGGGAATAATTCTATACTTGGTACTTTTCTGCCAATAAGTGCTTCAAATTTTGCGCGATACGGCTCAAAGTTAACACCGCCATAAATAAAGAGTTCAAAGTTTTTAAAGAGATCTCCTGTTTTTTCTCCTGTGGCCTGGGTTAATTTTTCGAAATACATTTGAACCCATGGTGGTATGCCGCTTATCACGGTCATGTTTTCTGCTTTTGTTTCCTGGACAATGGCATCTACTTTTGTTTCCCAGTCTTCTATGCAGTTGGTTTTCCAGGAAGGAAGTCTATTTTTTAAAAGATACTTAGGTACATAATGGGCTACAATTCCGGAGAGTCTTCCTAGACCAATGCCATTTTGTGTGGTCATTTCTGGGCTGCCTTGTAAAAAGATCATTTTACCATCTACAAATGCCGCCTTTTTTGTTTGATTGATATAACATAAAATAGCATTTCGAGCCGCCTTAATGTGCGTTGGCATCGATTCTTTGGTTAAAGGGATGTATTTGGCCCCAGAGGTTGTTCCAGAAGTTTTGGCAAAATACAATGGCTTGCCTGGCCATAATATATCTTCTTCTCCAGCTACAACACGGTCTACATAAGTGCGTAATGCCTCGTAATCTCTTATGGGTACCTGAGCCACAAAATCTTGGTGTGATGTTATTTTGTCAAAACGATGATCTTTCCCAAATGCGGTATTTTTTGCGGCACTAATTAATTGCTTAAAAACCTTCTCTTGAGTTTGTAAAGGTTTAGAAGCCCAGTTGTTGATCTGCCTTGTTGCATGTTTTGCAAATAGTAATGCTGCTATAGATTTTAGTGACACGAGGTAATGGTTTTTAGTTTAATCAAAATCAATAAAGTCTTGCGGGTTTACAGGGTACCCTTCTCGCCAAAGTTCAAAATGAAGGTGTGGTCCTGTGGTTAATTCTCCGGTATTGCCCACCGTAGCAATAACTTCTCCGCCTTTAACGATGTCTCCCTGGTTTTTGCTTAAAGAGGCATTATGTTTGTAGGCAGTGATGGTGTTATTGATGTGTTTTAGAATAATAACATTGCCTGTGTTTGGTGTCCACCCTGCAAAAATAACAGTACCATCTGCAGCGGCTTTTACAGGAGCGTTTTTAACCGTAACAACATCAATTGCAAAGTGTTTGGTTTGTGGGTTGTATCCTTCAGAAATAGCCCCTTTCACTGGTGCAAAAAACACCACTCCAATCTCTGTGGCGTTTAATAAAGGGTTGTATTTGTCTTCCCGGGCTACTCTTTCTCTCAACAAAGAATCTTGCTTAGAGGGCGTAAAATCTATCAGAGCAACATCATTTTTTGCCAGTTCAAGGATAGAATCTTTGTTGAAATTTACCGTTTCAACATCTCCAGAGAGTACCTTGCGTATAGAAGTAAGGTACCGCTCATTAACGCTAATAATGTTTTGAAGAGAGTCTGTCTTGTATGATAACTCTGTTGCTTTTTTCTTTAAAGAAGTAGAGGAATACCCAGGGATGTATTCTCGCAAGGGGGTAAATGCAATAAAAAGAGCTGTTATTGCAATAAGCAACATGGCAAATAGGGTGCTAAACACAAAAACATTAAGCCTATTTAATTTAAAAGAAAAACGCTCCTCAAAGGTTTCTTCATTAAGCACCACAAAGCGGTACTTATGTAAGAGTTTCTTTTTAATTTTATTAGATCTGTTTTCTTTGGTCACCATTTAAGTTGTATTGTATGTCACAAATATAAAATAAACCACGCAGCCTTCAGGGGTATTCTTTAATACAAAACACATAATCTAGAGTTTTCTTATTACCTTTGTTGGATAAAACAACGTATTATGGAAGCATTATCATTTTTCTTAGTCATTGGATGGCCTCAAATTGTATTAATTGCAGTAGTTATTTTACTATTATTTGGTGGTAGAAAAATACCAGAATTAATGCGTGGCCTTGGTAGCGGAATTAAAGAATTTAAAGACGCATCTAAGGAGCCCTCTGAAGAAGAAGACACAAAAATAGAGCCTTAATTTATTAAGGTTACACACCATAAATCCCCTTGCTTTTTGTGAGGGGTTTTTTTATGCCAAAGATTGTTCTAACTCCTGTAAAATAGCAGCTCTTGTAAGCTGGTTTAACTCTCTTTTATTGTCTAGAGTTTTTCCTTTTGTTGCAATAAGTGCAAGCGTTTTTACTCTTAATTTTCCAGGGCTTCCACTAAAAAAACGAAAAGAAAAACGTTTTTTGTTATCAAAAAACACCATGGGCGCTATGTCTATTTGGTGCTCTATAGCAAGTCTAAAGGCTCCGTCTTTAAAGTGGTCTAAAACGATACTTTCCTGATCTGGGACACCGCCCTCTGGGAAAATACAGATACTCAAACCTTGATCAAGTCTTTTTTGAGCGCTTTCAAAAACTTCTTTGCGGCTTTTGGGATTTTTTCTGTCCACCAAAATACAGGTGCGTTTGTAAAAAAAACCAAAAAGAGGAATTTTACTCAGTTCTTTTTTGCCTACAAACACAAAGGGGTTTTTTGTGACATACAACATGAGCATAATATCTGTCATGGAGGTATGATTAGAAACAAACATATAACTCTTGTTTTTTTGGTAGGTTGCTTCTCTTTTTACACTAGGAATTAGCCCCATGCCATATAAAATAAAACCAGCCCATATTCTGGCTAATTTAAAAAAAGTTGGATACCAACTTTGCTTTAGAGTACTTAGAAGTAGAAAGGGGAATAGTATCAGAATTGGAACAGCTATAAGGATATAAAACCAAACTCTGTACACAAGAAAAAGAGGATATGTTACTATTTTCATAAGTCTCAAAAATACCAATTTGAATTACCTAATAACACTAAAAGGGTTAACTTTGTGTAATATTAAAGAAATAACCTCTCTACAGAGCATCATTATGGCAAGAATACTTACAGGAATACAAAGTACCGGCACACCGCATTTAGGTAACATATTGGGTGCTATTGTGCCTGCTATTGAAATGGCAAATGATTCAAACAATGATAGTTTTTTGTTTATTGCCAATATGCATACCCTTACTCAAATTAAGGATGCTGCAATGCTGCGTGAAAACACAAATAGTACCGCAGCCACATGGTTGGCCTTTGGGCTGGATGTAGAGAAAACCGTTTTTTATCGCCAAAGCGACATACCTCAAGTAACAGAGTTGTCATGGTATTTAAGTTGTTTTTTCCCATATCAGCGCCTTACCCTTGCCCATTCTTTTAAAGATAAATCTGGAAGGCTTGAGGATGTAAACGCAGGCTTGTTTACCTACCCAATGCTCATGGCTGCAGATATACTCTTGTATGACGCGCAGTATATACCCGTAGGGAAAGATCAATTACAGCACATAGAAATGACGCGTGATGTAGCCTCAAGATTTCATGCCCAAGTTGGAGATACATTTGTTTTGCCAGAGGCTAAGGTCCAGCAAGACACCAAATTAATTCCAGGAATTGATGGGCAAAAAATGAGTAAATCTAGAGATAACACCCTCAATATATTTTTGCCCGAAAAGCAACTGCGCAAGCAGGTGATGAAAATACAAACAGATAGCACCCCTTTAGAAGCCCCTAAAGATTGGAGCACCTGTAATTGTTTTGCTCTATACGCTTTGTTAGCCTCTGAGGCAGAAACCCAGACAATGAAAGCCAATTATAAAGGCGGAAATTATGGCTATGGTCATGCAAAGCAAGCCCTTTTTGAGCTTATTCTCACAAAGTTTGAAGGCCCAAGAGAGCGATATAACCACTTTATGGCAAACCCTCAACTTATTGACCAGGCCCTAAAAGTTGGCGCCCTAAAGGCCAAAAAAGTAGCCGACGGAGTTCTGCAAAGAGTACGAGAAAAATTAGGTTATTAATGTCTTTACCCAATAGAACTTTAGTCATTGGAGATATCCATGGAGGTTTAAAAGCCTTGCAACAGGTTTGGAGTCGTGCTCATATTTCTAAAGAGGACACTTTAGTCTTTTTGGGAGATTATGTGGATGGGTGGAGTGATGCTGTTGAAGTGATATCCTTTTTAATTTCTATCAGTAAAACCCATAAGTGTATATTTCTGAGAGGAAATCACGATTATCTAGTACATCGGTATTTAACCAAAAATGACACGAATCCTTTGTGGGTAGCTCATGGAGGAGCTGCTACTATTGCAGGATACAAGCATATTTCTCCAGCTGAAAAAAATGAGCATATTTCATTTCTAGAATCGCTACACAACTACTATATAGATTCGCAAAACAGGTTGTTTGTTCATGCAGGATTTACCAACCAAGCAGGGCCAAAACAAGAGTTTTACCCTGATTTTGTATATTGGGATAGGTCTCTTTGGGAAATGGCTTGTAGCTTAGACCCATTACTCTCCAAAAAAAGCAATAGATACCCAAAACGACTCTTATTGTATAAAGAAATATACATAGGCCATACCCCTACCACAAAAATAGGCAAGACAATTCCAACAAGTTTTGCAAACCTCTGGAATATAGACACTGGAGCAGCATTTAAAGGGAGCCTATCTGTATTGGATGTCTCAACAAAAGAATTTTGGCAAAGTGATCCTGTTTATACCTTGTACCCACAAGAAAAAGGCCGCAATTGAAAAAGCTCTAGAGGAATAATTTAGATCCTCTAGAGCTTTATATTGTATGTGTAAAAATAAGGAAGCCTTATCCCTTACAGATCAAACTTAATTCCTTGTGCCAGCGGGAGCTCGTCAGAATAGTTTACCGTATTGGTTTGTCTTCTCATGTATACTTTCCAGGCATCCGAACCACTTTCGCGGCCGCCACCAGTTTCTTTCTCTCCACCAAAGGCACCTCCAATTTCGGCACCACTAGTTCCAATATTTACGTTAGCAATTCCACAATCTGACCCTGCAAAAGACAAGAATTTTTCTGCCTCTTTCATTTCGTTTGTCATTATTGCAGAAGAAAGCCCTTGCGCAACACCGTTTTGCATTTCGATAGCCTCTTCTACCTCACCTGTATACTTCATTAAGTATAAAATAGGAGCAAATGTTTCGTGTTGTACAATTTCAAAACTGTTTTTAGCTTCAATAATTGCTGGTTTTACATAACATCCACTCTCAAAACCTGGACCTTGAACAACGCCACCTTCCACAAGTACGGTTCCTCCTTCAGCTTTTGCTTTTTCAATAGCAGCTAGGTAGGTGTTTACAGCATCTACATCAATTAATGGCCCTACATGGTTGTTTTCATCAAGTGGGTTACCAATAGTGATTTGTTTGTAAGCGCCCACAATAGCATCTCTAACTTTATTATACACACTCTGGTGAATAATTAATCTTCTTGTTGAGGTACAACGCTGTCCTGCAGTACCAACGGCGCCAAATACAGCTCCTGGAACTACTACTTTTAAATCTGCAGTTGGTGTAATAATAATGGCATTGTTACCACCTAATTCTAGTAATGATTTACCAAAACGCTGGGCAACAGTTGCGCCAACAATTCTTCCCATACGAGTAGATCCTGTTGCAGATATTAGCGGTATTCTGGTATCTGTAGTCATCATTTCACCTACTGTGTAATCTCCATTAATAATAGAGGAGATTCCCTCTGGAAGGTTGTTGTCTTTTAATACACCTGCAATAATGTTTTGACATGCCACTGAGCATAGTGGTGCTTTTTCACTTCCTTTCCATACGCACACATCACCACAAACCCAGGCAAGGGCTGTGTTCCATGCCCAAACAGCAACTGGAAAATTAAATGCAGATATGATACCAACAATACCTAGTGAGTGCCACTGCTCTCTCATTACGTGACCTGGACGCTCAGAGGGTATGGTTTGTCCGTTTAATTGTCTTGACAATCCTACAGCAAAATCACAGATGTCTATCATTTCTTGTACCTCACCATATCCTTCTTGAAGTGATTTTCCCATTTCATAAGAAACAAGTTTTCCAAGAGGTTTTTTCAGTTCACGTAATTTGTTACCAAATTGACGTACAATCTCACCCCTTAGCGGAGCAGGCATTGTTCTGAAAGATAAAAATGCTTTTTGAGCTGTTTTGATTACCGTCTGGTATTCTTCTTTTGTAGTTGTGGTAACCTTACCAATTAAAGCCCCATCTACCGGAGAATATGAAGCGATTTGCGCTCCACCAGGATACCACGTGTTTCCTGTTGAGGTACCTTGATTTACGGCTTTAAGCCCTAGTTCTTTTAACGCCTGGTCCATACCGAAGTCTTTTGCTACTGTTGACATAAAATTTATTTTTTTATCCCTTTTTATAAAGGGTTGTTTTTCCGAAATTGGAATTTATTAGGTACTGTAGTTTTTATTTTAAAGCACTCTCAAGGGGTTAAACTATTGAGGCTGTGGCGCGAAGATACGATTTTGCCAACGTTCACAAAAAGATTCATGGCCGTAGTGTTTAAAGATTTGATTTACACGAAATTATAGGACTAAAAATTACTTAAAACCTTGAACAGTGTAGTGTTTGAATATTCTGATTTATAGCTGTAATACGCCCCACTAGGCTTTATAATTACAAAACTACCACAGTTGAAATGTAACGGGAAAAATAAATTTTCTATTGTTTGATTGTGGTCCAAATACCAATCCACACTTTTTTTGGATTGGTGGAGTCCAGTAGTGTTTTTGTAAACAAAATAAGCCGCATAATGTGCTGTTTTTTCTATTTGTTTTTTACTTGATCTGTGTTTTTTTTCAACAAAAGAGCTGTTGCCACTGCTGTTGCATGGGTCCTCGCCTGGGTAATACTGGATCACAATACCTTGTTGGGGGTTTAATTTTTTTGAACTAGAAATTTCATAGCCAAGGCGCAGATTTTTAAGCTCTTTTTTAGAGAGTACGCCAGTGATTTCTCGTTTCATTTTCACAAAAACCTCTAGAGAGTCACTTTGGTAAGAAAGCAAAAGGTGGCTTTCCTTTTCTATTTTATTGTACTGAGTTTCAGATATTTTTTGCAACTCTGTTCCTAAATATAATTTGGGCTTTTGACCATTGCAAAGCGAGAACATAATAAGGCAAAACCCTAAAAAAAACTTTTTTCTATAATCCATTTCTAGTTAGTAAACCTTTTGTCTACCTCCATTACAGTTTTACAATTGTTGCAGGTTCTTAAATCTTCACTGCCATAAAAGTCTTTAAAATGTTTAAAAAAGTCTACTTCTACATCATTTAAGGGGAAGTATACTTCGTGTAGTTTTTCATTGCAAGATTCGCAAAACCAAAGCAAACCGTCATTGACGTTTAATTTTTTTCTGTTGCGCTCTATCACAAGCCCTATAGAGTTCTCGCCACGCACAGGAGAGTGGGGCACTTTGGCCGGATGCAGATACATATCTCCAGGACCAAGTTCCATTGTTTTTTTAACACCATCTTCTTGTATATGAACCTGAATGTTACCCTCTAACTGATAAAATAACTCTTCTGTTTCATTGTAGTGATAATCTTTACGAGCATTGGGTCCTCCAACAATCATGACAATATAATCTCCAGCTTCTTTGTATAGATTTTTGTTTCCTACAGGCGGCTTTAGTAACGCTCTGTTGTCTTTAATCCACTGATTTAAATTAAACGGTTTTTGAATTGCCATGGCTACACTTTTTTGTTATACTATAAAAGTACATCAAATTTACAATGTAAAAAACAGGGAGGCTCTTTTTTAGAATGTATGCAAAAAAAAACTCCAACTAGTAGCTTTGGGGCGGCTATGGGTTGGAGTATCAAACAATAAACAAGTAGGTATTATATTTTGTAAAATAGTTGGGTGAAATAATAGGTTCCGTTAGCGTTTGGCATAATGCCAAAACCTGAGTGTGTGTAATCTCCCTCTATGTTTCTTTTGTGTGTTGGGCTATTAAGCCAGGCTCTTACAACACTTTGTCCATCTTGGTAACCAAAAGCTACGTTTTCTCCCACTCTTTGGGCACCTTGATAGGTAAGTGCCTGCTCTCGGTAGTGAAAATTATCATGGTTCATATTTTCAACAGCAATCATGTATTTTGTATGCTCTACGGCATACGCTGATCCATGTTGTTGATCTACCTCAATTGGGTTAAGACCTATAGAGCTTCTGTGCTGATTAATATAGTATGTAATTTCTTCTGCCATTTCCCAGTTTGTTTCTTTTGCAAGATTTAGATCAATGGTGTAATCTTCGATTATTTCTGTGGCCATGTCTTCTTTACTGCAAGAAGCAAACGACAATAAAAAAACCATAGCAAGTAGGCTAAGTTTAATAGGTTTCATAATTTGGGGTCATCAAATTTGGGGCATGATGATGATTCAAATATAAAACTTTATGCAATACAAAAACACTTTAACTGATATTTATCGCACTTAATCGTATTTATTGATGTTTTTTTAAAACAACTAATACCTAAATAATCCTCAAAACCCGCTTTAATAAAGGGTTTGTTGATAAAAAGTTAAAAATTAAAAAAAATTAATTTTTCTCTATTTTTTATGCATTTAATCGTGTTTATGTTGCATTTAATCGTGTTTATTAGGCAAAAAAAGAGTCAAAAACGTCAATTTCTGTATCTGTAAACAAAAAAATCGATGAACTGCATCATTTTTTCTTTGAAATATTGGTTTATAAGGTAAAGGAGTTATTGTATGGTAAATAAGATGCTTATTTTAGTAGCATGAGAATTATTTTTTTGTTTTTACTAACACTAGTATTAATAGCTTGTCAGCAATCTCCAAATCAAACACTTTCCTTAAATGGTAGTGATTGGCAATTTCAAGGAGTAGACTCTCAAAGTTGGCAACCAGCTAAGGTTCCTGGAAGCGTTCAGTCAGACCTACTAAGGCTGGGCAAAATTCCAAATCCTTTTTTACTGAATAACCAAGACAGTATTCAGTGGGTGTCTGAAAAAGATTGGAGTTACAAAAAATCCTTTACTATTTCTTCTTCACTTTTAAAAGCAAAGCAGCACATCCTTAAATTTGAGGGCTTAGATACCTATGCAAAGGTGGTACTAAATGGCCATCTTATTCTACAAACCAATAATGCATTTAACCCCTATGAATTTAATGTAACCGAAATTTTACAACTTCAAAACACCTTAGAGGTAACCTTATATAGTCCAGATGCTATAGAGGCTAAGGCCGCATTAAAATTAGGTTATATCCTCCCAGAGGGTCCAAGAGTGTTTTCTCGCAAACCACAATTTCAGTACGGTTGGGATTGGGGCCCAAAGATCAAAACCATGGGTATTTGGCGCGATGTATCATTAGTGTCTTACAGTCTAGCAAGACTTGAAGATGTTTATATTAAAACCCAAGAAATAACAACCTCCCAGGCATTGGTAGAGGCAAACATAGAGGTGATGTCTTTTGAGGCAGATACGCGCTGTGTTATAGAGCTTGTAAATAACACCACAGGAGAAATACATTCAAAACCCATAACAACACTTATAGGTACAAATAATTACAGCATTCCATTTTCTATAAAAACTCCAAAACTCTGGTGGACACACAATCTTGGCACTCCCTTTTTATATGATTTTACAATACACCTTAAAAAAGACAACACAATTCTAGAAACCCTTCACAAAAAAGTAGGCATCAGGACCATACAGCTCGTTACAGAAAAAGACAGCCTTGGAGAAAGCTTCTATTTTAAACTTAACGGTAAGCCTATTTACTTAAAAGGGGCAAATTATATTCCGCAAAACATATTTCTCTCCCAGGTGCAGCCCAAGGACCGCGTGAAATTACTGGACGACGCTCTCCAGGCAAACATGAATATGCTGCGCGTTTGGGGCGGCGGGGTGTATGAAGATGACTTGTTTTATGACCTATGTGATGAAAAAGGGATCTTAGTTTGGCAAGATTTTATGTTTGCGTGCGCAATGTATCCTGGAGATAAAGAATTTTTAACCAATGTTAAAAATGAGGCCGTTGCCAATGTAAAAAGGCTAAGACAACACCCAAGTATTGCCCTTTATTGTGGGAATAACGAAAACAGCGAAGGCTGGCAACGTTGGGGTTGGCAAGCAGATAAAACCCAAGCTCAAAAAGAAGAAATTTGGAACAGTTATCAAGCGGTTTTTAATGGTATTTTACCCAAAGTAGTAGACAGCTTACATGGGAGTATTTCATATTGGGAAAGCTCTCCCAAGTTTGGCAGGGGAGATAAACGGTATCAGTTTCAAGGAGATGCGCATGATTGGTGGGTCTGGCATGATGGCTATCCCTTTGAGCATTTTGAGCAGGAGGTACCTAGATTTATGAGCGAATTTGGGTTCCAGTCTTATCCGGGATATCAGGCTATCAAGTATTTCACCCAAGAGGATACCATCGATCTTTCCCATCCAAGTTTTAAAAGCCATCAAAAGCATTCTAGAGGTTTTGCCATCATTAAGCAGTACATGGAAAGAGATTTTCCAGTGCCAACAAACCCTGAAGATTACATATACGTGAGTCAATTATTACAGGCTTATGGCATAACCAAAGGCATCAAAGCGCATCGCGGAGCAAAGCCATACAATATGGGGACTTTGTACTGGCAACTTAATGATTGCTGGCCTGCAGTTTCTTGGTCCAGCATTGATGGTTTAGGAAACTGGAAAGCTTTGCATTACAAGGTAAAACAAGCTTTTGAAAATAGAATAATCATCCCTTTTGAGCAAAACAGCCTATTAAAAATTAAAGTGGTAGATGATGGCCCCATTACTTTAGGGCAGCCAATGCACGTTGAGTTTTATGATTTTAAAGGAAATATCCTGCACCAAACACCCACAAAATCTGTACGTACCTTTAATGAGAAAAACCAAGTAGTCTATCAGGTAGATTTAAGTGAGATTGAGTTTGACCCAAAACAGACCTACGCAAAGATTTTATTTGGGGAAACTCAAGGGGTACATTATTTTGCAAAACCAAAAGATTTAGCCCTAGGCGAGGAGGGTTTTGACATGAAGACCAATGTAGTTTCTCAAGGTCTTGAAATTTCACTTAAGGCTACAACACTGCAAAAAAATGTATTTTTATATACAAACACTCCAGGGCACTTTACAGACAACTTTTTTGATTTGTTGCCTGGCCAGGAAAAGAAAATCATTTTTTTAACCAAAGATCCACAATCCACAATACTACAATTTAAAACCCTCAATGCACTATAGTACCAACACAAGCCGCTTTTATAGCCTCCCTTTATTTTTACTATTGGGGCTTTTTATTTTGACCAATAGTTGTGCTCCCAAAAAGAGTAAACAACTTCTAGTTACTCAGGCTAACATTATTCCAGCCCCCCAACAACTAAAAATAAGTGGCGGTAATTTCACCTTAACTAAAACAAGTACACTCTTTGCAATCCCAGAATTTAAAACAGCCTCAAATTTCTTAAAAGTATTCCTTTTTAATGGTGCTGGAATTGATCTAATTTCTGCTCCACAAACTGCCGCAACTATTGTAATTATTAAAGACACTTTGCTGCCAAAAGAAGGGTATACACTCACTATTTCTAAAAAACGCATTACTATTAAAGCCTCAGACGGCGGGGGCGCTTTTTATGCAATTCAGAGTTTGCGCCATATACTACCTCCAGATGTAGAACAAGAACACACATCTGGAGTTGACACTATAACGATTCCTTGTTTAGAAATTAAAGATGCCCCTATGTTTACATATCGCGGTATGCATCTTGACGTATCCCGCCATTACTTCCCAAAAGAGTTTATTAAACAATATATCGCTGAGTTGGCGGCCTTAAAAATGAATACCTTTCATTGGCATCTAACAGATGATCAAGGGTGGCGTATAGAAATAAAACAATATCCAGATCTCACCAGTAAAGGAGCTTATCGGGAAGAAACATTAATAGGACATTACAACGACACACCTCAACGCTTTGACGGCAAGCCCTATGGCGGGTTTTACACCCAACAAGAGGTTAAAGAAATTGTTGCCTTTGCCAAAGAACATCATGTAACTATAATTCCAGAAATTGAACTTCCTGGACATGCCCAGGCTGCTATTCATGCCTACCCAGATTTAGGATGTACTAAAGAGCAAGTTGCAGTGGCAACAAAATGGGGCGTGTTTGAAAACATATATTGCCCAAAGCCAGAGACCTTTACTTTTCTTAAAGATGTACTAGATGAGGTGATGGAATTATTTCCTGGAGCGTATATCCATATTGGAGGCGATGAGGCCCCTAAAACAAACTGGAAGGCCTGCCCTAATTGTCAAAAACTCATTACAGAAAAAAACCTTATAAATGAGCACGGTTTGCAAAGCTATTTTATAACAGAAATAGAAAAGCATATTAATTCTAAAGGCAAGAAAATTATTGGTTGGGATGAAATTTTGGAAGGCGGTCTAGCTCCAAATGCTACTGTGATGTCTTGGAGAGGAACCCAAGGAGCTGTTGATGCTGCAAAGCAAGGTCATGATGTAATTTTAACGCCAACCTCACATGCCTATTTTGATTATTACCAGGCCACCCACCAAGATGAACCTACAGCCATTGGCGGCTATCTACCTTTAAAAAAGGTGTTTGGCTTTAACCCTATTCCTGTAGCGTTGCAAAATACAGATGCCGCAACACATGTCTTAGGCGCCCAAGGGAATCTCTGGACCGAATACATGGCCACCCAAGATCAAGTTGAGTACATGACATTTCCTAGAATTTTTGCCATGAGTGAGGTTCTTTGGAAGGGCCCAACCAATGATTTAGAGAAGGATTATATTAATTTCTTATCAAGATTAGAGCCTCATTTACAGCGTTTAGATACCAAACATATAAACTACGGAAATCACCTCTATGATCTAGAAGGAGGGGTTTTAAAAAATCAAGGTGTAGTATCTTATGCACTTACCACACCAACCCAAGGCAAAGAAATTAAGTACCGTATTAACACGCAAGAGGAGCAAACTTATGAGGCACCCTTTGGTATTTCACAAGATGCAATTATTACTGGGCAAGTATACAAAGAGGGGAAAATAGTTGGAAGAGCTTTTACAGATACCATTGTATACCATAAGGCAATTACAGCAACAGTGGCCGTAAATGTAGCCCCACACCCCTCTTATAGCGCAGGAGGAACCCCTGCTCTTATTAATGGAATCTCTGGAAGCAATACACGCTTTGGAGATAAAGAGTGGCTAGGCTTTTGGGGAGAGGATTTGGAGATTACCATCAGCTTTGCAAACCCCACAAAAATTTCTAAAATAAGCACACGTTTTTACAATGCCAATGGGCAGTGGCTGTATGCTCCTAAAGAAATTGAAATCCAGACCGATTATGGGCTATTGCCAAAGGTTAATCTACCAAGTACCAATCAAACCATTTTGGATGTAAACCTTAAGGTAGGGGTTACTACTTCTTTTATTAAAATTTCGGTTCCTAGCTACGGCATTATCCCGGATGGCCTGCAGGGCGCTGGAAATAAAGCATGGACCTTTATTGACGAGATTGTGGTAGAGTAATTACTGCTTATGCACGATTGTAGAGGAGGCTTGGTCCAAACACATTACCGTTAAATCTGCAATATTTACGTGAGGGGGTCTTGTGATAGCAAAGTAGATAACATCTGCAATGTCCTGAGGCTGTAATGGCGTGAAGTTTTGATATACCTTACTTGCCCGCTGAGTATCTCCTTTAAAGCGTACTTCGCTAAACTCGGTTTCTACTAGTCCTGGATTTATAGCCCCTACTTTAATACCTTTCCCATTAAGATCTAGACGCATGCCTTGATTTATAGCATCTACGGCATATTTGCTGGCGCAATACACATTGCCATTTGGATATACTTCTTTTCCAGCTGTAGATCCAATATTGATAATATGTCCAGAAGCCTTTGCAATCATTTTGGGTATGATGACCTTAGAGACATACAACAGTCCTTTTACATTGATATCTATCATAGCATCCCAATCATCACTCGAACCAGACTCAATACTATCTAGCCCATGTGCATTACCAGCATTATTAATTAAAATATCAACGGTGTTAAATCCTTTTGGTAAATTGTTTAGTAGTGAATTTACACCTTCTTTATCACGCACATCAAAACAAAGAGTATGCACATTTGTATGCAAAGACAGCTCTTTTGCAATAGCCTCTAGCCTGTCTTGGCGTCTTCCACACAAAATTAAGTTGATATTGTTTTTAGCAAATAAGGTGGCCGTTGCACGTCCAATACCAGAGGTGGCACCTGTAATTAGAGCAGTTTTTTTCATAAGAGTTAGCAAAACTAAAATAGCGTCTTATCCTATTGTTGGAAAACCATCCTTCTAGGGGAGCATATTTTAGAAATTAATAACTACAAATGTACGTGCTAAAAGTGATAAAAAACAGTCTTAAAATTTTATTAACAAACTTGACTTCAAGCATTAGTTACCTTACTTTTAGACCCTAGAAAAAAAATTGAAATTTAACGTAACTTGTGTATTAAAATTTCGTCTTTAGTATTGAGCAGTATTACCCGCTTACAGCAAGCAAATCAATGCTAATAAAAAATCATTAGAGAAATAGTAATAAATCTAAGACAACAAAACAGGACTATGGAACAAATAACTACGCCCACAGATATTGGCGCATTAAACGATAAAATAGAGAAAGAAAGTGCTTTTGTAGACATTCTCACCATGGAAATGAACAAGGTAATTGTGGGTCAAAAACACATGATTGAACGATTACTTATTGGACTGCTGGGTCAAGGACACATATTGTTAGAGGGTGTTCCTGGATTAGCGAAAACACTAGCGATTAACACGCTGTCTCAAGCTGTAAAAGGTAGTTTTAGTAGGGTGCAATTTACTCCAGATTTACTGCCTGCAGATGTGGTAGGAACCCTTATATACAACATGAAGGATAATGATTTCAGTATTAAAAAAGGGCCAATTTTTGCCAATTTTGTATTGGCAGATGAAATTAACAGAGCACCTGCAAAGGTGCAATCTGCGCTTTTAGAGGCCATGCAAGAAAAGCAGGTGACCATTGGTGACACAACCTTTGTACTAGACAAACCATTTCTAGTAATGGCGACCCAAAACCCGATTGAACAAGAAGGAACCTATCCACTTCCAGAGGCCCAAGTAGACAGGTTTATGCTAAAAACAGTAATTAAATATCCAACACTTGAAGATGAGCAGTTAATTATACGCCAAAACCTAAAAGGAGGATTTGAAAAAATTAATCCTGTAGTTACCGTAGCTCAAATTTTGCGGGCACAAGAGGTTGTAAGAGAGGTATATATGGATGAGAAAATAGAAAAATACATTCTAGATATCATCTTTGCGACTCGAACCCCAGAGCAATATAAGCTTGAAGAATTAAAGCCACTTATAAACAATGGAGCTTCTCCTCGTGGTAGTATCAACCTCGCTGTAGCTGCCAAGTGCTATGCTTTTATTAAAAGAAGAGGCTATGTAGTACCTGAAGATGTTCGTGCCGTGGTACATGATGTGCTTCGTCACAGAATAGGGATTACCTATGAGGCTGAGGCAGAAAATGTAACTACAGAAGACATCATCAACAAGATTGTAAATGTCATTGAGGTACCCTAGTTAATTTTTTAAACATTTGTTTAAAAAACCGTTTATCCTTTTAAGGATAAAGGCATTGTAAAATCCAATTACACGTTCTCACCAATACCATGGATACTAAAGAGCTTTTAAAAAAAGTACGAAAAATTGAAATCAAAACACGCCGCTTAAGCGACCATGTTTTTGGTGGAGAGTACCACAGTACTTTTAAGGGGCGCGGAATGACTTTTAGCGAAGTGCGCCAATACCAGTATGGTGATGATGTGCGAAGCATAGACTGGAATGTAACGGCACGATACAACGAGCCGCATATCAAAGTCTTTGAAGAAGAGCGGGAACTTACCCTAATGCTTATGGCAGATATTAGCGGGTCTGAGTTTTTTGGGACAGATGCCCAGTTTAAAAACGAAATTATTACAGAGATTGTTGCGACCCTTGCTTTTTCTGCAATGCAGAACAATGACAAGGTAGGAATTATATTATTTACAGACCAAATAGAGTTGTTTGTGCCTCCAAAAAAAGGGAAATCACACATTTTAAGAATCATTAGAGAATTACTTGAGTTTAAACCAAGCAGTAAAAAGACAGACCTCAGCCAAGCACTTAAATATCTAAGTAATGTAATGAAGAAAAAGGCCATTGTTTTTGTGCTTTCAGATTTTATGACACAAGGATATAAAGACACCCTTAAAATTGTTGCCCGCAAGCATGATGTAACTGGTATACGGGTATTTGACCGTAGAGAACAAACTCTGCCTAACCTAGGAATGGTACAAATGCTTGACCAAGAAACAGGAGAGGCTATGTTGGTTCATACCGGCTCTAAAGGGGTGCGTGAGCAGTATGCAGTCCACCATAAACAAGGAGTTGCCTACTATGAAGATGCGTTTGCTAAAAGTGGCGCAGGTGCAATAGCTTGCAGAGTGGATGAAAGTTACGTGAAAAAATTATTAGGGTATTTCAAAAGAAGATAACACCATTGAAAAGAGCAAATAACATATCAATTTTTAAAAATAAATGCGCTACAGTACTGGCTGGGCTCTTGTTTTTTCTTGCTTTTTCTGCAACAGCACAAGTAATTACAAAGGCAGACACCACTGCCATTAAAATAGGAGAAGAATTGCGCATATCTTTCGAGATTCAAGCAGATTCCACAGATTTGGTTGTATTTCCAGACCAACAAAGTTTTTTGCCTCTAGAAGTCATAGAAAGCTACGCCACAGATACCACCTACAGTAATTCAAAAATCAACTACAGAAAACAATACGGCCTCACCCAGTTTGATTCTGGCAGCTATACCATACCTAGGCAAAAAATAATATTTAACAATAAGTTTTTTCTTTCAGACACTATCAATGTTGAGGTGCGTGATGTAGCCATTGACACTACAAAACAAAAAATGTTTGACATAAAGGCTGCAATGGAAGTAGATAAAGTTCCATTTCAAGTTCCCACCGGTGTCTACTGGCTTATTATATTGGTAGGGGTAGTTTTAGCTATTTGGTATTTTTTAAAGCGCAAAAAACAAAAAGCCGAAGCCAAAAAACAACTGCCTCCATATCAAGAGGCTTTGGTGGCCCTAGAGGAGTTGGACTGCTCGCAGTATTTACTGCAAAACAATGCCAAAGAGTACTATAGTTTATTGACAGAAATTGTAAAAAGATATCTAGATAGAGAGGTAGATGATGCAGCACTAGAGAGTACAACACAGGAACTTATAGGGAGGCTAAACTCATTAAAAAAATCAAGAAATTTTGATTTTCAATCACAAGACATAAAACACCTTGAGACCATCTTAAAAAGAGCAGATTTAGTGAAGTTTGCAAAAATGCAACAAGGCTCTGGGCAAGCTCAGGCAGATAGATCTAGGGTTGAAGAAATTATAAGCAATACCCACAAGGCCCTTCCAGAGCCAACTCAAGAAGAATTAATGCAAGACACCTTGTATCAAAAAGCATTGCAAAAAAAGAAATTACGCAAAAAAATAATACTTGCTGGATCAAGCCTTGTACTTGTTTTAATGATTAGCGCTGCTGTTTTTTCTAGCCTCTATGGGTTTGCCGCGTTAAAAGAAACGGTTTTTGGCAATTCATTAAAAGATACATTAGATGGGCGTTGGTATAAAAGCCAGTACGGCGCTCCGGGGCTTATTGTTAACACCCCAGAGATATTAGTAAGGCAAACACCAAAAAACGCCAAAGACAGTATTCCATCATCTAGAAGCGGGAGTTGGTTTGCCTATGGCGCCATAGGAGAGGACCTTTATATTTCGCTCTCCATTACAAAAGCAGCTCAGCAAGCTTCTCAAGAGAATCAGGGGGTAGCGATTGATGCTGAAATAGAACAGGCTCTTGAAACTTTAGAAAATGCTGGAGCATTAAATGTAGTGGTAAAGCAAGAGGCCTTTTCTTCAGATGAAGGATTAAAAGGAGTAAAGGCGTATGGAGATTTTAACTTGAAATTACCAAACGGAGACATTTCCAAAGAGAAAATGAGTTATGAAATGCTGCTTTTTGATCAGCAAAACACCATACAGATGGTTACCGTTGTTTTTGAGAGAGACCTTGAGTATGCCAACCAAATAAAAGAAAGAATCATAAGCTCCATAGAGGTGCCGGTTTCAGCAGAGGCCCAGAACAAAAAACAACCACAAGATGCTCAATAAATTTGAATTTGTTAATCCGGAGTTGTTCTGGTTGCTATTGCTACTTCCAGTGGTTGGACTTTGGTATTTTTTAAAACGAAACAAACAAACCCCAAGTCTTAGAATATCTAGTATTCAAGGGTTTAAAACTTCAAAGAATTGGCTTGCCAAGCTAAGACCTTTGCTTTTTTTACTTCGGTTGTTAACCCTAGCCGCTATTATTATAGCTATGGCAAGACCAAGAACCGTTAGCCAAACAACAAGAACCGTTAGCAACAAAGGGATAGACATTGTAATGGCCATTGACGTCTCGGCAAGTATGCTTGCCAGAGATTTAAAACCCAATAGACTAGAGGCTCTAAAAAATGTGGCTTCGGGTTTTATTAAAGACCGTGTTACAGACCGTATAGGCCTTGTAGAATATGCAGGAGAGAGTTACACAAAAACGCCACTAACCAGCGATAAAAACATTGTGTTAACCTCTTTGAAAAGTATTGAGTATAACACAATAATAGAAGGCGGAACAGCAATTGGTTCTGGTCTTGCAACTGCCGTAAACAGATTAAAAGAGAGTCGTGCAAAAAGTAAGGTGATCATACTCTTGACAGATGGTGTTAACAATACAGGGTTTATAGATCCTAAAATTGCCAGTGAGCTCGCCAAAGAATTTGAAATTAAAGTGTATACCATTGGTTTGGGAACAAACGGGATGGCACAAAGCCCAATTGGTATTAGGGCCGATGGGAGTTTCCAATACGGCATGCAACAAGTAGAGATTGACGAAACACTGTTAAAAGAAATTGCAAAGACAACTGGAGGCAGGTATTTTCGAGCCACTAGTAATACAAAACTAGCAGAAATTTACACGGAAATTAATGCCCTAGAAAAAACAGATATAGAGGAGTTTAAATACACAAATTACACAGAACTTTATAGACCTTGGGCGCTTTGGGCTTTGGCTTTGTTTTTGTTTGAACTCTTTTTACGTTACACCCTTTTTAGAAGTTTTATATAAATTATGTACCAACTAGAACAACCCATTTATTTTTATGTGCTATTTGCCTTACCGGCAATAATAGCGGTTTACTTGTTGGTGGTACTTTGGAAAAAAAGAGCGCAGCGTAGTTTTGCAAACAACACCTTGCTAGATGTGTTAAGCCCAAGTAGGTCCATCTTTAAAGGAAGTTTAAAACTTGTGCTTGCATTACTGGTTTTGGCATGTATGAGCTTTGCTTTAGTGAATCCAAAAATTGGAACGAAACTCGAGACGGTAAAAAGAGAAGGTGTTGATGTTGTATTTGCCCTGGATGTATCAACAAGTATGCTAGCGGAAGATATAGCTCCCAACCGTTTAGAAAAATCAAAACAATTAGTACGCCAGATAATTAACACTCTTGCCGGAGATAGAATTGGAATTATTGGCTACGCTGGTAGTGCATTTCCGCAGGTGCCAATAACCACAGATTTTTCATCTGCACGCCTTTTTTTGTCGGGAATGAACACCAATATGGTAAGCTCTCAGGGTACTGCCATGACCCAGGCCATAGAAATGGCAGAAACCTACTACAATGACATTGAACAAAAAAACAGGGTTTTATTTTTAATAAGCGATGGTGAAGATCATCAGGGAGACTATGCAAGTATTGCTGCTCAGGCTACTAAAAAAGGCATAAAAATTTATACTATTGGAGTAGGAACCACAGCGGGAGCTAGAATTCCTTTAAAGCGCGCGGGTGTATTACAATCCTACAAGAGAGATCAAGACAACCAAGTGGTTATTACCAAACTCAATAAAGAGACCTTGCAAGAGATTGCGCAGGCTGCAAATGGCGAGTATCTGGACGGTAGCAACACAAAAGAGCTTGTAGAGAAAGTACAAAACATACTTGCGGGCATGGATAAAAAGGAGTTTGATGCAAAGCAATTTTCAGACTTTAAAGATCAGTTTCAATGGTTTTTGGCAGGCGCTTTATTATTTTTAGTACTTGATGTGTTACTTTTAGAGCGCAAAACAAAATGGATCAACAAACTCAATTTGTTTAATCAACAAAAAACAGATTCGTAATGTCTTATAGCTTAAAAAACACATACCACACATATATTGGCAACAGCCATCATAAAACATTTTTAAAACGAATTTGTTTGTATATGATTGTTGTATGTAGCGCTTTACAAATGAGATCACAGACCAAGGTTTCTAAGGTCTTAGAACAAGATGCCGTCCAGGCAGCCCTGCATCTAAGCCAAGGCGCTCTTGCCATAGAAAACAATGAATTTATTACTGGCGAAGTTGCTTACAGGAAAGCCATCGCCATTGAGGAGAATAAGGCAACAGGAAGCTACAATTTAGGAAACGCATACTACAAAAACAGTAAAAACGAAGAGGCGCTTAGTAGGTTTGTAGATGCAGCAAAAGTTGCAACTACTAAACCACAAGCCCACCAAGCTTTCCATAACTTAGGAAATGCACTGATGAACCAAAAAGAATATTCTGGAGCAGTTGAGGCCTATAAAAATGCCCTTAGAAATAACCCCTCTGATGATCAAAGCCGCTACAACTTAGCCCTAGCTAAAGATCTGTTAGAGAAAAACCCACCACAAGAAGGGGAGGATGATCAAGACAAAGATCAAGACAACCAAGACAAAAAAGACCAGCAAGATAAAAAGGACGACCAAGATAAAAACCAAGACCAGGAAAAAGACCCTAATGACAACCAAAATCCAGAAGACAAAAAAGGGGATGAGCAAGAAGACAAAAAAGAGCCGCAAGAACCTAAAGACCCTAAAGACGAGCAGGCAAAACAACAGCAACAGCAGCCTGCTGATGGGCAGTTGTCTCCTCAACAGGTGAAAAACCTGCTTGAGTCTATGAACAATCAAGAAAAGAAAGTTCAAGACAAAATCAATGCAAAAAAACAAAAGGGCGTAAAAATAAAGTCTGAAAAAGATTGGTAACATGAACAGACAAAAACACATATGGCTTGTTCTTTTTGTTGTGTTATTTGCCTTCACATCACAAGCACAGGTCACCTTTGAAACAAAAGTGAGTCGCAAAAAATTGGGCCTCAATGAGCGAGTTCGGGTAGATTTTGTAATGAATGCAGATGGAGATGATTTTAATCCGCCAAGTTTTGAGGGATTTAGGGTTGTAGGAGGTCCAAACCAATCTATTAGCAATTCTTATATCAATAGAAAGCGCACTTATTCTAAAACCTACTCTTATTTTTTATCACCCCTCAAACAGGGTAATTTGCGAATAGGCAAAGCTTCTATTTATGTTTCTGGAGAAACCTACACCACGTCCTCTATAACTCTTGAGATTACTCCAGCGGTAAAAACACCCTCAGATGGCTTAGGCAATAATCCAGAAGTCATAGCAGAGCAAAACGTGCATCTAGTGGCCGAAATCTCAAATCCTACCCCTTATCTTAACCAACGCCTCACCATTACCTACAAGCTATATGTTTCCAATAATGTAAGCATTACCAGTCAATGGCGAGAAATAAATTCTCCTAGATATGCTGATTTTTGGAGTAAAAATATTGACAGTCAAAAACTGAATTTATTTGAAGGAAAATACCAAGGGGAGGACTACAGGTATGTTGTTTTGAAAACCACTGTGTTGTATCCTCAAAAAACCGGACCTCTTGAAATTGAACCTCTAACGTTGGATGTACCTATTGATGTGCCTGGAAAAAGACGCAACATCTTTGGAAGAAGTCTTACAACAAGAGTTAATAAAACCATCTCTGCAGGAAAAAGAACCATTACTGTAAAACCCCTACCAATAAAAGATCGCCCAGGTAATTTTACTGGAGCTGTGGGAGATTTTACTTTCAGTGTAACGCCAAACAAAAAGGTCTTAGAGGTAGATCAGGCTCTTGAATTATCACTTACCGTTTCTGGTAAAGGAAATCTAAACACCCTATCTCTACCGAGCCTAAAAGTGCCAAGTACCTTGGAGGTGTATGAGCCGCAGCGTAAAGAAAATATCCGCACAAGAGCTTCAGGAATAAGCGGGTCTATTTCTCAAACCTATACGTTGGTGCCTCAAAATAAAGGGACCTATCCTATCAGCCCCATTTCTTTTTCTTTTTTCAATCCAGATACTCAAACCTACCAGAGTGTTTCCTCTGAGCAGATTGTTATAAGGGTAACAGCAGGATCTGCGACAAAACAAGACCCAACCATAGCACAAACGCAAACCAAGAAACCCCAACCTCTTATTATCGAGGAGCGCTTTAGATATATAAAATTGAATGCAGATTTAAGCCCTATTGCTTCGTCCCACTTTTTTAAATCTAAACTGTTTTGGGGACTACTCTTTGGCCCCTTGGGGCTTATCCCACTGTTTGTTTTACTTGGTAAAAAGTACAGGTCTATGCGTGCAGATGTTCAGGGACTTAAATTGCGAAAGGCCAATAGAATGGCTCGTAAATATTTGGTAGAAGCAAGGAAAAACAAACACAATAAAGCAATTTTTTATGAGGCTCTGGAGCGTTCTCTGCACAACTATTTAAAAGCCAGATTAGATATACAAACAACACAGATAAGTAAAGAGCGAATAGCAAAGCTGCTTCTAGAGAGAAAAGTAGCAGCCATGGCAGTTTTGGATTTTGAAAAATTATTAAAAAGCTGCGAACTTGCAAGATACACTCCCACAAGTGATGTGGCTATAAAGCAAGATTATAAAAAAGCTATTGATACTATTTCACTAATTGATAAACAAATACAATAAGATAAGAAGATGAAATGTCTAGTAAAGTTTTATGTGTTTTTCATCCTATTTAGTATCCAGGGTCAAGCTCAGGGGCTTTTTAATGAGGCCGCTCAAAACTATAAAAACGAAGCCTACAAAAAGGCTATTGAACAATGGAATTCTATTTTAGACAACGGTCAACACAGCGCCGCCTTGTATTATAACATTGCCAATGCACATTACAAGCTAAACCAAGTGGGCCCAAGTATATATTACTATGAAAAAGCTCTAGCTCTAGCGCCTAATGACGCCCAGATTAAAACAAATCTCACCTTTGCCCAAAACGCTAAAGTTGATGCTATAACCCCGTTACCAAAAACAATTTTTTCTAAATGGTATACTACAATAGCAAGCCAATTTACTTTTGATGGATGGGCGTTATTGGCCGTGTTATTTAGTGGCCTGTTCTCGATACTATTTTTAGGATATTATTTTGCAGGTGCAGAACAAAAAAAGAGACTATTTTTCACAACAGCAATAATTTGTAGCTGTTTATTTGTGCTTGTATTTACCATGGCCTCTGTTAGCTATAAAGACCTGCAAAAAAATGTGTTTGCTATTGTTTTCTCAGAAGCTACAGATGTTAAATCTGAACCTAAAACTAACAGCGATACCATCTTTGTAATTCACGAGGGAACAAAAGTACAACTCCTAGAAACAGATGGTTTATGGACTCACGTAGCAATTGTAAATGGTGTAGAAGGATGGATGCCAAGCGCAGAGCTAAAGAAGTTGTAGCTTTTATGCTTTTTTAACAAAAACATTTATCTTATATTGAGGTACAACAATTTAGCCTCAAGCGTGCAATCAAAAAGTTTTCTATTTCTGCTTCTTTTTACCTTCTGCTTGGCGGCGCCCATTGCAATGCAATGTTGTTTTCACAGCTCAGATATTACGTCTTTTTTAGCACAAGAAGAAGAATCTAAAACAGATACCTTTGAGTTAGAAACAGAAAAAATAGCAGAAAAAGTGTTAGTTTCTATAAAACCACTTAAGGGTCAAGGGTTATTGAAAAAACCCTTTGAGACAGGATCTATCTACTGGAATACCATATATACAGAGCCAACCGCTCCTCCTCCTAAAAAGCTATAATCCTCAGGGCATAGTATTCTCCATTACAAATTAAAAAAAAGATTGCTTTTAATTAAAAGGCAGTTTACTGTATTTCAAAAACTAAAAACAAATTATATGTTTAAAAATATATTTAAAAATTTTCAGGGTAATTTATTTGGAGGTATTACTGCAGGGATTGTTGCCTTACCATTGGCACTGGCCTTTGGGGTACAATCTGGTCTTGGGCCAAGTGCAGGACTATATGGTGCAATTATGATTGGGTTTTTTGCATCTCTTTTTGGCGGAACAAATACACAGATATCTGGCCCAACGGCACCAATGACAGCTGTATCTATGGTGATTATAGCCGGTATTGTTGCTGCCAATAATGGAGACTTAGACCTGGCCTTGCCTTTTATTTTGTTGGTGTTTTTATTGGCAGGCTTGTTTCAGATTATATTAGGGGTTTTAGGTTTTGGAAAATATATAAAATACATACCATATCCCGTAGTTTCTGGTTTTATGACCGCCATAGGAGTTATTATTTTGGTCACACAATTACTGCCAATGGTAGGTTATTATACTACAGATGACACCCAATTTATTGATTCTTTTAAACCCCAAGCGCAAGAAGTGCTGCTTGATAAAATTTTAAAAGACGAGGCTGGAGAAGGTATCCTAGTACTTGAAAATTTTAAAGAAACAGTTGTGAGGGCAGAGAAAATTACTCCAAATGAAATAACTGCAGAAGCTACTATTCTTGCCAAAACAGCAGGGTCTGGAGTATTAGGCGCTTTAAAAAGATTTCCAAGTGCTTTGGGGCAAATACAGTGGTTAGAATTTATGCTAGCTCTAGCTACTATTTTTATTATTTTCGGTTTTAAAAAAATAACCACCAAAGTACCTAGCACATTGGTTGCGCTAATGGTGGTTAGTTTGACGGCCTACTTTTTAAAATTAGACTACCGCCCTATTCAAGAAATTCCTTCTGGATTTCCAATACCACATTTTGAAATGTTTACAAGTTTTAGCCTTGGACAAATATCACCTTATATATTTACCGCCCTTACATTAGCATTTCTTGGGGCTATTGATTCCTTGCTGACCTCTGTGGTGGCAGACAACATGACGAAAACAAAACACAATCCTAACCAAGAATTAATTGGGCAAGGAATTGGTAATAGTGTTGCTTCTATATTTGGAGGAATACCCGGAGCGGGAGCAACCATAAGAACCGTTGTTAACATAAATAGTGGTGGCACCACTAAACTATCAGGTATGGTGGCAGCCATTGTTTTACTAGTTGTATTACTGGCATTAGGTCCTATTGCCTCTCAGATTCCTGCTGCTGTTTTGGCTGGAATTTTAGTAACTGTAGGTATTGGCGTTATGGATTATAAAGGCTTGAAAGCAATTCCTAAAATGCCACAAAGTGAAGTAATTATTATGCTTGTGGTTTTATTGTTATCTGTTTTCTGGAACTTGGTCTTTGCCGTTGGTATTGGTCTTGTGCTTGCAGCATTAATTTTCATGAAAAAAATAGGCGATTCTGCAGCGAGCCGCTCTAAGGTTGTGTCTTTACAAAAAGCAGACGAGCTGCATCTCCCATGGGCAGATGAAATTATATTTCCGGATAATTTAAAACAACAAGTGTTTATAAAACGCATGGCTGGGCCACTATTTTTTGCCAACACAAGCGATTTTCAGGAACTTGCAAAACAAGTGCCAGATAGTGCAACTCACCTTATTATACGTATGGAGCGAGTACCGTACATAGATCAATCTGGACTCTATGCTATGGAAGATCTTGTTTTGAGATTAAAACAAGCCGATGTAAAAGTATTGCTTGTGAACCTACCTCAGCAACCAAGAATGATGATGGAGAACATAGATATTATCCCTGATTTAATTTCAGATCTAGAAATATTTAAAGATTTTAAAGAGGCAATGGTGTACATTCAGGCCAATAAAAATAGCCCTATGTAATTATTCTGAGCTAGTTTCTTCCTCAGAAGGCTCACTATCTTGAGTATTTTTTTGAAGCTTGTCTACCTCCTCTATAATGTTTGGCAATAACAAGGGGCCAATTGCGGCAACGGGCTGGTAAAGTAGAGATGATTCTTTCTTTTGAGAGGGTATAAGTAGCCCGCTGATGTTGGTAGATGCGTTTAAAAACATAAAAATAACACTACAAATAAAAGCTATTTTTAAGGTATTAAATAATCCCCCAAGTAGTTTGTTAACGAGTCCTAAGGCTGCAAAATCTGCAATTTTTGTAAGAATTTTTCCTGCAAGATTCACCACAATCAATATAATTAAAAAGGTAACTCCAAAGGCGGTAAGGTTGATTATCTCGGGACTCCACTGTAGGGTTTTAGATAATAGATTTGCTGCAAAATAAGAAAAATGAATAGCTCCATACACACCTACAATTAATCCAATTAAGGAGGCAAGAGTAGCAAAAAGCCCTTTTCTTATTCCTCGGTAAAAAGCATAAATGAGTATAATGCCTAGAATGATGTCAATACTATTCATGGAGATATATTTTGATTTTAAAGATATAAAAACCTAAAGGATGAACCAATGGATAGTTTTTAAAGCTTTTTAAAACAAAGAAGTTACCTTTACAAAAAAGTATATACTAGGTGCAGATACCCGTATGGCACCTTTTGTAAAGACGATATATGGCAAGAGACGAACAATTAAAACAACGATGGGAGGCAGTAGTGGCTTTTCTTAGTAATCGCTTTGCGGATGGAGATTCCTTGGATTTAGACGCTATTATTTATTTAGTAGGAGTGCAGGAGCTAGGACAACTCCATAAAAAATTTAAAAAAGACGAAAAAGTAAACCTAATGCATATTGCCATTTGTCGTTTGCTCGAGCCCTTTGGATATTATGAGTTTGAGTATTTTGATGCTGCAGGGTGGCCTCATTATAAAATACTTGAACAATTACCCCCTTTAAAGGCCGGAGAACAAACTGTATTAATGAAAGATGCGATTGTTCAATATTTCTTAGAAAAAGAAGTCATACAATAATCAAAACCACTGCAACTATTACCACAAATTTGCAATCGTATGTGAAGTACTTTCTGTAATTTTGTGGTCTTGAATGTTATATTATGATAGATAAGATTAAAGAACATATTACACAAGTAGAAGCTTTTTCTGCTACCACACTTACCCAGGTAGAAGATTTTAGAATTAAATACTTGGGTAGTAAGGGACTATTAAAAGAATTTTTTGCGGCATTTAAGGACGTTAGTAATGACCAAAAAAAAGAATTTGGTCAAGCTATTAATACCTTAAAAAATGCAGCACAAGAAAAAGTAAACAGCCTTAAGGTTGCTATAGATATGACTCAAGAAACTTCTGGGGTCTATGGTGATTTGTCACGTCCAGGAGCCCCTATTACACTGGGTTCAAGACATCCTATATCTATCGTAAAAAACAAGATTACAAGTATTTTTTCTAACATAGGTTTTAATGTTAGTGAGGGACCAGAAATTGAAGATGACTGGCATAATTTTACTGCTTTAAATTTGCCAGAATACCATCCAGCTAGAGATATGCAGGACACCTTTTTTGTGCAAACCAATCCAGATATTTTGCTTCGCACCCACACAAGTTCTGTACAGGTGCGCTATATGGAAGACAATCAGCCACCCATTAGAACCATCTCCCCTGGGAGAGTGTTTAGAAATGAAGCTATTTCTGCTCGTTCTCATTGCTTTTTTCATCAAGTAGAAGGCTTATATGTAGATAAAGGCGTGAGTTTTGCAGATTTAAAACAAACCCTTGAGTTTTTTACCACTGAAATGTTTGGAAAATCTAAAATTAGGTTGAGACCTTCTTATTTTCCGTTTACTGAACCTAGCGCTGAGGTGGATGTGTATTGGGGTCTTGAAACTGAAACTGATTACAAAATCACCAAAGGAACTGGTTGGCTTGAAATAATGGGCTGTGGTATGGTAGATCCTAATGTGCTAAAAAATTGTGGAATAGACCCTGAGATTTACAGTGGTTTTGCCTTTGGTATGGGGATAGATCGTATTGCAATGTTATTGCATCAAATTCCGGACATACGTATGTTTAGTGAAAATGATGTTCGTTTTTTACAGCAATTTAAGAGTGCAGATTAACTAGGTTAAAAAAAAAGTTCTTGAAAAAAGATATTGACATCCCTGAGGTTAAGGGTGTATTCGTAGCCGCAGTGTTTGAGTTAAATGAAGATTACAACACCCACGACTGGAACATATACATCATTAATGATAACAAAGTTCCAATTGAAACCGTCTTGATTATAGCACAGGGGTACACAGAAAAGAAAATGACGGCCGCAATGCGCAAAACCGTACAAATCATACCTGCCAAGGGGTTTGCAAAAATCGAATATATAGACGAGAGCGTATTTGGCTTAGACAATTTTTTCACCATCACTTATTTTCTTGAAAATAAGATGTATGACAAACGCTTTGAGTTTCCTAGAAATACCATCCAAGGAAATAAAATGACAACTATCCCGGTGATGCCTCAAAAAGGAATACTTGCGCTATAGTAGGGAGAGGATTTTTATAGCAAGCAGGAGTTAACTTAATTTATCTGTAAGTTTTTTAAAGACTTTTTTAGGCTCTTTGTTTTCATATAATATGCCATAGATAGCATTAATGATTGGTGTTTTTGCCTTGTTTTCTGTTTTGTTATTATTTAAAATATATGCGCTTTTTGTTGCATAATATCCTTCTGCCACCATGCTCATTTCCAGCTGGGCGCTCTTTACAGTATATCCTTTACCAATCATGTTTCCAAACATTCTATTTCTACTAAAAACAGAATATCCTGTTACCAACAAGTCTCCCAAATAAGCTGAGCCATTAATATCACGTTTCATTTTATGAACCTTTTTTACATAGCGTTTCATTTCTCTAATGGCGTTACTCATCAGTACACTCTGGAAATTATCTCCATAACCTAACCCATGAGCAATACCGGCAGCAATTGCATAAATATTTTTGAGCATTGCGGCATACTCTGTTCCTATAACATCATCACTTATCTTACATTTTATGTAGTCACAACTTAGATGATTGGAAACTATAGCTGCTTTTGTGTCATCTGCACACGCAATGGTAAGATAAGACAAACGCTCAAGGGCTACTTCTTCTGCATGACAAGGGCCAGATATTACCCCGATATCATCAAAAGCAACGTTTAGGTAGGTGTTAAAGTGTTCTCCAACAATCAAACTGCTTTCTGGCACGATACCCTTTATGGCAGATATAATAACCTTCCCATCAAGGGAGGCCTTTAATTTTTCTAATTCTTGGTGTATAAACGCAGAAGGAATAACAAAAACAAGGTAGTCTGCATATTCTACCATTTCGTTGATATCGTTGCTAAGTTTTAATTTATTGGTATTAAATTCAACAGCGCTAAGGTAGTTAGGGTTGTGCTGTTCTTTTTTTATGTGTTTAATGGCATCAACATTACGCATGTACCATCCAACTTGATCAAGATTTTCACATAGCATTTTCACAATCGCAGTTGCCCAACTACCACCTCCAAATACAGCAAACTTTGGTGAATCTTCCATTTTTTAATTTTTTATGATGGCTGTAAATGTAAACAATTCTGCCCAAAACAGATAACAGGATCCATATCTAGAATATTCAATAAAAGCGATTTCAGAAGTAAATATAAAAGCTATATTTAAGGGATTGTATAAATTTAAAACCTAAAATTATTTCATATCTCGTATATTTGCCCTGTCTTAGTATAGACGATGTTTGTATGCTAGATACAAGCTAGTTAAACTGGGCATGCTCAATAAGAATTAGTACCCTTATTCAGTGGTTATTCTTTGTAATGTTATATTGTAAATATCACAGAGGATAGCACCAACAAAAAACAACAATTAACGTACTTTAATTAGTACAAAACAAATTTAAGAACGCATACTATGAAGCAAAGTATCAAAGACTTTATTGCAAGTGTTGAACAATTAAACCCAAACGAGCCAGAATTTTTACAAGCAGTGACTGAAGTTGCCGAAGCGGTAATTCCATTTATTGAAAGTAATGAAAGATACCAGGGCCGAAAATTATTGGAACGCATGGTAGAACCAGAGCGCACCATTATGTTTCGTGTTCCTTGGACTGATGATAGTGGCGAAATTCACGTAAACAAAGGATATCGTGTAGAGTACAATTCTGCCATTGGTCCTTATAAAGGTGGACTTCGTTTTCATCCATCTGTGAATTTGAGTATCCTGAAATTTTTAGGGTTCGAACAATTGTTCAAAAACAGCTTAACAACACTTCCAATGGGAGGTGGTAAAGGAGGAAGTAACTTTAATCCAAAAGGGAAAACAGACGCAGAGGTAATGCGTTTTTGTCAAAGTTTTATGACAGAATTATCACGTCATATTGGACCAAACACAGATGTGCCAGCTGGAGACATTGGTGTTGGCGGGCGTGAGATAGGATATATGTACGGCCAATATAAGAGACTCAGAAATGAATTTACAGGAGTATTAACAGGGAAAGGCCGTGAGTACGGTGGTTCGTTAATACGCCCAGAGGCAACAGGATATGGAAACGTATACTTTGCAAAAAACATGTTAGAAACCATTGGCGAGAGCTTTAATGGAAAGACAGTTGTTATTTCTGGATCTGGAAATGTAGCTCAATATGCAGCAGAGAAAGCTTTGGAGTTCGGGGCTAAGGTGGTTACCATGTCTGATTCTGGAGGATTTATCTATGATTCTGAAGGAATCAATCAAGAGAAATTAGCTTTTATAATGGAGCTAAAAAATGTAAAAAGAGGTCGTATCAGTCAGTACGTTGAAAAATACCCAAGTGCAACATACACATCTGGTCAAAGACCTTGGGGAATTAAATGTGATATTGCCTTGCCATGTGCCACTCAAAATGAGTTGAACCAGCAAGAAGCAAAAACATTAGTTGCCAATGGATGTATCTGTGTAAGTGAGGGCGCTAATATGCCAACTACACCAGATGCTATTGAAGTTTTTACAAACGCAAAAATATTATTTGCGCCAGGAAAGGCTTCTAATGCAGGTGGAGTAGCAACATCTGGTCTTGAAATGTCTCAAAACTCTTTACGTTTAAGTTGGACAAGAGCAGAGGTTGACCAGAAACTTTATAATATCATGATTGATATCCATGGGGCATGTGTGCAGTACGGAAAAGATGGTGATGGCTATGTAGACTACGTAAAGGGAGCAAACATTGCTGGCTTTGTAAAAGTGGCAGAAGCCATGATGGCTCAAGGAGTTGTTTAATCTTTAGTGCAAACTAGTAAAGTATATAAAGGTTGCTCTTACGGGCAACCTTTTTTAAATCACAATAATATCCCTAAGGGTTTGTTATACTTATAATCATATATTACAAAAGAGTTGGGTTACTTATAGAAAACAGATGTTATGAAACGTATTTTATTGGTTTTTTTGTTATGTATAGCCCCTTTTGCTATAGCACAAAATTTCGAAAACCTTTGGGAAGATTACTTCTCTTATGTTTCGGTTAAAGACATTTCACAGGGTGATGACCGCATCTTTGTAGGCACGGATAACGCTATATTTATTTACGATCTTTCTACAGAAGAAATCACAACGCTATCAAGTGTTCAGGGTCTTGCAGGAGAACCTATAACAACCATACACTACAGTAGCCAGACAAATCTACTAATTATTGGTTATCAAGACGGACTCATAGAGGTGGTTACCATTGGTCAAGAAAATGAAGTACTGAAAGTGGTAGACATTAGAGACAAACAAAACATACCACCCAACAAAAAACGCATCAATCATTTTACAGAGCATGACGGTAAAATATATATTTCTGCACAATTTGGTGTCTCTGTCTATGACTTGGAGCGATTGGAGTTTAGAGATAGTTATTTTATCGGTGATTTTGGTTCTCAAATAAACATCTCTCAGACTACAATTTTAGCTCCATATATTTATGCTGCTTCTACAGAGGGAGGAATTCGGCGCGCTATTTTAAACAACGACAATATTATTGATTTTCAAGAGTGGGAACTAGTTACACAAGGAAATTACATTGCAGTACAAACACTTGGAACCCGCGTGTTAATTGCTGACAACAATAATACAATTTATAGAATAAATGCGGGTAATACATTACAGCAAGTAGCCACTTTCTCTAGTCCTATTAGGGATTTTAAGGTAAATAATGCAGTACTAACCATAAGCACAGCTACAAGCATTGAGGCCTATGACCAAGGGTTTATTTTAAAAGCATCAATAGAAAGTCTGCCAGATTTTAATTACACTCTGCAAACAGGATATAGTTTTAATGACATCTTTTATTTGGGCAGCTCTCTTAAAGGACTTCTCAAAGTACCCTATAACACAAGCCAAGTAACACAAATTTTGCCAGATGGCCCTTTATTAAACACTCCTTTTGCATTGGACGCTACCGCCGGACAGCTATGGGTTAGTTTTGGAGCCGTTAATGTTTTTTTTAATCCCTTTCCTCTAGATACTAAGGGAGTTAGTAATTTAAAAGATGGCACTTGGACCAATATCTCTCATGATGAAATAACCACAAGTCTTGGTGTTAGTGCTGTTAACGATATTGTTAACATTAGCATTGACGATCAAAACCCCGAAACTGTTTATTTTTCTTCCTTTTTAAGCGGTCTTTTAAAGGTAGAGAATCAAGTACCCATAATTTTATATGACGATACTAATTCTGCTCTAGAAAATCCTGTTTTTGGTGGAAATAATGCAGGAATACGTTTATACGGCTCAGATTTTGACAGAAATGGAAATCTTTGGGTATTACAATCTCTAACCGATAATGCTCTTTTAAGACTTTCTCCAAATGGCCAATTTCAATCTTTTGATGTAAGTAATATCTCGGGAGGTAGAGATGAGTTGGCTTATAGCAAATTGGCAATTAGCAGAGAGGGTTTTGTGTTTTTTAGCCCTGTACAAACAGGATTGGCTGCTTTTAACCCTACAACTAATCAATTTAGAGCCATTGGCGCAGATGATACAGGTGGAGGCTTGCCTTCTACAGATATTAGAGCGCTTGCTTTTGATGCTCAAAATAGGTTATGGATAGGGACACTAAGAGGCCTTCGCGTGTTGTTTAACCCAGGCACTTTTTTTAGCAATACAGCAGATGTCTCTGCCAGTGCAATTATTTTTGCCGATGATGAAGGAGTGGGCCAAGAATTGCTATTTGAGCAAACCATTACAGATATAGAAGTAGATGGATCTAATAATAAATGGATTGCAACAGCAAGCTCTGGGGTGTTTTATTTAAGTGCTAATGGGCAACAAACATTGTTGAGATTTACCTCAGAGAACTCTCCACTACCCTCAGATAATGTTCAAGATATAGCTATAGACCCTTTTACTGGAGAAGTTTATTTTGCTACCATTAATGGTTTGGTTTCTTATAAAGGGACTTCTACGGCCCCAAGAGATACTCTAGAAGATGTTTTTGTTTTTCCAAATCCGGTAAGACCTCAGTATCAGGGAGCAGTTACCATAGATGGTTTGACGGCAAGGGCCAACGTGAAAATTACAGATTTAGAAGGAAATTTAGTCTTTCAGCAAACAAGTCAAGGAGGAAGTATCACTTGGGATACAACAGCCTTTGGTAAGTATAAAGTAGCCTCAGGAGTGTACTTCGTTTTAATTACTACAGAAGATGCCCTAGAAACAAAAATTAAAAAAATAATGATTATTCGCTGATGGTTGAAACTACAAAAGCAATTGTCTTTTCTTCCATAAAGTATGCAGAAGCAGACCTTATCGTAACTTGTTTCACAGAAAGTAGCGGGCTTAAAACCTACTTACTGCGCGGCATACTTAAATCTAGAAAAGGGAGGTTAAAGCCCTCTTATTTTCAGCCCCTTACCCAATTAGAGATCGTAGCAAATCACAAAAACAAAGGAACCCTAGAGTCTATAAAGGAGGTTAAGGTATTGCATCCTTACACTACCTTACATACAGATATTGTAAAGTCCTCTTTGGTGATGTTTTTGTCTGAGATGTTAAAAAACTCGATTATAGAGGAAGAAGCAAACCAGGGACTATACCTGTTTTTAGAGGCCTCTTTTCAGTGGCTAGATCACCATGAGGATATTGCCAATTTCCACACCTTATTTTTATTAAAACTTACAGCATACTTAGGCTTTTATCCAGATACCTCTGCAGCTCATTTGCCATATTTTAATCTTTCAGAGGGTACCTTTGAGAAAGAAGATTTCTCTATCTACTGTGAAACAGGTCAGCGGGTTGAGGCATTAAAACAGTTCTTCGGCATACATTTTGATGCTATTTGCTCTGTAAAGCTGTCAAAAAACCAAAGAATGGGCGTACTTGATTTGGTGTTGGAGTATTATCAATTACATTTGCACGGGTATAAAAAACCGAAGTCCTTGGCGGTACTTCAACAACTGTTTAATTAATGAAACACGTATTAGCATTTCTTGCTATTTTCTTTTGCTTTCAAGCAGCAATTGCTCAAAAAATACAAGTACTTTCTCAACAAACCAAGGATCCAATCCTAGGCGTGGCAGTGTTTAATGAAGATAAAAGCAAAAGCGCTGTTACAAATTTTGACGGTTTTGCTGATATATCCTCTTTTAACCAAGATGAGGTAATTACATTTCAGCACATAGCTCATGCCCCTCTTTCGCAAACCAAATCTAAAATAGTAAAAGCTAATAGCAAAGTATTTTTAATTACAGATGCCAGTAGTCTTGATGAGGTAGTTTTATCTGTGTCAAAATTTGGACAAAAAAAGAGAGATATTCCACAACAAATTGTGTCTGTAACCAGCGAGGATGTGCTTTTTAGAAATCCTCAAACTGCCGCAGATTTACTACAAAGCAGTGGCCAAGTATATGTTCAAAAAAGCCAATTGGGTGGCGGGAGTCCCATAATAAGAGGGTTCTCTACAAATAGACTTTTAATTGCTGTGGATGGTGTGCGTTTTAATACTGCTATTTTTAGGGGTGGAAATGTGCAAAACATCATTTCTATAGACCCTTTTGCGGTAGCACGCTCAGAGGTGATTTTGGGACCAGGATCTGTGGTGTATGGTAGTGATGCTGTTGGAGGGGTGATGAATTTCTACACAAAAAAGCCTAAATTCTCCTTTAAAGAAGGCTACTCTTTTTCTGGAAACTCAACAGTGCGTTACGCTTCGGCCAATAAAGAGAAAACAGGACATTTTGATTTTAATATAGGCGCCAAAAAGTGGGCTTTTTTAACTAGTGTAACCTATAGTGATTTTGACAACTTACGTATGGGTAGTCATGGCCCAGATGATTATCTGCGCAACCAATATATAGAAACCATTAATGGTGTTGATACCGTTGTACAAAATCAAGACCCTAAAATACAACGCCCAACAGCGTACTCTCAAATAAATACAATGCAAAAGGTGCGTTACATGCCAAACAATAACTGGAATTTTGACCTGGGCTTGTTTTATACAACCACCAGCGATTACCCAAGGTATGATAGGCTTATAAGAGACACCAATGGTGCGTTGGAGTCTGCAGTTTGGGACTATACTCCGCAACAATGGGTTTCTGGAAATTTGCAAATACAAAACACCCCAGATACAAACACCTTGTTTGATGAGAGTGCTTTTACACTTTCCTTTCAGCACTTTAAAGAGGGTAGAAGTGATAGAGATTTTGGAGATTCTTTTTTGTATGAGACACAAGAAAAAGTAGCGGCGTATACCACGGCTTGGGATTTTGAAAAAAAGATTAAAAAAGCAAAGTTGAACTATGGTATAGAGTATATTTTTAACAAAGTTGGTTCTAGGGGCCTTAAATCAGACATAGTTACAGGAATTTCACAAACAGATGTTTCTAGATATCCAGACGGCTCTTCATGGCAATCCTTGGCTGGGTATATGAGTAGTCAATTTGCATTGGCAAAAAACATTTCATTTATAGGGGGTCTTAGGTATAGTCATATTATTATTGATGCCCAGTTTGATACTAGCTTGTTTGACCTTCCTTTTACCGAGGCTACAATTAATACTGGCGCCCTTACAGGAACTGCTGGAGTTACTTGGAACCCAAATAAAACCTTAGGATGGCGTTTAAACCTAGGAACTGCCTTTAGAGCACCAAATATTGACGATGTTGGAAAAGTCTTTGACAGTGAGCCAGGGAGTGTTGTGGTGCCCAACCCAGATTTAAAACCAGAGTATGCATATAATGCAGATATAGGTGTTAGCCTAAACTTTGATTCAGTTGTAAAATTTGATTTTGCAGGGTTTTATACCATCTTAGAAGATGCTTTGATTAGAAGAGATTTTTCTCTTGATGGAGAATCGCAAATTCTATATCAGGGAGAATTAAGCACCATTCAAGCCATTCAAAATGCCTCTAGGGCACAGGTCTATGGTTTTGAAGCAGGTATAGCCATTGCTTTTTCAAAAGAGCTGAAACTTAGCTCTCAATACAATATCACCAAAGGCTTTGCACAGGATCAACAAGGAACTAAAGAGGCTCTTCGCCACGCAGCGCCTGCCTATGGAAACACCCGCCTTATCTATAATAAAGCAAAGCTTACTCTAGCTGCTTTTGCAGAGTATAATGGCCAGTTTGATTTTGAAGATTTAGCGCCAAGTCAACAAAACAATGCGTTTTTGTATGCTGCAGATCAAAATGGAAATCCGTATGCCCCCAAATGGTATACACTTAATTTTTCAGCACAATACAAGTACTCTAAATCACTTCAATTAAACGCGACCCTTGAGAATATTACAGACAAGCGTTACAGACCTTACAGTAGCGGCCTTTCTGCCCCAGGAAGAAACCTTATAGTTGCCGCTACCTATACATTTTAAAAAAAGGGTTCAATTAGTTCTAAATAACAGCAATCCAACCAGGACTATTTTTATTTTCTCAGTGTTAATTACATAAATCTTTTATTTTTTATCAATTAGTTTTTATTGTTAAATAACTTGTTTTCAGGATATTAAAAGACAACAAATAGTTACAAGTAATTGCAAACGAAAGCAAATAGTTAGATACCGACTCCAACTTGCAATTGCTTTTATGTTTGCAGTGTCGAATATATCGATAGACGTTGCCAGAGCGGTTTCTGGAAAACTTAACTGTTTAATATTTAAAAATTAATAATTATGAACGCACTTAGAAACAAAGTACAGTTGATTGGAAGATTAGGTCAAGAGCCTGAAATTGTAACCTTTAATGATGGCAATAAGATGGCCAAGTTTAGTCTCGCTACAGATGATAGCTACAAAGACAAAGAAGGACAAAAAGTAGAACGCGCTTATTGGCATAATATAGTGGTAAAGGGAGGGCTAGTTACTGTTGTAGAAAGCTATGTAAAAAAAGGACAAGAAATTGCTATAGAAGGAAAACTAACCAACCGCATGTGGGAGACAGACGCAGGAGAGAAGCGATATATTACAGAGGTGTTGTGTAATGAACTTTTGATGTTGGGAAATAAGTAATTGAGAAATTGCTATACTTAGAAAATCCAAAGCAAAATTGCTTTGGATTTTTTTACTATTTGATATTTATAAAAATATAAATGTACCTATGAATATATGCACGATCAAAAGAGTTTAAATTTAGGTCAAATTATTTCAATAATTGGTCATGTTATTGAGAAAACTATTCATGTAAGGCTTGTTAAATTAATTTGAATATAGGATGCATTATTAAATTTAGAAAACCATAGCATTGATTATTTATGTAAGGTAAGATTAGCCTAACTTTACAAATAAAACGGCCTTTACTTATTCATGAAGCAAAATCAAACAACCTCTCAAAACCCCGATATCTATTGGCTGCTTAAAACACACTTTGGATATGACAGTTTTAGACCCAACCAATTAGAGATTATCCAGCATGTTTTGTCTGGCAAAGATACCCTGGCTATTATGCCAACAGGAGGCGGTAAAAGTTTATGCTACCAATTACCAGCATTGGCTCATCAAGGTGTAGCTATTGTAATATCTCCCCTTATTGCCCTTATGAAAGATCAAGTAGATGCCCTGCAGAGTAATGGTGTTTCTGCTGCTTTTTACAATAGTTCTCAAGACCAACAAACCCAAGAACATATTTTAGAAAGTCTAATGGCTGGCACTTTAAAATTACTCTATGTAGCTCCCGAGAGTATTTGGGGAATAGCAAACTATCTAGAGAAAAGCATTATCAGTTTAATTGCTGTAGATGAGGCGCATTGTATTTCTTCTTGGGGTCATGATTTTAGACCCGCCTACACTCAATTAAAGCGTTTGAAATTAGAGTTTCCTGAAGCTCCCATTATAGCCTTAACAGCAACTGCAGATAAGGCAACCCAGCAAGATATTGTTAAGCAGTTGGCAGTGCCCGATGCCACTAAATTTATCTCAAGCTTTGACAGGCCTAATTTGTATCTAGACGTAAGACCGGGACAGCAGCGTTTACAGCAAATTTTTAAGTTTTTAGGTTCTCGCGGGCTACAAAGTGGAATCATTTATTGTTTGAGCAGAAAAAACACCGAAACACTTGCCACAAAATTAAAAGCAAAGGGCTATGATGCCAAAGCCTATCATGCAGGTTTAACACCAGAGCTTAGAAGCAGCATTCAGGAAGATTTTGTAAACGACAGGACACCCATTATTGTAGCCACAGTTGCCTTTGGAATGGGTATAGATAAAAGTAATGTACGCTGGGTAATACATTACAATATGCCTAAAAACATTGAGGGCTATTACCAAGAAATTGGCCGTGGTGGCCGTGATGGTTTAAAAGCACATGCACTTTTATTTTATAGCTATGCAGATGTCATGCAACTGCAAAAGTTTGCTCTGGGCACACAAACTCAAGAAATACAAATAGCCAAGTTAGAACGCATGCAGCAATTTGCAGAAGCACTGAGTTGCAGACGTAAAGCGCTTCTCAACTACTTTGGCGAATTTATAACACAGGATTGTGGTAATTGTGATATTTGTAAAAACCCTCCAACCTATTTTGATGGGACACTCATCGCCCAAAAAATATGTTCAGCGGTAGTTAGACTTCAAGAAAAAGAAGCTATAGGTCTTGTCATAGATGTATTGCGCGGGTCTAACAACCAGCAAGTTTTTGAAAAGGGATACCAACACATCAAAACATTTGGAGCTGCAAAAGACATCTCTTGGAGAGATCTACAACAATATATTATACAGCTGCTCAATCAAGGAGTACTAGAAATTTGGTTTCATCAAGGGGGTAGATTGCTTTTAACTAGCCAAGCAAAACAGATTTTGTTTGAAGGGAAGCAAATTAAACTAGCAACCTTGTCTAAGCAGCAGGCTAAAACAAAAGAGGTTAAAGAAACTAGTGCTGTTAAAACAAAAGAATTATTTGAAAAGTTAAGAGTTCTTCGGGCTATTTATGCAAAAGACATGGGCGTGCCAGCCTATGTTATTTTTAGCGATGCCAGTCTTAAAGATATGGAGCAAAAAAAGCCAACCACCATGGAAGGGTTCTCTAAAATAAGTGGTGTAGGAAAAGCCAAACTTGAAAAATATGCACCTGCTTTTATTAAAATAATTGCAAAGCACCAAGAGGGCAAGGCCACAAAATTACCCACCCACCAAAAAAGTTATAATTTGTTTCTAGAGGGATTGTCTGTAGCCCAAATTGCCCACAAAAGAGGTATTACCGACAACACCGTGTATACGCATCTGATAAAAATAAATGAATTAGGCACCCCTTTAGATTTGCATCAATTTATAACTACTGCAGAGATTTTAAAGATTCAGGCAGCAAGGGAGGTGCTGGAAAACCCAGATAGTGTTAAATCTTATTTTGAGTATTTTGATCAGAAAATACCCTACCATAAAATAAAATTGGGATTGTATTTGAAAAAACAAACCTCTTGAGTGGTCATAAAAAAAGCCATTATTAAAAATAATGGCTTTCGTTCTTTTTCATAGCAATTGTAATTTTAATTTCCCTCTAACAAGATTAAATACATTTGCACTATAAAATTATAGTTAAATTATGGTTTTTCATCTAGAGTATGAGAAAAATATGAACTAGTTTGCTCTCAATAATGCCACTAATTTTGATTGTTTAGTTTATTTTTGATAGTGCTATGATAAAGAACATTTGGTTTATCTTATTTTTTCTTACGGGTATTTTGCATGCTCAAAATGACCAGCAACAAGCCCCTGATATCACATTAGAGGATATAAAAAACCAACTACAAACTAAAGGACTACCTATAGCTACACAGATTGATCATCTTCTAATTGTTGGTTTTGATTATGTGACAAAATCTGAAGATAGCGCTGTTTTTTATCTGAGAAAAGCGCTAGAACTGAGTAAAGTTGCAAAAGACAGCTTTAACATCATCAGAGCATATAACAGATTTTCTGTGCTAGAAAAATACCTTGAAAATGATTTAAACACATTGAAGTATGCAGATAGCGCCCTTCAATATGGTTCTGCCGCTAATCAAAAACACCTAGCAGGGATTGCATACGCCCACACAAACAGGGGGCTTGCTTATAATTATCTAGAACGTTTTGATTTGTCTTTGGAAAGCTTTTTAAAGGCCAATAAATTTTTATTAAAAGATGATCAAGACATTCAAACCAAAACATATTTAGCAGAAAACTATACTCACTTGGCTGCAATATATTCTTCTATAAAAAATAATGAAACAGCCCTAGAATGTATAAAAAAGGCACTTATAATATCAAAGTCTATAGACGCCTACTGGGAGACTGGAGAATCTTATGAGTTTATGTTTGCTCATTATTTTGATGAAAAACAATACTCACTTGCCCAGAAGTATATTGATAGCGCTCAAACCATGTACGCTAAAGTTGAAAATGTTCAGGGCATTCACTTCTTAGACAAATACAGGGCGGAAATTTACTTAAAACAAGACAAGCCTGATTTGGCAATACCAATTTATGACACGCTCTTACAGCTAGACAAAAAAGACAGCATAGCCTATATATTGGCAGAAGGATATACTTTTTTAAGCAAGGCTTATACCAACAAAAATACCTTTACCCTTGCTGAAAAATATCTAGATAGTGCCAGGATACAAGCCTCCATTTCTGAAAATCTATCTCACCGCATCTCCATTGCAAGCCAACAAGCCAAAATTTATAAACAAAAAAAGCAACTAGGCTTAGGAATTTTAGAATTACAAACCATTCTAAAAAATGAAGAAATTTCTTCATTTCAGGAATCAAAAAAAGACCTTTATAAAGAATTATCTGAGCTTTACACGTTAAACAAGGACCCAAAAAATGCTTTTCTATCCTTACAACAACACTATAGAATAAAGGATAGTTTGCGCGCTATTTTACAAAAAAATAAGTTTAATGTAATTCAGTCTGAGTTTAATTATAATGAATTATCTGCCAAGCTAGAATCCAAAAACGCACAATTGCAAGTATCAAAAGCAGAACAAAAACTATCTAGAGATAAAACCTATTTTACTTTTGGTGTTTTAGGTCTAATTTTATTGTTTTTCCTTATTTCTTTTTACCGCCAAAAAAAATTAAATACCATTAAAAGAGAAAATTTAATAGCTAAACAAGAAGTACTCTCCATAAAACAAGAAGCCCTCGATGCTCAGGTAATTTTTAAAAACAAACAGATTACAGATTTTGCTATTCATATTTCAGAAAAAAATGAATTGCTAGAGAAAATCAAACTAAAATTAAAAGAAGTAAAGGTTATTAATGATACTCACAAAGCTGTTGTTAAAGACACCATACATTTCATCAATAATGATATTGATCAAAATAAAGAGAAAATACAACTCTACCAACAGGTTAACGAAACCAATGATTCCTTTAGAGCCAAAATAGACCAATTGTATTCTAATTTAAACGAGAAGGAAAAAAAGGTCGCTACCATGTTGCGTTTAGGACAGCCCTCAAAACAAATTGCATTGCAATTAGGGATTAGTGCGGCATCTGTAGATAACTACCGCTATAATCTTAGAAAAAAGATGGAAATTCCTAAAGGGCACTCTCTAAAAGATTTTATAAAAAAGATCTAAAAGATTTTATTGAAAAAGACCTCTTGCGCCGCCTTGAAGGTGTTTTTGTGCGCCTCCAAAATAACATCAATGTCTTTAGAATACCCGCCACCCATACTTACTTGAACAGGAATGTTTGCCTGTTTACAGCTTTCAAAAACAAAACGATCTCTTTGCATACACCCCTCTAGAGAACACCCTAATTTGCCTAATTTATCACTTGCCAAAATATCTACACCACTTAAGTAAAATATAAAATCTGGCTTTACTTTTGTTACTAGTTTGGGCAATGTGTTTTTTAAAATCTCCAAATATAAAGCGTCTTGGGTATCGTTTTCTAGACCAATATCCAAATCACTTCTTTGTTTTTTAAAAGGATAGTTTTTGGCCCCATGCATAGAAAATGTAAACACATGTGGATTGTCTTTAAACAGCATTGCTGTTCCATTTCCTTGATGCACATCAAGGTCTACAATAAGTATTTTTGAGGCTTTTTGGGTATCTAACAAATAATGTGCAGCTATGGCTTGGTCATTTAAAAGGCAAAAGGCCTCTCCGTGGTCTTTAAAGGCGTGATGTGTGCCTCCCGCTATATTCATGCCAACACCGTTTTGCAGCGCAAACTCACACCCTTGTATGGTGCCGCCAATGATGTAATGACTTCTGTCTACCAATTCTTGTCTTAATGGAAACCCTATTTTCCTGATCTCTTTTCTATCAAGAGATAGATTTACTAATTTATTATAGTAATTTTCCCCATGGGCTTTTAAAATAAGTGCTGGCGGTACTCTTTGGGGCTCAAAAAAATTATCTGGAGTGCAAATCGAATCCTCAAGCAATACCCTAGGAAGCAGTTCATATTTAACCATAGGAAACCGGTGTCCCTGAGGAAGCGAATAGGTATAAATAGGGTGATTCGCAATTTTAAGCATCATTATGCAATGCTATCTCCATTGCTTACTCCTGCAGTATCTGGATTTACAAAAACTAGTGTTCCGTCTGGCATTTGGGTCATTAAAATCATACCTTGGCTTTCTACCCCTCTCAACGCTCTTGGTGCTAGATTTACCAAAACCGTCACCCTCTTTCCTATAATTTCTTGGGGCGTGAAACTCTCTGCAATCCCAGAGACAATGGTGCGTACATCCAGTCCTGTATCTACCTTTAATACCAATAACTTTTTAGCTTTTGGCATTTTTTCTGCTTCAATAATAGTTCCAACACGCATATCCAACTTTGTAAAATCTTCAAAAGTGCAGGTATCTTTTTGCGGCGTTGTTACTTTTTCAGCAATTTCATTTGCTAATTTACTAGCAGTTAGCTTATCCATTTGTGCTTGTATTTGTGAATCCTCTATTTTGCTAAAAAGAAGTTCGTTTGTATTAATGGTATGTCCAGGGGCTATAAGTATTTGCTTAGTAGCTACATCACTCCATTGCAAACTATTTTGAGTTTCTCTGGAATTAATACGGAGCATTTCTTTTAATTTTCTTGAAGTATGAGGTAAAAACGGCTCACTTAAAATGGCTAGCGCACTGGCTATTTGAAGGGCAACAAACATAACTGTTTTGGTGCGCTGCTCATCTGTTTTTATAGTTTTCCAAGGCTCTTGATCTGCCAAGTATTTATTACCCAAACGAGCAACATTCATCAGCTCTTGTTGCGCCTCTCTAAAGCGGTACCGCTCTATAGAGCTTTCAATAACCGCAGGATATGCCCTTATTGTTTCTAGGGTTTTTATATCTATTTGCGAGAGTATTCCCTCACTTGGAGTAATCCCGTCATAGTATTTATGAGTTAATACCGTTACACGGTTTATAAAGTTTCCGAAGATGGCCACAAGTTCATTGTTGTTTCTTGCTTGAAAATCTGCCCAGGTAAAGTCATTGTCTTTTGTCTCTGGCGCATTTGATGTTAGTACATAACGCAACACATCTTGCTGGTCTGGAAAATCTTCTAGGTATTCATGCAGCCAAACGGCCCAATTCTTTGAGGTTGAAATTTTATTTCCCTCAAGATTTAAAAACTCATTTGCAGGCACATTGTTTGGCAGGATGTAACTTCCTTCTGCCTTAAGCATGCTAGGGAAAATGATACAATGAAAAACAATATTATCTTTTCCTATGAAATGTAATAATTTGGTGTCTTTGTCTTTCCAATATGGCTCCCAATCTTTGCCTTGTTTTTTTGCCCACTGCTTAGTTGCAGAGATATATCCAATAGGAGCATCAAACCACACGTATAGTACCTTACCATCTGCATCTGGAGCAGGAACGGGGATCCCCCAATCTAAATCACGGGTAACCGCCCTGGGGCGAAGACCATCATCAATCCAGGATTTACACTGGCCATAGACATTTGTTTTCCAATCTTTTTTGTGCTCTTCTAGAATCCATTCTTTTAAAAATGGCTCGTACTTATCTAGGGGTAAAAACCAATGTTTAGTTTCCTTTAAACTAGGTACAGCGCCAGTAATAGCACTTTTTGGATGTATAAGATCTGTTGCGTTGTGGGAGGTGCCGCAGCTTTCACATTGGTCTCCATAACTTTCCTCATTACCGCATTTTGGGCAGGTACCCACCACAAACCTATCTGCCAGAAATTGATTTGCATCTGCATCATATAGTTGCTGTGTTACCTGTTCTATAAACTTTCCTTCACTGTGTAGTTTTTTAAAAAACTCACTAGCTGTGTCATGATGTATTTTTGACGTTGTACGAGAATAGTTGTCAAAAGAAATTCCGAAATCTTCAAAAGATTGTTTGATAATACTGTTGTATTTATCAACTACCTGCTGGGGAGTAATCCCTTCTTTTTTTGCCTTTAAAGTTATAGGAACTCCATGCTCATCACTACCACAAACAAAGGCTACATCTTTTCCCTGCATGCGTTGAAAACGAGCGTAAATATCTGCGGGTATATACACACCAGCTAAATGCCCAATATGCACAGGGCCATTAGTGTAGGGTAATGCAGCTGTAATGGTATATCTTTTTGGATCTTGACTCATATTTTTTGGCAAAAGGTTATGCTGCAAAAATAGCATTTTAATAAGCAGATGCCACGTAATTTAAAAATTGATATTACTTGATTAAAATACTCTTACTGTAAAATTGCCCTAGGGCATTAATCCTGTAAATATACTGTCCATAGGCTAGTCTTGTATTGGCTCTAGCCTTTACGTCTATTATATGATTGCCCGGAGTTAAAATTTCATTACAAAGAGTCACCATCTCTTGCCCTAGGATGTTAATTAGTTTGACTTCTACATGGGCCGAATTTTGCATATTTATTTCAATAAAAGTTCTGTTATCTCTATAGGTAGCAACGTGGCTAAAGCGGCTCACATTTGCAAAATCTGAGGTGTTTAAACCCTGGCAATTAAACCCTAGATTAAGTGTTTGGTAAGTATCGTTTAATAAAATTGTATTTACAATACTTGGGTCTAGACAAAACCAGTCTGTTAATACACTGGCGTATACATCTCTAAAATCTGTGGAGGGCACAAGATTATTGTTATTATCCCATGCGCTAGCATCTATATCTGGATGGGCTCCCACAAACCCGTTTCCGTTAAGTCCTGCTCCAAAAAGAAATGTTGGAGAAGCAGCTCCATGATCTGTACCATTAGATCCATTTTCATAGGGACGCCTTCCAAACTCAGAAATTGTCATGCCCAACACTTTGTCATCATATCCTGCGCTTGCTAAGTCTTCATAAAAGTGCTTTATACTGTTTGCAAGGTCTTCATGAAGGGTTCTTTGTTTATTTACTTGATCTGCATGGGTATCAAAACCATCTAAAGAAACCATATAAACCTTTGTGCCAAGCCCTCCTTTAATCATTCTAGCTATAATTGCTAGTTGGTCAGACAAAGTACCTTGAATATATGAGGCTTCATTGCTAGAGGATGTATATGCGTCATTTATTACCTCAGCATATGTAAAAGTTGTGTTGGTTTGAGCCCTTAAAAAAAGTAACTGATCTCCATACACACACTCTGGAAGATTCACCACATCATGCAGCCCTCCTGTTTGTGCAATATTGGCTAATTGATCTGGGTTGGCAACAGAAAATGCGTAATTTGAACTAGCACCTTCAAAAATAAGATTTCCAACACTTCCAATTTGTATGGCAGGTGGCACCTCAGGCGGATTGATTAAATAATCTGGGTACAAGTCTTCAAAGTATCGTCCCCACCATCCAGTAGGTTCAATGTTAATGGCATCAGCTGTGGCCCATATATCACTAGATCTAAAGTGAGATAAGTTTTGGTCTGGATATCCAACGCCGTGAATTATTTTCATGTTCCCCTCTCCCCAGACAGCTTCTAAAGCGTTCATGTAGTTAGGGATTGCAAAATCTGGACTCAGCGAGAGAAGTTCATTTTCTTGATGACGTATCGTTGGACGTAAATTCGAATAGGTGTCATAATCATAAAGCGGCACTACCGTATTAAGCCCATCATTTCCTCCCTTAAGACGTATGATGACTAAAATATTATCATTCTCTGACCCAGACAGCGCTACAGATAAAGGTGAGGGTACTGTTGCACTTACATTGGTCCCTCCCAGCATCATGCTTCCTGCTCCAGCAAGCCCAAGGGCTTGTATAAAAGAGCGACGGTTCCAAGTAGCATGCTCTTGATCGTGCGCTTTTTTTACTGCTTTATTTTTTGTACTCCAAGGCTTATTTTTATTGGGCATAGAAGTTTTATTTAAGTTGAAATTCGGGTAATTTTGTTATGTGGTTAAGCAATAAATATACCTGGTATGGTGCAGATTCATAGTCTAGATTCCAAATACCATCATCATAATAATTTTGAGGGACCTCCCATTTTAAAACACTAGTAGCTACTTGATAATCTGTCTGGGTAAACAATTCTTTTGAGTTAAAGAAATCTACTACGGCTTTTGTTATTACGTATGGGTCATTACTATCACTGGAGAGTTCTCTTGCCAAATCAACAAACTGTGATTGTAATTCTAGATCAAATAGATACCCATTAAAAAGCTCCATTATTTGCCACCTTGCTAATAAGGTTGCTGTATTTATCCAGGTTTGATCTCTCTGCCAACCAGAAACATCAGGGGGGCTGTATATTTCTTGCCCTATAACACCAGTGTAATACACGAGTCCATTTAAAACAGGTTCGTTGTAAAAGAAATTACCTTCATTGATGTAATTAAAGACTACATCATAAGGATTTTTAATAACGATTCCCAGTGCACGATCATCAAAAAAATGTTGGCTCTTGAAAAGCTGCCTAAGCACTGGTGCCATTTCAAAATTTGCATCAATGAGGGTTTGTGCTAATGGGTTTATAATATCTTCTTGTGTAATGACATCGTACTGATGGCTTACAAAGTATTTATAAATTTTGGTGCAAATAAATTGGGCAATCTCTGTTTCTCTGAGTTCAAACAGGGTGTCTATAAGTTCATCATAGGTATAAAACTCCTCAGATCCAAAAACTGTTTTAGGGCTTTCATCCCAGGTGCTTTGGTCAAAATATATTTGTGCGCCAGGGTCATCCCAGTGATTATAACCTGTTAATGCTCTAGAGGCTTGTATGATGTCCTCTTGAGTGTAGTTGTTGTTTTCCCCTAAGGTAAATAATTCAAAAAGCTCTCTAGCATAATTTTCGTTTGGGTTATTACTAGTGTTTTCAAACCCATTGAGGTAAATAAGCATTGTAGAATTAACTCCAACAGCTCTAACAAACTCTTTGAAATTACCCAAGGCATGTGTTTGCATTAAGTTGTAATATTGAAACATATAAGGAGCGTAAGATCCGTAGCTGTCTAACTCAGTAACAAAATGATTCATCCAAAACATGGTTAATCTAGCTCTTAGTCCTCCTTCAATAGTATCACCTGCGGTTTGGATAAACCATTGACTAACATTTGCTGGATTTTCTAAATCAAAATCAGCAAAATCACTAATGCTAAAATACCCCCATGATGGCGCAGCTGTCTGAGGTAAATTGATGGCCGTATCTATAATAGAATCTACAACAGTAGCGGGTGTAAGAGGTAGGGTGGCATCTATACCTGCCAAGTTAACACCATAGGCTAGGCGCCTGTAGAGGTGTTTTATTTTTTGTGATGTCCAAGGGTTTTCCCCTGAAGGGATGTACTCCTCAAGTAGCGCGGTGTTACAAGGAGGATTGGTTGTGACTTCCATAAAAATAGTTTGTTATTGCTCCAATGTGATTAAATACTTTGTACTTTTATAATAGGATTTAATTTCAAATATAAATATAACTCAAAAGTTTAATATATAACAGATTACACTTGAATATAACACATCAAAAGCACCCTAAAAAACTAAAAAAAGGCGATACTATAGCTATTGTCTCTACGGCTAGAAAAGTTTCAAGTAAAGAACTAGCTCCGGCTATATTATTTGCAAAAAAAATGGGCTTAGAGGTGCACCTTGGCAAAACCATTGAGGCCAAGTATAAACAATATGCTGGTGATGACTCCCTACGCGCACAAGATTTCCAAAACGCTCTAGACAATCCAAACATAAAAGCTATTTGGTGCGCCAGAGGAGGTTACGGCACCATACGTATGGTTGATTTGTTAAACTTCACTCAGTTTACACAACAACCAAAATGGATTATTGGCTACAGTGATGTTACGGTCTTGCATAGTCATATCAATAGGTTTAACATCCCTACCATTCATGGGCAGATGTGTCTAGAGATAGAAAAGAGATCAAAAGCCTCTAGAGACACATTACAACAAGCGCTATTTGCAGACAATCCTGATATTTCCTATAGCCTTGACGCTTCGCTACCTTGCAGATTTGGAACGGCAACGGGCACCTTGGTTGGTGGTAATTTGTCTGTGCTGTATAGTATTTTAGACAGCCCCTCGCAGATAGATTGGAAAGACAAAGTTTTGTTTATTGAAGATCTTGATGAAATGTTATATCATATAGACAGAATGATGCAAAATTTAAAACGAAGTGGTCGTCTTAAAAATCTTGCAGGTCTTATCGTGGGGGGTATGAGTGATATGCGAGACAATACCATTGGTTTTGGAAAAACAGCCCCTGAGATTATATTTGAGGCAGTCCAAGAGTATCAATATCCAGTGAGTTTTAATTTTCCTGCAGGGCATGTTAAAGATAATAGAGCGCTAGTTTTTGGTAAAGTAGTAACCTTTGAGGTGACACAAAAACAGGTACATTTAAGCTATAGTTAGAGTAGTTTTTAAAATATTATTATCTAATTTTATAGTTACAACACTCCCCTTTTTATAGCCACCATTTTTAGCAGTATAAAATAATGGCAACTCATAACGATTTAGGCCGCCTGGGAGAATCTCTTGCAGTAGGTTATTTACTAGAAAACCAATATGTTATTTTAGAGAGAAACTGGAGGTTTCAAAAGGCAGAAATAGACATCATTGCAAAAAAAGAGGCTCAAATTATAATTGTTGAGGTCAAAACAAGAAACAGTAATTTTTTTGGTGACCCACAATCTTTTGTGAGCCCAGAGAAAATAAAACTGCTTCTCAAGGCGGCAAACCAGTATTTGGTTTCAAACAACATCCCCTTAGAGGCAAGGTTTGATATTTTGGCCATCATTAAGAATAAATCAACCCAAGAGATTACGCACTTTAAAGATGCATTTTATCACTTTTAAACACAAATAAAAAACGTTTTACAGGCCAGTCTTTTCAAGCATGTCCAGCACTTTTGAAATAGAAGACACGTTTTCTATGGTAAGTAATAAACGCAGCCCACCCCGAGTGTTTTTTTCTTTAATTTTTACCTTTGACGCATTGTTTTGTGCAAAGTCTAGCACTTTAGAAAAGCCTTGGGTTTGATAAAAATCACTTTGTTGGTCACTGATAAAGTAACCAATAAAGCGGTCTTGTTTAATAATCACCCGCTCTATCCCCATTTTTATTGCAATCCATTTAATGCGCACACTATCAAATAAGGAAATTACCTGTGAGGGAAGCTCCCCGAAACGGTCCTCCAAGGTTTTTTGAAATGCCTCCAACCCAGCTTGATCTTTAATTTCGTTAAGCTTGGTGTAAAGGTTTAACCGCTCGGTAATGTTGTTGACATAATCATCGGGGAATAATATTTCAAAATCTGTGTCGATGGTAACTTCTTTTACAAAGGCTCTGTTTTTAAAATCTGTATCGGTGGTTTCATACAACTCTTTAAACTCCTTTTCTTTCAGCTCCTCTATAGCCTCTGCCAATATTTTTTGATAGGTTTCAAAACCAATTTCATTAATAAATCCACTTTGCTCCCCGCCAAGTAAATCTCCAGCTCCACGAATTTCAAGATCTTTCATGGCAATGTTAATTCCACTCCCTAGATCGCTAAATTGCTCAAGTGCAGTAATTCTTTTTCTGGCATCATCTGTCATGGCAGAATAAGGAGGTGTAATAAAATAACAGAATGCTTTTTTGTTACTTCTACCCACACGCCCTCGCATTTGGTGCAGATCACTCAGGCCAAAGTTATTTGCATTGTTTATAAATATAGTATTTGCATTTGACACATCCAGCCCGCTTTCAATAATAGTTGTAGCCACCAGTACATCAAATTCATTATTCATAAACCCGAGCATAAGCCCTTCTAGTTTTTTACCTTCCAATTGCCCGTGGCCAATACCTATTTTTGCATCTGGAACCAAACGCTGTATCATACCCGCAACTTCTTTTATGTTTTCTATGCGGTTGTGTACAAAGAAGGTTTGTCCTCCTCTAGATATTTCATACCTGATGGCATCTCTAATGGTTTCTTCTCCAAAGCGAATTACGTTTGTCTCAACAGGATGCCTGTTGGGTGGTGGTGTAGTAATAACACTCAAATCTCTGGCGGCCATGAGTGAAAACTGCAGCGTTCTTGGAATTGGAGTAGCCGTTAGGGTGAGGGTGTCTACATTTTCTTTAATGGTCTTAAGCTTGTCTTTTACGGCAACCCCAAATTTTTGCTCTTCATCTATAATTAACAGGCCAAGGTCCTTAAACTCGATAGCTTTACTAACTAGCTGATGGGTACCAATAACAATATCTAACCTTCCATTTTTTAAATTCTCTAAAACACCTTTACGCTCCTTGGCCGTTCTGAAGCGATTTAGGTAATCTACCTTTACTGGCATGGTTTCTAGTCTTTCGCTAAAGGTTTTAAAGTGCTGAAATGCTAATATTGTGGTTGGCACTAAAATGGCAACCTGCTTACCATTATCAACGGCTTTGAAAGCTGCACGAACCGCAACTTCTGTTTTTCCAAACCCAACGTCACCACAAATTAAGCGGTCCATGGGGCGCTCACTCTCCATATCTGCTTTTACATCTGCAGTTGCCGTGGATTGATCTGGGGTATCCTCAAAGATAAAGCTAGATTCTAGCTCATGTTGCAAATAGCTGTCTGGATCATATTGAAATCCTTTTTGAAGCCTTCTTTTTGCGTACAATTCTATTAAATTAAAAGCAATGTGTTTTACTCTTGCTTTTGTTTTTTGTTTTAATTTTTTCCAGGCAGCACTTCCTAACTTGTAAATTTTTGGAACGGTGCCATCCTTGCCGTTGTATTTCGAAATTTTATGTAATGAGTGTATGCTTAGATATAAAATATCACGCTCCCCATATATTAATTTAATGGCTTCTTGTTGTTTGCCTTCTACTTCAATTTTTTGAAGCCCTCCAAATTTTCCTATTCCGTGATCAATATGGGTTACATAATCACCAACCACAAGGTTGGTTAATTCCTTTAGGGTAATGGCTTGTTTTTTAGCGTAGCCGTTTTTAAGGCTAAATTTGTGGTAGCGTTCAAATACTTGATGATCTGTATAACAAACATGTTTGCACTGGTGGTCTATAAACCCCTGATAAAGCGGAAAAACAACCGTCTCAAATTGTGTTACAGCCACTTTAGCATCTGCAAAAATATCTTCAAAGCGTTTGGCTTGTTGGTCGCTGCTACAGAAAATATAATTGGTATATCCCTTATCTGTGTTTTGATTTAGATTTTCAATCAGTAAATCAAACTGCTTGTTAAAAGAGGGCTGTGGCTTGGTGTTAAAGCCAATGAGCTTTGAGGTATTCTCTGGCAGTGTATCACCGGCTTTTTCTCTTAGCCCGTGAGGATTACTAGTAGCAAAGGTTATTGTTTTAAACCCTTCAAATTGGTTTTTTAACAGCCTAGAGGTGCAAAATAACAGCTCAGGAGAAATTCTATTAACCTCCCCTTGCAGCGTATCATATGCTTGGGTTGCTTTGGTGAAAAGAGCGTCTATAGCGCTGTTTACTATTTCTTGATCTTTAAGGCAAATTATTGTCTTTCCAGAGATGTATTTTAAAAAACTCTCTCTGTTTTCTTCCATTAGTTTGTTTTCTACATTTGGGATGACAAACACTTTTTTTAACTGCTCAAGAGAGAGTTGTGTTTCTACATCAAAGGTTCTTATGGAGTCTATTTCATCTCCGAAAAACTCAATCCTATAGGGCTCATCATTACTAAAGGAAAATACATCCAAAATACCACCACGAACAGAAAACTCTCCAGGCTCTGTCACAAAATCTACCCTTTTAAAATTGTATTCAAATAATATTTCGTTTACAAAATCTATAGATAGGTTTTCTCCAACCGAAATTTTTAGGGTGTTTTTTTCTAGTTCTTTTTTTGTGACAACTTTCTCAAATAACGCTTCGGGGTAGGTAACAATAAGCGCTGGTTTTTTTCTGGAATTGATGCGGTTTAACACCTCACTTCGCAGCAAAACATTTGCGTTGTCTGTCTGTTCTATTTGATAAGGCCTTCGGTAGCTTCCGGGATAGAACAATACACTTTCATCTCCCAGTATATTTTCTAAATCATTGAGATGATATGCAGCTTGTTCTTTGTCATTTAATATTAGTAGAAAAGGGAGCGCTGTTTCCTTGAAAAGTTCAGCAATTGAAATTGAAAGCGCACTTCCAACAAGTCCCGACACCACGCAGTTATCCCTGGTTTGCTCGGTGAGCTGGGTTTTTAATGCTGCCTGTGCAGAAGACTCTCTAAAGAGAGAGCGAACAAGTGTTTTGCTCATAGTATGCAAAAATAGACCAAAGTTAAATCCTTACAAAGGCCCTTAAGATATATTTAAACAATTAAAATTCTTTTTTAGGATTTTGTAAGAAGTTTACCAAGTGAGTTGGTGGCTCTATTTTTTAGACCGTGTATACTGCTGCTCAAAAGTAAAACCCCAGCACATAGATAGGCCATTTGTTTTACAGCTTCATAACTGCCTGTGTTTGCCACTCCAATGGCCACTAGACCCCAAGCGCCAACTAAGGCAAATTCGGGCATATTTCGTCTCCAGGTGACAACAAGATTTATAAAAGTGGCAATGCCAATCATTGTAAAGGTCCAGGCCTCTGGGGAAATCCCCCAGCCATCCCAGCCAACTTTTGTAAGGTAGATGGTTACATTAGCAATACAGGCCACCGTTAGCCATCCACTATAAATAATAAATGGCCACCACAAAAAAGTAATTTTTGAAAGTGGCGCCTCCAAAAGATTCATATTGTTTCTCGTTACAATTTGTAACAAACAAAATAAAATAAAGAAAATAACAAAGGTAGATAGCAGGATGTGATCACAAACAAATAAGTAACACCAAAGGCTGTTTGCTATACAACTGAGTATAAACCACCATCCTGTTTTTTCTACAAATGCATCATTAGTTACTTTAACAAAAAGGCTTCTAGACTGGTATATAACAAAACCAAGAAGTAAAAGATAAATAACCCCCCATATAGAAAATCCGTAACTAGCAGGTGTGAAAAGAGTTTGATATTTACCGCTTATGGCAGCCTGTGTTGAGTTGTTAAACATCCCCGTACTGGAGCCGTAATTAACGTAAATAGTCCCAATAAAAAATACAATATTAAGAGTCTGGAGTAGTTTTTTCAAGAGTTGTGCTGTTTGTTAATACAAATTAATAGCTTTAAAGTTACGGGACTTATTTTTAATTAAAAACAGTAGCATTTAAAAAAATAAGTATCTTTCTGTTTCTAAAACATCTTTACATGCAAAACCATTATAATATTGATTCTTTAGAGGCATATAATCAGGCCTGCCAAGATGCAACAAACACTCCGCAAGATTTTTGGGATACTATTGCCCGTGAAAATTTTGACTGGATAGCCCCTTGGGAAAGCGTGTTAGAGCATGATTTATCGATTCCGTCGGTTAGCTGGTTTAAAGGCGCTAAGTTAAACATTACCTTAAATTGTATAGATAGGCATTTGGCCACTCGAGGATCAAAAACAGCCTTGCTTTTTGAGCCCAATGATCCCGGCCAACCGCCTGTTGCTATTAGTTACACAGAGCTTCATGAGCGTGTTTGTAAAATGGCAAATGTGCTAAAGAGTAAAGGCATTCAAAAAGCAGATCGGGTGTGTTTGTATCTGCCCATGATTCCAGAGTTGGCAATAGCCGTTTTGGCCTGTGCTAGAATTGGCGCTGTTCATTCTGTGGTGTTTGCTGGGTTTTCTGCTGCGGCTTTGGCTACACGTATAAATGATTGCGACTGTAAAATGGTTATAACTAGTGATGGGTCTTACAGGGGCGCCAAAACCATAGATTTAAAATCTATTGTTGATACCGCACTTTTAAGCTGTGAGGCAGTACAGCGTGTTTTGGTAGTGAAAAGAATAGGAACCGAAATTACCCTTCACAAGAACCGTGACTATTGGATACAACCCCTACTTGATGCCGCTTCTGGTGTTTGCCAGGCTGAGGTTATGGATGCAGAAGATCCTTTATTTATTTTATACACCTCTGGATCTACGGGTAAACCCAAAGGAATGGTACATACAACTGCTGGATATATGGTGTATAGCGCCTATTCATTTAAAAATGTATTTCAGTATCAAGAGAAAGATGTGTATTGGTGTACTGCAGATATTGGCTGGGTAACAGGCCATAGTTACATTGTGTATGGCCCTTTGGCCAACGGAGCTACCTCTTTGATGTTTGAAGGGGTACCTACCTATCCAGATGCAGGACGCTTTTGGGAGGTAGTTGCAAAACACAAGGTCACTCAGTTTTATACTGCTCCCACAGCTATTAGAGCCCTGGCTAAAGAATCATTATCTCTAGTAGAGAAACACGATCTATCTTCTTTAAAGGTTCTTGGCACAGTTGGAGAACCGATAAATGAAGAAGCGTGGCATTGGTATGATGATCATATAGGTAAAAATAAAGCCCCCATTGTAGATACCTGGTGGCAAACAGAAACGGGTGGTATTATGATTACTTCATTGCCAGGAATTACAAAAACAATTCCTACTTACGCAACCCTACCTTTGCCTGGTATTAAACTGGCCCTGATGGATGACACAGGACAACAAATTACAACGCCTCAGGGGCAAGGAAAACTATGTGTCACCTTTCCGTGGCCCTCTATGGCGCGTACTATTTACGGAAATCATCAGCGGTATAAGCAAACATATTTCTCTGCCTTTAAAAACGTATATTTCACGGGGGATGGTGCACTTCGGGATGCTGAAGGCAATTATAGAATTACAGGAAGAGTAGATGATGTTATTATAGTCTCTGGTCATAATTTAGGCACAGCCCCCATCGAGGATGCTATAAATCAACACCCTTTGGTTGCAGAAAGCGCTGTTGTAGGATTTGCCCATGATATAAAAGGGACCGCTCTTTACGGATATGTAACCCTAAAAACCACCGATGTTACAAATCAAGACCAACTCCGCAAAGAAATAAATGCAAAGATTGCCCTAGAGATTGGAGCTATTGCAAAGCTTGATAAAATTCAATTCACGCAGGGCTTGCCTAAAACTAGAAGCGGAAAGATAATGCGCAGAATCTTGCGTAAAATTGCCGAGAAACAAACCGATAATTTAGGAGATATTTCTACCCTATTAAATCCAGAAGTAGTGAAAGATATTAAAGAAAATGCGCTTTAAATTTTAAGATGGTTACTTCATAAAGCTTTCTGCCTTGGTTACCATATTTTTGCTTCCGCAGAAAAAAGGCACTCGTTGGTGTAGCTCTGTGGGTTTGATATCTAGTATTCTTGTATACCCATCACTGGCTTTACCTCCAGATTGTTCAGCAATATAGGCCATTGGGTTGCACTCATATAATAAACGTAATTTACCGTTTGGATCCTTGGAGGTGTTTGGGTACATGTATATGCCTCCTTTAATCATATTTCTATGAAAATCTGAGACCAAAGACCCTATATACCTTGAGGTGTAAGGTCTGTCATCTTCTTCTTTTTGGCAATATTTTATATAGTCTTTTACACCCTGTGGGAAATGCACATAGTTACCTTCATTTACAGAGTAAATGCTTCCGTTTTCTGGAAATTGCATGTTCGGATGCGATAAATAATAGGTTCCAATAGCCGGGTTTAACGTAAAGCCATTTACCCCATGTCCTGTAGAGTATACAATCATTGTTGAGGTACCATATACAATATATCCTGCAGCAACTTGTTTGTTTCCAGGCTGTAAAAAATCATCAATTGTTACAGGTGTTCCCTCCGGGGTGATTCTTCGGTAGATAGAAAAAATAGTACCTACAGAAACGTTTACATCTATATTAGAAGATCCATCTAAGGGGTCTATTAAAACAATATATTTATTGTCATTTTTTTCATTCCTACCCACAATGGTTATAAAGTCATCTTCTTCTTCACTGGCAATACCACATACAATTTCTCTGTTAATCAATGTTTTGATGAACACATCATTTGCGTATACATCTAGTTTTTGTTGATCCTCTCCTTGCACATTTGTTTCTCCTGCTGCCCCTAAAATGTCAACCAAACCAGCTTTGTTTACTTCATGGTTTACCACTTTTGCTGCTAAACGGATAGAATTAATTAGTCTAGAAAGCTCTCCAGAGGAGTATTTAAATTCTGTTTGGTTTTCTATAATAAATTCTCCTAATGTTTTATTTTTATTTGACATATTGAGTTGTTCAAGGAATTTAGTGCAAATATCGCATTTTTTAAGAAATTGAACCGATATTTGTGTATCAAAACTAGATCTAATGAGTGTTGTTGTAAGAAAAGCCACGAAAGAAGATATGCCTGATGTGCTCGAGCTTATTAAAGAACTTGCCGTGTTTGAGAAGCAACCAAATGCTGTGCAGATTAACATAGACACGCTTGTTGCTGAAGGTTTTGGTAACCAGCCGCTTTTTACTTGTTTTGTTTCTCTTTTAGAGGGTCAAATTGTAGGGATGGCATTATGCTATTTTAGATTCTCTACTTGGAAGGGACGCAGTGTACATCTAGAAGATTTAATTGTGAAAGAGTCTAAACGAGGCCAGGGTGTTGGTATGGCCCTTTATAAAAGTGTTATGGAGTATGCAGCATCTTTTAATGTTAAAAGAGTAGAGTGGGTGGTCCTTGGTTGGAATACCCCTGCCATAAAATTCTACGAAAAAACAGGAGCTACAATATTAAAAGATTGGTATTTAGCTCAATTTGACCAAGAGGGATTGTCTAATTTTATTAGCCCTAATAGTTAATTTTAAAATATAGCTTTGTGAGTAACACTATGAATGTATTTAAATTTGGAGGCGCTTCTGTAAAAGATGCTCAGGGGGTAAAAAATGTAGCTACTGTTTTACAGCAAACAGGCCATACCAATCTTGTAATCGTTGTCTCGGCTATGGGCAAAATGACCAATGCTTTAGAGGGTGTTGTAAACTCTTATTTTCAAGAACCTGCAAAAGTAAAACAAGCAATAGAAGATATTAAGGCATATCACTGGTCTGTTTCCAAGGAAATATTTACAGATCTAAACGCTCCAGTTTTCAGTCAAATACAAACATTAATTACAACATTATCTTCTTTTTTACAGACCAATAAATCTACCAACCAGGCTTATGTATATGATCAGGTGGTGGGTTATGGTGAGCTTCTTTCTACCACGATAGTAACTGCATATTTAACCCAAAAAGCCATAAAAAACACTTGGGTAGACATACGCACTTGTATTGTTACAGATACTAGTTTTAGAGATGCCTCTGTAGATTGGCAAACTACAAAGCAGCAGATTGTCAAAAATATTCCTGCTACAGGCATTACAATAACACAAGGTTTTTTGGCTGCAGAGGCCACCAATAACTTCACAACAACTCTGGGTAGAGAGGGTAGTGATTACACCGCCGCAATTCTTGCCTACTGTTTAAACGCAGCAAGTGTTACCATCTGGAAAGATGTTCCTGGGGTTTTAAATGCAGACCCTAGGTATTTTAAAACCACGACCTTATTGCATCACATTTCTTATAGAGAAGCCATAGAGTTGGCCTTTTATGGCGCATCTGTGATACATCCTAAAACCTTACAGCCGCTACAGAAAAAAGAAATACCTTTATTTGTGAAGTCATTCTATGACCCACTAAGCCCAGGTACTTGTGTTGGTAAAGGGGTTACCTTAGATCCAAAAACAGCCTGTTTTATTTTAAAGAAAAGACAAGTTTTACTCTCCTTATCTTCACTAGACTTTAGTTTTATAGTAGAGAAAAACATAAGTGATGTATTTACATTACTAGATAAAAATAAAATGAAAGTTTCTTTGATTCAAAACTCTGCCATTAGCTTTTCTGTTGTTATTGATAATACATACAACAATCTTGAGGTATTACTCTGCTCACTGCGCTCTAACTTTAGGGTAAGTTGGAATGAGGATGTGACTCTTTATACCATACGCCACGCATCTTTAAATGATGTGAAGTCTCTTGTTCAAAACAAGGAGGTTTTGTTAAAACAGGAAAGTAGAGAGACCGTGCAGGTGGTTATTAAAGATTAAAATGAGTGTTTGAAAAGTCAAGACAATAGTTTTTTATTTCTTCTCTGGCTTTTATAAATGCAGCTTGGGTTTGTTGAGCATTGCCAGTAAATTTTGACGGGTCATAAAAATCATGATGGAATCTTTCTGCGTTAGGCGCCGCAATGTAAGGGCAGTTTTCAAAGGCATGATCACAGACGGTGATGATGTAATGCCAATCTATTTCTTGGTACTCATTTACATTGTTGGAGGTATGACTAGAAATATCAATTCCGTCTTTTTTCATGGCTAATGCCGCTCCCGGATTAATACCGTGTGTTTCTATTCCTGCGCTATAGATAGTTGCCTTATCTCCAAGAATTTGATGGAGGTAACCATGCGCCATTTGGCTTCTGCAGCTATTACCTGTACAAAGTACCAGTATGTTTTTCATGTTTTTAATTTGTTTTATGAGTTAGATATTATTTTTAAGTCTATTAACAACACCCACTTCCAGGTGCGCAACTATTTGCTTGTGATTGGGTGTTTTCTATTTCTGGAATCCCGCATATATCCTCTGCTTTACAAGCAGTTTTTTGAGTAGCTAGATGCACCAGTAAGCTGTCTTTTGTCACCTCTACTGCCGATACAAATAATTGTGCGGTATGAAACAGCGCATTACTATATTCAAAACGAACAGTGCTTGTATTGGTATACGGCCTTATTTTTCCTACAGTGTTTAAAATAGCTAAGGCTTTATGACAACTCATAAAATCTGTCTTTCCTATCTCCGAGGGGCTTTCCCATAGTTGTATGATGGTTTCTTTCCAGGAATCTTCTCTAGCGCCGCAATCTACAGAGTCTACGGTGATGTGTTTTACTTCTGTAATATGATAGTTAGCTCCTACGAGTTGCCCAGGAGTGTATTGAAACAGCAACGATTTTCCTGGATGTTCTTTTAGGGCATTAAAAAATTCTTGTGTAGTCATGGCTTAGTATTTTGGTGTTTTCTCTTTATTTCAACTGTAAGGTTTATAGCTAAGGGTTTGGCTTATATGTTGTCACTATTTTGTTGACAATCACTTGCGCTAATTTTTCTTTACTCTCAATAGTCCAGCCTGCAACATGGGGGCTTAAAATTACATTATCCATAGCCAAAAGCTCCTGGAATTCTTGCGGCATTTTTTCTGTAAATAATGTTTCAAAAGACAGTTTTTCATATTCTAAAACATCCAGAGCAGCACCTAGGATTTTCCCAGTTTTTAATGCGTAAACTACATCTTTGGTCACCACGCTTTTCCCTCGTGCGGTATTGATAAGCCAAAATGGTTTTTTAAACTTTGCTATAAAAGCTGCGTCCACCATTTTGTTGGTTTGTGGAGTCCAAGGAGTGTGCAGGCTTACTACATCTGCCTGCTCTTGTAATGTTTGCAAAGATACTTGTGTTGCATTTTTATTGCCTAGGTCTTTTTGTATATCATAACAAAGGGTGGTACAATTAAAACCTTTTAATTTTTTTGCAAAGCTGCGGCCCATGTTTCCGTACCCAATAAGGCCAATGGTTTTTCCTTGGATTTCTACTCCTCTGTTGTGCTCTCTTTTCCAGAGCCCAGATTTTACTTGCCTATCTGCAGGGTTTAACTTATTGAACAGTGATAATAACATGCCCAGGGCATGTTCGCCAACTGCATTTTTGTTTCCCTGGGGAGCTGCAAATAGGGATATGTTTTTACTTGCTGCATAACAAACATCAATGCTTTCTAGACCAGCTCCAACGCGAGCTATAAATTTTAAATGGGTAGCTGCGTCTAAAAACTGTTTGTCTATCTTAAACCTGCTTCTAATAACAATACCATCATAAGAGGCTATACGGTTCTCTATGTCCTGTTTTGAAGAGGTGTAATCTTCCTGGCAATCAAACCCAGCTTGAGTAAGCTGCTCGATAAGCAAAGGGTGGTTTTGGTCTAGATGCAGTATATTCATTTTACACGATAAACATACAAAGATACTAGGTCTTTGTTTAGATATACATTGTCTTAGATTATATAAAGGTTAAATTTTGGGATAGGAGCTTTGTGTTTTCTCATGCACCACATTACCGGTATGTTTGGTGTCTAGTTTTTCAAAAAGTAAGAGGTGCACCTCTTGATCATTCTGGCTTTTTGGACAATGTTCCACCCCTTTAGGGACTACAATAATTTCCCCTTGCTGTACAATCTCTATTTTATCTCTAAAATGCATCTCTAGCACCCCTTTTTGCACAAAAAATAGTTCGTCTTGCTCTAGGTGTTTATGCCACACAAATTCTCCTTTAATTTTAGCTAGTAGTATTTGCATGTCATCCACAACGGCGATCTGGTGTGGGTGCCATTTTTTATCAAATTTGCTAAATTTTTCTTTGATGTTAATTGGGTGCATTGGGTTATATTTTATACCAAAAACATGGCGATACTATTTAAAAAACGGGAAACTCTGGCCTAAAAGAAGCTTAAAAGTTTAAAATTAATTTGGCTATAAAGAAGAATAGAAAAATTCCAAAAATATCATTACTTGTAGTTATAAACGGCCCTGTTGCAATGGCCGGATCAATGCCTTTTTTATCTAAGATAATTGGCACAAAGGTTCCCACTAGGGCAGCAACTATGATTACCAAAAGCATAGAGATGGCGATGGTAAATGCCACTTGTTGGTCCATCTGTGTTAGAGCGCCAAATAAAATAACCAACACCCCAAGGGCGAGACCATTTATAAGGGCTAGCCCTACCTCTTTAAGCAGTCTTTTAAACAAACTTCCCTTTACATTGTCATTGGCCAAACCCTGTACAATAATAGCACTAGATTGTACTCCAACATTTCCGGCCATGGCGGCAATAAGAGGCGTAAAGAAAAACAGCTCTACATGGGTTGCAAGAGCCTCATCAAAACCTCTCATAATATACACACTCCCAAGACCTCCTAGGAGTCCAAGCACCAGCCAAGGCAAGCGTGCTTTGGTGAGGTCCATAATGCTGTCATCTGCCTCTACATCTTGAGAGATACCTGCAGCCATTTGGTAATCTTTTTCTGCCTCGTCTTTTATAAAATCTACAATATCATCAATGGTAATTCTTCCCACCAAAATGCCTTTATCATCAACAACAGGGATAGCCTCTAAATCATACTTTTGCATAATACGTGCCACCTCTTCGTTTTCTGTATGTACAGTCACGTAATCTACCTTTGGTATAAAAACATCACTAATTTTTGTCTTTGCTTCTGCGGTCAGTAAATCTTTTAAAGAGAGCCTGCCTGTTAGTTTTCCTTCTTTATTGGTAACATAAATGGAGTGTACTCTAGTTACGTTTTCTGCCTGACGGCGCATTTCACGAACACAGCCTGCTACAGTCCAGGTTTCTTTTACCTGCACCAATTCTTTAGCCATTAAAGCTCCAGCGGTATCCTCATCATATTTAAGCAGTTCAACAATATCTGCGGCATGCTCCTGATCTTCAATTTTATCTATTACTTTCTGCTTGATTTTTTCATCTAGCTCAGCAATAATATCTGCGGCATCATCTGTGTCAAGCTCTTCTAGCTCTGCTGCAATTTCTTTTGGAGAAAGACGCTCAAGAATTTTTTCTCGCACATCATCATCAAGCTCCATTAGAGCCTCAGATGTTAAATCACTTTCTAATTGTTGAATTAAGTAGGTTGCCTGATTGGTATTAAGCTCTTCAAGTAGTTCTGCGATGTCTGCAAAGTGAAAATTTTGCAGGAGTTCGCGCAGCGCATTACCATCTTTTTTGGCAATGAGCTGTGCTATGTTTTCTATAAAATCACTGGTGAGTTGAAATTGCATCGGCTTCCAATTTTTGTGTTAGTGCAATAAATTGCGCTACAGATAGCTGCTCGGGTCTTTGCCCAAAGATAGCATCTTCTTTTATTTTATCTGAAAGATTAAAAGATTTTAAACTATTTCGTAGGGTTTTACGTCTTTGTTGGAAGGCAGTTTTGACAACTTTATACAGCATGGCCTCACTACAATCAATGTCTAAGGAGGCTTTTCTGCGCAATCTCAGCACGCCACTCTCTACTTTGGGTGGTGGGTTAAATACCGTGGGTGGAACCGTGAAAAGATACTCGGCATCATAAAATGCTTGGGTTAGCACAGAGAGTATACCATAGGTTTTACTGCCTTCTTTGGCACAAATACGCAGGGCTACCTCTTTTTGAAACATACCACTAAATTCAGGTACCTGCTGTTTCATATCCAGCATTTTAAATACAATTTGGGTAGATATATTGTAAGGAAAGTTCCCTGTAATACCAAACTGCTCTGTTCCAAAGTAATCTTGGAGGTCTTCTTTTAAGAAATCTGCCTCTAAAATCTGCAGGTTTTTGTTGGGGTAATTATTGATAAGATACTCCACAGATTCGCTATCGAGTTCCATGGCTACTAGATTGATGTCTTTCTCTAGTAAATACTTGGTCATTACACCCGTTCCAGGCCCAATTTCCAGTACGTTTTTATAGCCTTCAAGCTGAAGGGTTTGAGAGATGTCGTTGGCAATAGTTTCATCTGTCAAAAAATGCTGCCCAAGGTATTTTTTTGCGCGTACAGAATCGTTTTGCGGATTAAATTCTCTCTTAGGAACTGCACTATGTTTGTTGTATTTTTTCTTTTTTGCCATGATGTGTGTTGTAGAGGTATCTTGCGTGTTATTGCTCACAAATTACTTCAAGTTCTGTTCTAAAGGCTATATAGTTACCCTCAAATGCTTTGCCTTGTGCCCTGAGTGTTGGGGCATCTTGTGTGTAATACTTCTCAAGGGTTTGTTTGCTGTCTGTGGTGTATTGCACAGAGTAGGTGATGCCGCCCATCTCTTCTTCCACCATTACTTTGGTCATAAGGGCTTTGCTGAATTTATTGGTAGCCAGCATTGCAGGTATGTGGCTGTTTTTCATCCAATCTAACCACTGTAGGTGTATGGCATTTTCTACGTTAATAGTGACGTTATATATATACATAGTGTTATTTCAAGGTTATAATTTTCTTGGCTTTAAAAGTGGTATTAGTTGTTAACTTCCTCGCAGCATCCGATATTTCTTTCTAGCCTGGGTAAAGTAAATACTGTCTGCAAAGTCAAAAATAATTTGCTCGTAATACTGTTTTGCTTTTTGAGGATCTTGTAATTGATGCTCATATAAATTTGCAAGATTGAAATACGCATCATCTGCTAGGATTTCATCTTTATAGACAGTAATTATTTTGAGGTAATTGGCCTCGGCTTTTTTGTATTGCCCTGTTTTTTGATAAAGCTCTGCTTGTTTTAAAAGTGCTTCGTCTTCTATTTTTTCTCCTTTGTGGGTGGTCAAAATTTCTGACAAAACCTCGATGGCCTGAGCATCTTTATTTTGAAGTGCTAAGAAATCTGCCCGAGCATATTTTTTCAAGGCAGTTTGCAAAGAATCTTCCAAGGTGTTGTCATGAATCATGAGTGTCATTTTCAGGGCATCATTAGCAATAAGCTGCGTGGTAGATTTACGCAAAACATCTGTCTGGGCTTTTGCCCAAACAAAATCACCTTTAAAATAACTTGTTCTTGCTACCTTAAATCTAGCCTCTTGCGCCAATACATCACTTTTCACTTTGTTTTGGATTTGAGAATAATAAATTAGTGCTCTATTAAATTTCTCGTCAAAGACCAAGATATCCGCCAATTCCATCTTAACTAAAGATTCTTGATATGGATTTAGCTGTTTTTTAATGAGTTTTTTTAGATTGGCAGTGGCCAGGGGGACCTGTTTGGCAGTAAAAGCCAAAAAGTGATTGTAGTCTATTTGAAGTAAATAGCTCTGGACGCCATGACCGTATTGATCTAGCAGGGTTTCAAACTGCTGGGCTATTTTTTTATAGTCTTTTTCTTGGGCGGTGGCTAGCTTAATTTTCATCAGGTATTGATGCCCTTGTAGCTTTGCACTTGGCGTTACAGATTTTTCAATTAAAAAGTTAATAATCTGCTCTGCATTGAGATAGTCTTTTTCTTCCAAGGTAATTACGGCAAGATCAACAATAGCCGTTAGGTCTTGATCTCCCATCCTTTTGTAAATGGCTTTTTCTTGGGTAAACGCTTTGTTAAATTCTTTTTGCTGAATAAACAACCAGCTTAAAAGTTCATTGTAAAGGACATCTGGTCCTTGTTGTAATTTTTTCAGCAGTGTTTTTCTCAGTAAAACATTGGCATTGTTTTGGGGGTCTTGCGTGATGTACAAACTAAAATTGCGTTGGGCTAAGGGCTTATAACGCTGTTGTAGTTTTACCGCATTGATGTATTTTAAAAACATCTTCTCAAGGGCTCCTTGTTCTCCGTATATACGGGCAACTTGAATGTTGTAATTTACTGCTGGATTAAGTTCCATGGCTTTTTCATAGGCCATAATTGCCTTGTCTAGTAAACTAAACTGTTCAAACTTTTTGGCAACTAGCGAGCTGTAATTGGGTTTTTGGGCAACTAATTCAAGGGCTTGGGCGTAGTACTTATTGGCGAGAGAATCTTTTTTTTGCAGCGAATAATTGTGCCCTAAATCAACCAAATATTGATTTTGACCATTGCGCGTGTTTACTTGTTTTTCTAGTAATGCCTGCGCCGCTTGAAAGTTTTCCAGTTGCTGATGCGACTCCACAAGCCTGAGCACATACTGACTTTTATAAGGTGTTTTTGCGTATAGTTTTTCGTAAATAGAAATAGCCTTTTGATACTCTCCTCGATCAAAGTAGTTTTCGGCTAAAATTTCGCTTTGCGAAAAAACCGAACTACTGGCAAGAAAAAATAAAAGGATATACAATAACCGCATAGGGTAAAGATAGTGTTTTTAGCCTCTTCTATAAAGAGAAAAACCACTGCTTAAAAGTAAAACAATGGTTTATTGGTATAAGCTTATTTTTGTAACAGTTGTGTTAGTCTATCATGTCAAAACCACAATAGGGTATAAGTACCTCTGGAATTTTAATACCCTGCGGGGTTTGGTAGTTCTCTAGTATGCCAGCCAGTACTCTAGGCAGGGCCATAGAGCTCCCGTTTAGGGTGTGCGCTAGCTTGTTTTTGCCATCTGTGTCTTTAAAACGAAGTTTTAATCTATTTGCCTGAAAGGTTTCAAAATTAGAAACAGAACTTACCTCAAGCCATCTGTCTTGGGCTGTTGAGAACACTTCAAAATCATAGGTGATGGCTGCTGCAAAACCAAGATCTCCACCACAAAGGCGTAAAATTCTAAAGGGAAGTTGCAACGCTCTTAAAATATCGGCAACGTGTTCTACCATGTTCTCTAGTGCTTTTGCGCTATTGTCTGGATGCTCTACACGCACTATTTCTACCTTGTCAAACTGGTGCAATCTGTTTAGGCCGCGAACATGTGCGCCATAACTCCCAGCTTCTCTTCTAAAGCAAGGCGTGTAACTTGTGCAAGATATAGGCAGATCTGCCCCTTGGATGATATCACCTCTAAACATATTTGTTACGGGCACCTCTGCCGTTGGTATTAAATAAAGATCATCAACACCTACGTGATACATCTGGCCTTCTTTGTCTGGCAATTGTCCTGTCCCAAACCCAGAGGCTTCATTTACAAGATGAGGTACTTGGTACTCTGTATAACCTGCAGCTGTGTTTTGGTCAAGAAAATAAGAAATAAGGGCACGTTGCAGGCGGGCTCCTTTACCTTTATAGACAGGAAATCCTGCGCCGGTAATTTTAACACCCAATTCAAAGTCTATGATATCGTATTTTTTTGCTAATTCCCAGTGAGCCATAGCACCTTCTGCCAATACTGGAATAGTACCTTCTCTAAGGGTTTGCTCATTGTCATTTTCATCTTGGCCTGAGGGAACTACCTCTTGAGGTATATTAGGGATGGTATACAACAGGTCTTGTAGTGTTTTTGATATACTCTTTAACTGGTCGTCTAAGACTTTTGAAGCTTCTTTTAAAGTGCTTGTTTTTTCTTTAAGAGTGTTTGCCCCAGCGGCATTTCCAGATTTGAAAAGAATACCAATTTCTTTAGAAAGGGAGTTTGATTCTGCTAGGATATCATCTAGTTTTGCCTGGGTAGCACGACGGTTGTCGTCTGCCTCTAGAACTTGATTAATAACAGGTGTTGCATCCATACCTCTTTTTTTCAAGGCTTTGATGAAGGCTTCTTTATGATCTCTAATGCGCTGAACTTGTAACATGTTTCCCTTAATTTTTATAAGGCAAAGTTATGGAATTTGTAATAATGAAGGCTTTATTGTACTAGAAATTAGCAAGTAGATTTGTTTGGCAACAAAAGTAAAGCCCAAAGCACGTTATTGCTAGGGATGTATTGTATTGTGCTGCTTTTTTAAGGGAGAGGACGCTAAAAACGTTTTAATAAAAACCCCATAATCACAAGAATAAAAATAACCAGTAGCACCACAGATTGCATGTTGCGAGCTTTGTCTTTTTTAGAGTTTTTGTTGAGCATGAGATGGTTTTAAAACTAAAGTATAAATATAGCTATTAATTTTTTTCTGGTTGCTATCCTAATTTTTTGGTGAAGGCAAGATCCAAAAGTGGTGTTTTAAAGGGGTCCATTTTTGTGACCCTAGATCTATGGTGTCATTTATTAAACGAGCATAAGGCCCGCCATTTACACTTACTTTTGTGTCTGCAAACACAGCAACATCAATGCCTTTGGCGGCTTGTATTTGCTTTATTCTTTGGGCCAACTGCCAGATAACATCTGGTTTTGTGCCTACCGTTCTTTGTTGTTTTTGGGTAAGTATCTCCTTGATGTTGTACTTGCTTTTTTCTTGTGTTTTTTTATCTAGCGTGTACATGGTGGTGTACCCTGTTTTACTTCTTAGCATCATACGCCAACTGAGGCGGTGCCCTTCTTCTGTCCATAAAACATCATCTTTGATAGCTAGGTGCCTAAGAGGAAGCGCTATTTGTATTATGAAATATAAGCACAACATACCGCTAATTATCTTGCTGTAGGGTGGCACTTTAACCTCCCCCAAATCATAGTGCGCTTTTTTTGGGAAAAAGCGCTGTTGTAAATTTTTGGAAGAGAAAAAGAAAAAGGCAAATGCCAAAGACATGAACGGGAAAATACCTATTTGAAATACCACAGCATTAAAAAGGTGAAACACAATAGAGCTACAAAATGCTATAAAACGGGTTCGTTTGTATAAAAGTAGTGGTACAATGAGCGCGTCAAACAAGATACCAACATATGCAATACTATAATGCACCCATTGTTGCTGTAAAAAAGAGCCAATGAGCCAATAGTCTTTTTTGCCTGTCATAAATAAGCCAGTGACCGTTCCGTCCAGCCAGGCTGGGTATATTTTTGCAATAGCCGCATAGGTGTAAACAATCCAAACTTGCATAATAAGCGCCAAGATTACCCATCTAGGCATAGATCTAGAGGCTATGCTTGGTTTTTGTCTTGCATCTATAGAAAACCATTTGTTGGCAGGTAAAAAAACCATGATCCAAGACAGCAGCAGCATTAAATAATAATGGTTGTTGTAGCTGCTTTTTTGCATCAAGTATACCCCGCTCCACATCACAGCAAAGCAAAACATACTGAGTCTGTATTTATACCCTAGCATTACTCCAACTCCTAGTATGCCCAAACACATAAAGTAGAAATACATCCCGTTACCCTCTAGGGGTTGTAGAAACTCAAAACCAATAAAGTTGAATGTAAACTGCGGGTCTATAAGGGTTTTTTTTACCCAGCCCGTTGCAATGGCTCCAAAGCCCTCGAGGGCAATAAGAAAACCAAATACTACTCTAAAGAGTATTAGCCCAGTATTGTCAATATGTTTAAAAAGGAGCTTATACAAGGGTTTGTATATAGTCTCGTGCAAAGGCTTCGTCTTTTTGGATGGCTTGTTTTAAGCTTTCTAAGTCTTTAAAAGTTGCTTCCTCACGTATGTGTTGTAAAAAGTGTAGTTGTAGCTCTTTGCCGTAGAGATCTGTATTTGTGTCTAGAAAAAATGTTTCTATACTCTTTGCGGTACCTCCTACGGTAGGGTTGGTTCCTATGCTTGTGATGCCGTAGGTTAGGGTATTGTTTACTTGGGCCTTTACCACATATACTCCATTTTTGGGTATAAGCTTATAGGTTTGTGGCACATGCAAATTGGCGGTGGGGTAGCCAATGGTTCTACCTAGGGCTTTACCTTTAGTTACGACGCCTTCTATGGTAAAGGCATAGCCCAGGTATGTATTTGCGGTTTGGATATCTCCCTTTGACAGTGCTTTTCTAATTTTGGTAGAACTTACAGATACCTCATCTAGTTGTTGGGCGCTTATTTCTTCTACCTCAAAGCCAAATTGCTCTCCGTATTTTTTAAGGTCTTGGATATCTGCATTTCTGTTTCTTCCAAAGCGGTGGTCATAGCCAATAATAATTTTTTTAGCCTTGAGCTGTGTTACCAAAATATCTCTTACATATTCAAGGGCAGAGAGTCTTGAAAACTCATAGGTAAATGGTTCTACCACAAAATAATCTAGGCCAATATTTTCTAGAAGTTGTTTTTTTTCTGAAAGGGTGTTTATAAGCTTGATATCGCTGTTTTTTTGCAAAACCATCCTAGGGTGCGGAAAAAAAGTAAGTACCACAGATACGAGCCCCTGCTGTTTTGCAGCCGTAACCAAACGCTGCACAATTGCGCGGTGGCCAACATGAACACCATCAAAGGTGCCAATGGTAATTACACTTTGTGTATTACTTGTAAATTCAGCGGTAGTTGTGAGTTGCTCCATCTATATTAACCGTTAAAGCTATTCATGGTATTGTCTAGCCCAGCTAGGGCAAAAGATTCTATAGCTTCAATGCTCTTTGGAATTTGGGTAATAAGGTGAGACTCCTCTTGTGGGGTCCACTCACCTAAAACATAATCTACTTGTTTTCCCTTAGAGAAGGCATCACTTATACCAAATCTAAAACGAGGATATTTCCCGGTACTAAGCATCTCTTGGATATCTTTAAGACCATTATGGCCTCCGCTGCTTCCTTTGCCTTTTATTCTAAAGGTTCCAAAGGGTAAGTTGAGGTCATCGGTTACTACTAGCAGATTTTCAAGGGGTATATTTTCTTTCTCCATCCAGTATTTTACTGCCTTGCCACTTAGATTCATGAAAGTGCTTGGTTTAAGCAGTATAAGGGTGCGCCCCTTTTTTTTATGAGTAGTAATATCTCCTAGTTTTACGGTTTCCCAGCTAAGATCTGCTTGTTTTGCCAGGGCATCAAGGACTCTAAAGCCAATGTTATGGCGTGTATTTTTGTAGGCAGGGCCAATATTTCCCAGGCCAGCGATTAAAAATTTTTTCATATCCAAGCTCCTATTCTTTGTAGTAGGTGTTTGTGCGTGTGCTGCTGTTTGTTTCTCTATCTCTAAAGATACGTTGTTTGCAGCTGGGTTTTGAAGCCCCATCAATTTTCTAACAAATGAAAGCATTGTTTTTATGTTCCTTTTGTAAAAATAAAAAAAGCATCCCGAATTAACGGAATGCTTTGTATATAATTAACGTTGGTGTAATTATTCTGCTGGAGCTGCTTCTGGAGCTGCAGCACCTTCTGCACCTTCTGCACCTTCTTCTCCTTCTTCTTCTTCTTCCTCATCATCAACAGCTGTTCTAGATGTTCTAATTTGGCAAATTACAGTGTTATCTGTATGAAGTATTGAGAATGTATCTTCTTTTACAGCAGTGATATACATTTTTGCACCAATCTTCATTTCTGTAATATCTGCGTCGATAAAATCTGGAAGGTTTTTTGGTATTGCCTTAACACGTAATTTACGTGTTACAATACGAAGTACACCACCATTTTTAACTCCACGAGAACTTCCTGAAACACGTACAGGAATTTCCATCATTACTTCTTTATCATCAAATATTTGATAAAAATCGATGTGCAGGATTCTGTCTGTTACTGGGTGAAATTGAATGTCTTGTAAAATTGCATTCACTTTAACACCGTCTAACTCAATTACTACAGTATGCACATCTGGTGTGTATACTAGTTTATTGAAGGAAAGCTCTGGTGATTGAAAGTGAATTGGCTCGTCTCCTCCGTATACTACGCAAGGAACCATACCAGCATTACGTAAGGCTGCAGTTGCTTTTTTGCCTACGACTTCTCTTTTTGATCCGTTGATTGTAATTGATTTCATTTTGAAATTTTAATTTATAATATGTTGTTTTCCCGAATTTTCGGGCTGCAAAGATAAAATTTTATATTGTAAAGTAATCGCTCTTGGGCACAATTTTGACACAAAGACTTAAAATCAGGTATGCTTTGCTGGGTTTAAGGTTTCAATACCCTTAACATTGGTTCTCTAGTTACATCAAGAACTTAGAACTTATAGACTCATTTTCATGCACGCTTTTCATGACATCTGCAAATAAAGTGGCGCAGGTAAGTACCTTAAGTTTTGGGCTTTCTTGACCAATAGGAATAGAGTCTGTAACAATAAGCTCTTGTAGTTTTGAGTTTTCAAGACGCTCAAAGGCGCTTCCAGACATAATAGGGTGGGTACAAATAGCACGAACGCTAAGTGCGCCACGCTCCATCATTAAATCTGCAGCTTTTGTGAGGGTTCCTGCGGTATCTACCATGTCATCTACCAAGACTACATTTTTACCTTTTACATCTCCAATGAGCTCCATGTGGCTAATAACGTTTGCTTTTTCGCGTTGTTTGTAGCAAATTACCACATCACTAGAAAGGGCCTTAGAATACGCGTAAGCTCTCTTACTACCACCCATATCTGGTGATGCAATGGTTAAATTATCAAGCTGTAAGCTTTTTAAGTAAGGCAAGAAAATAGTAGAGGCGTATAGATGATCTACTGGTTTTTCGAAAAAACCTTGTATTTGGTCTGCGTGTAAATCCATGGTGATAATTCGGGTGGCTCCTGCAGTTTCTAACATTTTTGCGATGAGCTTTGCAGCTATAGGCACACGAGGCTTGTCTTTTCTGTCTTGTCTTGCCCAACCAAAATAAGGTATTACAGCAGTAATATGTCTAGCACTTGCGCGTTTTGCCGCATCACACATTAACAGTAGCTCCATAAGGTTGTCACTGCTTGGGTGTGTAGAGCCAATTAAAAACACGCGACATCCACGCACAGACTCCTCAAAACTTGGCTGAAACTCTCCATCACTGTAGGTTGAGGTAATGATATTTCCTAGAGGAACCCCGAAGGATTTGGCAATATCTTTGGCAAGTGTTTGGCTTTGTTTACAGGCAAAAATCTTTAGTGTTGGCATGGCTCGTTTTTTTGTTACAACAAATGTAAAAGAAAACATTGCAAGAGATAAAATAAGTTGTGCGGAGTTATTAAGAAAATGTTAAGATTACTTTTTGGGAGTAGAACCCATAAAAATAAATAAGTACAATCGTCAAAGAATTGGTTTATAAGCAAAAACTATTAACCCTATGAGAGCAGAGCATTTAGGCGATGCTATCTGCATTTTTAGCTAAAAAAACTCTCTCATAAATTTATGAGAGAGTTTTACTTGCAATATGCTTGTGATTTTGGATTGCGTGCTGTTTATTTGTTATCCCCTAAATTTAAAATTATGAAAAATATATTTTTTGCGTTTCTTTTGCTTTTATCTACTATTTCCTTCTCTCAGGTAGGAATTGGCACTACAACGCCAGATGCGTCATCTGTGCTTGATATCACCGCCACAGATGCTGGACTATTAATACCTAGAATGCTACAAAGTGAACGTGACGCTATACAAGATCCTGCAACAGGTCTAATGGTGTATCAAACAAATAACACCCTCGGGTTTTATTACTATGACGGCTCAGAGTGGGAGGCAATTCAAGATATTCCTAGTGGCTCAATGACTCAGTCTATTTATCAAAACTTAACACAAGCGGTAAAAGTAACTAATACTTTAACTGGAGACCTTAACACTGCATCTGCAATAGAGTTCAGTTATTTTACAACATCTAATTTGATAGCGACTTCATCCAGTGATTTTTCAATTGCTGCAGACGGTATAACCCCAAATTTTAACGGTACGGTAGACGTTGTTTTTAATATAGAGCTAGATTTAAATAGTTCAGCACAAAGAACTTTAGTTGCCTTTAGATGGAAACATAATAATCAAGAAGGTCCTTGGGTTGCCCATACATACATTAGAAATGGAAGTGGTCATGAAGAAACAAGTGCAAATTTTAGCACAACCATAAAAGCGGTAAGCGGTCAAAAAATACAAATACAACATAAAAGACTCAATAGGGCGGGATCTGTTATAAGCCCTGCAGGTGGTGTTGCGTTTATAGTTAAAAAAAGATCAGAGGATTAATAAAACAAAGTAATTAAATACGACACCAGTTTTTTTAACGAATCGCACAACAAATTTATTTTTATAAAATTTTCAATATTTACTCAATGAAAAATTTTTTATATCCATTATTTATTTTCTTCACAACAATTTCTTTTTCTCAAGTAGGTATAGGAACTACTTCTCCAGATCCCTCGTCTGTTCTGGATATCACCTCTACAAGCGGTGGGCTGTTAGTCCCTAGAATGACAGTAACACAAAGAGCCAATATAGCCACTCCAATTCAGGAAGGCCTACTAATTTACCAGACAGATAACACCCCAGGTTTTTACTACTATAATGGTTCTTCATGGAGCGTTATAGATAGTGCAACATTTGACACTTCAATGACTATTGAGGAGTACGAAGATCTTACAGATGCTGTAAAAGTAAGCAACACAGCTACAACCAATGTCAATACTACTAGCGAGACAGTGTATAATAATTTCACCACTACAGATTTACTTGAATTAAATCGTGGTCAATTTACATTTGCCTCTAATGGTATAACGCCAAATTTTAATGGATTTGTTGAAATTATTTTTAATATTAAATTAGATTTTAACTCTGGTGGCAACATACCCAGAGTTTCTCCTGGTTTTAGGTGGAAACATAATGGTAATGTTGGGCCATGGGCAGTTCATTCATACATAAGATCTGCAAATGATGGTGCCGGAACTGGCCCTTATAATTCAAGTGTTAATTTTAGTACAATTATAGAAGTTGTATCAGGCAGCCCAATACAGATAGAGCATAAAAAGTTTTCAGGCTCTGGAAATGTTTCAAGCCCAGCATCAGGGGTTGAATTTATCGTAAAAAGAAAGTTGTAATTTTTGTTTTAGACTTTTAACCCAATTTCTATTTTTTTAAAAATATATATTATGAAAAAAATCACATATTTATTTTTTCTTTTTATTACTACAATTTCTTTCTCACAAATAGGGATAGGGACCACCACCCCAGATGCCTCCTCTGCGCTAGATCTTTCTTCTATAGCCTCTGGATTGCTAATCCCTAGAATGATTGAAAGTGATCGTGTTGGCATAACAAATCCTGCAACAGGCCTAATGGTGTATCAAACAGATGCTACAGCAGGTTTCTATTACTATGACGGCGCCACATGGGCTGGTCTTGGAGATACAACCGCAGACGCAATAACCCTTGATAACTATAAAGATTACACAGACGCGGTTAAGGTTACTAATACAGCAACAGGAAATATTAATACAGGTGTTTTAACATTCAGTTACTTTACTACTAGCAATTTACTTGAGACAAACAGAGGTCAATTCACATTAGATACAGATGGTATCACCCCTAATTTTACAGGGACTGTTGATATTATTTTTAATATTGAACTAGACACCTCAAATAGCTCTCGAGGCTCTGTCGGCTTTAGGTGGTATCACAACTCAGCTTCCGGACCATGGGTCAGACATGCATATATTAGAAGATCTGGCAATCACAATAAATCTAGTATTAATTTTAGTACAACTATAGATGTAGTTGCAAATCAAAAAATATATATACAAAGTTTTAAATTTGCAGCCAACGGAACCGTTACAAGCCCAGCAGGAGGTGTTGAGTTTATTGTTATAAGAAGAAAGTAAAAAATAAAACAACAAGAATTACAAATTGTACCGCTGCTATATAGCTAGCACAAAAAATAAAAAAGTTAGCCTTTATCTTGGGTTAGCTTTTTTTTATACCAATTTTTGTCTGTCATTTTATGTAGTAGCCAAATAGTGTACTCTTTGTAAACAAGACACCTATAGAGCGTATACAAAAATAATTTTAATGCCAGGTAATTTTTAATTACAAGGCGTTTTCTTCTTACTTTTTTTGTGTTTGTGAACTGATTTTTAAAACGCTTTACATAGGCTGCCGTCTTTCTTGTTTTAACATATTGTAGGCTGTCTGGGCTATTAAAAACCTCAAAACACCCAGCCAAAAAGCACTGTAAAGGGTCTTTAAGTTTGTATAAGTTATTTACAGCTTGTTGCGCATTTGTTTTTTTGGATAGTAAAAAAACATCATAGCCGTTTCTAAGGGGTATGGTTTTGTAGTAAAAACCGTGGTCTGTAATTTGGTTTGTGATTATAGATAGCCTTAAGGCATCTGCATAGCCTAAAACCCGCACATTATTTATTGTCTGGCTGTTTTTTTGAGTAAGGGTGTAATTAAACTCTTTGTTGTATTTCTCTAGAGTAAAGGCCTTGTGTATTTCTATGGCCGCAATGTTGCCGTCTTTTTTAAGCCTTCTGTAATGGTGTTGGTTTGGGAAATAATAGGGGGCTTTTACTACCTCTGCGTATCCATTTTCTCTTAAAAGCTGTATGGCTTTTGGGTAGTCTTGTTTGGAGAAAATAAAATCTATGTCTCCAAGCATGCGCTCTGCAATATCTGTGTAGAGCCCGGCCAATAAATTACCAGTTCCTTTTAAAAATATAGGTGTAAGACCATGATTAAGCAGTAAGGTGTTTAACGCTCTTGCCTGGGTGCTAATTTGCTGGTTTCTCTCACGGTTAAGCCCTGTTATAAGCTCCATGTAGTTTACCAGATCTGTTGGCAGGTAATGTAAAAATCCCGCACGCTTTAAATTGCAATACAGGGCAGGAAACACCAGTTGCTGGGTACTTAGTTTGACCACAGCATCCCAGTCTATGGTTTTAGATTGCAGTGTTTTTTCTATGGCAAGTTTGTTGTGTTTCTCTAAAGAAATGGTGAGGCAGGCAGCTATAAAATAAAAGGTTTCTTTATAACTCATCTTTAAATAACTTTTGAGACCAGGGCAAGCATTTGATATGTGGGTTGGCACCTTTTAACGAGTTAAGCCTGCCAAAAAATAACTCTTTTAGGGTATAAGAAAGCAAAAGGGTGCTTATTTTTTAGAGTATTTTAACTTGTATTTTGTATTGTACTTTGGATCGAAATTAATTTTGTTTGTTGTGTTGCTTTTATTGTTGCCATTTCCTTGAAATGGGTCTCCCCCGCCAGGAGGGCATGGAGTTCCTGTATTACAATCTCCAGTTATAAAATCAATAGATCCATCACATTCTAGTGTGGGGCATTGGGTACTTGAGACACCGTCATAACAATCTGGGCAACAAGTGGCAGGATTTCCGTCATCACATGGAAAACCTCCTCCACCGCCCGGATTAGCAATAGAAAATGCTTGCGCTTTTTGAGGATTTAAAATCATGAAAGTACCCAGGGCAGTAAGGGCCGCATAGCCGCCTATTTTTTTTATAGCATCACCTCTAGATAATAGTTCTGAGACCTCTTTTTTGTTGTCTTTAAACTCTTGCTTCATGCCTTTTTATTATTTACCATCATCGTAAATGCTTTAATTATTCTGGATAGTATATTTCAAATTACGCTACACTCAAAAATAATAAAAGCATTTATAATTATGCAGTATATTTAGATATCTTGTAAATAAAGTCTTTTTGTGTTTCTAAGATAACTTTTTATTGAATGATTATTTTTTTAGAAATGGCTTGCTCTCCAGCTTTTAAATTTATGATGTATACACCACTAGCCAGCCCTTGGGTAGAGATTTGTTGAGTTGCAGCGGTATTGTTTAATGCTTTTTCTCTAACCTTCATGCCAAGCATGTTGTAAATAGTAGCGGTTGTTTTACCCATCTCTGGGGTGAGCCCTTGAATGGTTACAAATGCATCTGTATTTAGTTTAAAAACAGTTAAACTACTTGGGCTTAGCACATCATTTACGGCTAGGTTTTGAGTTGTAAAACGGATGTAAAACCTTCCAGCATCACTTAAATCACTCTGCGCAATTAGCTCAAAATCCTGATCTTTTAAAGAAGTTAAAGTGCCATTTTGGGTATCTTCTAGATACACATTCACATCTTCAGGCAGTGTGTTGTTTGAGATACTAACTCTAAAGTTTTGCCCTTCTTGCTGGTTAATAACCAGCGGTATGCTTTGGTTATAGGCAGACTCTAAATTCATGGCGTTTAGTTGGAAGTTAACCCCTTGGTCATCCTCTGGCAATCTAGAGCTTAAGGCGGCAGCTTGGTTATAGGCACCTGCGTCATATCCAGCATCCAACCCTAAGGTAAGCCCTTGTTGGAAATGAAATTTAGTTTTTGCTCTCTCTGCAGAGCCGTTAAATAGTTTTAAATCTAATTTGTAGTTTAACAGTATTGGCGCACCAGATATAAAATCATCACCTCCCAAAATAGTTCTCATTTGAGGAGTGAAGCTAATTTGTGCTACTTCTGAATTTCTTGCTGCCACAAAGAACCCTTGTCCTGGCGCTATAAAAAGTGTACCATCATTACTATTGGTTTGTAGTTGATTAAATACATCCCATCCATCTTCATCAGCATCCCAATAATAAAGCCCAGTGTATACTTCGTCTAAAACATCTGCATTAACATCTATAAAGTTAGTACCCCCGTTAGTAGCTCCTGCATTAGTATTTCCATTTATATAAGATGAAAAAGGGTTAGCCACCAAATTCCAACGTCTTCCATTACCTCCATTTGCGCCATTTTGGTTTTGGATGTTTATAGTTTGCGTGGTTGTAGCTATCTCACCGGTAAAGGCAAGTGTTTGTCCTTGCATATCATTACCAGATCCTATTGAGTTTGTACCCATTTGATACCCTTTGGCTGCAGGGAAATTTGCATTCGGGATGGTTGACGTGGTATAATTGACCCAACTACCCCACTGTGTTAAATACTGTCCTAGGGCATAATAATCTCCGCCCATGGCCATCGCGCCACTGGTTGTATTGTTATTTGTGTTTGTTTGGGCAAAACTTTGCATGTTCTGGTTTAACACCGGAGGCCCTATAATATCCCACTCTCCGGCAGCTTGATAGTTTACAAACCTGTTATAGGTAATATTTCCGCTAGCAGTTCCCTCAACAATAATAGAGGCAAACTCAGTAGAGCTAGAGTTTAGGGTAAGGCTTCCTCCAGTATTTGTAAAATCTTTTTCAAGGTACAGGTACGCATTTTTGGATATTGTAACCGTGTTTCCCGTAATAAAAACGCTCCCTGCAGGGTTTTTTAAGGTTGTAAAAGAAATTACACTACACCCGGTAGCTTCTCCTCCAGCATTTGTAGGTACTACTTTCCAGAAATATTGAGTTTCAGACCCTAATTGTGGTAATTGGTACGATGTTACTTCTACAAGGGTTGGATTACCAAGATTACTACTATCTGAACTGTAATACACCTTGTAGCCAGTTGCACCGCTCACTGCACTCCAAGATAATTCTGGTGTTAGAGATATGTCAATAGCGCCATCTGTGGGCGAGGTGTATGATGCACAACCTGGTGCTGCTACAATCGTTGTAAAAGATATAGCATTTCCACAGCCTGTTGCATCGCCTCTTGCGTTTGTAGGTACTACTTTCCAGTAATATTGTGTGCCATTTTGTAACGTTGGCAGTATTACAGATGTGCTTGCAGTTTCGGCTACGGCTGTTGATGTGTTACT
>ENA-UOYH01000012-UOYH01000012.1-marine-metagenome-genome-assembly--contig:-NODE-12-length-77105-cov-7.054461_pt1 | contig 77105 bp, 70 predicted proteins | sample MGYA00238175_ERZ767261 | MGnify/ENA primary metagenome ERZ767261 (study PRJEB28946, sample SAMN06267185) | marine metagenome | isolation source: Columbia River Estuary | place: USA:Columbia River Estuary...
GCCTTTTGTAATAGCAGTCATATAGGGCTTTTCTTTATAAAAGCTAACGGCATCATCAAGGTTTTCTTTCCCAGAAAAAGCAATTGCTTCATCATCATTACAGAAGATCATATCTATTCCATATGACTCTATTAAATCAAATTTTTCTTTAAAACCATGAACAATACCTGCATCAGAAAGAGACAAGGCTTTCTTTACTTCCTTATCTTTAAGGTGCTCTAAGACTGAAATAACAGCATTAAAGTTATCGTCACTTGTTACCATGTAGCCTTCGATATAAAAAATTTTTGAATTTTCTACAACATCAAAATCTATATCTGATTTACCAAGATACGCACTAACTCCAAGCATGCTGCTCATAGTTCTCTTAGCGTCAGGAGTAACTAAAATTAAGCATTTCCCAGTTGGTTGATCTGTATTTTCAGAGCTGACACCAATATGTTTGACTCCAGCCGACCTGAGACTATCAAGATAGTTTCTTCCATCTTCATCATCAGAAACTCTGCATACATGATGGCAATTCGAACCATAATTTGCTGCAGCAACAAGAGAATTGGTTGCAGAGCCACCGCAATCAGAAATCGATTCGGCTCCCATTTCGATAAGTTTGCTAATTATAGGTGCCTGTTCTTCAGAGGATGAAAGAGTCATAGAGTCAGCTACAAGGCCTACACTTGATAAGAATTCATGGCTGACTTTATATTGAGTATCTACTAAAGCATTTCCAAGGGCGCTGATATCATATTTCATGTGTTATTCCTTTTTGTATTATTTGTTTTACTGTTTCTAGCGTTCTATTAATTTCTTCATCCTTATGCATTGCTGAAATGAAGCCTGCTTCATATTTAGAGGGGGCAAAGTATATTCCACTTCTAATACATGAATTTAAAAAATTTGAAAATAGTACATCATCAGTTTTTGCAACATCATTAATATTATTAGGGAGCTCTTCTGAAAAAAAGAATCCGAACATTCCACCAATCTTGTTTACAGAAAACGGAATACCGGACTCAATCATTAAGGTTTTCATCCCATCTAAAAGCATAGATGCATTTCTTTCTAAGTCTTTAAATGGATTTTCTTTAATCAACAATTGCAACAAAGCAGTTCCTCCAGCCATAGCCAGTGGATTACCAGACAAAGTTCCTGCCTGATAGACAGGACCAGAAGGAGCTAGATAGTTCATAATTTCTTCTTTGCCTCCAAAAGCTCCAACAGGAAGACCGCCACCTATTACTTTCCCCAAAGCGGTTAAGTCTGGAGTAATATTATAAATTTCTTGAGCTCCGCCTAGCGAAACTCTAAAGCCGCTCATGACCTCATCAAATATTAAAATAGAATCATTGCCTGAGGTGGTTTCCCTCAATAAATTTAAGAAATCTTCATGACCTGGAACAAAGCCCATATTCCCAGCTATTGGTTCGACTATTACGGCCGCTAAGTCATCTTTTATCTCATTAAATATTTCTAAAAACTGTTCTTTATTGTTGTATTCGCAACTAAATGTATATTTTGCTAAATCTGCAGGAACCCCTGGAGAGTCAGGTAAGCCAAAAGTGGCAACTCCAGAACCTGCCTTAATTAAAAGAGAATCGACATGACCATGATAGCAGCCATCAAATTTAATAATTTTATTCCTTCCTGTAAAACCTCTAGCCAATCTAATTGTTGTCATGGTTGCTTCAGTGCCTGAATTAACCATTCTTATTTTTTCAATTGAAGGAATGCATTTTTTAATTAGCCTGGCCACATCAGATTCAAGACTTGTCGGGGCGCCATAACTAGTCCCAAGCTCAACTTGATTTTTAATTGCACCTACAATGTCTGGGTGTGAATGACCCATTATCATCGGACCCCAAGACCCAATGTAATCAATATATTCATTATGATCAGCATCATAAAGGTATGCGCCGGATGCTCTTTCAAAAAATATAGGATTGCCATTGATATTTTTGAATGCTCTTACTGGTGAATTTACTCCTCCAGGCATAAGAGTCTTGGCCTCTTTAAATAAGGCTATGGATTTATCAATTTTATTATGTGTCAAAGCTAATTCTTCTTAATTTTTAATTTCGATATGATATCAATTTAATTCTTATTATGTATTTAATTGTTTTGAAAATTCATCCACTTGGTTCCAATCAGTGAACTCGTAAGTATTTTTAACGTCCGTAGGGCCTTTTGTAATCCACATAATCAATCTAATCATATGTTTATCTATAAATTTATATTTTGGATAATCTATTTTGCCTGCAAAGACTGCTAATTTCTTTGGACTCCAAGGAGATAACTCTAGAAATTTTTGCATATATGGATTTGTTTCAGGCGTATTTTTTTCAGGTTTTCTTGCAACTACATTAACCGAAAAGAAGGCATTTTCTTTTGCTTCAAGACAAGCAACATTTTTTTTAATAAATTCATAAAGTTCTGGTTTATGTTTGCCGTATCTTATGCTGGCACCAATAATGATTTTATCAAATTGATTTAAATCTAGACCTTCTGCTTTTGAAATATGCGTTATTTCAGAAGATTCAGAAACATTTAATTTAGAGAAAATCTTATTACAAATTTCTAGAGTTTGCCCATCAGTAGTAGAGTAGATTATTAGAGTTGATTTCATAAATATATTTTATATTGTTAACCAATAAATTTCATGACGAACAACAAATATAGTATATTTAAAAAATGATTAAATATTTATTTATAGCTGCTTTATTTATTACTAACTATTCATATGCAAACTCTGAGGCTGCCGAATGCTCAAAAATAAAATCTGACTCTAAGCGACTTCTTTGCTATGACTTAATTTTTAAAGAAGCAAGTTCAGTGTTGGTTGAAAAAAAAGTACCTGTAACAAAAAAAATAAAACCAGTTAAGCCGAAACCTGACAAAATAGTTGACAAAAATACAACAAAGAAAGAAGATAATTTTGGGCTTTCTTATGAGCAAATCAGAAAAGCTGAAAAAATTGAAGACAAGAAAGCAATTCGCTCATCTATAGCTCGAGTTACCAAACAGGTAAGTAGAAAAATTACATTCAGATTAGAAAATGGACAGGTATGGAAATCTGAAGCAGCCCTTGGAGCAAACAAAGCAGCTCAATTTAAAAAAGGTTCGAATATTGAATTAGTAAAAGTAAGGCTGGGCGGTTACTCGATGGTCAATACAAAAACAAATTCAAGAATTAAAGTAAAAAGAATCAAATAGCAATGGAAGACACATATAAAAGATCAATAGAATTAACTGATTCCGCTTCAGCAAGAATCATGAGTGTTTTAGAAGATAGTGATAGTTCTAAATTTCGAGTTTTTGTAACTGGAGGAGGTTGCTCGGGCTTCCAATATGGTTTTAAGTTTGATAAGGACGAAGCATTTGACGATGATGTTATAGACTTTAAAGAGTTTTCACTCTTAGTTGACTCTATGTCATATCCCTATCTTTATGGATCAACACTGGATTTCGTTGAGGATCTCTCAGGAGCTAAATTCGTTATTAAAAACCCAAATGCCAAAACAACATGCGGGTGTGGAGAGTCATTTACAGTCTAGATTTTGTAATCGAACCCAAAAGTCCTTTTACATTCTTGCTTGATGTCTGAACTATCAGAGCCTCATTACTGACTCTTTTATATCCCATCCAGGCAAATGCCATGGACTCAATAGCAAAAACATCATGGCCTAAATCACTTGAGAGGACGACATCATTACTAGCCATTTCAGAAATTCTTTTTACCAGATACTTGTTATGGGCACCACCGCCACAAATGACAATGTCACAATTATTATGACCATTTTTATGGATTGAATTTATTATAGATTTTGCTGAAAATTCAACCAAGGTACATAGAATATCTTCAGCTTTCTTTTTTAAAAATTTCTTGGATAATATTTTTATATTAAAGAGCTCTTTGCCTGTTGATTTTGGACATTTCCTTTTAAAAAAATTATTTTGAAGCAATTTTCCTAATTCAATGTGATCTACTTTTCCTTTGGCTGCAATCGCCCCATTTTTATCAAAAGGAATCTGAAGAAAGTCACTACAATATGCATCTAAAATTGCATTACCAGGGCCTACATCAGTTCCCCATATGTCATTTCTATTTTTTACAAATGAGTAATTTGAAATCCCCCCTATATTTAAAATAATTCGTGGGTTTCTAGCTTTATAAAATAATTGATTATGGAATTCCGGAACAAGAGGGGCGCCTTCGCCGCCTAGAGCAATATGCATATTTCTAAAATCACTTACCACTAGAAGACCCGTTTCTTTTGCAACAATATTCGGATCACCAATTTGCATAGAAAATGGAAATCTCTTATTAATTTCATGCCTAATGGTTTGTCCAGAAATAGCAACACACTCTATAGATGATTTCTTAATTTTACTTAACCCAATCGCCTCGTTAATAGATTTTGAAAATAAGAATCCTATCTCTTTATTAACAGTGCCTAAATCTGACAACGAGCTTTCGTTATTTTCAATAAGTTTTTTTATTTTTAATCTTAGAGATTTTGGGAATTTAATTGAATGGAAATACTCAAGATTTATTTTTGTACCAATGCTAAGAAATGAAATATCAATAGCGTCATGACTAGTTCCTGTCATTGCTCCAATATAGATCTTTTTACTCATTACTACTTGGAGAAAGCTTATTGAACTCCTCCATTGATAATTTATTATTCTTTAATAGTGTATCAAAACTTACCCTTAAATTTTTTGGTACTGGTTCAGCTGATGGTAATTTTACTTTTATAGGATCTATTCTTTTCTCACCTATCTTAAACTCATAATGTAAATGAGGCCCTGTTGCCAGTCCTGAACTCCCAACGAAACCAATAGTATCGCCCTGAGAAACTTTTTTGCCTTTTCTCATGCCCTTACTAAATTTTTCTAAATGACAATATCTAGTCGAATACTCATTTGTATGATTTATAACTATCTCATTACCACATCCATTCCTTTGACCAGAAAAAGAAACAATCCCATCGCCTGTAGTTCTCACCGGCGATCCTCTTTTGGCTGCATAATCGACTCCATTATGAGCTCTTATTGTATGAAGAACAGGATGCATTCTGTTTGGATTAAAATGAGAACTAATATATGCAAAATCTAAAGGGGCTCTTAAAAAGGCCTTTTGCATATTATTTCCATTTTCATCAAAGTACTGTTTTTTACTGGCTTCAGTGAAAAACCTATTTGCAAAATAGGTATTACCATTGTTAATAAACTTAGCAATTACGATATCGCCATTTTTTACTTTCTCACCATCACTATAAGGAGTTTCATAAATTACATGAAATTCGTCACCCTCTCTAATATCAAAAACGAAGTCTACATCCCAGCCAAAGATATAAGCAAAGTCCATAATTACACTTTCGGGAATATTTGCATCTAGAGCTGCCTCATAAAATGAGGATTGAATAATCCCGCTATTGTAAGATTCAATTAACTCAATACTTTTGCTTATATTCTTAAATACTATTTCTGGAGTAAGGCTAATTGAAATAGAATTTATTTGATCTTTCATGATCTCAATTCTGGTTAGCTCCTCGCCAGAATATTCAAAGAGCATTTTTTCTCCTGGTTTAATGTTAGCAATAATATTTTTGGAGTCTAATCTAAAAATTTTATAAGCAGTATTTAAAGGCACTGAAAAGTTTTCAAAAATTATTGAAAGATTTTCTCCATCTTGCACCTCATGCATCTGATACGTTTTCGTTTGCTCGAGAGGTATAGAGAATTTTTCAGTAAACTCAATTTCTTCAACTGGCAAAGATTCATATGTTTCTATATCAATATAAAGCATTAATATTAAGACAATAGAAACAGCAAAAGAAACAAGTACCGCTCTTTTTGGAACCTTTTTAAAACCTATCATTAGTCCTCTTGAATATTTAAGAGTTCAGTGTTGCCACCAAATGCTACCGAGTTCTTTGAGACAACCTTTTCGTTAAGAAATTGCAGAAGGTAATTAGGCCCACCAGCCTTATAGCCACTGCCGGATAGATTTTGTCCACCAAAAGGCTGAGAACCAACAACAGCTCCCACCATATCTCTATTTATGTAAATATTTCCGACATTACACTTGTCACTAAATATGTCGGCCCTTTTTTCTACTCTAGTATGAATACCCATTGTAAGGCCGAAGCCACTATCATTAATATTTTCAATTAGTGCATCCATTTCATTTGATTTAAATCTAACGATATGAAGTATTGGTCCAAATTGCTCGTCTTTTAGATCAGAAATATTATCAATCTCAATTATTGTTGGAGCTACAAAATTTTCATCTACATCATCAGCAGACCTAAAAATAGAATAATTCTTATCTTCAAAACCTTTCACGTAAGCATTGAGACTATCAAGAGATGTCTTGCTAATTATTGGGCCGATATCTGTGTCAAGATTTTGAGGGTTTCCAATTTTTAGTTCTTTCATACCACCCTTAATCATTGATAAAAGATCGTCATATATTTCGTCTTGTACACATAGAACTCTCAAGGCAGAGCATCGCTGTCCAGAGCTATCAAATGCTGAACGAATAATATCATCGGTTGCTTGCTCGAGAAGTGCGCTTGAATCAACAATCATTGAATTTATGCCTCCTGTCTCTGCAATCAAAGGAATAATTGATTCATGGTTACTTGCAAGGTTGCTTTGAATTTTTTTTGCTGTTTTTAAAGATCCGGTGAATGCAACCCCTTTGATGTTATTAACCTTTGAAAGCATGTCACCATGAATGCCGTCTCCTAGGATTAAATTTAAAGCATCTTTTGGAACCCCAATCTCATGAAATTTGTTCACAATGATGTAGCCAAGAATTGAAGTATGTTCTGAGGGCTTAACTGTTACTTTATTTCCACATGCAAGGGCTGCACTTATTTGCCCTATAAGTATTGCAACAGGAAAGTTCCATGGACTAATACATAAAATATGGCCTTTTGGTGAGTAAGATAGAGCATTGATCTCACCGGTTGGGCCCTCAAGAATATGGTCTTCTGTTTGGAGGCCAACAGCTTGTTTTGCATAGTATCTGAGAAAATCTATAGCTTCTCTAATTTCGTCAATAGTATTTTGTACTGTTTTTCCGGCTTCATTCATAAGGTAATAAATTAGCTCAGAAGGGTTTGCTTCAATGTCGTCTGCAATTTTTTCTAAAATGGATGCTCTTTTTTCAACATGCATCAAAGACCATTCACTAATATTTTGTTCTTCAAGGCTGCTCTTTATGTTATCTAAATCATCATAAGAGGCTGTACCAATATTTCTTCCATCTGCAAGTGATGTTATGTCATGAGTATTAGTTTTCTTATAACCCTTTGCCTTATAAATTGATGAAGCCTTTATCTCTTTTGATTCAAATTTCTTAAACTCCTCTTCAAGCATTTCTAAATTTACCCTTTCACTTAAATCAAATCCTTTAGAGTTTGGTCTGTCATTAAATATATTTCTTGGCATTGGTATCTCTTTTTTTTCATCCTCAATTTTTAAATGGGGCCCTCTGGCAAGCCAAGCAGAATCTGTTTCAGGATCAAGTAACCTATTAATAAATGAGCTGTTTGCTCCATTTTCTAATAGTCTTCTTACAAGATAGGGTAGCAAGTCTTTATATTTGCCAATCGGCGCATAAATTGAGGTATTTTTTTCAGTATTTAAGATTTTGTTTGCGGACTTATAAAGCAGCTCTCCCATTCCAAATAGTCTTTGAAATTCATAATCCTTATTTGAGCCAAGATGATGGATTGCAGAAATGGTATGTGCATTATGTGTAGCAAATTTAGGGTAAATCTTTTCCACATTAAAAATTCTTTTTGCACAGGCTAAATAAGCTAAGTCTGTAACAGATTTTTTTGTATAGACAGGATAACCATCATAGCCATAGATTTGAGCATGCTTAATTTCATAATCCCAATATGCTCCTTTTACGAGCCGAACATGCATGGGTGCTCTGTTTTCTAGTAGCTCTTCTAACCAATCTATTGTGGCTATAGCTCTTTTGCCATATGCCTGAACAGCAATACCAAATCCTTTCCAGTTTTTAATATTTGGTGAAAGGGCCATCTCTTTAATAATCTCTAAACTAACGGCTAACCTGTCTTGCTCCTCAGCATCGATTGTAATTTCTACATCTTTAGACTTTGCATACTCTGTAAGCTCAATAAGTTTTGGAAGTAGATCAGACTTTATGTCTTTTAGCTTTTTCATTTCATATCTAGGAGATAAAGCTGATATTTTTATTGAGACACCATTAATTGTATTTTTTGTCAGATTTATCTTGCCGACTTCATCTATGGCATTTTTATAAGACTGATAATAAGTGTCTGCTTGTTCAGCGTTTCTTGCTGCCTCTCCAAGCATGTCAAATGAATAAATTTCATTTTCTATATTCTTAATTTTTTTTATGTCATCAAAATCTCTGCCCATAACAAATTCTTGACTGAGAATATGCATGGCACCAACTACAGCATTTCTAATTGGAAACTCGCCAGATTTAGAGATTAAAGAACTTAATAGGGCGCTTGGGTTTTTGGTCCACTCATCGGGTGTAGAAACTACCTTGCCTGCAAGAAGAAGACCCCATGTTGATGCATTAACGAAAACACTATCCGCTTTGTTTAAATGCTCTATCCACGCACCCTCAGATAGCTTCTCAGATATTATTAGATCCCTTGTTTTTTTGTCTGGAATTCTTAGTATTGATTCAGCTAAACACATCAGAGCAACACCTTCTTTATTATCTAGCCCATATTCGCTTAGAAATGCATCTAGTTTTGTTCTCTCGCTCTTATTCTCTCTGCAAGCATCAATTATTTTTTGAGCATTTTTTGAAATCGAAGGGTCATTTAAAAAATCAGAATTACTAATGAGATCTGAAACTATTTCTTGTTCAGGATAAAACTTGTTACTTGTTAATGTCATAGCTGTTATTTTAATCTTATAGTGCCAAGTATCAACTTACTGATTCTATTAATGACTTAAAAACATTATGATAGTCATATGAGTGATGCACTTAAATTAATTAAACGAGGAACCGACGAGATCCTCACAGAGTCTGATTTAAAAAAGAAATTAGATTCTGGAAAACAGCTAATCATTAAGGCGGGGTTTGATCCAACAGCTCCAGACCTTCATTTGGGTCATACCGTATTATTAAATAAGCTAAGACATTTTCAAGATCTTGGGCATAAAGTAATTTTTCTAATTGGTGATTTTACTGGTCAAATTGGAGATCCCTCTGGTAAAAATAAAACTAGGCCAACACTTACTTCAGAAGAATTAATTTCAAATGCAAAAACATATGAGAAACAAGTTTTTAAAATTCTTAAAAAAGAATTAACAGAAGTTAAATTTAATTCTGAGTGGTGCAACAAGCTTGGTGCAGATGGTTTGATTGGTCTTGCATCAAAATATAATGTTGCAAGAATGCTGGAGCGTGATGATTTTAATAAACGTTATAGCGCAAATCAAAGCATAGCTATTCATGAATTTTTATACCCCCTTGTTCAAGGATATGACTCTGTAGCCCTAGAGGCTGACGTCGAATGCGGAGGAACAGATCAAAAATTTAATTTGCTAGTAGGGAGAGAGCTACAAAGATCCTATGGTCAAGAACCTCAGGTTGTTTTAACTGTACCCATTCTAGAGGGCCTGGACGGAACAAATAAAATGTCCAAATCATTAAATAACTTTATAGCAATAGATGAAGAGCCTAATGATATGTTCGGTAAAATAATGTCTATTTCAGACGAGTTAATGTGGAGATGGTTTGAGTTACTTAGCTTTACCTCAGAGAAAGAAATAGGAGTTCTTAAGAAGAAAATGGAAGAAGGGACCAACCCAAGAGATATTAAGTTTCTTTTAGCAGAAGAGTTAGTAGATAGATTCCATTCAGAAGGTGATGGTTCGAAATGCAAGGAAGCTTTTCTTCAAAGATTTCAAAAAGGTCAAATGCCTGATGACATTCCTTCCATGTCAGTTGATGTTGGGGCTGAGGGCATTCCATTAGTAAACCTTTTAAAGAATTGTGAGATGACATCAAGTACATCTGAGGCGATGAGACTTGTTAAACAAGGCGGAGTCAAAATCGACTCTGTAAAAATAGAAGATCCTAAAATGCTAATTTCAAAAGGCCAGGAGTCTATTTATCAGGTTGGCAAAAGAAAATTTTTAAAAATTAAAACATAATGAAAAATAAATTAGTCCAAATATTTCTTCTTCTTTTTATAGTTGCGTGTAATCAGGATAGCCCTAATATTAAACAAATTAGTAATATGCAGTATTTTATCGATAATGAAATAAGGGAAGGAATCTATTCTGTTGAACCAGGCTTGCAATACTCAATTATTCAAAGTGGAGATCAAAGTTCTGAATCACCATTGCTGCAGGATACAATTACAGCTCATTTTCACGGCACTCTCACTGATGGCTCAGTTTTTTGGAGTTCTGTTGAAATGGGTGAGCCCTTAACAGTCGAACTATCAGGTCTAATAGTTGGGTGCCAAAAAATAATCTCTATGATGAAGAAAGGTGATGAATGGAGAGTTTATATCGATCCAAGTATGGCCTATGGCGATGAGGGTCGGCCTGGGATACCTTCAAACTCAATTCTTATTTTTGATATTGAGTTATTAGATATCCAAAAAAACTAACCCTTATCTATAACGGATAGAGCGTATCCATAAACCTCAGCAACCTGGTTAATAATTTTATTTTTAGGTGTTCCGGCTCCATGACCAGCTCTTCCTTCAATTCTAATTAATATTGGATTATCACACCCCTGGGACTCTTGAAGCTTTGCTGCAAACTTGAATGAATGAGAGGGTACTACTCTATCATCTCTTTTGGCTGTAGTAATCAGAGTAGTTGGATAGCACTCACCTTCAACAATATTATGCAGAGGCGAATAGGCTAATAAGTTTTCAAACTCATCTTTCTTATCTGGAGAGCCATAGTCACTTTCCCAGGCCCAGCCTATAGTAAATTTATGAAATCTAAGCATGTCCAAGACGCCAACTTGTGGAATTGCGACTTTAAATAAATTAGGATTTTGCAACATGGTCGCAGCCACTAGCAAACCTCCATTAGAGCCACCTTGAATAGCGGTTGATGACGGAGAACCAATTTCTTGTGCGTGTAAAAATTTAGCAGAATATGCAAAATCATCAAAAACATTTTGTTTATTAAAAAGCCTGCCTGCATCATGCCAGTTATCACCATATTCACCGCCACCTCTTAGATTAACTACAGCAACTATTCCCCCTTGGTTCATCCAAGTGAGGTAGCTTTTACTAAAGCCAGGTAGTCTTGAGATATTAAAGCCACCATATCCATATAAAAGTATTGGAGTATTACTGTCTATTTTTAAGGACTTTTTGTAACTAAGATGGATGGGTATTTGTGTTCCATCTTTGGATGGAAAGAATTTAAAGTCAGATGTAAATAAAGTTGAGTCGTGTCCTTTTAGATCTTCTTTCCAAAAAAGTTCTTGTGACATATCAGTTAGATTAATTTTGTATATTTCTCGAGGAGTTACAAAATTTGTAAATGAAAAATAAGATACCTCATCTTCAATTTCACCACCAAAACCACCCATTGTTCCTTTTCTTTCTGTTGCTAGCTTATTTTTATATACTCCTTTTAAATCAAAGAAGTGAACCTCAGTAAAAGTATCAACGAGATAAGAAACTACAATAGAATTATTTATAAAGTTAACACTACTAATAGAATTAGTACTTTCACCAACGACTTCATTCCAAACAAATGAGCCATTTTTTATTGTAAGTGATACTACTTTTCCGTTCGCAGCATTTTCAGTTGAGTAAAACCAAAAAGTATCATTCTTGCTTTCTAAAAAGCTATAAGCGCCTATTAGCTCATCTATTAAAGGAATAAAAGGCTGATCAGGGCTTAGCTGAACATAGAGTCTATTTCTTTCATCTGTGCCTTCACCAATAGATAGAAATTTAATCTTAGAATCTTTTACAACACTTATTCCCCAACTCCATCTTGGCTTTTCAGGATTTTCATAAACAATAACGTCCTCATCTTGAGCAGTACCAATTTTATGAAACATTAACTTTGGAGCAGTATTAATATCTTTTAAGAGCTCTTCCGATGGCTCGTCGTATTTTTGGTAATAAAATCCAGAATCATCATTTTCCCATGAAGCACCAGAAAATTTAGCCCATTCAATCCTATCATCAAGAGTTTTTCCCGATTCAATATCAAGTACTTTCCAGGTTCTCCAATCAGACCCACCATCTGATATTGAGAAAGCTAGAAGAGATGCATCATTACTAACGCTGGTACTTGCAAGAGAGATAGTTCCATCTTCTGAGAACTTATTTGGATCAAGTAAAACCCTGTCTGGACATTCATCACAGTCCTTAATCATCAGCTTGCTCTGTTGCCATGACCCATCATTGAAATAATAAAAAGTTTTTTTGTTAACCTGATAGGGCATGCTTATCGAATCTGTATCCCAAACCTCATCTAGATTCTTAGCAATAGATTTTTTATATTTATTTTTGCCTATAAATTTTTGTGTGAAATTATTTTGTCTCTCGACCCAGTCTGTTGAGTCCTCACTTGTAAAATCCTCCATCCATCTATAAGCATCTTCGATTACGTATCCATGAACTTCTTCACTAAAAGGAACTTTATTTGATTCAGGGTATTCAAAATTATCTGTTTGATTTGAGCAGCTAACTAAAATTAATAGAGCTGCCATGTATATATATTTATTGTGCATAAAAATCATAATACTTTACAATTGCCTCATGAATCAATTCAATCGAGCATGGAACTTTTACGCAAAAAATTGGAAGTTTTTTATTGTACTTGCGGCACCCATCATGATGCTTGAAATAGCAATGGCATCGATGATAACTCCAATACAAAACGTTACTCAGCCTGAGGATATTCTAGAATTTTTTAATGAGAATATAGCCTTTCTAGGCTCTGTTAGTCTCTTAGGCGTAGTTTTAAGTATGGCTTTTATGGGAGCGCTTTTTGTTTCGTATGCATCCATAGAATCAGAAAATGAGATTGAGCCTCTAAATGCCTTATTTTTAGGCATAAGAAAATTCTTTCCACTTCTGGGGGCTTATCTTATAGCTTCAGTTGGTGTCTTTTTTGGTATCTTATTATTAATACTCCCAGCTTTTTATGTAGCAGCAAGGCTTTGCATTTTTCCTGCATTTATTATGCTTGAAGACAAAGGAGCTATAGAATCTCTTAAATTATCTTGGGAAAAAACGGATGAGCATGGCACCACTTTGTTTGGGCTTACTATCGCATTCTTTTCTCTAACGATGATTTTCGCATCAGTTGCCCAATCCATTATAAGTCCAGGATTAACCCAATTAGTTGTTCTTGCAATTATTGAATATGTAATAGTAATTCCATGGGGCTATGTATATTTTAGTTTATACAAGTCATTAAAAAGACATTAAGCAGATTAACTAGAACAAATTAATACGAAGCTTTTCGTTTACAAAAAAACACACCACTCTTATAATCCTTCCTCCGAAGATTTGCACTTTGTTAATTCATGCAAACAACTTTGGGTCTGTAGCTCAGCTTGGTTAGAGCGCACCCCTGATAAGGGTGAGGTCGGTGGTTCGAGTCCACCCAGACCCACCATTCTTTGAACATTAACTTTCATTTCCTTTATACTTATTCTTAACTAAATAAGGACAGTATTATGGCTAAAGGTTTAGACAAGCAAAAAAACGACAAGAAGAAAGGTAAAACTCTTAAAGAAAAAAGAGCAGCAAAAAAAGAAAAAAAGAAATAGTTTTTTAGAAGACTATTATTATCTAGTCGACCTAGGGCCGTCTTTAAAATCTATTTTAAAGAACAACATTATTCCGGTCACTGAGCTTACTAAAGCTAAAATAGAAAATATTTTTAAAAGAAGGTTGTCGATATTATCTCTTTCTTTCCAATCCATAATATGAAACCCCCACATCAGATCCCATATTTTCCATTTATTAGATCTAATGGCCACAACCTCTGCTGAATAAACATTAATGTAAACATTTAATTCAGTACCTTTAACATTTTTACTTTTTACTCTATAAATTGGCAATGATCTGCCTCTATATTCAGATCCTGATTTTTCATTTACAACTTCTTCGGTAGCAAATGGCAAAAGAGTTGTTTGGCTTGAAACTGAATTTATAGCATCTTCCATAGAAATCTTTGTTAAAGGCTGCCCAAGCATATTCAGATACTTAGTTGCGTCCTTTGTTGTGATGATAACAATCTCTTGACCTAATCTTTTTTTGAATTTAACTTCTTTAGCTTTCTCTATTTCAAAATTTAACTTACTTAAATCAAAAGATGTTTCAACATGATTAAGGTATTGTTCGCCTCTTACGAGCTCAATCTTATTAAAAGCAAAGTATATGCCTGAGATAGTCCAAAGTAATAACTGAAGAGAGATAAAAAAACTTAGGTACTTATGAATTTTCCTAACTAAAAAGTTCATCTTTTCATAATCTTCATTATCTCATCAATTTTTACATCAAATTCGTCATCACCTTTTAGAGATTCCTTAATGCATTCACGCAAATGAGTTTTTAGAATTTTGCCCTCAACAGTAATAATTGAATTCTTAAGTGCTTTTATTTGATTAAGAATATCAACGCAGTATTGACCTTCCTCAATCATTCCTTGAACGCCTCTCACCTGGCCCTCTATTCTTTTTAAGCTTGTTAATTGCTCTTTATGACATGGATGTTTCATTTTATAAAAACCTCGGAACTATATATGTAAAAATTGTAGCGAATAAAAAAATTGCTACAGATGCATAGTACAGATACCTAGATTTTTTTCTAGTTTCTGAACATGCTCTGCCTAGTTCTGGGTCAGCAGGACAAGGCATATAGTATGTTTTGTAGTTGATATAGCCAGCTAGAAGTATCAATAAAAAAGCTAATAAGGTTATATAGGTTTTATATTGGGACAGGGTAATTAGAAATGGAAATACTGTTATTAAGCTCGCAAAACTTGCTCCAGCTCCAAGCGCTACAAAAATAGCTGGCAAGGCACAACATATCAGCGTAGAAGAAGATGCAAACAAAGAAAAGAAATTCGAAGTCTTATCATCCATAACTATTAAATTTCTAGTATTTGCAAATCTGACATACTCTGTCCATTAGATAGAATTTTTTTCTCAATTTCACTGTAATTAATGTCTTTTGATTTAGAGTAAGCAATCAATACCTTTCCATTATCTAGATCAACATCTATTTTTTGTACGGTTTTGTCTTTTTCAAATGTTTTCGCAATACCTCGTGCACAAAAATCACAAACCATTCCTTTAACGCTAACAACAGCAACATTAACATTGGTTAGTTCATTCATAAATGCGTCAAACCTTTCAGCACTAACATCAAGATTTTTGCCATCAACCATGGTGTCATGAAGATGTCCTTCATGAGAATGATCATGCATATTGGCATGGTCCTGTTCAGCCCAAGCAAGTGGGCTGGCAAGTAACAAAGTTAATAATATTTTTTTCATAAGTTCTCCTTTTTTTTAAAATCTGTACATAAGGTGTAAATCCCATTCTGTTTTATCGCTATAACCAAACTTAACTAGAGTAGGGCCCTTAAAAAACTTCAATTCTGGATAAGTAGACTGAGTATTTGTAAGTGAGTTTTTCTTTGTTTTGATCATTATCCATGTGTGCAGGTCTCCATAGTCACCAACATATGGCGCAACACCTAGTTGGATATACTGATCCGTATAATCCTGACCAAAAGTATTCTTTGTATCTTTGTAGCCAAATCCAGAAAACCATCTTCGTGTTTCCCAGTCACCATGCATGCCATAAAAAAAACCATCAGCATCATCTACTAATACACCTGATTGGAAATATAAATTTCTTTGAGAAATATCAGTATTTTTTCTATTAACCAAATAAGTAAAACGAAAATAGTTTTCTGTATTTTTATAAAATTTATTTTTAACCCTTTCTAGGCCAATGGAATATTTGTAGGTTGGTGAGTAGTGGAGGTAAATAGAATCATTAAAGGTATCTGATTTATACATTATGGTTGTTCCACCAGAGTAGGATATTGGTCTTGCATCAGCATTAAAGACCATTAAAAAAACTAAAATTATTATTTTATATATACCCATGGGGGGTATCTTACCATAAAATTATAAATTAATTTCAGTTATTTCTCCAAGCTCCCATTTTCAATGAAATCACCATCAGAATTCCAAAAATAACCATAGCTATAGCGGATGCATAAAAAATACTAACTAGCCCGTATGAGAGCCAGTAAACAGCTACCAATGCTAAAACAGAAAATACTATAAGCCTGATGGCCGTGATTATAATTGGCCATTTCATTGCATTGGCTCCCTGAGATGCAAAATACAGGGAAAGTCCATATCCTTGAAATACATAACATACACCAAGAATTTGAATATACTGTTTTGTAACTAATAAGGTCTCTGGATCTGATGTAAAAATACCAATCCAAAGATTTGGTGTTAGTGCTAAAGCCAGGCCGATAACAGCCGAAAGCAATCCAGCTGTTGTTGCACCAACCATGCCTATTTTTTCTGCTCGCTCTATATTTTTGGCACCTATATTTGTTCCAACCATGGCTGTCATAGCAGTCCCAATGCCGAACACAATAGGAATTAATAAGAACTCTACCCTTGAACCAATTCCATAACCGGCAATAGCAGATGTTCCAAATTGACCAATGAGTCCTGTCAGTAAAAGAACTGTTGCAACTGTCATTATTGGCGAAAGAGATGCGGGCAAGGCAACAGAAAAAATATCTTCGAATAACTCTCTTTCAATTGTTAGTCTTTTGAGCTTAAGCCTTACAGGCGATGAAGGGCTCGAAATTTTTATTAAAGTTACTAATGCCATAAATCCTGAAGTAACTATCATTGACCAAGCAGATCCCACAAGCCCAAGTTTAGGTAGACCGAATGATCCTAATATAAATCCAGCAGAGAAAAAAACTTGTATACCAGCACAAATTACCGTTAGGACTGCAGGAAATTGCATATCTCCCATCCCTCTGAGGGCGGCGGTTAAGCTACCTGATAGCCAAACAACTATCGCTCCCAATAAATAGACAAAACAATAAGCTAAAGACTCCTCTAATAATGCACCTGTGCCACCTAATATTCTTAATAGAGGCTCTCCAAAAATAAAAAAGATAATTAAAAAAGCTAAAGCACCAAAGCAAGATATATACAAAGAATGCCATAATAATTTTTCAGCCCTAGGCTTGTCTGCAGCTCCAAGACTCCTTGCAATAGAAGATGTGACTGCTCCTCCAAGAGCCCCAAATGCCATCTGCTGAGTCAGCATGATTGCAGGAAATGCCAAAGTAACAGCGGCTAATGGAGTTATACCAAGTTGACTAATAAACCAGAATTCAGCAAGAACAACCACAGCATTTATTAAAAATGCAACGGTATTAGGCGCTGACATTTTAATCAGCAAAGGAAATATTGGATCTTTTAAAAATTGCTCTGTTCTCTTGTCCATAACCTTCTCATTTATTAATATTTATTTGGTTAAAGGGTGAAAGAGAACACGTTCTCAGGATTCACGAATCTTTAAATGATAATAACAGCTTTTAGTTAATTTAATTTTTAAAACCAAGCAAATCTATTATCTGCTAGATTTTATTTTTTAAACATATTAATATCTAATTTAATTGCAAAGGGGTGGCCATTTCGGCCTGAGATCCTTGGAAACTCTTTGAACCTGATCCATACAATAATGGCGGAGGAATTGCATGAAAATCATTAAAAATAATTTATTTTATTCAATAATCTTACTATATTTTTTTAGTCTAGAGATGAGCTCTCAAGCTATAGAAGAAGTTATTATCAAAGGAGACTGGAGAGAAACTAGTCTGTCAGCAGAAGACTCAAGCATTGCAGTCCTTGATAGTAAATTAATAGAATCCCAGGCTTTAAAGCACTTTGAAAACCTTTCGTACCTAGTACCAAATTTGAATTTTGCTGCAAGTGATTCTAGGGCAAGACATTTCCAGATAAGAGGAATTGGAGAAAGATCTGGCTATGAAAGAACTCCAAACTCTGCAGTAGGTTTACTGATTGATGATATAGACTTTTCTGGGCAAGGAGGAATTGCCACAACTTTTGATGTTGATCAAATTGAAGTTCACAGAGGCCCCCAAGGAGCAAGAATAGGATCTAGCGCAATGGCGGGGCTCATATATATTTCTACAAAAGACCCAACAGAAAGCTTTGAAGGGAAGGGTGAAATAGTTATGGGGTCATATGGAACTTTTAATACCGGAATTGCTGTTGGCGGTCCTGTAAATTTTAATAAAGACCTCACTTATAGGTTAGCTATAAAGAAAGATTATTCTGACGGATTTAGGAAGAATATTTTTCTTAACAAGTCTGATACTTCTAAAAAAGATGAGAGCACATTTAGATTAAAAGTGAATTGGGTAACTGATAACCAAACCACTTATAAGTTTCTTATATCTCAAATAGAGTTAGATGATCCTGCAGATATATGGACTATAGATGGGAGTCTTAATACATTATCTGATAAGCCTGGAATGGACTCTCAAAAAAGTAATGCCTATGGGGTAAAAATTTATCATCAATTTGAAAAATTTGAGTTTCAAAGCCTATCAAGCGTAACAAATACTGATGTCATTCTTAGTTATGATGCTGATTGGGGCAATCCTGAGTCACATTCGCCCTTCATTTATGACTATTTTTCAGAAACTATAAGAAAAAGAGATACTTTTAGTCAAGAATTTAGACTTGTATCCCAATTTGCAGATAAAAATACAGAAAAAAGCATCGAATGGGTCCTTGGAGCTAGTTTTGTAGATATAAATGAAACAAATGCTAAAAAAGATACTGGTATTTATGGAGATCCATCAGACCCATATGGTCCTTATTTTAGTAACTCTTCTTCTTTGAGTGACTTTTCTTCTTCAAGCTATTCTTTATTTGGAAATATTGATTATTTAATTAATGAAACAATAAAAATTTCAATTGGTGGAAGATGGGAGAATTTTAAATCTAATTATTTTGATTCTTATGACGAATCATTTTCACCATCAAATAAAATGTCTGGTGGAAAATTATCACTAGTTAAAACTCTTAATAATAATTCTAATATTTATTTTAATATTGCTAAGGGCTATAACCAGGGTGGATTTAATTTAGGGCTTGGTCTTGATAAAAATTCATCAAATAGAAATTTATATTACGATCCAGAATTTTTAACTAATTACGAAGTTGGAATTAATAGTAAATTTTTCCAGTCAAAATTAAATCTTGGAGCAGTCCTTTTTTATTCTGATCGAAAAGATCAACAGGTCTTAATTTCAACCCAGGTTGATCCTTCAGATCCCAACACTTTTTTATACTTAACCCAAAATGCTGCAGAAGGAATTAATAATGGCTTAGAGTTAAATATAGATTTTGCATTGAATAAATCTCTAGATATATTTGCTAATTTTGGATTGCTAAATACAGAAATAAAAAATTGGATTTCAAGACCAGATATAGAAGGTAGAGAACAGGCGCATGCCCCAAAAAATAGTTTTTCAATAGGCATCAATTGGAAGCCAACAAACCAATCTTATTTATCATTGAATGTTGTTGGTAAAAGTGAGTTCTATTACTCTGATTCTCATAACAATACTTCTAAGTCATACAACTTAACAAACATTAATTATGGATATGAACATGGACAATGGACTTACTCATTATGGGCAAGAAATATTTTTGATAAGTATTATTCAGTAAGAGGTTTTTACTTTGGTAATGAGGCACCTAATTTCATAGATACACTTTATAGAAGACATGGAGATCCAAGGCACATAGGAGTCATGGTCCAATATGATTTCTAACTTTATAAGTGAATTTTGGATGGAAATAGCAGCTGTTGTATTTGCTATTATTTATTTATTACTTGCTGTAAAACAAGACGTAAAGTGTTGGTTTGCGGCTATAATTAGTTCAATATTATATTTCTTTATTATGTATGATGCAGGCTTATATATGGAAGCTTACCTGCAAATTTTTTATATCATGATGGCCTTTTATGGGCTTCAACAGTGGAGAAGTGTCAATACTGACGCTCCTCAATTTATTGTTAGAACATGGAATAAAAGGATGCATATTAAGATCATTGTATTAATAGTTATCATGACTTTAATCTCTGGATTTTTATTAGAAAAATATACCAATGCTATCTTGCCTTTCATAGATGGACTAACAACATGGGGAGCAATAGTTGCGACATATATGGTTGCTAAAAGACTTCTTGAAAATTGGATATATTGGTTTGTTATAGATTTTATTTCTATCTTTTTATTCATGTCCAGAGGACTTTTTTTAACCTCAGGATTATTCTTTATTTATCTTGTAATAATATATTTTGGTTACATGTCATGGGTAAAAATAAGAGACGATATTAGTGCAGAATCTTCATAACAATCTAGATATAAAAAATCATAATCTAGAGATTATTAAAACAATTAAATCAGGCCCTATATCTGAAATATCTATTTGTAATTTTGATAACATCAAAGCAATCCTAAGAATTGATTATCCATGCGTCGGTAAAATAAATGTAGATCGAGAAAATGAAATTTTTATACTCAGCCAACTAAAAATTTTAGATTTTAGTCCAGAGGTTTTATTTAGTGATTTGTCTTCTGGAATTTTAGTATGGAGATACATCGAGGGTATTGAATTTTCACTTGATGAGGATTCCAATAAAGTTTTTTTAAAAACACTTGGAACCGAATTAAAAAAAATTCATGAAATTGATCTCCCCAAAAGTAAGAAAAAATATTTTAGCAATGACATAAATTTTTACAGAAATTTACTAAACGAGGCTCCTGAGAATATAATTCTTCACAGAGGATTTGATTTATATGACAAACTCAATAACTCTGATGATTATGTTTTCTCTCATAATGATTTAAATAAGACGAACCTTCTTTGGAGAGATAGATTATTTTTTTTAGACTGGGAGTACTCGAGTTTTAACAATCCTTTTTTTGATATTGCCTCGATATCGAATGCTTATAACTTATCAAAAGTTGATAGGGCAATTTTATGGAAAGCTTATACAAATAATGAATATTCAGCATTAAATGATACAAATCTTAGAGAATGGATGCTTTTTTGTCATTATTTAGAATACATGTGGAGTATTTCGCTCATACAAAATGGAAAAATTGATCAGAACACCCTAAATTTAAAAAAATTAGAGAAAAAATTAAAAAATATTATTTAAACAACAAGTATTGCGCATTCTTTAGTTGTTGTTTTACTATTATGTAAGAAATTTACATTTAAATGGGGGTTTGATATGAAAATTTTATGTGTCTTATATGATGATCCAAAAACAGGTATGCCAGAAAGGTATGCAAGAGATGATTTACCAAAGTTAGATAAGTACCCTGATGGAATGACACTTCCATCCCCAAAAGCTATAGATTTTACTCCTGGTGAGTTACTTGGTTGTGTATCTGGAGAACTAGGGCTTCGAAAGTTTCTTGAAGATGCTGGCCATACACTAGTTGTTACTTCTGATAAGGATGGAGATGGATGTGAGGCTGATAAAGAATTAGTAGATGCTGATATTGTTATATCACAACCTTTCTTCCCATATTATTTAACAAGAGACAAGATGAAAACAGCGCCTAATTTAAAAATGGCAATTACAGCTGGCATTGGGTCTGATCATGTTGATCTTCAGGCAGCCATGGATAATAACGTGGATGTTGTTGAAGTTACTTACTGTAATTCTCGTTCAGTCGCCGAACACATTGTGATGATGATCCTATCGATGGTTCGTGATTATCATACCCAACATAGAATTGTAAAAGAGGGCGGATGGAATATAGCTGATGCTGTACAAAGGTCATATGATGTAGAGGGCATGCATGTTGGTACTGTAGCTGCAGGCAGAATTGGTATTGATATGCTAAGAAAAATGAAACCCTTTGATGTGCATTTGCATTACTTTGATATTCATAAACTCTCTGATGAAATAGAAGCAGAACTAAACCTCACCTATCATGATTCTGTAGAGTCATTAGTTGCTGTGTGTGATGTAGTTAATATTAGTTGCCCATTGCATCCTAAAACTGAGCACTTATTCGATGATGAAATGATTAGTAAAATGAAAAGAGGTGCATATATCATCAATACTGCTCGTGGCAAGATTTGTGATAAAGATGCTATTGCAAGAGGCTTAGAGTCAGGCCAGCTAAGTGGTTATGCTGGTGATGTTTGGTTCCCACAACCAGCTCCAAATGATCACGTGTGGAGAACAATGCCTAACCACGGCATGACTCCTCATACTTCAGGTACTTCGCTATCTGCTCAAACAAGATATGCCGCTGGGGTTAGAGAAATTCTAGAATGTTATTTTGCAGGCGAACCAATTAGAGACCCATATTTGATTGTTCAAAATGGTGATCTTGCAGGTATGGGTGCGCACTCGTACACAAAGGGTACAGCCACAGATGGCTCAGAAGAGGCCGCTAAGTATAAAAAATAAGTTTTAGAACTTACTTAGCCTTTCCTTAATAATAGAGTCTGCCTCTGCCATAATGCTATGCATTAATTCTTCCACTGTCGGGATGTCATTAACCAGTCCAGCAACCATTCCACATGACCAGGCTCCAACCTCCATAGTTCCTTCATGCATAATTTTTGGATAGACTCCTGCAACCTCATCCACAATATCAGCAAAAGTTAATTCATCACCAAGAGCTTTTTCTTTTTCAATCAATCTCTCAACAGCTTCATTATTAAGAACCCTTTCTGTATTTGTTAATGATCTCATGATGAGTCTAGTATCTAACTCAGAAGCATTTACGATAGCTTCTTTCACATTTTGATGAACAGGTGCATCTTGAGTAGCAATAAACCTAGTTCCCATATTCATTCCCTCAGCACCTAGTGACATAGCAGCAACCAAACTTCTTCCATCTGCCATTCCACCCGAGGCAACAAATGGTATTTCAAGCTCATCTGCTGCTCTAGGTAAGAGTATGAAATTAGGAATGTCATCTTCTCCTGGGTGTCCGCCACACTCAAAACCATCTACAGAAACCGCATCGCAACCTATTGCTTGTGCTTTTAATGAGTGCCTTACAGAGGTGCATTTATGAATAACCTTTATTCCTGCTTCTTTTAAAGCTGGGAGATATTCTGCAGGATTTCTTCCAGCAGTCTCTACAACAGGAACCCCTGCATCAATAATTACTTTTATCAAACCAGGATAGTCTGGAGGTGTTAGTGATGGTAAAAATGTTAAATTAACAGCAAATGGCTTATTGGTCATTTCTTTGCATCTGGCAATTTCATTTGCTAATTTCTCAGGCGTACCCTGTGTTAGACCAGTAATTGTTCCAAGTCCACCCGCATTTGATACTGCCGCTGCAAGCTCGGCAAAACCAACATGGTGCATTCCACCTTGAATGATTGGATGTTCTATACCAAATAATTCAGTTATTTTAGTTTTCATAATACTTTCCTATTTATCTTCCATTGGGGTTAAAAAATCTTCATATTGAGTTTGAAGTCTTTGCATGCCACTTATCCACCTATCTCTGTCATTCCCTTTTCTTTTAACATATTCTAGAACCTCACTATGAGGAGTTACTAAAAACCTCTCCTCCTCTATGGCGTTAAGAACATCCTTTGCAACAATATCAGCTTCCATCATTCCATCAACTCCTGCTACGCCAGGACCATTTGCAGTCATAGCAGTTCTAACTGCTTGAGGGCATAAACAGGAAACACCAATACCTTTATTTCCATATGTAATTTTTATCCACTCAGCAAAACTTACAGCTGCAGCTTTTGTAACTGCATATCCAGCCGCACCTAGTTGAGTTAAAAGACCGGCTGCTGAGGATGTATTCATAAGATAGCCTTCACCTTGTTCTATCATTTGAGGAAGCACATGTTTTGCAGCATGAATATGAGACTGAACATTTACACCCCATATCATGTCCCAATCCGAAGTATCTGCTTCAAAAAATCCTGGCTTTCCACCGATACCTGCATTTGAGCAAAATATATCAATACCACCAGAAAATTCATTAGCCTTTTGTATAACATTTATAATGTCGCTTTCTTTGGAAACATCAGCACTTACTGCAAGCCCATTAACACTCTTGGCTGTTTCCTCTGCCCCATTTAAATTCATATCAACACATACTATAGAACTTGCCCCTGATGCATGGAACTCTTCACATAAAGCCTTGCCAATTCCACTGGCAGCCCCTGTAACCACAACTCTTTTATTATTAATTTTCATAAATTGACCTTACTTTTTAATTTTTTATTTAACTTTATTGCTTAGATAGTTTATTACAAAACAACAATACTTAATATTGCAAAATCGCACACCCATCTTTATAAATTTATTGCTATTATTAGTGCTAGAAAATGAAATATTGGGATTTAATATGAAGAATGTTGTTGTTATTGGCTCGTCTGGGGCAATAGGAAAAGCCTTTATTGATAGCTATATCAAAGATGATGATGTTGAAAATATATTTTCATTTTCAAGAACAGGCCTTTCCATTGAGGATAAAAAACTCCATAGTTTTTTTATTGATATTGAGGATGAAACTAGTATTTGTGATGCCGCAGAGAAGATAGATAAGTCCTCAATAGATGAAATCATCGTCGCAAGTGGAATACTTCATAATAAAGATTTTGGGCCAGAAAAAAGTATTAGAGATTTAAATGCAGATAACCTTTTAAAGGTCATTAAGGTTAATACTATCGGCCCAACAATAGTTGGAAAGTACTTCATCCCATTGCTAAATAAAAAAGAAAAAAGCGTCTTAGCATTTTTAAGTGCAAGAGTAGGCAGTATTTCTGATAATAAGACAGGTGGTTGGTATGCTTATAGGGCGAGTAAAACTGCACTTAATCAAATCATTAAAAGTTTTAGTATTGAATTACGAAGAACCAATCCAAATGCCATTATTTTTGGTCTACAGCCAGGAACAGTAGATAGTGAATTAAGCGAACCTTTTAAAAGAAATGTAAAAGAAGGTAATTTATTTACTCCAGAATATAGTGTGTTGCAGCTAAAAAATATTATTGATACAGCAAGCCCATCTGATTCAGGCAAACTAATTTCTTGGGATGGGCAAGAGATTCAGCCATAGTTGGTTATGAATATATTCTCATATTAGAATAAATTTTTAGGGGAAAAAATGAGTATTAAATATTATGACTGGTCTAAATTTCAGGCCAATACCAGGCCAAATAAAGTTGCCATAAGAGAGCTAGATAATAACAAGATCTATACCTACGGAGAATTGGATGAAAGGTCATCAAGGCTTGCATCACATCTCCAAAGTTCAGGAATAAAAAAAGGAGATCGTATTGCGATATTATCGCTAAATTGTTCAGAATTTTTTGAGCTAGAATTTGCTTGCGGAAAGATTGGGGCAATAGAGATACCATTAAATTGGAGATTAACGAAACCCGAGCTCAGTTATATTCTTAATGATAGTGAGCCAAAAACTCTAATTTATGACATTCAGTTTGAAGAAATGGTGAAAGAGCTAAAAGAAGAATGTAATATTTCTGAAATCATAGCTCTTGATCAATTTGACCAAGAAAGTGATTATGAAAAAGTTTTGAGCAATGCTTCGGACATTTATCATCAGGAAGAGGTTGATCTAGAAGATAACATTATGATTATGTATACCTCTGGAACAACCGGTCACCCTAAAGGCGCCATGATCACGCACAAAATGCAGCTTTTTAATGTTATTAATTTAGGTATTTCAGCAGCTGTTTCCCCCGAATCGGTCCATTTAGTTGTCCTTCCTTTGTTTCATACAGGCGGAATGAATTGTTATTCAAATCCAATTCTTCATGCAGGTGGCGAGTTAATATTACTTAAAGAGTTTGAGCCTGGGAAAGTTCTATCAATTATCGGTAGCTCTGACTATGGAGTTACTCATCTGTTTGCAGTTCCAGCCCCTTATCAATTTATGATGAATCATCCAGATTTTGAATCAACAGATTTATCAGGAGTTAAGTATGCTGGAGTTGGCGGCGCACCTTGTGCAGAGGCTATTTTGAAGACTTATATAAGCAAGGGTGTTTCGATGCAGCAAGGCTGGGGTATGACAGAAACTAGTCCAGGTGCTACTGGTCTTGAATCGTCCGAGGCTGAAAGAAAAATAGGATCTGCTGGAAAGCCGCTTCTTCATACTGAGGTCAAGGTGGTTGGAGATGATGGGAATGAACTGCCTGCTGGAGAAGTAGGCGAGATTTATATTAAGGGCCCAAATATTACACCTGGCTATTGGAAGAAAGAAGAAGCTACTAGAGATTCTTTTGAAGACGGGTGGTTAAAAACAGGTGATGCTGCTTATTTTGATGACGAGGGTTTTTTATACATAGTTGATCGATGGAAGGATATGTATATCTCAGGTGGAGAGAATGTTTATCCAGCTGAGGTTGAAAATGTTATCTATCAGTTACCACAAATTGCAGAAGTTGGAGTTATTGGTATTGATAGCCCTAAGTGGGGTGAGACTGGTAAAGCCTTTGTTGCTTTAAAGCCCGATCATGAATTGACGGCAGAAGAAGTCATAGATCATTGTTTAAAAAATCTAGCAAAGTACAAAATTCCAGAGAAAGTTGAGTTTATTGCAGCTCTTCCAAGAAATGCTACAGGTAAAGTTTTAAAAAGAACATTAAGAGATATGTAATATTTTATAAGCTAAAAAAAACCCAGCCTAAGCTGGGTTTTTTATTTAACTATTTAAAGTTATCTAATGTTAAGCATTAGAAGATTCTTTAACAGCAACATTCCATATAATTAAACCAAATAGAATCTTGTTAACAAAGTCAGCAAGGTTATAGATAAGGTTTAAGTTAAGAGCTGATCCACCGTCACCCATTAGGTAACCTGTGAAATAACCTACAGGATAAATCGCCCAACCAAAGATGATGATATACATCATTGTGTTGTAAGCTGATTGCACAGCAGGACTTGCAGTATTACATGCAGATTTTCCTTCTCCAGCCCATAGTTCATAAATCATGTATACCCAAGCTAAACACCCAATAATGAATGCAGGCCATGCAGCCATGATTCCTGCTTCACCCATGTAACCAAACACAAGCATAACAAGAGAACCAACTAGTAATTTCTTAAATAATGATCCAGCAACATTAGTTGCAGCAGCAAGAATTAAGTAGAATTCACATATTAATAAAGGAACTGTTAGTAACCAATCTATGTATCTAAATACAGTTGGCGAATCACCAGTTTCAATCCATACTCCTCTCATATACATGTAATGCCAGAAAGCAATACCAGTAACAAGACCAGATACAGTTAATGATGTTTTCCATTTTGCAGAAACTCTATCTCTTTCAACAAAGAAAAATACAGTAGATGCTAATAGAGCAGCAGTAACTAACCAAAAAGAAACACCAGTGTAATCACTAGCATCAAGGTCACCACCACCTGCAGCAAATGTAGGAAGTGCAATAACACTACCTAATATCAGTAATAATTTCATATATAACTCCTATATTAATGACAAAGAAGCATAATTGCCTCCCCCCTAATTAAATATGAAATTTAATAGTAACCAATATTAATTGAGGTTACAAATAAAAAGCATCTATTTTTTTAATAGAAAATATGTGTAATAAAACACCATATTTCAAATTAATATTTATTTTGCATAAGTAGACTTGTTTAGTATCATGTTTAACATGAAAGTTGCAATTTATCCTGGTTCCTTTGACCCCATCACCAATGGTCACACGGATATTATTGATAGGGGTTGCGGACTCTTTGACAAGGTTGTTGTTGCAATAGCTAAGAGTGAATCTAAAAACCCTCTTTTTAGCCTAGAGGATAGAATTAATTTAGCTCAGTCTATTTTTAAAGGAAATGAAAAAGTAGAGGTTGTAGGTTTTCCAAGAAAGTTAACAGTTGATCTTGCAAAAGACTATGGAGCTTGTGCAATTATAAGAGGCCTACGAGCAGTTTCTGATTTTGAATATGAATTTCAGTTAGCAACAATGAATAGGTCGCTGGCTCCCAATATTGAAAGCATTTTTTTAACACCAAAAGAAAGTCTCATTTATGTATCTTCTAGCTTAATTAAAGAAATATCAGACTTAAAAGGCGATATATCGAAGTTTGTTCATCCTATAGTAGAACAGGCACTTCGAGCGAAGCTAGATACTTAGCTCTGACAAGTTCCACAAAAAAAAGTAGCTCTTTGATTGACGATCGTTTTACAAATAGTGCCTTTGCATTTATTGCAGGGTTCGCCTTCTCTCCCATATACATTTAATTTAAATTTAAAATATCCTGGACTACCATCAGCTGAGTAGAAGTCTTTTAATGTAGTTCCTCCAACCTCTATTGCTTGCTCTAGTATCTTTTTTCCAGCAGCTACTAATCTTTTACACGCATCTAAATCTAACTCATTGGCATTTTTCAGCGGATGAATTTTAGCCAAGAAAAGGCTTTCAGACGCATAAATATTGCCGATACCGACTACATTTTTTTGATTCATTAAAAAGCTTTTAATATTTGTTTTAGAGTGACTGCATGCTGAAAAAAAATTCTTTGCATTAAAATTTTTAGAAAGCGGCTCAGGCCCAAGGTTTTTTATTAACTTATGTTTATCGATATCAGAAGTAAGATGCATTGATCCAAACCTTCTGGGATCATTATAAATAATTCTTTCCTCATCAAAAATTAATTCAACATGATCATGTTTGATAAAGAAGTTTTCATTATTTTTTGCAATTCTAAGACTGCCAGACATTCCTAAATGAAGAATAATTTTTTTATCATTAGATAGTTTAAAAATTATATATTTTGCTCTCCTTTCTAGACTTTCGACAACTTGTTCTTTTACTGAGGTTTCAAAGCTATCTAACACTTTCCATCTAAGGTTTCTGTTGTGTACCTTTGCCTCTTTTAGCAAAGAGCCTTTAAATTTTTTAATTGCTCTCAGGGTTGTTTCAACCTCTGGAAGTTCGGGCATTTTTAACTGAGTAAATTATTAATTTTTACTATGTCAGCTGGAGTAATTGTTCCCGATGCGAGCCCGAGTCTTAGATTAGCAAGTATGTAATCATATTTTGCATTGGCAAGATTTTTTTCTGCACTGTATAAGTTTTTTTCTGCTTGCAAGAGATCAACAACGTTTCTTGTTCCAACTCTGTAGCCAACTTGAGTAGCTTCCAAGGCACTAGTGGCCGAAATCACTGCTTGTTTTTGAGCATTTACATTTGCAACTAATGTTAAAACATTTGAAAACTGGGATCTGACTTCTTGAATAATACTTCTTTCTGTAAATAGTGTATTTTCATTTGCTCTTTCATACTGTGAATATGCTTGCTTCCTTCTTGAGTTAACAGCCCCTCCTTGAAAGAGCGGCATACTTAGCTGAATTGCATAATTTCTTCTTCCTGTTACTGATGGAACTGGAATGCCTTGGCCATCAATATTAAAACCTTCATAGTTAAATTGGTTTGTTTCAGATTCTGACTGACTTCCAACAATATCTATCTTAGGTAAATGATTTGAAGCTACACTCCTTGCACTACTTTTTGCTGCTTTTTTTCTCAAATATGCTGCTTTTAGCTGGTAGTTATTTTCCAATGCTAATTCAACCCATGTCTCTTTTGAACTTGGTGTTGGCAGGTCAATAAGCAAACCATCCCCCAATTCATTTAAGCTAAATATTTCTCTACCAATCAGAGCATTTAAAGACTCTCTTGCAGAATAAAGTGATCCTTCTGTTCTAATTCTTGATGCTTTACTTAGATCAAATGCCAATTGAGCCTCTTGAACTCCAGTTATGGCTGATAACCCAACTTCGAATCTTTGTTTTGCTTGATCAAGTTGTTTTTTAATAGCTTTTTCTTCAGATATTGCTGCATTTAGATTATCAATAGCTCTAAGTACGCCAAAATAAAGCTCAGCAGTTCTGACTAAAAGATTTTGCTGCTCAAATGCAAAGTCTGCTTCAGCAGCATCTGTAAGAGATTTAGACTGCCTATATTGAAACCATGTATCTAGTCTAAAGAGCGGCTGAGTAACCCTGGCAGATGTAGAAAAAGAGTTATATTGCTGCTGCAGTTCTTTGTTTTGATAGTATTCGTTCCAGTTAGTTGATCCACTCAAGGTAATACTCGGGAGAAGCGCAGCTCTTCCTTGAACCTTAAGCTCTTTATCTGCTAAATACGAATATTCCGCTGCTTTATATGTAGGGTCATTTTCAAGCGCCTCATTATAGATATCCAAAAGACTTTCAGATGAAATATTAAATGAGATAAAAAGTGCTAAAAATGATTTTGTGTAAATTTTCATAACCTATTTTAACCTATTAATAATGTTTGCAGTGCAAACATTTAATTTTTTTTAATTTTATTGAATTTATTTTATATTTCTTAGAGTAGAATATCTCTAACAAGTTCAATAATTTTTTATAATAAAAAGGCTTTAAAAATTGGCTAAAAATTCATATGACGCTCAGGCAATTGAAGTCTTATCTGGACTAGATCCTGTCAAAAAAAGACCTGGGATGTATACGGATACATCTAACCCAAATCATTTAATTCAAGAAGTTCTTGATAATTCGGTTGATGAAGCTCTATCAGGTTATTGTTCAAACATAAAAGTATCTGTTCTAAAAGATGGCTTTATTAAGGTCTCTGATGATGGAAGGGGTATGCCAATTGATGAGCACCCGGAACATAAAGTTTCAGGTGTTGAGCTCATCCTTTGTAAACTTCATGCTGGAGCGAAATTCTCTGGAGATGATTATAATTTCTCTGGTGGCCTTCATGGTGTTGGAGTTTCTGTTGTAAATGCTCTATCTGATGAATTAGAGGTTAGAGTAAAAAGAGATTCTAAAGAATACCAAATCACTTTTAATAATGGAGATAAGTCTTCTGAATTAAAGCCAATTGGGGAAGTGGGGCTCAGAAATTCTGGGACATCAATTAAATTTAAACCAAATCCTACATATTTTGAAACTATAGAGATTCAGATAAAACAGCTTAAGCATCTATTAAAGGCCAAAGCAGTTCTCTGTCCTGGATTAACGATAGAGTTCGTTAATGAAAAAAAGACTGATGATAAACAAAAGTGGTATTTTGAAGATGGGCTCAAAAGCTATTTGATTGATTCTTCCGAGGGAGCAGACTTGGTTTTGCTAGATTCAATTGTATGCTCTAAAAAATCTCAAGCTCAAGAGCTTGAGTTTGCAATCAATTGGTCATTAAGACCCCCAAAAAATAAACTCGATGAAACCTATGTGAATCTCATACCAACTGCTCAGGGTGGCTCACATTTAAATGGCTTTAAGGCTGGGCTTTTAGATTCATTAAAAGAATTTTGTGAATACAGAAATCTATTGCCTAAAGGTTTAAAAATTAATGCAGATGATGTTCTTAGTAATGCAATTTTTATAATTTCATCTAAGCTTCAGAATCCTCAATTTGCAGGGCAAACCAAGGAAAGACTAGATTCAAAAGATCACATGTCGTTCGTCTCAAGTACCACAAAAGACATTTTAAGTATTTGGCTTAACACTCATACAGAAGAGGGCGAAAGAATAGCAGAACTTGCAATTATGTCTGCTCAGACGAGAGCAAAAGTTTCCAATATAGTTGAAAGAAAGAAAACTTTTAGAGGCCCAGCCTTACCTGGAAAACTTTCGGACTGTAATAGTCAGGACTTAAATGAAACAGAGCTTTTTTTAGTTGAGGGGGACTCAGCCGGAGGATCCGCAAAACAAGCAAGAGAAAGATCTTTCCAGGCAATCATGCCTTTGAGAGGGAAGATTTTAAATACTTGGGACTTAGAAAGTGCAGAAATAATAAAATCTCAGGAGATAAAAAACCTCTCAACTGCAATTGGGGTTCTGCCAGGAAATAATGACCTTTCATCACTAAGATACGGAAAAATTTGTATTCTTGCAGATGCTGATTCAGATGGTCTGCATATTGCAACTTTACTTTGTGCATTGTTTCTAAGGCATTATAAATCTTTAGTTCAAGAGGGAAGGATATATATTTCAATGCCTCCTCTATATAGAATCGATTCTGGTAAAGATGTTCTATATGCACTTGATGATAAACAGCGAGATGAAATAGTTACTGAATTTAAAAAGAAGAAGGGCAAGCCTAAAGTAAACATTCAAAGGTTTAAAGGGCTGGGTGAAATGAATCCACCGCAACTAAGAGAGACTGTGATGGACCCTGCTACTCGTCAGCTTGTTCAGCTTTCTATCAGCTCAAGCGATAATGCAAATTCTATGATGGACTTACTTTTGTCCAAAAAGAACGCACCAGCAAGAAAAGAATGGCTTGAAAAGAAAGGGTCTCTAGCAAAAATATAAATATGAAAGAACAAATAACCTCAATTAGCCTCAAGCAATATGCTGAAGAGTCTTATCTTAACTATGCAATGTATGTCATTTTAGATAGAGCTTTGCCTAATATTGGAGATGGCCTTAAGCCTGTTCAAAGAAGAATACTCTATGCAATGTCAGAGCTTGGGCTTGATGCTGGCTCAAAGTACAAAAAATCAGCAAGAACTGTTGGAGATGTTATAGGAAAATTTCATCCCCATGGAGACGGCGCTGCATATGAAGCCATGGTTTTAATGGCTCAAAATTTCTCATTCAAATACCCTTTTGTAGATGGTCAAGGTAACTGGGGTTCTCAGGATGATCCAAAATCTTTTGCTGCAATGAGGTATACAGAATCTAAGTTAACTAAATTTGCAAATCTTTTAATCTCTGAATTGAAGTCTGGAACAGTCGATTGGCAGCCTAATTTTGATGGCTCTCTTTTAGAGCCAGTAATTTTTCCAGCCAAACTCCCATCTATTTTATTGAATGGCACTTCTGGAATTGCTGTAGGAATGGCAACAGATATTCCATCTCATAATATTAATGAAATTATTGATGCCACAGTACATCTTATTGATAATCCAAAATCACAGTTGGTTGATTTACTGAAGATAATTAATGGTCCTGATTTCTCAAATAATTCGCCAATAATTGCTAGCAAAGATGAGCTGAATGAAATTTATTCGACTGGAAAAGGCGGCTTCAAAGCTCAAGCCCAATGGGCGCAGGATAAGAATCAAATCATTATCAACGCATTACCTTATCAAGCATCTGGATCTAAAATTTTAGAGCAAATAGCTGATCAAATGCTTAAGAAAAAAATTCCAATGGTGGTTGATCTTACTGATGAAGGAGACCACAAGGAGCCAGTAAGGCTTGTCATAACTTTAAAATCGAACAGAGTAAATGCTGAAGATGTAATGAATCACCTTTTTGCATCAACTGATTTACAAAAAAATTATAGAGTAAATATGAATTTGATTTCATTGAAAGGTGGACCAAAAGTTTTCTCCCTAGTTGATTTATTGAAAGAATGGCTAGTCTTTAGAAAAGAAACTGTAATAAGAAAACTAGAACATAGACTCGACCAGGTAAACGATAGGCTGCATATCCTTGAGGGGTTATTAATTGTTTATTTAGATTTGGATAAAGTAATAAAGATTATTAGAGAATCAGATGAGCCAAAAAAAGATATTATTACAGCTTTTAAACTTTCTGATATCCAGGCAAATGCAATCCTTGAGATTAGGTTAAGGCAACTAGCCAAGCTAGAACAAATCAAGTTAGAACAAGAAAGAGATACTTTGGTAGCAGAACAAACAGATATTGAAAAAATACTAAGTTCTAAGACAAGACTTAAAACATTAATTAAAAATGAGCTTATTGAGATAAAAGATGAGTTTGGAGAAGAAAGAAAATCTCCAATAAAAGAAGCAACAGAAGCTAAAGTTTTCTCTGAAGAGGAAACTCTTGTCACTGAGCCTATTACAGTAGTCTTGTCTGCAGCTGGCTGGATCAGAAGTGCAAAAGGCCATGAGATAGACCCCAGCTCACTTTCCTATAGAGGAGAAGATGTACTTCAAGATTATGGAAGAGGAAAGAGCAATCAAGTTTCAGTTTTTCTTGACTCAAATGGGAAGGCTTACTCACTTGCAAGTCACTCTCTTCCATCTGCTAGAGGAATGGGTGATCCTATTACAGGAAGGGTATCTGCAGATTCTGGAGTAAAGTTCATTTCTTCATTGATTGGGAATGATGAAGATAAATTCATGATTATGAATACTGCTGGATATGGCTATATTTCAGAGTTTAAAAATATGGTTTCTAATAAGAAATCAGGAAAAGCATTTATGAAAATCCCTCATGAAGCAGACCTTCTTAAAGCCATTAAAGTAAGAGACGATCATTTGTATATAGCAGCAGTTTCAAATATTGGCAGACTTTTAATTTTTAAGATTGATGAATTGCCAATTCTTGGAAAGGGCAAAGGGAATAAAATAATAAATATACCAACCGCTAAATTTATAGCAAAAGAAGAGTTAATGACCCATGCGCAACTTGTTTCTGAGGCTAGCTCTTTAAGGATTGAAAGCGGAAAGAGATTCCTCACTTTAAAACTTAAAGATCTAGAAAACTATATTTCTACAAGAGCAAAAAGGGGAAATATGCTTCCACAAGGATATAGGAAGGTAGATAAAATGATTGAAGAGGTTGAGCTAGAAGTTAAAGAAGACTGATTATAGATTTCTCAAAAATTTTTAATCCCTCATCAACTAGCTCATTTTCTATTATTAGGCTTGGAGAAAACCTAACAGTAGATGCATTCGCCTTAAGAATCATTAACCCATTATGATGGGATTTTTTTATTAAATCATCTATTTTAATTTTGCTATCCTTGCTTACTTCCACTCCGACCCATAAACCAGCAGAAGTTATTTTTTCAAAACATTTATGCTTCTCATTTATTTTATTCAACAAATTGATAAATCTAACTTCTTTCTTTAAAACCTTATTTAAAAATGATTTTTTAGAAATGGTATCTATAACTTCATTACCTATGGCACATGCAATTGGGCCTCCTCCAAAAGTCGTGCCATGAGACCCTGCCGACATATGTTTTGAAACTTTATCTGAAGTAAGAATGCCTCCTAGTGGGAAGCCATTAGATATACCTTTAGCAAAACAAAGAATATCAGGAGTAATGTTAAATTGCTCATAAGCAAAGAGTGTTCCAGTCCTGCCAATCCCGGATTGAACTTCATCAATTATGACAAGTGCCTTATGTTTTTTTGCAAGTTTCTTTATTTTTGCTATAAATTTTTTATCTGCTTTTGTTATTCCAGATTGCCATTGAACCAGTTCTAATATAACCGCTGCAGTCTTATCTGAAAAAACCTTTTCTAGATTACTAATGTCATTATATGGATGATTTTTTATCCCTCTAGGCAGAGGCGCAAAACCGTCTGTAAGATGCTTAGCTTTAGCTAAAGCTATACCAAGCATAGTTCTTCCATGAAATGACGTTGAAAATGAAATGACCTCATTTTTATTTTTATTAACTGTTGATGAGCAAAATTTTCTTGCTATCTTAACTGCAGCCTCAATTGATTCTGCCCCTGAATTGCAAAAAAATACTTTATCTGCAAAAGAATTCTTGCATAACTTTTTTGCCAAAGTAACTGAGGGCTCATTTATGTAGAGATTTGATAAATGCCAAAGCTCCTCAGATTGCTTTTTAAGAATTTTTATTAGATCTTTATTTGAATGACCAAGGTTAGTGACGGCAATGCCTGCTGTGAAATCAATATATTTCTTATTATTTAGGTCCCATACATGCGATCCACTCGCTTTTTTTACAACAAAATCTGCAGGAGCGTAAAAAGGCACCATATAATTAGTATATTCTTTAATTATCTCTTTCATAAATATATTGTATCGTGGTTTCAGTTCAAAAATTAAATGACCAAAAATTTCTAGTATCTTTAAAACCAAACAGCTCACTCATTGGTGTTAATAGAATAATATTTATTTCTAGTATATCTATTGTATGCGGTGGCATAGCATTGATATTTTTCTTTTTTGGAGCAACGCTCATTTTGCCTTTTGCTGGTTTAGAGCTTGGCATTCTATTCACTGCATTCTATTTAAGTTTTAAATGGAGTGATAAAAAAGAAAAAATATTTATTTCTCAAGATCTTGTAACTATAGAAAAAGGTTCTAATTATGCTGAATATAAATGGGAAGAGTTCAGGTCATTTACCTCTTTCCAGGTTTCAAAAGACAGAAGAGATCTTCTTAAGCTAAGCTTTAGATCTAAAGGCGAGGATGTTGAGGTTGGCAGCTTTCTAAATGAAGATGATAAAAATGTATTAATAGAAGAGCTAACTCAGATCATAGATACATTAAATCTCGATTCCTTCTCAAATCCAGAGCTTTAATTTCTTTTTAACTTCTTTTAGCTTTAATTCTTTTATTTCAGGGATGCCATTTCTAAAATTTGGAAATGATTCTCCCTGTATTAATGGCATAAGATATGCAATTGCCTTTGGGGTAACGTCCATTCCATTTTTAGCTATAAAAGATTTTGGTAATTTCTTTTCTAAATTAGCTATTTTTGCCAGTGGAGCTGGTTCAATTTTCCAGCTATATTTTTTAGTTTTACCTCTAACTATTATGGGCATAACACCATTCATGCCTTCTACCGCATACTGAACTGCCTTGGCCCCAACAGCCATAGCTTGCTCTAGGTCTGTTTTGGAGGCAATATGTCGTGCACTTCTTTGCAGATAGTCAGAAACAGCCCAATGATTTTTTAGTTTTAATTTATCAGTAATTAAGTTGGCAATGTAAGGCGCAACTCCACCAAGTTGAGCATGACCAAATGCATCTTTTGTTGCTGATTCAGAAAGAAATCTGTTCTTATTATTTTTCAACCCTTCGGATACCACAACAACACAGTAGCCATTTTTTTTAACAACACTTTTAACTTCTGCTAGAAATTTTTTTTGATTGAAGGTTATTTCAGGTAATAAAATTATATGAGGCGCATCTCCTTTTTCTTTTCTTGCAAGAGAAGATGCAGCTGCCATCCAGCCAGCATGCCTGCCCATAACTTCTAATATAAAAACTTTTGTTGATGTTGCTGCCATTGACTGAACATCTAATGAGGCTTCTAGAGTTGATGTTGCTATATATTTAGCCGCCGACCCAAATCCAGGACAGCAGTCTGTTAATACCAAATCGTTATCAACAGTTTTTGGGATGGCTATACAGTTAATTGGATAGTTTAATTTTTTACTTATCTGCGAAACTTTAAATGCAGTATCAGCTGAATCATTACCGCCATTGTAAAAAAAATATCCTATATTGTGCGCCTTAAAAACATCAATAAGCCTTTTGTACTCTCTTTCGCTTGATTCAAGATCTTTTAACTTAAACCTACATGACCCAAAAGCCCCACCAGGCCTATATTTTAATGACTCTAATGCAGATATTGATTCTTTTGATGTATCTATTAGTTCCTCATTCAGCGCACCCAATATTCCATTCTTGCCTGCATAAATTTTACCGATGTCTTTATGCTTCTTGGCCTCTAAAATCAGAGCACCAGCTGTAGCATTTATAACTGCGGTAACGCCGCCGGATTGAGCATAAAATGCATTTTTTTTCATTTTTTCTCCATCAAATGTACTGAAATAAAAATATGTAAAGTATTATAACTAATATGCGAATACATATCTTAGGAATCTGTGGAACCTTTATGGGTGGCCTTGCTCAGATACTTAAAGAGTCAGGGCATGAAATATCTGGATCAGATATTCAATTTTATCCTCCCATGTCAGACTATCTTGATAGCTTTGATATTGAAATGATCAAGGGCTATGACATAAAAAGCATGCCAAATGCCGACTTGTATGTGATTGGTAATGCACTTTCTAGAGGAAATGAATCCGTTGAGCATATTTTGTCCAATTCTCTCCCGTTTAAGTCAGGCCCTGAAATGCTTGGAGAAATTTTAAAAAATAAAAAGGTTTTGGCTATATCTGGAACACATGGCAAAACAACAACTTCATATATGTTGACTCATATTATGTTAGATCAGGGTAGGGATGTCGGTTTTCTAGTTGGTGGAATATCAAATAATATATCTGGCTCTGCATCTCTTGGGTCAGATGGAACTTTTGTGATTGAGGCAGATGAATATGATTCTGCATTTTTTGATAAAAGGTCAAAATTTATTCACTATTCACCAAGCACTATAGTCATCAATAATATTGAATTTGATCATGCTGATATTTTTAATAATTTAGATGACATTAAAAGACAATTCCACCATCTAATTAAAATAATTCCATCAAATGGAAATGTTGTTTATTTTGCTGATGATAAAAATATAAGAGATCTTATTGATATGGGAATTTGGTCAAATCAGATAGCAATCAATGATAATGCTCATTCAATTGAGGCAGTTTATTCTGATAAGACTCTAAAATATGAAGAAAGTATTTATTCATTAAATGAGTTACCTTTAATAGGCGAACATAATTTTAAAAACTACATTTCGGCTATTTTGGCGGCAAAGACAGATGGAATTAAAATTCAAGATTCTATCAAATCATTAGCTAGCTTTGATGGCGTAAAAAGAAGATTGGAATATAAAGGAAGTTTTGATGGCATAGAAATTTATGATGATTTTGCTCATCATCCAACCGCAATAGAATTTTCTTCTAATGCCCTTGTAGCAAAAAACCCGTCAAAAAAAATACTTGGTCTCATTGAGCTAGGCTCAAACACTATGTCTGGGGGTTCTCATGGTTTATCTTTGGTAGAATCTGCAAAATCTTTAACTCATGTTATCTGGCTAGATCACAATAATGTTTTATCAGAGAATTCTAGCATTGAATCTACTAACACTACTGAAGATTTTATTTCTGCAGCGCTATCTGTTTTATCAGATTATGATATTGTTATTTTGATGACCAATAAAGACAGTCAAAAAATATTAAAACCCATTGCAAATCACTTTGAAAAATAATAATTTACCAGTTTTTCCTTTAGGAATAGTTGCCCTCCCAGGTAGCATCCAATCTCTTCAAATTTTTGAGCCTAGGTATATACAAATGGTTAAAACATGTCTATCCAAGAACCATGGATTTGTAATTGTTTTTAATGCCAATAATGAATTTCAAGGTGATTTCACTTTTTCTAAGAAGGGAAGTTTTGTTGAAATCATAGACTTTAATAATTTGCCAAATGGCCTTCTTGGGATAACTGTAAAATCTATAAATAAGGTGATAGTCAGTAATATATGTCAGTTAGAAGATGGACTGCATATTGCTGATATTAAGGCACAGATAGATCCAGAGGTAGATGATCAAGCTGTTTTGGCAGAATATCCTGAGATATCTAGCATTCTTTCTCAGCTTATAAAGCATCCTAAGATTAGTGACCTGCCCATCCAGGTTGACTTTAGCTCTGCTGATTCAGTTGCATACCACTTAGCAGGCCTTATACCTCTTAGCTCAAATGAGAAACAAAAACTATTAGAAGCATTTGATGCAGCACAGCGGATGAGAATTCTTTCAGACTATATTGAAAGAATATCTACTACATAAATTATTTATTTTAATATTATTGGCGGCTTATTAGATTTTGCTCTAAGCCAATTGATGGATTTAAAAACCGCAGGGATTTCTACAAACCTTTTTTCAATATAGTATTTACCTGGATAGTTGCTAAGCATTAACCCAATAATAATAGTGAACAAACCCTGGCCAGGTAACACTAGCATCATGATTCCCCCAATAATAAGGGAATAACCTAAAATATTTTTAATTAGTAAAACTAAATACCACAACAACGGGTTATTGATCTTAAATTTCGAGACATCTTTCTTTATAAAATAGTCACTTGGGATTAATCCAGCAAGCCACCTCATACTAATGAGACTAAATAAAAAAATAAATAAAGATATTGAGCTCAGCCAAAATATAAGAACTTTATAAGATTCAAAAAAAATTATGATGGCATTAAGAGTATTAAATTCCATAATTACCCACCTTTTTATTTAATAATGATTTAGTATAGCAATGTCTAAAAATAAATTTAAACATTAAATAAATATACAATAGTTTTGCCAAAAAAAGCCCTAAATGACATTTGCACTGAAACTCTCAGTGATAATAAAGCCGAAAATGTTCTATCACTTGATATCAAAGGTATTTCTTCTTTTGCTGACAACATCATTATTGCAACTGCAAATTCGAATAGGCATGCAAAGTCTTTATCCGAAAAGTTAGTTGAGGAGATAAAAGCTAATAAAATTAGTATTATGGGTGTAGAGGGCAAGACAGAATCAGGTTGGATATTAGTAGACTGTGGTGAGGTTGTAGTAAATATTATGAAGAATGACATAAGAGAGTTTTATGACTTAGAAGGTCTTTGGGGTGAAAATACCCTCATCGATTCTTCGAAATAAATGCTATTAAATATCATAAGTGTTGGAAACTCACCTTCATCTTGGGAGTCAACAGGAATAGAATATTACACAAAGCAAATCCCTAAAGAAGTAAGTCTAAATTTTATTAACGTAAAAGGGCAGCAACACCCAAAAAGATCTATAGAAGAGGTCTTAAAACTTGAATCTAAGTTAATCTCGTCCAAAATAGATTCTAATGGATATATTGTTTGCTGGGACTCAAGTGGCGAGTCGTTGAATAATTTTGAATTTAGTAAATTTTTTGAAAAATCCATGCTAGAAAATATGAAGCTTTACTTTGTAATTGGTGGTTCATTTGGCATACCTCAAGATATTCTTGATAAATCTAATAAGATAATCTCGATCTCAAGTTTCACCCTACCTCACAGACTTTTCAAAATTGTTCTTATAGAGCAAATCTATAGGTCATTTTCAATTCTCAAAAATCTCCCCTACCACAAATGATTGATTTGAATGAGAGGTTTATTGAAAAAAGAAGCTTTTTCAATAGATTGTTGCTTATATATTTTTTCTTTGGAGCCATGTTTTTATTCTTGCTTTTCAAAACCTATTCTTTACAGGTTTCTAGCTATTCTGACTATGAACTAGCAGCACTAAAGAATAAAACAAAAGAAGTGCTAGTTCAGCCTGTTCGAGGAGTCATCTATGATAGGAATGGAAATATACTAGTCAATAACGTCCCTACGTATGACCTAATAATCCAACCATCAAAAATTAAAAACTTAGATGATTTCATTATCAATATTTCTAAAATAATAGAGCTATCAGATTCAGAAATTGAAAACATTAATAAAAATTTTAAAAGGAGAGCAACTTATAATAGAGAGCTAACAATTAAAAAAGATCTCTCGAAAGAAGAAATAGCAAAATTTGAAGTAAGAAGCTACCAATTTCAGAATGCATTCATAGATGTTAGGTATAGTAGAGAGAATAAATATCCTTACTTATTTTCACACGCACTCGGCTATGTGGGCGGTGTAAGTAATGATAAGGTTTTATCAATTTTAAAAAATCAAGATTTGAAGCAATCTGAAACAACTTTTAAGTATTCAAGTGGTTTTATTGCTGGAAAAACAGGATTGGAAAATATTTATGATTCAGCCTTAAGGGGGTCCTTTGGAAAAAAATTATTTGAAGTTGATGCAAGGGGAAGGCTTTTAAAAGAGCTAAGTTTTGAAAAACCTATTAATGGAAAAAGCCTTTTTACTCATTTAGATTTAAATTCACAAAAAAAAGCTTTTGAACAAATGAATAATAGAAGAGGTGCTGTTGTTGCCTTAGAGCTTAAATCTGGCTCTATAGTTACCTACCTAAGTACTCCAAGCTTTAATGTAAATGGCCTTTCTAATGGCATGTCGTCGGTAGATTTCGAAAAACTGATTAATGATGTAGACAAGCCATTTTTTGATAGGGCCGGCCAAGGTCGATACTCTCCAGCTTCTACAATAAAGCCAGCAATAGCATTATTTGGTATTAAAGAAAAAATAGTAGACTGGAACTTTACACTTAAAGATCCTGGATTTTTTGTATTACCAGAAGATCAAAGGATTTATAGGGGATGGAAGAAAGGAGGGCATGGAACAATTGATATGAAGGATGCAATCATAGAAAGTTCTAATACTTTTTTCTTTTCTCTTGCTTATAAGGCTGATATTAATAATTTAATCAGCCATCTTTCTGAGTTTGGTTTTGGCAGGAATGTTTGTAAAGATTGTTTTAATCCAGATTCTGGATTATTGCCTACGCCTGAATGGAAAATGAACAATCTTAATTTTGGTTGGTTTAAAGGAGATACCGTTAATTTAGGTGTTGGTCAGGGGTATATGAGTGCCACTCCAGTTCAATTAGCATATTACTCTGCATTTCTGGCAAAAAAAGGAAATCTTCAAGAGCTATCTTTTGTCGAGAGTGACAGCATAAGCAATACTGCTTTCATAAATAAATTAAGCATAGATAATTCTGACTGGGATCAAATTCACTCAAGCATGATTGGAGTTATTGAAGATCCGAGAGGAACTGCTAAAAGATTAAAACCTTTAAAATCATATGTTGTTGCTGCAAAATCTGGAACGGTTGAGCTTGTAAGCACAGAAACAAAGGAAGATTACAAACTAGTAAGGCAAAATATTGGCAACAGAGACCATGCAATCATTGTGGCTTTTGGTCCAATGCCTGATCCAGAGTATGCAGTAAGTGTTGTTATTGAAAATGGTGAAAGCGGCGGTTCTGTTGCAGGTCCTGTTGCTATAGCTGTTTTAAATGAGCTTATCAATAAATGAAGAAAAAATTAGACTTTAAAAACTTTAGCATTTATTTTGATCAATATTTATTTATTGCAATAACCCTGTTGTCGGTCATGGGTTTATTTTTTTTATACAGCGCATCACAAGAAGATATCAGTACTGTTGCTAAGCAAGCTATATTTGTATGTTTTGGTTTGCTGTTAATGTTTTTAGTTAGCCAGCCGGACCCTGATTTTTATAATACATTTTCTGGGTTATTTTTAATTTTTTCACTTGTATTGATTTTTCTAACTATGATTTTTGGTAAAGAAATAAATGGAGCCAAAAGATGGCTTGATTTAGGATTTTTTACCCTGCAATCCTCTGAGATTATTAAAATATCATTGCCAATTTTTTTATCATCATATTTATATAATAAGCCACTTCCAATAAGCACTAGGCATACTTTTATTACATTGATATTAATAGGTTTTATATTTGCACTTGTAGCTAGACAACCTGACTTGGGAACCAGTTTAGTAGTATTTATGTCAGGGGGTTATGTATTATTTTTAGCAGGATTAAGCTGGAGATTTATTGGATCTGCAATAGCCTTATTTTTATTATCCTTACCTTTTTTATGGAATAACTTTCTAGAGCCATTTCAACAACAGAGAGTTTTAACTTATTTGAACCCAGACGCAGACCCTTATGGTACTGCATGGAATATAACTCAATCAAAAATAGCAATTGGATCAGGCGGAATTAATGGAAAAGGTTATCAGGAGGGCTCCCAAGCCCATCTTGATTTTTTACCAGAGACAGAAACAGATTTTATTTTTGCTGTTATTGCTGAAGAGTTTGGTTTTATTGGAGTCTGTATTTTGTTATCAGTATTTTTCTTTATATTACTCAGATGTTTATATTTAGCATTTAATGCAAGAGATAGATTTTGCAGGTTAACTATAGGAGGCCTAAGTTTAGTTTTTGCCTCTACATTATTTATTAATTTAGCAATGGTTGTTGGCGTAGTTCCTGTAGTTGGTATGCCTCTGCCATTTATCAGCAAAGGCGGCTCATCTTTGCTATCCTTTTATATAGCTTTTGGGATTATAATTTCTATGGCAACACATAAAAAATTAATGCAAAGATGAAAAAAATTATATTTATAACTTTAATATTCACTATTTCAATTACTGCGGATTATTCGAATCATAAAGATAGCCAAATGGTAATAAATGAACTCGTCACAAAACACGGTTTTGAGGAATCTTATGTTACTGCAATCTTAAAAAATGCAAAAAAGCGTGATGAGATGCTTAAATCTGTTGCTAATCCTGCTGAAAAAACAAAAACATGGGATGAATATAGGGCTATCTTTATAAAAACAAAAAGAGTTTCAGAAGGCAAAAAATTTATAAAAAAAAATATTAATGCTTTAGAGAGGGCTGAGAAAGAATTTGGAGTTCCTAAAGAAATAATTACTGCTATTTTAGGTGTAGAAACTAATTATGGCAGCAATAAAGGTGGATACAGAGTTTTAGATAGTCTTACTACTTTAGGTTTTGATGACCCGCGAAGATCTAATTTTTTTAGAAGAGAACTTATAGAGTTCTTCCTTTTAACAAGAGAAAATAATTTAGATATCAAAACAACAAAAGGCTCATATGCCGGAGCTATGGGATATGCACAATTTATTTCGTCAAGCTACCGAGCCTATGCTGTAGATTTTGATGAAGATGGTTACGTTGATTTATTTAATTCTGTTGATGATGCAATTGGAAGTATTGCAAATTATCTTTATGTTCATGGATGGAAGAGAGAAGGAAAGATCGTAACAAAAACTTATCCAAACAATGTTAGAAAATTTTATAAACCTCATGAGTCTCTAACAAGGTTCATACCTTTAACCTTTAATGAAGATGGAAAAGATCTTTTTTTTATTGGTGATGATAACTTTAGGGCTATTGCTAAGTATAATATTAGCGATGTCTATGCAATGGCGGTTTATTACTTATCAGAAGAGTTAAAAAAATGAAAAAATTATTATTCACATTACTATCAACTTCAATATTTATTCAAGCACAGAGTTTTGTTCCAGATTCTCCTGAGTTAGATCTGAAGAGCTATATCCTAATTGAACCAAACACCAATACTGTTATTGCAGAATTTAATTCAGATTTGGAAATAGAACCAGCTAGCATGACTAAAATTATGACTAGCTATGTTGTGGCTGATCAGATTGCAAATGGTTTAATATCTCTTGATGACGAAGTACTAATTAGTGAAAAAGCATGGAGAATGCAGGGGTCTAAGACCTTTATAGAAGCTGGAAAAAAAGTTACGGTATCTGATCTTTTAAAAGGTATTATGATTCAGTCAGGCAATGATGCCTCTGTTGCAATTGCAGAATATGCAGGCGGCACTGAAAGAGGCTTCGTTGACTTAATGAACTCTTATGCTGCCTCTTTGGAGATGAATAATACGATCTTTCAGAATTCAACAGGGCTTCCAGATGAAAATCATTTTTCATCAGCAAAAGATTTAGCCAATCTGACAGCTAACTACATTAATAAATTTCCAGAAGAATATGCTTTATATAAGCAGAAGCAATTTACTTTTAACAATATTAAGCAATTAAATAGAAATAAGCTTTTATGGAGAGACGACTCAGCAGATGGTGTTAAAACTGGTCATACAGAAGCTGCTGGATACTGTTTAGTTGGCTCAGCAAAAAGGGGCGGCATGAGGCTTATTACAGTTGTTGCAGGAAGTAAGTCAGATAATGATCGTTTTTTATCTTCCCAAAGATTGCTTGAGTATGGATTTAGATTTTTTACAACACAGAAGATGTTAAGTGCAGAAAAAGAATATCAGAATATTACAGTTTGGGGTGGACAAGAAAAGATACTTGGCGTGGGAGTTCTAGAGGATATATCTATTACTCTTCCTAGAACAAGTTTCAAAAATGTTGAAACTGTTTATAAAGTTAATAACAATATCCAGGCTCCTATCGTAGTTGGTCAAAAAGTCGGGACTCTAGAAATAATTAGTAATGATGAGGTTGTTCTAGTTACGGATTTGGTTGCTTTAAAAAATATTGAAGCTAAAGGTTTTTTTGGAAGAATATGGTCAAAGTTCGTTCTTTGGATATTTAGCTTATTTGGTCTAACAGATGAAAACACCACTTAAAGGCGTTTTTAATGGAGCTTTTGATACTGTAGATAACATAAAAATATCACCTTTTTCTCGAGCTTATACTTTTTCTGATAGCGTATATGAAGTAGTTCCTTTCTTTAATTCAACTGCAATTGCTTTTGATGATCATATAAAAAGATTAGAATTTTCTGCTAGTCAACTAGCGATGGCCGTAGACTTAAAAGAAGTTACATTTGAAATTAATTCTTTAATAACATCCTCTGAGTTTAGTAATGGCTATGTCTATTATCAAGTTACTAGAGGCGTTGATCCATTAAGGTCTCATATTCATGAGCCAAATTTAAAAATAGAAACCTTTGGCTATGCAAAGGCGCACTTATTCCAATGGAAACCATTAAGAGTATCAGTATGTGATGATATTAGGTGGGGGAGGTGTGATATTAAATCAACATCATTGCTTGGTAATGTTATGAACATGAATGCAGCAAAACTAGATAATTGTGATGAAGTTATTATGCACAAAGATAATTTGTTGACCGAGGGTGGCGCATCTAATCTTTTTTTTGTAAAAAATGATTCAATCTGCACCCCAGCTCTAAATGGAAATATACTTCCCGGCATAACCAGAGCATTACTAATTAATGAATTAAAAAATTATAGTATAGAGGTCATCGAAGATAACTTCAGGCTAGAAGATTTATCTAATGCTTCTTGCGCATGGCTCACAAGCGCAACGAAAGGGCTGGCCCCCATTTCTGAAATTAGTAACCTAGAATCTCACTTAGATTTATACCATCCTCTTTTCAAAAAGAGTGAAGAAATTTTTAATAAGAAGTTCCTTAGCTAGTAGTCAGTTTAATAACTATATTATCAAGCTCGTACCAAAAATCTTTATCACTCAGACCTTTATTTGCAAGATCGAGCTCAAATACATTTTTTTGGAGCTGTATTAAGTTTTGTAGTTTGTGATTTTTAATAAAATGCATATATTCAGAAGTTTTATTTTTCCAAACCCCAGATTTAATTAGACTATCTACAGGATTTTTACTTTGTCTAGCATTGGCTGCACTGTTAATAATTTTACCAACTATCCAAACTAGAAGAGGTGCATAATGATCTTCCGCTGATTTTATTGAATGGATAATTCTTAAAGCTTGCTTGGTATTATTTGAAATAATTTTATCCTCAAGTTCAAATGGCATAAATTCTGCAGACTCCGCAGAAGATTTTCTTTCTTGGCCATCGCCATCCTTGTAAGTCAGTCTTAGAAGCTTTACTTCATTCTGTTGGGCAACTAAATTTCCAGAGTTCATTTCAGATATATTTTGCACTAAAGAGGGCCTATCTTTTTCAGAAATAAAAGATAGTTGATGCTTAAGCCAAATCTTTTCTTCAAAAGATTTAAGTTTTCCACAATCAATGATGAGGGCTATCTCATCCATCTGTTTTACCCACTTAGTTGTGAAATTAAGCTTTTCATTGCTTGAATTAATAATTATTGCAATATTATCCATATGGTTAATGTTTTCAATTTGAGATATTTTAATTATTTGGTCAGGGATTTTTCCTTGATCATGATTAATCTCAACTATTATTTTTGAGCCAAATAAAGATCCAGAAGCATTTTCAATAATAGTCTGATCTATTTTATCAAACCCATCTTTATTAATAATTGTTTTTTCTTTGAACCCTTTATTTGATAAATGTTTGAGCAAAAGATCTTTAGAGTTATTTTTTAAGACAACCTCAGATCCAAAAATAAAGAAGATATTTTGTGACTGATCTAAATATTTTTGAGTTGTCATTGCCTCACATTTCAAAAGCATGCACCTCAAAAATTATTTGATCAATTAATTCCTTCTGCATTTCAGACTCAAGAGATTTAATCATTTGATCTTGTGCAAATGGATTAAGTTCATTCGATTTATATCTCTTGTAACTAACAAGCTTTTTACTTATTTGTTTATTTCCAATCATTTTTATATGTATTTCTAAATTAATTTCTCCTTCAAGAGCTCTAAGAGAAGAGCCTCCATAGATATCGTATTTATTTAAAATATAGTCTTGTATTAGAATCTGATTTTGACGATTCTCAGCTTCTTTTTCTGTATTGAAGAGGATTGCTAGCTTTTGCTCAAAAGAATTAGGGACACTACTATCAAACTGAAAATTAAATAGATCTTTTTTATCTAGATCTATATTTAGTTGATTAAATTGGCAGCCAGTTAAAGATATCAACAAGCAAGTGTATAAAAAGAGAGCTCTTAGTTTCATAACCTCATAGTATCTATCTGAAGAATATATATCAAAGATTAATTTTAAATAACAAAATTTATTATTTTTTCTTTAATATAAATAGTTTTTTTAATAGCCGAGTTGTTTATTGTTGATGCCACATTGTCGATAGCCAGTGCTAAAGCTTCTATATCTTTTTGCTCAAGGTTTTTATCTATCATTACCTTACCTCTCACCTTTCCATTTACTTGAACTATTAAATTAAATTCAGAAACTTCTAATAACTCCTCTCTAAGAACAGGCCAAGAAGATTCAATTTCTTCTTGTGCAAAGTCAAAGTAAAAATTATTCCATAAATGTTGTGAGATATGAGGCGCAATAGGATTGAGAGTTTTAAGAATAATTATTATTGCTTCATTAAGACAATATTGATTTGAGATCGACGCATTATCTTCTTTGAAAGAATCAGGTATAAAGTTAACTAGCTCCATTATCGAAGCAATGGCTGTATTAAATGAATATCTTGTTTCAAAGTCATTTGTAACCTTTTTAAGAGTATTATGCGATTTTCTTCGGAGCTCTACTTCTTGTTTTGAAGGGTCCTTGGGCTCCTCTAAGTCAATAAATTTTCTATTGCTGACTAAGTTCCATATTTTTTTCATAAATCTTGAGGCACCTTCTACAGATGACTCTGACCATTCTAGACTTTGCTCAGGGGGAGCTGTAAACATCATGTAAAGCCTTACAGTATCAGCGCCATACTTTTCTATATAAGATTGAGGATCTACAGTATTTCCTTTTGATTTCGACATTTTAGCCCCATCTTTAAGAACCATGCCTTGTGTAAGAAGCTTTTTAAAAGGCTCATTGCCTTCAACTAAATCCATATCTCTAAGCGCCTTATGAAAAAATCTTGAATATAGTAAGTGCAGTATCGCATGCTCAATACCTCCTATATATAAATCAACAGGCAGCCAATATTTTGAATTTTTATCAAACATTTCATCTGCATTGTCAGATGAAGTAAATCTTGCGTAATACCATGATGAGTCCATAAATGTATCAAAAGTATCTGTCTCTCTTTTTAGTCCATCAGAAATATTATAAAAATCTTCATTTTGACTTAAGGGAATAGGTGCCGAGTTCTTTTTTAGCTCTGGAAGCACTATAGGCATATCCTTTTCATCAATAACTCTTGGTTCGCCATTTTCATAAACAACCGGAATAGGGCAACCCCAATATCTTTGTCTGCTCACACCCCAGTCTCTTAATCTGAACTGGATTAACTGCTCACCAAGGTTTGCGTCTGCTAAATCTTTAATAATTTCAAGAGATGCCTCATCAGAGTCCATGCCATCATATTTATCAGAGTTTATTAATTTGCCTTTTTGTACAACTGGAAGTTCATTATTATTATCAGAACTAATAACTTGAGGAATCTCTAGATTATATTTAGATGCAAATTCGAAATCTCTTTGATCATGAGCAGGAACACCCATCACTACTCCAGTTCCATAATCAAGAAGTACAAAATTTCCAATCCATACGGGTATTTTCTTCTTTGTAATTGGATGAATTACATGCATTCCACTATTAATTCCAAGTTTTTCAGCTTTAGCCATATCAGCTTCAGCAGCTTTCACTTCTTTGCATTTGTTTAGAAAGTCTTTTATCGATTCATTATTTTTTGACAACCCTATCGATATAGAGTGATTTGGTGATATTGCTAAAAAAGAAACACCAAAAATTGTATCAGGTCGTGTTGAAAATACCTTTAAAGAATCATCGGAATCCTCAATCATGTATTTAATTTCTGCTCCCTGAGATTTCCCAATCCAATTCCTTTGCATTGTTTTAACATTTTCAGGCCAATCCACCTCATCCAAAGATGTTAAAAGTTCTTCAGCGTAGTCTGTAATTTTTATAAACCATTGATCAATTTCTTTTATTTCAACTTGCGCCCCAGACCTCCATCCTTTTCCATCTATAACTTGCTCATTTGCTAAAACTGTCTCATCAACTGGATCCCAGTTCACTAATGATTTTTTCCTATAAACCAAACCTTTATCATAAAACTTTTTAAATATTAACTGCTCCCACTTATAGTATTCCGGTTCACATGTTCTAAGCTCTTTTGACCAATCATACCCAAGGCCCAAAGATATAAGTTGCTGTTTCATATGTTCAATATTTTGATTCGTCCAATCTTTTGGGCTAACTTTATTAGCAATCGCTGCGTTTTCAGCAGGAAGCCCAAATGCATCCCAGCCCATAGGCTGAAAAACATTAAAGTTATTCATTCTTTTATATCTAGATATGACATCACCGATCGTATAGTTTCTTACATGACCCATATGTAATTTACCTGATGGATATGGAAACATTGATAGGCAATAAAATTTTTCTCTACCATCAGGATTAGCTTTAAATTTGTCTTCTTTTAACCATTCATCTTGAATGGTTTTCTCTATTTGACTTGGGTTATATTCAGGATTCATTTTTTTAGGAACTCATTTTCTAAGTAATTAATAGTATGTTTATTTTCTTTAAAGGTATCATCATGCAGAATCCTTTGATGAAGAGGGTGATTTGTTTTAATGCCCTCTATAAAAAACTCATCTAAAGCACTCAGCATTCTCTTAATAGCCGAGCTTCTAGAATTTGCCTGAGTAATGATTTTTGCTAGAAGTGAATCATAGTTAGGGGGAACTCTATATCCTCCATAAATATGTGAGTCATATCTTATGCCAAAACCGCCAGGTGTATGCATTTTTGTAATTGTTCCTGGGGATGGTTGAAAATTATCAGGATCTTCTGCATTAATTCTGCATTCTAGTGAGTGGCCATGAAAATTAATATCATCTTGATTTAGCTCAATTGGCATTTCAAGAGCAATTCTTAGTTGTGCTTTTACTAAATCAAAGCCAGTTATCATTTCTGTTACCGGATGTTCAACCTGAATTCTTGTATTCATTTCTATAAAATAGAATTGATTATCTTCGTATAAAAATTCAATAGTGCCGACCCCTTCGTAATTTATTTCTTCACATAAATTGACACAAGCTATTAGTGTTTTATTAAGAGCTTCTTGATTTATATTAAGTGCTGGAGCTTCCTCAATTATTTTTTGATGTCTCCTCTGCATACTGCAATCCCTGGTACCTAAATGTATCGCCTTTCCTTTACCATCACCAACTATTTGAACTTCAATATGTCTAGGGTTCCCAATAAATTTTTCTAGATAAATGGTTTCATTGCCGAATCCATTTTTAGCTTCCTGCATTGTTATTTCTGCATGTCCAATAAGATCTTCCTCTCTTTCAACAACTCTCATTCCTCTTCCACCGCCACCAGCCGTTGCCTTAATCATAATTGGATAGCCGATATCTCTAGCAATTTTTTTAAACTCATCATTATCAGATGGAATCTCATCTTTATAACCTGGAACGATTTGAATTCCGGATTTTTCAGCCAGTGTTTTTGCTGTTATTTTGTCGCCCATTTTTTGGATTGTTTCTGAGGTTGGCCCAATAAATTTAAATCCACTTTTTTCACACATTTCTGCAAAATTATGATCTTCTGCAAGGAACCCATATCCAGGATATATAGCATTAGCACTTGTAAGTTCTGCAGCTGAGAGAATGGCAGGTATATTTAGGTAGCTTTGAGTTGGAGATGCAGGCCCAATACAAACAGTTTCATCAGAGAATCTTAAATGTTTTAGATCTTTATCAGCTTCTGAGTAAACAGATACTGTCTTGATACCAAGCTCTTTACAAGCTCTGATAGCTCGAAGAGCAATCTCACCACGATTGGCAATAAGAACTTTATAACTCATTTTAATTGACAGTTATAATTTTTTGTCCAAATTCAACCGGACTTCCATCTTCCACATCAATACTTGCAATCTTGCCATCAAATTCTGATTTAATTTCATTCATCATTTTCATGGCTTCAACTATACAGAGCACATCACCTACTTTTATATTGTCTCCTACTTTTACAAATGGATCTTTTTCGGGACTTGGGCTTCTATAAAAAGTTCCTACTATTGGAGAGGTAACAACATCCCCTATGACAGTTTGCTTAGCCTCATCCAATTGATGAGTTGTTGGTGAGATAGCTGGCTCATTTTTGACCATGATTGGTTTTGAAACAAATTCTTGATGAGAGCCGTTATCTCTTGAAATTCTTACTGACTCATCTCCTTGACTTACTTCTATTTCTTTTAAATCAGACTCTTGAAGCATTTCTATAAGTTTTTTTATTTTCCTAATATCCATTTATTTACCCCTGTATTTTAATATGCCCTTAAGCATCGCCTCTTCATAACCCTTAGCACCAATACCAGTTATCACTTCTTCAGCTATATCAGATAGATATGAGACATGTCTAAATTCCTCTCTTGTATATATGTCTGAAAGGTGAACCTCATAGAATGGTATGTTGACACCAAGAAATGCATCCCTTATAGCTATGCTCGTATGAGTATATGCAGCAGGATTTATTATTACAAAGTCTATTTTTTCTTCAATAGTACTATGTATTGATTCTATTATTTCATGCTCTGCATTACTTTGAAAAGATACTAAATTGCATTGATTTTGATTTGCTAAGACTGATAAATCTTGTTGAATATCTTCAAGTGATTTGCTGCCATATACTTCCTTTTCTCTAGTTCCGAGAAGATTGAGGTTGGGACCATTAATAAGCAATATGTTCATATAATAGATTTTAACAGAAATTTACAGATTTTTAAGGATTTTACAGATATTTTTATAAGAGTTGATTTTTTTGCATGGGATAGCAAAAACCCGCTTCAGAGCATCCCTGATAGTATATTAAAACCTCTGATAAGTTCAATGAAGAATTTATTTCAATGCTTATAACAAATTTATCTTTAAGAATCTCAGTCTCGCCAAAAAACTCATCCTTATATAGCTCTTTACTTGACTCAAGCGTCTTAAATGGGAGCACTTTATCTTTAAATTCGAGCTTTATACTATCCAAGTACATATAATAACCATCTCTTATTTGCCACGTTATATATGCTGCTTGTTTTTCAACATTGGTTGTTAAAGCAAATACTTCATTGGCTTCTGGGACCCTATTTGAGTTTTCAAAAAGATTCGCTGAATACAATTCACCTGCAATCACATTGGATAGTAGTATAATTATTAAACTTTTGATCATGAAGACTTAAGAATAAACCCCTAAGTACTTAAAATAAAGATTTTATTAAATAACACGGTAGTTAAAAATTTATGTTCCACACTTTCGCACTAAAAATATTCTTTTATATGCCTATTTGGCTTTTAAAAATAATTTTTTATAGAAAAAGAACAGTAATAAGAGGGCATCAATTTGATGCTCAATCTGCTGCATTATTGTCTTTGCTTCCAAAGAAAGATTTATCTGAATTATTAGATGGTGAAATTGCAAAAGCTAGAATTACTCTTGAAGAAGCAAGAATTCAAAATAAAGTTTCTTTAACGCCGTCTATGCAGGTCAGAAAAGTAGATCATATTTTACCAAAGCATGATTTAATTCTCAGAGAATACAAGCCGCTTCAAGAGAATTTAAAAAAAGTTATTCTCTATTTTCATGGAGGAGGTTATGTCCTTAACTCAGTCAATACACATGATGATATGGTTTCATATATGTCAGATAAAATAGGAGTAAAGTTTTATTCTCTAGACTATAGACTATCACCTGAGAACAAATATCCTGATTCTCTTGATGATGCTCTAGATGCTTTTTCTTGGCTCATCGGTCAGGGATATGGGCCAGGTGATATTTCAGTTTGTGGAGACAGCGCAGGCGCCCATCTAGCTGCTTCTTTGTGCCATTACCTAGCTGAACAAAATAAAGATTTGCCTAGTAGCCAGCTACTAATATATCCAATGTGTGATCCGTCCTGTTCGTCTGAGTCTTATAATTTATTATCTTCAGGATATCTTCTAACTAAAAAAACTATGATTTGGTTTTGGGATAAGTTTAGAACTTCCGAAGTAAACAATAACGATTCGGCCTTTAATCTTTTAAAATTTAATTTTGAAAAAACTTTACCGCCAACAATTATCGTTACAGGTGGCTTTGATCCTCTATGCGATGATGGAGAAAAATATGCATATTTATTACATAAAGGTAAACATAATGTGAAACAATTACATTATCCAACAATGTTTCATGGGTTTGCATCAATGACTAAATTGAAAGCAGCGCAGATAGCCGTTGAAGATTTTTTAAAAGAATATAAGAAAATACTATGAGTAAAATTTTAGAAGTAAGTGACTTAAGCATCAATTTTTCAACAAGGGATGGATTGTTTAATGCAGTGGATAATATAAGTTTTGATATAGAAAAAAATCAAACCTTGGCCTTGGTTGGTGAGTCAGGTTCTGGTAAGTCGGTAACTGCTATGTCAATTCTTCAGCTCCTTCAAAAACCACAAGCATCATATTCCAAAGAGTCTTCTATTAAGTTTAATGGCGATGAGATAATAAATGCCAAGTATGAAAAGTTACTTTCCTTGAGAGGAAATATTATATCTATGATATTTCAAGAGCCGATGACCTCACTAAACCCTTATCACAGAGTAGGTAATCAGATAACTGAATCAATACTACTTCACTCAAAAAGCTCAAAAAAAGATGCAATAGATGAAGCAAAAAAATTAATGGCACTTGTTGAGATTGATGATGTTGAAAGACGGTTCTATGCATACCCTCATGAGCTTTCTGGAGGGCAGCGACAAAGAGTTATGATTGCTATGGCCCTTGTTAATAAACCTGAGCTATTGATTGCTGACGAGCCAACAACCGCTCTTGATGTAACTATCCAAGCCCAGATATTAGATCTCATGTCTAAGCTTAAAAATGAACTAGGCATGTCAATACTTTTCATTACTCATGATCTAGGCCTTGTTCAAGAATTTTCTGACAATGTTTGTGTTATGAAGAATGGCAAGATAGTTGAACAAGGAAATACTGTTGAGGTATTTAACAACCCCTCTCACGAATATACAAAAAAACTTTTAGATGCAGAACCTCAGCCCAAATTAGATAACCCTGTAAGTGATGAGCCAATAATTGAGATCAATGACTTAAATGTTTACTACTCAATACCTTCAACTAATTTTTTTAAAAAGAATACTTTTCATGCTGTTAAAAATACTTCCTTTAGTATTTACAAAAATACTACAATTGGCCTGGTTGGGGAATCTGGATCTGGAAAGTCAACTTTGGGTAAGGCTATAGCAAACTTAGTTTCTTATAAGGGGAATATTAAATTTGAGGGAAGAGATATCAACTCAAACTCCCAAAAAGAAAATAAAGAATTGAAAAAAAATGTCCAAATTGTTTTTCAAGATCCTTATGGGTCATTATCACCACGAATGACAGTGGGGGAGATAGTTGGTGAAGGTTTAGGTGTTCACTTTAAGCTTACAAAAAAAGAAAGAGACGAAAGGATAGATAAGGTTCTGTCAGATGTCGGTATCGAAATAGTAGCTAAGAATAAATATCCGCATGAGTTTTCTGGAGGCCAAAGGCAGAGAATTGCAATTGCTAGATCTTTAATAATGAATCCTGCTTTTATGATTCTTGATGAGCCAACATCAGCATTAGATAGGTCTATTCAAATTCAGGTAATCGATTTATTGAAAGAGATACAAAATGAATATGGGCTTACTTATCTTTTTATAAGTCATGATTTAAAGGTTATTAGATCGATGTCAGACTTTATTTTTGTTATGAAAAATGGAGAAATCGTAGAGTCAGGGCCTTCTCACAAGGTCTTTGAAAGCCCAGAGCAAGACTATACTAAAAAATTACTATCAGCTGCTTTAAAGTATGCATCTGAATAATTAAATATATTAAATATGGCAAATAGAAAATATTCAAAAGAGCTCGTTGACGGTCCTAATCAAGCTGCTTCTAGATCAATGCTTAGAGGAGTAGGTTTCACATCTGAGGATTTCACAAAACCATTTGTTGGGATTGCTTCCACAGGAGCAAAAGTAACCCCATGCAATATGCACATAAATGCACTTTCAGAGATCGTTGAGAAATCAGTTGATAGTTCAGGAGGAAAGGGTGTTCTTTTTAATACTATTACTGTTTCCGATGGAATTTCTATGGGTACACAGGGTATGAAATATTCTCTTGTTTCTCGAGAGGTAATTGCAGATTCAATAGAAACTGTTGTGGGATGTCTTGGTTATGATGGAGTTATTGCTGTCGGTGGTTGTGATAAAAATATGCCTGGATGCATTATTGGAATGGCAAGATTAAATAGACCATCAATATTTATATATGGCGGTTCTATCAAACCTAGTAAAGAAAATACCGACTATGTTACTGTTTGTGAGAAAACTGGAGAGTACTCAAAAGGCGATCTTAAAGAATCTGAATTAATTCATGTAGAAAAAATTTCCGTAAAAGGGCCTGGATCTTGCGGGGGAATGTATACGGCAAATACTATGGCTTCTGCGATTGAAGCTCTAGGCATGAGTCTTCCTGGAAGCAGCAGTCAAGATGCAATTTCACACGACAAAGAAGATGATTGTTTTAAGGCTGGCGAAGCGATAATGAATTTATTAGAAAAAGATATTAAGCCTTCAGATATTATGACTAAGAATGCTTTTGAGAATGCTATAACAATGGTAATTGCTCTAGGAGGGTCAACTAATGCAGTTCTGCATTTACTGGCCATGGCGCATTCAATAGGGGTTGATTTAGAGCTAGATGACTTTACAAGAATAGGAAAAAAAACACCCGTTATGGCAGATCTTAAGCCCTTCGGTTCTCATTATATGTCTGAACTCAATGCTAATGGCGGTATTCAGCCACTAATGAAAACTTTGCTTGAGAAGGGATTACTACACGGCAATTGTCTTACCGTTACCGGTCAGACGCTTGCTGAAAATCTTTCTGGAATAAAACCTTACGAGCCTGATCAAGAGATAATTAAATCATTTGATAATCCAATTAAATCAAATAGCCATCTTAGAATTCTGTATGGCAACTTAGCGAAAGATGGTGCAGTTGCAAAAATTACGGGTAAAGAAGGAACTTCCTTTGAAGGAAGTGCTCGTGTATTTGATTCAGAAGAAGAAGGGGTTAAAGCAATCCTATCTAAATCTATAAAAGCTGGAGATGTTGTTGTAATTAGATATGAAGGGCCAAAAGGAGGTCCAGGCATGAGAGAAATGCTAAAACCAACATCTGCCATAATGGGTCAAGGTCTTGGCGATCAGGTAGCTTTTATAACAGACGGTCGTTTTTCAGGAGGCACTCATGGATTTGTTGTTGGGCACATTACTCCAGAGGCTGCAGATGGCGGCTTAATTGCAATAATTAAAGATGGCGACTCTATATTAATTGATGCAGATTCTGATAAGTTAATTCTTAATATTTCTGAGGATGAAATTTCAAATAGACTAAGTAGATGGGTAAACCCAAAAACGCCTCCCAAAAAAGGAGTCTTAGCAAAATTTGCAAAAAGTGTTAAATCAGCTAGTCTTGGAGCGGTAACAGATTAAATATGTATTTTAAAAGAAAATTTCCAAATAGCAGACTAAGAAGAATGCGTCTCAATTCAAACCTTAGAGACTTGCTTGCTGAAGTTAGGTTGTCTACAAATGATCTAATTCAGCCATTATTTATAAAAGAAGGCTTGAGTGGAAAAGAGGCTATTGAAAGCATGCCCAATATTAATAGATATGGACAAGATTCAATTTTTTCAGAAATAGAAGAGCTACTAGAGCATGATATAAATACGATTGCCCTATTTCCAGTTATTAATGATTCCAAGAAAAACAGCACTGGAGATGAGGCTATCAATACATCTAATTTGATGTGTGAAACTATCAGTAACATAAAGAAACGATTCCCTGAAATAATCTTAATATCTGATGTTGCTCTAGACCCATATACCGATCATGGGCATGACGGTATTTTAAAAAATGATTATGTTGATAATGATGAGACTTTAGCTGTTTTAAGGAAGCAATCACTAACATTAGCTCAGGCTGGGACAGACATAATTGCACCATCAGATATGATGGATGGAAGAATAGGCTCTATAAGAGAGGCATTGGACGAAATGGATTATAAAAATACAATCCTACTATCATATGCAGCAAAATATAATTCAAAGTTTTATGGTCCATTTAGAGATGCTGTTAATTCAGCTTCAAGTCTAGGCAAGTCTTCAAAATCCAGTTATCAAATGTCACCAAAAAATATAAATGAAGCTCTACATGAAGTTGCTATGGATATTAATGAAGGTGCAGACATAGTCATGGTTAAGCCAGGTATGCCTTATCTAGATATAATTTCAAAAGTAAAAGAAACCTTCAAAGTACCTACCTTTGCATACCAGGTTAGTGGTGAATACAGCATGCTTAAACTGGCGATTGATAAAGGATGGCTTGAAAGCGATGTTATGTTAGAATCATTAATAAGTTTTAAAAGAGCGGGAGCTGATGCAATTCTAACGTACGCAGCTAAAGAAATTTCCAAGGAGATAACTAACAAATGAGCAATGTGATAGAAATTCGTGATGAAGAAAGCTTTAATAGCGACGTCTTAAATTCAGAAAAACCTGTATTGGTTGATTTTTGGGCTGAGTGGTGTGGACCTTGTAAACAGCTTGCACCAACTGTTGAAACAGTTGCAGCAGAAAAATCAGAAACATTAAAGGTTTGCAAAATGGATGTTGATTCAAATAGAGAGATTGCTGCTAAATATGGAATAAGATCAATCCCTTCATTAATTATATTTAAAAACGGAGAGCCTGCAGGAGTTGAAGTAGGTGCTCTAACCAAACAACAATTAGAGGACTTTATAAGTACAGTAGTTTAACTTTGCAAAGACTTCTTTGCATATTGCAAGAAATAGGATTATCATTTCGACTTCTTAGGCTTAAAGCCACTCAAAACAAAAACCCACTTTTTCAATCATAAAAACAACAACTAGAACGGAAATAACTAAATGAACCTTACTGAAATTAAAATAAAACCAATAAATGAACTTGTAGATATAGCTACTGAGCTTGGGCTTGAGGATGTTGGAAGGCTGAAAAAGCAAGAGATAATATTTAGAATATTTAAGCATAAGGCTTCTGAAGGTGTTGATATCTATGGTGGCGGAGTTCTTGAGATTTTAAATGATGGTTTTGGGTTTTTGCGATCCCCAGAAGGCTCTTATTGCGCTGGCGAAGATGATATCTATGTTTCACCAAGCCAAATAAGAAAGTTTAGCCTCAGGAAGGGAGACTCAGTTGCTGGGAAGATAAGGACCCCTAAAGATAAAGAGCGCTATTTTGCATTAATTCAAGTTGATACTATTAATGGTGAAGAGCCAAGAAAGACTAAAAATAAGATTCTTTTTGAAAATTTAACTCCTCTCTTTCCTAATGAAAGACTAATCCTTGAACAAGGAACAGGGTCTAATGAAGATCTTTCATCTCGAATAATTGATTTGATTGCTCCAATAGGAAAAGGTCAGCGTGGACTTATCGTTTCTCCACCCAAGGCTGGTAAAACCTTAATGCTTCAAAGCATAGCTCATTCTATTAAAAGCAATAATCCAGAAGTAGAGCTTATAGTTCTTTTGATTGATGAAAGACCTGAAGAGGTAACAGAGATGTCAAGAACTGTAAAAGGAGAGGTTGTAGCTAGTACTTTTGACGAGCCACCTACTCGACACGTTCAAGTAGCAAATATGGTTATTGAAAAAGCAAAAAGACTTGTAGAACATAAGAAAGATGTAGTTATCTTATTAGATTCTATTACTCGTCTTGGAAGAGCATATAACTCAGTTCAGCCTGCATCAGGAAAGATATTGAGTGGTGGAGTTGACTCCAATGCTCTTGAAAGGCCAAAAAGGTTTTTTGGTGCTGCTAGAAATCTTGAAGAGGGTGGAAGTCTCACTATTCTTGCTACTGCTCTAGTTGAAACAGGCTCAAAGATGGATGAAGTTATTTATGAGGAATTCAAAGGTACGGGTAATATGGAGATTCACCTTGAAAGAAAAATAGCCGAAAAAAGAATATATCCTGCTATTAATATTAGAAGATCGGGAACAAGAAGAGAAGATTTACTTACTGCTGAAGATGAATTACAAAGAATGTGGGTCTTAAGGAAAATTTTAGACGATATGGAAGATGCTCAGTCAATTCAGTTCCTAATAGATAGATTGAAATCTCATAAAACAAACGATGAGTTCTTTACTTCAATGAAAGGGGGTAATGGCAAGAAGACTAGATAAAGTTTTTTGCCATATCAATCATCATCTTATCAGTTGGGCTTTGCGATACGTGAATTTCTAATTCTTTAAACTCATTTTGACATCTATCCTTTATATTTTCTGAAGCAACAATAAATATTTTTTTTCTTAAAACTGCATCGTCCAGATTTGTTATTAAGAATTTAAGAGTACTAAAATTATAGATTAAAAAAATTTCATTATTATCTGTAACTTTTGGTATTTGCTCCAGCAAATAGATTACTTCATAGCAAACTATCTCATCTAGACTAGCCTTAAGTTTTTGTTGAAGAAAACCATTTGAATTTTCGCCGCAAAATAAAAGACTCTTTCCTAGAAAATTATTCTCTATTAACTTAAGAATTCCTTCAGATGAATGGCTTTGTGGAAAATGAGATTTTATGCCACTTTCAAGAAGTTTATTGGAAGTTGCCGGCCCAACAGACAAAAAATTGTGTGGAAGATCATCTAAATCGAAAAAAGATTTTAAAATATCAAGTCCGAACGAAGCAGCAGCTTGGCTAGTAAAAATTAAGTTTGAATATGAATGAATATTTTTAATTTTATCGATAGCGATTTTTGAAGGGTCGATTGAATTAATTTTAGAAAGATAAATATTTTTAAGAGCTATTTCTTGAGCTTCACATAAAGATATTAGGTTTCCTGATAAATTTTTGGGCCTCGTATTAATTATCATTTTTTAAAATTAAAGATTTCGCCCCTTCCAAAATAAACTCATCAGCAAATAACATAATATCTATTGCAATGTCTTGAAAGGAAGATATCTTTTCTTTATAAATTTTTTCGTTGCCTTCATAAGATAATATTTTCCCTGATATTTTTATTTGGCCATTTCTATCTTCACATAAAATAGCTATTGGAGACAGGCAAGTACCTTCCATGGCAGCAACAAAAGATCGTTCTGCACTGGCAAGAATTAATTCTTTAGGGTCACCAATATTTTCTAAAAGTTCAATAATATCTTTTTTATCAGACAGACATTCAATTGCTATATATCCCTGGGATGCAGAAGGTAACATTTCTTCAATTGAGAATTCATATGAATTTTGTTTTAAACCAAGCCTTTTTATAGCAGCCTTAGCAACTACCAGACCATCAAACAGACCATCATTGAGTTTCTTTATCCTAGTAGCTATGTTGCCTCTTACTGGAATAGTTTTTATATCAGGTCTTAAGTTATTAATTTGTGCTTTTCTTCTTGGGCCAGAAGTACCAATAGTTGAATTTTTAGCAAATTCAGAAAATGATTTCCCATCCTTAGATAGAAGCAGGTCTTCTGGAGATTCCCTGCTAAAAACACTTATTATTTTAAACTTAGGGTCAAGCTTTGCAGGAACATCTTTTAAGCTATGCACTGCAATATCTGCTTCACCAGACTCTAGAGAGGACTCAAGTGTAGAAATGAATAGGCCCTTTCCACCAATTTCATGAAGAGGTTTATCTGTTTGGTCTCCTTCTGATGTCATAGGAACAAGCTCAACCTTAATATTATTGATCTTAGCCAATAACTCATCTGCAACAAATTTTGCTTGATACATTGCTAGTTCTGATTGTCTTGTAGCTATTCTTATTTTCATTTTATTTCTAATAAAAGAGCCTTCACATCGCCAATACTCTTTTCTTTTAAGATAGTGAATTCCTCAGGAATCTCGAAGGTAGTAAACTTACTATATTCGAGGTAGATTTTACAAGATGACTTTATTTCATTCTTTCGAATTATAGATTTTAGAACTTTTAATTCATATTCTTCGCCAAAAGGAGGATCAAGAAGAATCAAATCAAAACGAGATAAGTCATTTTTTTTAATCCAACTAAACGCATCCTTAAAAAAAACTTTAGATTTATCCTTGATACCAAGAAGTTGAATATTTTTTGCTAATACAGAATAGTTTTTTTTATTAAGTTCAACGAATACAACTTTTTTTGACTGTCTGGATATTGCTTCAATACCAAGCGCTCCCGTTCCGGCAAACAAATCAAGACATATTAAATTTTCAATCTCAAATTGAAGCCAATTAAAAATTATTTCTTTTAATTTATTTGAAGTTGGCCTTAACGTATCCTTAAATTCGAAAGGTATTTTTTTACCTTTTAAATAACCTCCAGTGATTCTGATATTGTTTTTCATTCTTTTTGCAAAATGGGTATGCTTATTTATTAAATAATTATAATTAAAAATACATTTAAACTAAGTATAATTCATCCATGAGCCTACAAGATAATTTTAGAAAAGCAATGAGGAGCTATATTTACTCTGTCAGTGTGATGTCAAATGTTGACGAGAATAAAAAGTTTAGTGCTATAACAGTTTCTTCTGTTACCTCTGTTTCTTTAGATCCTCCTAGTTTGCTTGTTTGTATTAATAAATCAGCTGGAATTCACAATGCAATAAAAGAAGGGTCCTCTTTTTGTATAAACCTTTTAAATAAAAATCAAGAAGATATTTCTAATCTATGCAGTTCATTTAAGACCGAAGGTGATAGATTTAATAGTGCTGACTGGGATTTAAGCGGCACTCCGTTTTTAAAAAGTGCACAAGCTAATATTTTCTGTACTGTTGATCAATTAATTTCATACCACACACATACGATTGTGATTGGTCATGTCACAAATTCTTTTAGCGATGAAAAAATTAATACACTGACATATGTTGACGGTAGCTATGAATAAATTCTTAAAAAATGTATTTTTTATTTTCTTAATGCTTAATTCTTTTTTTCTTGCCTCTAATGATTCTGGGAGCCAGGAAGAGTGTGATGAAAAGCCAAGTGTTTTTATTATCTCCCCTCAAGACGGCTTTATCTCAGAATCTAATAATGTAAAAGTCTTATTTGGGTCAAAAAATATTGAAATAAATCCAGCTGGCAAAGGTGAGATTGCAAATAATAAATGTTTTGCAAGCGGACATCATCATCTTTTAGTTAATATCGAAACATTGCCTGAGAGCTTTATTCCTTTTGATAAGGGTTATTTCCATTTTGGAGGAGGTCAAACTGAAACAATTCTTGATCTCGATCCTGGAACCTATTCCCTTCAACTTATTCTTGGATCTTATGTGCATAATTCAAAAATGCAGGTAAATAACTTTAAAGGTCAAGGACCTTTTTTATCAGAAAAAATAACAATTACAGTTAATTAGAGATTAGACCAGTTATAACCTTATCTAGATGTTCATCTAAGTTATTAGCAATTATACTTGCACTAGAAATCGGGCCAGAATTATCGTCGTAATCATCACCCACTACATTCACCTTTCTTATTATCCCAACAAGACCATGTAACATAGACCAAAGAGTTATACATTTAAAGGAAATTACTTCCTCAGGATCATTTGCTAGATTGGCAAAACTTTCTCTCATACTATCGTATGTTTGGTTTGCAGACTGAAGAAGGTCTGGATAATCAGCAAAGTTACCAACAGCTGTTCCAAACATCAAATCATATGTATGCGCACTTTTTAAACCAAATTCTATATATTTGCTTGCATTAGCAACAAGTTTTTTCTTTGTAATTTTTTTTGGATCCTCAAAAAAAACAAGCTCATTAAGTTTTTTAAAGCCAACTGCTGCAACAGCAGCATATACACATTCTTTTGTTTCAAAATGCCTATAAGGAGCAGTTTGAGAAACACCACTTTCCTTTGCAAGGGATCTAATGCTTAGTTTAGTGTAACCATCTCTATCACAAAGCCTGCATGCGCAATCTATAAGCTCTTCCTTTAAGTTTCCATGATGATAGTTATTCATAATTTAAATTTAATGTTGACACTGCTAACATATATTATGTTATTATGTATACACTGCATACATTAAGTTGATTACAGGTTAAAGTCAAATACAAATATATGAATATTAAAAAAATAAATAACACCGTCATAGCTCTTTTACTAGGCAATGCTTTTCTTTCAAATCTTGAGGCTATAGAAGTTCTCGAGATTAAAATACTTGATGAATATGCTATAACTAGAGAATTTCCTGGAAAGCTCATTCCATCAGATCAGTCTAGGCTGGCATTTGAAATACCTGGAAAGATAAACTCTATTAATGTTGATATCGGAGATGAGGTCATCTTGGGAGATGAGCTTGCCTCATTGGATGATAGAGAAGCTTTGGCACAATTAAATCAATCAAAGGCTAAATTTGATCTAGCTGAGCAAGTACTAGCAAGATATATAAATCTCAGAGCAGATGGGCATATTTCTATTCAAGATCTTGATAAGGCTGAATCTGACCAAATAGTAGCTAAGTCACAGTATGATTTTTATAGAGTTAAATTTGAGCAAACTAAGCTACTAGCTCCTTTTAATGGAGTTATTCAAAATAGATTTCTTGATACAGGATCAGTAATCAATGCAGGTGTCCAAGTTTTAGAAATTTTGGGCTCTAGTAATGTTGAGGCAAGAATTTCTATTCCAATAAACTATATGAACAAAGTTAAGATTGGAGATGAATATGAATTTGATATCGGAGGAATACCGGCAAAGGCTACCTTAGAGAGACTGGCTCCCATGTCAACTGGAGGCTCTAATAACAGGTTAGCAATTTTTAGATTTGATACCTTTTTTAATCCAGGGTCAATAGTAAAGCTCAAACTAAGCATCACTGAGAAAGCAAAAGGTACATGGGTTCCAATTAAGTCACTGTCCCAGTCCGAACAAGGTATTTGGGCCATATATACCATTAACGAGCAACAGGTGGTTGTTAGAGATCTTGTTGATGTTATTTATTTTGAAGATGAATATGCTTTTGTCAACGGGACACTTAATAATGGTGATTTAGTAATTTTAGGCGGAGCTCAAAAAATTATTGAAGGAAAAATAATAAAATAAAATGAATGTTATTAATTTTCTAATAGAAAAGCCTAGGATATTATTTCTAACTTTAGCATTTATATTACTTTCTGGAATTTCTTCTGGGCTTTCAGTACCAATTCAAGAAAACCCTGAACTGGCTGAGAGATGGGGAGGTGTTCGTATTTTTCTTCCCGGGGCATCCCCGGAAAGAATTGAAACAGAGATAGTTAATGATCTAGAAATCAAACTTAGAGAAGTTGAAGAAATTGATGAGCTTGAATCAATTATTACTCAAGGCTTTTCAACAATCGTAGTTGAATTAAATCAAAGTGTACCCCCCATTCTAATTGAAGAGACTTGGTCTAAAGTTCAAGACAAGCTTAATCAGATAGTTATTCCTCAAGGTGCAGAAATATTTCTTGATAGAAGCAGTGGTCCGCCTATCACTGTTCAGTATGCTATAGCCTGGAACGGCGGTGGAGAAGCTCCAATAATAATGATGTCCAGACTAGCGAATCAGCTAAAAAGGAAATTAAGCTCAATAGGCTCATCTCATCAAACTGCGATTTTTGGCGAAACAGATGAAGAAATTTTAATTGAACTAGATTCATCAAAACTATCTTCGCTCGGATTATCATTTCAAGATATTGCAAGTGCTATTCAAGCCTTAGATGCAAAAAAACCCATTGGTGTATCTTCAAATAATAATTCTGAGCTTTTGTATAGACTCAAAGATAATATAAAGAGCATTCAAAAACTCTCAGAAATACCTATCAAAGTAATTAATGAATCAGAGATCATACAATTAGATGATGTAGCATCTATTTCAAAAATCCCAGTTTCTCCTGTTGAGGATATATTTTTATTTAACGGGGATGTGGTTGTTTCTGTTGCGGGAACGGGATCATTTTCTCAAAGAGTTCATGATTATGTAGAGCGTGCAACAATTGTTGTCGATGAGATGAGAGAAACTCTGCCAGATGAGATTTCTATAGATTTGGTTTACGATGAATCTGCTTATACAACTAAAAAATTTAATGAGCTTGTAAAAAGTTTTTCATTAGCAATATTTTTTGTTTTAGCCTTGAGCCTTTTTTTTCTTGGAATCCGATCAGCAATAATTGTTACTCTTATTCTGCCGTTTTCTATTTGCCTGGTTATGGTTGGTTGCAGGTTTATAGGACTTCCTCTGCATATGACTTCTATTACTGGAATTATTATTGCTCTAGGGTTGCTAATAGATAATGGAATTATTGTTGTTGAAGACTATAAGAATAGAAGAGCATCCGGATTAAATATCAATGACTCAATCTCACAAGGGCTAAAAAATTTATGGGCCCCACTAGCTGCTGCAACAGCAACTACGGTCTTCTCTTTTCTTCCTATTGTTACCGGAGAAGGGTCGAGTATAGAATTCGTAGGCGGCATGGCATTAACAGTCATTATGTCTATAACATCTTCATTGATCTTGGCATTATTAATGGTTCCAGTTCTGATGAGTTATATGGAAAAAATCCCCTTTTTTAGGGATGTGGATATTAGCAAGGAAGGATATAGAAATGAAAAAATCCTTAATAAATATAGGGCCTTTTTAAACTGGGCGTTCTTAGTTCCTAGAAGAGCAATCATGATTTCGCTTGCATTGCCTGTTTTAGGGTTCTTCCTTTTTAATTCTTTGCCTAAAGATTTCTTTCCTGCCCAAGACAGAGACATGTTTAGAGTTAATATAGAACTGCCTTCTAATTCCTCGTCACTTACCACAATGGAGAGAGTCAGAGAAATTAGAGAAGATATTTTAAAGAGTGATTTAATTTCAATAGAAAAAGATTATTCGTTTATCGGCAGAATGATGCCTAGAGTTTTGATGAATGTTGTTGGTGGAGAAGAAAAACAAGGCTCTAATAATGTTGCGCAGTCTGTATTTTTTGCTACTGATTATTATGAAATGATTGAAAACCTTCCAGAATTATCAAGAAGATTGGTTAAAAATAATCCAGATATCATAGTTAATGTTGATAGTTTCTCATCTGGTCCTCCCGTTTTTTCAGATGTCAGTTATGTAATTTTTGGAGATGACCCAGATTTACTAAAATCACTTGGTGAGGAGCTTGAGTTAATTATTAATAATTCTCCTGATGTGAGTCTTACAAAATCTGCAACTTCAGACTCTACAACCAATGTTGAGTTTGAACTAAATAGCTCAAATATTTCACTGTCTGGTCAAAATGCCAATTATCTTGTAAATGAAATGTTTACTGCAAACAATGGAATAATTGTTGGCACTATGTTGGATTCAAACAAAGAAATCCCAGTCAGGCTGAAGGGACTCTCTAATAAAAATAACATTACTGGAAATACTAGTTTTATTACAATACCGTCTCAGGATGGTTTTGAATATTTTGATAGCTTTGGAAAAAGCTCACTAACAAACAAATCGTCAACAATTACTAGGCTAGATGGCCAAAGAACAAATGATGTTGAAGGTTGGATTTGGACAGGAACACTCCCGTCTGCTACTGAAAAATCTATTAAGAAAGATGTTCAAGATTTTGAATCAAGATTGCCAATAGGCTATTCATTAAAACAGCTTGGCGAAGCAGAAAGCAGGGGTCAATCTCAAGCCTCACTCTACTCTTCAGCTTTTATGTATTTCATTCTTATAATAGTCGGCTTGGTTATGGCGCTTAATTCTTTTAGAGAGGCTGGACTAATTCTTTCTGTTGCATTCTTATCAATTGGATTGTCCTTTCTTGGTTTATTTATAGGTCAGCAAAACTATGGATTTATTGGCACTATAAGTGCAATAGGGCTAATTGGTTTATCAATAAATGACTCAATTATTGTCTTATCACATATAAAAGAAGAGGCTGAGAAGAAACCACTAACAAAAGCTGAGCTTATTGAGGTTGTTATCAGGTCTACACGTCATATAATTACTACTTCATTAACAACACTTGGCGGTTTTCTTCCACTTATTTTTGCAAGTGTATTTTTTAAACCGCTTGCCTGGGCAATGAGTATTGGAGTTTTAGGGGCGACTATTACAGCCTTATTGTATATTCCTGCAATGTTTATGATAATGAGAAAGGTTAAGTACTAGAACAACTTTCCGAACAATAATTTCTTCCTAGCTTTTTTACAATAAGTGATTCATGGGTATAGGTCTCGCAAGAATCACATTTAATCATAGAGTTATCAATCTTTTTTTTAGGAGGTCCTGATATGAGAGATCTGAAAAAGAATACCGCAGTTATTATCAATATAAATATGACCAATGGAATCAAAAGTAATATTGATTTTAATAAGAACATTTTTTAGTCACTAGATGCTGGCTTACTATTTCTTATAAAATTCCAAGACCAACCAGACTTATCTTCAGATTTTTTTGATTGCTCATCTTGGTAGTTAATAGAAATTATTTTTTTAGTATCTTCAAGCAATTCAATATATCCCAAAGATTCATATGAAGCCTCTAAGATCTTAAGAGCTCTATAATTTTCACTAGAGTTAGGAATATTTTCAATTACATAATTTGCTCTTCTTATTGCTGCTATATGCGCATCAACACTAACGTAATAATCTGCTGCCGCAAGCTCATTTCTTGCAATCATATTTCTTAAATAGATATTTCTTTGTTTAGCATATGTAGAATATTGGCTATCAGGAAATCTTGTTAAGAATTCAGTTAGTTCTGAAAATGATTCCTTAGCTCCTGAGATATCTCTATTTGATAGATCAGTGTCTGTCATTCTTACAATAAAGCTATTATCTCTCGTATAGCTAGAAAGGCCTTTCATAAAATATGCATAATCAATATTTGGATGCCTAGGATGAAGTCTTATAAATTTTTCTGCTGCAGCATGCGCAGCTTCAGTTTCAGCATTCATAAATTGAGCATAAATAAGCTCTACTTGCGCCTGTTCAGCATATTTACCAAAAGGATATCTTGATTCAATTGCTTCTAATGAATCAATAGCACCAAAATAATTTTTTGCAGCCATCCTTCTTTGGGCTTGGTCATAATAAATTTTTTCAGGCTGTTCTATTTCTGGGCCATCAGAATTACAACTAACCAATAACAGAGTTACAATTGGCAATACTATAAATAGTTTTAAAATTAGTTTATCTTTCATTATTTGCACATTCTACCTGCATTATCGTAATTTAAGCTTGAAAACATCTATTTAGATTAATTTTTTTATAATAAGTTCATATGATTGTTAAAAATGTTACAAATGATCTGTCTTCAATGAGGCTAGACAAAGCTACAGCAGAAATGTTTACAGATTATTCCCGAACTCAGATAAAAAAATGGATAGAAGAGGGCAGAGTTCTTATAAATGGAGAGGTATCCCAGCCAAGAGATAAAGTTTATGAGAATGATCAGATTGAATTAAGCCCTAAAGAAGAACAAAAAGTATCATGGGAAGCTCAAGATATAGATTTTGAAATTCACTTTGAAAATGAAGATTTTATTATAATTAATAAACCTGCTGGTTTAATAATGCATCCAGGTTCTGGTTGCTATGATGGAACTCTTGCAAATGGGCTCATTTATAAATTTCCAGAATTGATTAATATTCCAAGGTCAGGAATTGTTCATCGATTAGATAAAGATACTTCAGGCATTCTGCTCGTGGCAAGAAATGAGTCTTTTAGGAACTTTTTTATTAATGAGATGCAGGAGAGGAGAGTTGTAAAAAAATATACGTCTATCGTTATTGGCTCTACACTTGGAAGCTTCTCTATAGATGAGCCAATTGGAAGAGATAAAAATAATAGAACCAAAATGGCAATTCGAGAGGATGGCAAAGATGCCTTAACATTTGTAAAGCTTAAAGAAAATATTGGAAACTACTCTGTGTTGGATATAAGAATAGAGACAGGAAGAACTCATCAGATTAGGGTCCATCTATCATCAAAAAAACTACCAATAATTGGAGATAAAACCTATGACCCAAGCAGGTCTATTGCAAGAGATACCCCTGAAGAGCTAATTAATATTATCCGAAGTTTTCCAAGGCAGGCGTTACATGCAACACACCTCTCATTCAATGATCAAAAAACAAATAATATTTTTTCTTTTGATATTCCCACTCCAAATGATATGGAGGAGCTACTTCAAGAATTAAGAAAATTGATCTAATAGTAACTAAAAACTTGTTTTTTGATTAATAAAATAATATAAACCTTATTCCTAAGAGTTTTTTGGTAAGAAATTGAAATTATCTGGCGCAGACATGCTGATGCAAGCACTTCATGATGAAGGTGTTGAGCTAATCTTTGGCTACCCAGGTGGAGCCGCGTTACATATCTATGATGCAATTTTTAGACAAGATAAAATAGATCATATTTTAGTAAGGCATGAGCAAGGTGCAACCCATGCAGCAGACGGATATTCAAGGGCAACAGGTAAGCCAGGAGTTGTCTTAGTTACTTCTGGACCTGGTGCGACAAATGCTATTACAGGAATTGCGACTGCATTTATGGATTCCATACCAATGGTAGTTATTTCAGGGCAGGTTGCTAGTCATTTAATAGGTACTGATGCTTTTCAAGAAACGGATATGATTGGTGTTTCAAGACCAATTGTTAAGCATAGCTATACAGTCTTTAATGCTGAAGAAATACCTAAGATAATTAAAGAAGCTTTTTATGTCGCAACTTCAGGCAGACCTGGACCAGTTGTTATAGATATTCCAAAAGACATGACAGCTCCGGATAATCTTTTTGATTATTCGTATCCCGAAGAAGCTAAGATAAGATCATATAATCCTCCGATTGAGCCAGAACAAAATCAAATAGATAGAGCAGTCGAAGCTATATTGATATCAAAAAAACCAGTTATATATGCTGGTGGTGGGGCAATTGCCAGTAATGCTGAAAAAGAATTACTTGAACTTAATGAAATTATTGATGCTCCTGTTACAAATACTTTAATGGGATTGGGTATTTACCCTGCTAGTCATCACAGATTTCTTGGGATGCTGGGGATGCACGGAACATATCAAGCAAATATGGCAATGCATAATGCAGACTTAATAATTGCTGTTGGCGCTAGGTTTGACGACAGGATTACTAATAAACCATCAAAGTTTGCACCTAATGCCAAAGTGGTTCATCTAGATGTTGATCACTCATCTGTATCAAAAATCATAGAAGCAAATGTAGCTGTTTTTGGACAAGTAAAAAACTCCTTAAAATTAATAAAAGAAACTCTTGAAAAAAAATTAGACTCTTACGATCCTTTCGCTCTTCAGCCTTGGCACGATCAGATAAAAGAATGGAAATCACTTCATGGTTTAAATTATGAGCTTTATAAAGATGAATCTGACGATCATCCCATTTTACCCCAGGCTGTAGTCCAGCATGTCCATGAGATTACGAATGGGAAAGCATATGTGACTTCCGATGTTGGTCAGCATCAAATGTTTGCTGCTCAATATTATCATTTTGATAAACCTAGAAGATGGATCAATTCTGGTGGTCTAGGAACCATGGGTTTTGGTTTACCAGCAGCAATGGGTGTAAAACTGGCTTTTCCAAAAGATGAAGTTGTTTGTATTACTGGTGAGGGTAGTATTCAAATGTGCATCCAAGAATTGTCTACATGCCTTCAATATAATCTCCCAATAAAAATAATTAATATCAATAACGAAGCTCTTGGTATGGTTAAACAATGGCAGGATATGAATTATGGAGGTAGGCACTCTGAAAGTACCTATCAAAACTCGTTACCAGATTTTATAAAACTGGCTGAATCATATGGTCATGTAGGAATTAAAATCACAAAAAATTCTGATTTAAGTAAAGGCTTAAAAAAAGCTTTTGAAATGAAAGATAGACTTGTCTTTGTTGATATTTATGTAGATCCTTCAGAGCATGTTTATCCAATGCAGGTTGCAAATGGCAGCCTAGAAAATATGTGGCTATCAAAGGATGAACAAACATGATTAAAAGAAAACTAATTTTAATTATGGAAAATAAACCAGGAGCTCTAGTAAGAGTAGTTGGACTGTTTCATCAAAGAGGCTACAACATTGAAACCCTTCATGTCGATTCTGTTAAAGACTTTTCTACTTACAAAGATATTGAAAAAAAACTTGAAACCAAATTTGAGGATAATCAAATATCTAGACTGACCATAGAAACAATGGTTTCAGATGACCTTATGAGGCAGATTTTGAGACAGCTCAATAAATTAATAGATGTTATAGCTGTTAGCAATGAAGAGACAACCTACTTAAAAGGAGTATTACTAGATGAAAATTTATTATGACGAAGATGCAAACATAGAAATTATTAAAGGGATGAATGTCTCAATAATTGGCTATGGATCTCAAGGGAATGCTCATGCAAATAACCTTCATGAATCTGGTATAAATGTTACTGTAGGTTTAAGAGAAGGGTCTTCTTCATGGGCAAAGGCAGAAGAAGCAGGCCTAAAAGTTCAAACAGTTGCTGATTCGGTAATCCAAGCAGATTTGGTTATGATTTTGGCACCAGATGAATTCCAAAAAAATATATATGAAACCGAAATCAAGCCAAACTTAAAAACCAGTGCAATTCTTGCATTTGCACATGGCTTTAATATTCATTTTGAAAAAATAGTTCCTGAAGCAACTAACAGCGTAATTATGATTGCACCAAAAGGTCCAGGCCACACTGTCAGAAGTACTTATACCAATGGTGGAGGCGTTCCATCTCTCATAGCTATATATGAAGATGCTTTAAGTGATGAAGATTATTCAGCAAAAGATGTAGCTCTATCTTATGCAAAAGCAAATGGCGGCACGAGGGCTGGTGTTCTTGAAACATCTTTTAAAGAAGAAACAGAAACAGATTTATTTGGCGAACAAGCAGTTTTATGTGGCGGGCTTACCGCTTTAATTAAAGCTGGGTTTGAAACTCTAGTTGAGGCAGGCTACAGTGAAGAGATGGCATATTTTGAATGCCTTCATGAAACAAAACTAATCACAGACTTAATTCAAGAAGGCGGCATTGCTAATATGCATTACTCAATATCAAATACTGCTGAGTATGGTGATTATGTGAGTGGACCCAAAGTAATTACTAGTGATACCAAAAAAGCAATGAAAGGAATACTAGAAAATATACAGTCAGGAAAATTCGCAGATGACTTCTTAAATGACTGTCGACAAAGCAATGATGGCACTGGCGGACCTGTTATGAAAAGCAATAGAGAAGCTACAAAAATTCATCCAATAGAGTCGGTAGGAGCTGAGCTAAGGTCTAAAATGAAGTTCCTAAATTCACAAAAATTGGTGGATAAAGAAATTAATTAAAATTAATTAAAAAAAAGGTATCTTCTTCGGAATAACTTCGTTAAGATACGCGTCCGCACAAAGAGGCGGTTGTTCTTTAAAAATATTTGGTTACTCGTGTGGGTGTTCAAAATACGAGAAAAAATAATTTAGATTTTTTATAAAAATCAACAAAACATGATATTAATTGAAGAGTTTGATCATGGCTCAGATTGAACGCTGGCGGTAGGCTTAACACATGCAAGTCGTGCGAGAAAGTATCTTCGGATATGAGTAGAGCGGCGGACGGGTGAGTAACGCGTAGGAATCTACCTAGTAGAAGGGGATAGCCCGGGGAAACCCGGATTAATACCGTATACCTCCTTCGGGAGAAAGAAGGCCTCTCTTTGAAGCTTTCGCTACTAGATGAGCCTGCGTAAGATTAGCTTGTTGGTGAGGTAAAGGCTCACCAAGGCGACGATCTTTAGCTGGTCTGAGAGGACGATCAGCCACATTGGGACTGAGACACGGCCCAGACTCCTACGGGAGGCAGCAGTGGGGAATATTGGACAATGGGCGCAAGCCTGATCCAGCCATACCGCGTGTGTGAAGAAGGCCTTCGGGTTGTAAAGCACTTTAAGCAGGGAGAAAAAGTTATAAGTTAATACCTTATAACCCTGATGTTACCTGCAGAATAAGCACCGGCTAATTCCGTGCCAGCAGCCGCGGTAATACGGAAGGTGCAAGCGTTAATCGGAATTACTGGGCGTAAAGCGCGCGTAGGTGGTTTGTTAAGTTGGATGTGAAAGCCCTGGGCTCAACCTAGGAACTGCATCCAAAACTAACTCACTAGAGTACGATAGAGGGAGGTAGAATTCATAGTGTAGCGGTGGAATGCGTAGATATTATGAAGAATACCAGTGGCGAAGGCGGCCTCCTGGATCTGTACTGACACTGAGGTGCGAAAGCGTGGGTAGCGAACAGGATTAGATACCCTGGTAGTCCACGCCGTAAACGATGACAACTAGCTGTTGGGAGACTATGTCTTTCAGTGGCGCAGCTAACGCTTTAAGTTGTCCGCCTGGGGAGTACGGCCGCAAGGCTAAAACTCAAATGAATTGACGGGGACCCGCACAAGCGGTGGAGCATGTGGTTTAATTCGATGCAACGCGAAAAACCTTACCTACTCTTGACATACTTGGAGGCTCTTGTAATGAGAGTGTGCCTTTTGGAACCAAGATACAGGTGCTGCATGGCTGTCGTCAGCTCGTGTCGTGAGATGTTCCGTTAAGTCGGATAACGAGCGCAACCCTTACCCTTATTTGCCAGCGATTCGGTCGGGAACTATAAGGGGACTGCCGGTGATAAACCGGAGGAAGGTGAGGACGACGTCAAGTCATCATGGCCCTTACGAGTAGGGCTACACACGTGCTACAATGGGAGATACAGACGGACGCTAAGCCGCGAGGTGGTGCTAATCCTAAAAAGTCTTTCGTAGTCCGGATTGGAGTCTGCAACTCGACTCCATGAAGTCGGAATCGCTAGTAATCGCGGATCAGCATGCCGCGGTGAATACGTTCTCGGGTCTTGTACACACCGCCCGTCACACCATGGAAGTGGATTGCACCAGAAGTAGATAGTCTAACCTTAGGGAGGGCGTTTACCACGGTGTGCTTCATGACTGGGGTGAAGTCGTAACAAGGTAGCCGTAGGGGAACCTGTGGCTGGATCACCTCCTTAACGATAAATCGCGTTTTAAACGCCCACACGAGTAATCAAATATTAAAAAAAGAACATTTAGATATGTAAAATCATTGGTATGTAATTTTCTAGTGTATACATTTATGTATACATAAGATCACTGCAATTAAAAAGTAACATATGCATTTATGTGTATGTTAAAAAAGTAATTAATATATTTTATTAAGTTACTCTCAAAAATGAAGATAAAACTTCAAAAAAAATATGTAACCTTTTTTAAGGTTATATGATCAAGTAAAGGAAGAGCACAAGGCGGATGCCTTGGCAGCATAAGGCGATGAAGGACGTAATAACCTGCGATAAGCCTCGGGGAGCTGGTAAATAAGCTTCGATCCGAGGATTTCCGAATGGGAAAACCCAATACACATAAGTGTATTATCTTATACTGAATACATAGGTATAAGAGGCAAACCTAGGGAACTGAAACATCTAAGTACCTAGAGGAAAAGAAATCAACAGAGATTCCGGTAGTAGCGGCGAGCGAAACCGGACCAGCCCTTAAGCTTATTTTAGTCCAGCAAAATATTCTGGAAAGTTTAGCCATAGTAGGTGATAGCCCTGTATGCGAAAGACTAATTTAAGTGAAATCGAGTAGGTCGGGACACGAGAAATCTTGACTGAACATGGGGGGACCATCCTCCAAGGCTAAATACTCTATGCTGACCGATAGTGAACCAGTACCGTGAGGGAAAGGCGAAAAGAACCCCGGCGAGGGGAGTGAAATAGAACCTGAAACCTTGTGCTTACAAGCAGTCGGAGCAGACTTGTTCTGTGACGGCGTACCTTTTGTATAATGGGTCAACGACTTAATTTCAGTAGCAAGCTTAACCATTTAGGGTAGGCGTAGGGAAACCGAGTCTTAATAGGGCGCTCAGTTGCTGGAATTAGACCCGAAACCGGGTGATCTATCCATGGCCAGTGTGAAGGTCGAGTAACATCGACTGGAGGCGCGAACCCACTTATGTTGAAAAATGAGGGGATGAGCTGTGGATAGGAGTGAAAGGCTAATCAAACCCGGAGATAGCTGGTTCTCTTCGAAAACTATTTAGGTAGTGCCTCGTGTATTACTGTAGGGGGTAGAGCACTGTTTCGGCTAGGGGGTCATCCCGACTTACCAAACCGATGCAAACTCCGAATACCTACAAGTATGAGCACGGGAGACAGACTGCGGGTGCTAACGTCCGTAGTCGAGAGGGAAACAACCCAGACTGTCAGCTAAGGTCCCAAATTATGATTAAGTGGGAAACAATGTGGGAAGGCACAAACAGCTAGGAGGTTGGCTTAGAAGCAGCCATCCTTTAAAGAAAGCGTAATAGCTCACTAGTCGAGTCGGCCTGCGTGGAAGATATAACGGGGCTAAATCATAAACCGAAGCTACAGATCTTAAATTTATTTAAGATGGTAGAAGAGCGTTCTGTAAGCGGTTGAAGGTAAGCTGAGAGGCGAACTGGACGTATCAGAAGTGCGAATGTTGACATGAGTAACGATCAAAGAGGTGAAAAACCTCTTCGCCGAAAATCCAAGGTTTCCTGTCCAACGCTAATCGTGGCAGGGTGAGTCGGCTCCTAAGGCGAGGGCGAAAGCCGTAGTCGATGGAAAACAGGTTAATATTCCTGTACTTCTTATAATTGCGATGGGGTGACGGAGAAGGTTAGGCTAGCACGGCGACGGTTGTCCGTGTTCAAGGTTGTAGACTGAGATTCTAGGTAAATCCGGAATTTCTTAAGGTCAAGAACTGATAACGACCACTCTTTGAGTGGGAAGTAGTCGATACCATGCTTCCAGGAAAAACCTCTAAGCTTCAGATTATAAGAAACCGTACCCCAAACCGACACAGGTGGATAAGTCGAGAAGACTAAGGTGTTTGAGAGAACTATGGTGAAGGAACTAGGCAAAATGGTACCGTAACTTCGGGAGAAGGTAC